>Ga0209262_10000068_pt1 | contig 76417 bp, 63 predicted proteins | sample Lowcelwee11metaG_FD_187171 | JGI IMG/M metagenome (GOLD analysis project Ga0209262, IMG submission 187171) | Freshwater pond sediment microbial communities from the University of Edinburgh, under environmental carbon perturbations - Low... | ecosystem: Environmental > Aquatic > Freshwater >... | reverse complement strand
ACGGTTTGACCGTCGGTGGAACTGCTTAAGATTGATTCGCCTCCTGTCGCGGCAGCGACAGGTGTTGCGCGGTGACGAAATCGCGCACGTTCACATGGCTGACGAACCATTCGGCCAGCTCGTTCTCCAGATAATCCTGTAGCACCTTGCGGTCATGCGCCTGCTGCCACTGCGCGATGCGCTGCGCCAGCTTGTCCAGCGCGTGGTCGTGGTGTTTCTTGTGCGCGGCGGTCGCTGGGAAGGCGGTTGCCTGCATGGCTGCTTCCTCGGCGGCGAACTGACCCTGCAGGTGTTGTTGCAGGCTCAGCAGTTGCGCGTCTATCCCGGCCTCTGGCGCCTGGTCATCAAGCAGGTCGAGCAGGGCGTTGAGCAGTTCGGCGAAGCGGCTGTGATCGAACAGACGGGCAGTGTCCACGGTCTGGTTCATGCCCTGCCTCCACCCTGTGCCTTGATGAATCCCGCCGTGACGAAATCCATGGTGCTGACGTGGTTGACGAACCAGTCGCCGACATCGCGTTCCAGCCATTCCCGCAGCGCAGCGGCATCGTGTGCCTCCCCCCATTGCGCGACTTTTGTCGCCATGTCCGCCAATACGCTGTCGTGCTCACCCTTGTGCATGGCGTAGGGCGGGAAACGGACCTCCTGCATCAGGCGTTCTTCTTCGGCGAAGTGGTGGCGGGTGTGCTCCAGCAATTCGGCCAGCAGCTTGTCTATCCGGGCATCGGGCGGTGTGGTCGCGAGCAGTTCCAGCAATTGGGCGCGCAAGCCGACGAATTCGGCGTGGTCGCGGTTCATGAAATCGAGGGCGACCTGGGGATAGTCCTGCATGGTTTTTCCTTATGAGTGGCGGGCAGTGAAGGGGTATCTCACGGTATAATCCGCGCCCTATGCAGATTCTACGCGGACTCCATTCCAACGACACCGAAAATGTTGCAGTCACCGTCGGCAACTTCGACGGGGTGCACCTCGGCCATCAGGCGCTGCTCAACGAGCTGCGCGCCGTCGCGCACCAGCGCGGTCTTGAGACCGCGGTGGTGATCTTCGAGCCGCATCCGCGCGAGTTCTTCACACCGCAGCAGGCACCGGCACGGCTGACCAGCCTGCGCGAGAAGCTGGAACTGTTCCGCACCATGGGCGTGGATCGCGTGCATGTTTGCCGTTTCGATGCGCTGTTCGCGCAGAGGTCGGCGGCGGATTTCATCCAGGCGCTGCAGGAGAAGCTGCACGCCAAGTTCGTGCTGATCGGCGACGATTTTCGTTTTGGCAGCGGCCGCGCTGGCGATTTCGCGCTGGTGCAAAAGATAGGCGCCGAGCGCGGCTTCGAAGTCGCCGCGGTGCACAGCGTGCTGCACAACGGCGTGCGGATATCCAGCACCGCGATTCGCGCGGCGCTGGCAGACGGGCAGATCCGCGTGGCGAAGGATTATCTGGGGCGTCCCTACAGCATCAGCGGGCGTGTGGTGCATGGTGATGCCACCGGGCGCAAACTGGGTTACCCCACGGCGAACATCCAGATGAAACACAATCTGCCGCCGCTCAAAGGCGTGTATGTCGTGCTGGCACACGCCGAGGAGTTGGGGATATTGCAGGGGGTGGCGAGTCTGGGGGTGCGACCGACGCTGAAAGACGATGCCAAGGCAGTTCTGGAAGTGCATCTGTTCGAGTTCGCCCAGCAGATCTACGGCAAGCATCTGCGCGTGGAATTCCTGCAGAAACTGCGCGACGAACAGAAATTCAATGGGCTGGATGAACTGACGCGGCAGATCGCGTTGGATGTTGATAATGCAAAGAGATGGTTTATCGAACATGAGTGATGACAAGAAGAAGTACCCGCTGAATCTCCCGGATACCAGCTTTCCCATGCGCGGCGATCTCGCCAAGCGCGAGCCGCTGATGCTGGCGCAATGGCAGGCGCAACAGCGCTACCAGCGCATCCGCGCGGCGAGCAAGGGGCGCGAGCAGTTCATCCTGCACGACGGCCCGCCCTATGCCAACGGCGACATCCACATCGGCCACGCGGTGAACAAGGTGTTGAAGGACATCATCATCAAGAGCAAGACGCTGAGCAACTTCGATGCGCCTTACGTGCCGGGCTGGGATTGTCACGGCCTGCCGATCGAATTGCAGGTGGAGAAGAAACACGGCAAGGCCATCCCCGCTTCCCAGTTCCGCCAACTGTGCCGCGATTACGCGAAGGAGCAGGTCGAGCGCCAGAAGAAGGATTTCATCCGTCTCGGCGTGCTGGGCGATTGGGACAAGCCATACCTGACCATGGACTTCCAGACCGAGGCCGACATCATCCGCGCGCTCGGCCAGATCCATGCGCAGGGCTATCTGTACCAGGGCCGCAAGCCGGTGAACTGGTGCCTGGATTGCCAGTCGGCACTGGCCGAGGCGGAAGTGGAGTACGAGGACAAGGTCTCGGCGGCCATCGACGTCGGCTTCGAGGTCAAGGACAAGCATGCCGTGGAAAAAGCTTTCGGCGTGTCGCTGCCGGGTTCTGCCAAAGTGTATGCGGTGATCTGGACCACCACACCGTGGACACTGCCGGCCAACCAGGGCGTGAGCGTGCATCCCAAACTGGAATACGACCTGATTCGCACCGACAAGGGCTATCTGATCCTGGCGTTCGATCTGGCGACCGATTGCCTGAAGCGTTACCAACTGGCCGGTCACAACGACCGCGGCGACGGTCTCGCCGCCTCCTGCTACGGCGCCGCACTGGAAGGCCTGCCATTGCAACATCCGTTCTACGACCGCATCGTGCCCGTCATCTGCGGCGAGCATGTCACGCTGGAAGCGGGTACCGGACTGGTGCATACCGCGCCGGCGCACGGCGTGGACGACTATGTGGTCGGCCAGCGCTACAACCTGCCGAACGAGAATCCGGTTGGTGACGACGGCAAGTTCATCTCAACCACGCCCGCGGTCGGCGGCACGCCGCTGGCCGGCGTGTTCGTGTGGAAAGCCAACGACATCGTGTTGCAGGCAATCGAGGCGAGCGGACACCTGCTGTGCCAGAAGAAGGTCGAGCACAGCTATCCGCATTGCTGGCGTCACAAGACACCGATCATCTTCCGTTCCACACCGCAGTGGTTCATCGGCATGGAACAGCATGAACTCGGTGACGACACACATCCGACTTTGCGGTGGTTTGCTGATTTGGCAGTTGGTGAAACACAGTTTTATCCATCTTGGGGGCGCGCGCGTCTCGAAGCGATGATCAAGAATCGCCCCGACTGGTGCGTATCGCGCCAGCGTAACTGGGGCGTGCCGATGCCGTTCTTTGTGCACAAGGAAACCATGGCGCTGCATCCGCACACGCCGGAACTGTTGGAGCAGGTCGCCAAGTTGGTGGAGAAATCCGGCATCGAGGCTTGGTTCAGTCTCAATAGCGTCGACTTGCTGGGCGAGGATGCGGCCCATTACCGCAAGCTCTCCGATACGCTCGACGTCTGGTTCGATTCCGGCGCGACGCACTATGCAGTGCTGGCAAAACGCGCAGGACTGCGTTCGCCCGCCGACCTGTATCTGGAAGGTTCCGACCAGCACAGGGGCTGGTTCCAGTCCTCGCTGCTGACCGGATGCGCCATCAACGGTCGCGCGCCCTATGATGCCCTGCTCACGCACGGCTTCGTGGTGGACGGTCACGGCCACAAGATGTCGAAGTCCAAGGGCAACGTCATCGTGCCGCAGAAGATCATCGACACACTGGGCGCGGACATCCTGCGCCTGTGGACTGCCTCGACCGATTATTCCGGCGAACTGACCATCTCCGACGAGATCCTCAAACGCGTGGTGGAAAGCTATCGCCGCATCCGCAACACGCTGCGTTTCCTGCTGGCCAACATCGCCGACTTCGACATCAAGCGCGATGCCATGCCGGTGGAACAATGGCTGGAGATCGACCGTTATGCGCTGGCACTCGCACAGAAACTGCAGGACGAGATGTGCGGCGACTACGAGCGCTACGAGTTCCATTTCGCGGTGCAGAAGCTGCTCGGTTTTTGCTCGGAGGACCTGGGCGGTTTCTACCTCGATATCCTGAAAGACCGTCTCTACACCGCAGGCGAGAATTCAAAAGCGCGCCGATCGGCACAGAACGCGCTGTATCACATCACCCAGTCGCTGGCCCGCCTGATCGCGCCTATCCTGAGTTTTACCGGCGAAGAGGTGTGGAATACCTTGCAGGGCAAGGACGATGTGAGCGTTTTCGAGCAGCTATGGTACAAACTGCCGGATGCTGGTCTGAACGGTGCGGCGGTGAGTGCCTGGAGCGACATCCGCGCCGTGCGCGAACAGGTGAACAAGAAGCTGGAAGAACAGCGCAGCACCGGCACCATCGGCTCGGCCCTGCAGGCCGAGGTCGATGTCTTTGCGCAGAAGGAGACTTTTGAGTTGCTTTCGCGCTTGGGTGACGATCTGCGTCTGGTGTTCATCACCTCGCGCGCCAACGTGCATCAGCGCGAAGGCGAGCTGGAGATCCAGGTCACGCCCAGCGCACAGCAGAAATGCGAACGCTGCTGGCACTACCGCGAAGATGTCGGCAGCGATGCCAACCATCCGACTTTGTGCGGCCGCTGCGTGAGCAATCTGTACGGCGCGGGCGAGGCAAGGAAATATGCTTAAGCGCTGGCTGTTGCTTGCCGTTGTCGTCATCGTGCTCGACCAGTTGAGCAAGGCGGCGATCAACAGCCATTTCGTCTATGGCGAAAGCATGGCGGTGACATCGTTCTTCAATCTGGTACTAGCGCACAACAGCGGCGCGGCGTTCAGCTTTCTGAGCGACGCGGGCGGCATGCAGCGCTGGTTCTTCAGCATCATCGCCATCGTCGCCTCGGTGTGGATCGTCTGGCTGTTGCGCAAACACCAGACAGAGAAACTGTTCAGCTTCGCGCTGGCGTTCATCCTCGGCGGGGCATTGGGAAATCTAATCGACCGCATCGCCTACGGTTACGTGGTGGATTTTCTCGACTTCCACTGGGTGGGCTATCATTTTGCCGCCTTCAATGTGGCCGACTCGGCCATCACCTGCGGCGCCGCGTTGCTGATCTGGGAAAGTTTCAAGGGCAAACAACATGAAGCTGCTGCTCGCTAACCCGCGCGGTTTCTGCGCCGGTGTGGACCGCGCCATCGCCATCGTCGAACGCGCGCTGGAACTGCACGGCGCCCCCATCTATGTGCGCCACGAGGTGGTGCACAACAAATTCGTGGTGGAAGGGTTGAAAGCCAAGGGCGCGGTGTTCATCGAGAACCTCTCCGATGTACCGCCCGGCAGCATCCTCATCTTCAGTGCACACGGCGTGCCGCAATCGGTGCGGCGCGAGGCCGAAGCGCGCAACCTGACAGTGTTCGACGCCACGTGTCCGCTGGTGACCAAGGTGCATATCGAAGTCTCGCGCATGCGCAGCCAAGGGAAGGAGATCATCATGATCGGCCACAAAGGCCACCCCGAGGTCGAAGGCACCATGGGGCAGAGCGAAGGCGGCATGTATCTGGTCGAATCGCCGGAGGATGTCGCGAAGCTGCAGGTACAGGACGAGCAGAATCTGGCCTACGTGACACAGACCACGCTGTCGGTGGACGATGCCAGCACCATCATTGCCGCACTCAAGAACCGCTTCCCCTTCATCACCGGACCGCGCAAGGACGACATCTGTTACGCCACGCAGAACCGCCAGGATTCGGTGAAGCTGCTGGCCAAACAATGCGACCTCGTGCTTGTGGTCGGATCGCCCAACAGTTCCAACTCCAACCGCCTGCGCGAAGTGGCGCGCAATCTCAATATTCCGGCCTATCTCATCGACAACGCAGGGGAACTCAAGCCGGAGTGGTTGCAGGACAAGCCGCGCGTGGGGATCACTGCCGGTGCATCCGCCCCGGAGGTACTGGTGCAGGAGGTCATCGCAAGGTTGAATGAGTTGGGTGCGGTCAGTGTGATCGAGGCGGAGGGGATACAGGAGAATGTCGTGTTTCCGCTGCCGAAGTCTTTGAACGAAAGCACACCACGTTAACCGGTACTTTCTTTGAAAGAGGTTGCTGAATTGTGGTTCCAAGAAAGCAAAAGCGGCCTATTGGCCGCTTTTGCTTTTCTCGTACTGCTTTTGCTACTGGATCAACTCTCTCCACAGAGTCCGCCGACCGAAGAAACTGAAAGGCGGAGTCGGATAGTCGGGTTGCGCGTCCGGAATGTCGGGGGTCGGGTCTGTCGAAGTGACAACCTCGACAACCGGATCGCCATCGATAAAGACCACGTTGATACCCACGATGGTCGAGTCGTATTTTATCGAAGTGCCGCCGCAAGTCTCGTAGTCAAAGTAGTTCAGCCAACCGTAGCCGCCCGGCGAGCATGCGGTATTCGACGGCACGATCGACGGCGCAATCAAAATACCTTGTACCAGTTTCGCGTCGATATTCGCACGCTCTCCGACATCGGGGAAATCGACATAGCATCCACGGCTGGTGTAGGGATTGACCGTGTTATTTGTCGAGACGCGGGTGGCAGTGCCGTCCGGGTTGTTGCTTAGTACCTGCTCCACCAGTGAACCACGCGCATTCGTCAGGGTGGTGGTGGCATCATCATCCTTGATCGAATACATCGTGTGTTGCTGGGTGGTACTCAAGTCGGCGGTTTCCAGATATTTGCCTGTGCTGATGAAAACGTAGCGTATGTCATTGATCTTGCCAAGTACAGGCGTGGTCGTGATGGCCTGTGCGGTTCCGTTATCCGCGAGCAGGGTGGCGAACCGGAATACAGCCCCTGTATTGATGTCAAAACGCCAGACATTTCCTTCCAGGTCGCCACCATAGATATAGCCCACTCTGTTGCCGCCGGGCTCGTTATTGAATCCGGCGATCTTGGAAAGACCGCTGGGATCGGAAGAGCCGCCTGTGTTCGTGGTCAGTTTGTCGATGATCGAACCGCTGCCGGCATCGAGCACGTAGAGATAGCCTTTGCCGTCTCCCGGACTGATGTTGTTGTAGCCGGAAGTGACCAGCACTACCCATGTACCATCGTCCTTCTGGGTGATGATGGCCTGACCGAAGCCAAAACCGACATCGTCATCGTCGTATCCAGGGAGCGCCCCCACGCCGGACATCGTGGTGAATTCCCACAATAATGAGGGTGAAGTTGGATCCGTGATATCCAGGGCGTAGTATCCGCGACCGCCACCGTTCAAGCCGGCAACCAGAATGGTCTTCCAGGTTGCCGTGGCAGCATCGCCGCAACCCGAAGTGCATACGTCAGAGATGGCGGCACTGCCGTTGACCAGGTTGATATGTAGGGCGGCATAGTTCATGTCTGCCAGTTTCCACATATTCGGGATCACTATGCTGGGCACGTAAGCCCAGCGCTCTATCCCGGTGTCTGCAGCGATGGCGTGCATCATGCCGTCGTTGGCACCCATATAGACCGTCCCGGCGCGACCGGCATAGGTTGTTTTGTAGTCAGTGTAGCCGGCATACGGGTAGTCAAACACGGGGTTGGCGATGAAGGCAGGCTGCGATTCCAGCGCATCGCCCAACACCGCCTCGCGGTAGCGATACAGACGGTCGTCTACCAGATTGGAAGTGCGGTCTTCGTGCCCGTATTGGCCGCGGAGATAATTGACCAGATTGACACCCTCGGCTGCGGTCTGTTGTGAGCCTGTCAATGAACTCCATTGGCTGAGCGTGCCGATATGAGCGGCGGCGAAATAGCTCTTCTGCGCGGTCGAAAGGGTAGCATGGGTGAAGTCTATGAGCCCCGTGCCGGTGCTGTTGGGGGTCTTGATCGTGCGCGAGTCGCTCGTGTCGGAAACCTTGGTGTTCATGGTCCCGGTGCAAGCGGTGGCTACCGGTATCTTGCAGTTGGTGCCGTCGAGGATGCCGCCGGCGCAGACCACGACGCCGGTGGTGACGCAGTAATAGGCGGTCGTATCTCCGCTGGTCTCGGCAACGATGGTACCGGGTGCGGCACAGGTCCCTGCGGGGACGTTTTCCACGCACCAGGTCGCATTTTCGCTGACTGCGCCGGTATCCGTGTTGATGCCGCGCGATTCCAGATTCCCCTTCCAGGCCACGGTCGTGTAGCTGGCGACATAGGCGAAGTTGTTGCCTGCAACCGGGTTCAGGGTACTGGTCGCTGCCGCCGCCGCCGCGCCTTTGCGCATATTGATACCGGCCAGCGCATTGGAGAGGCCTGATGAGAGCGAGGTCGGATCGGTGGCGCTGAAGTAGGCTCCGCGTCCGTTCACCGCGCCGTGCCAGAGGTCATCGATGTTGGCGATAAGGCCGTCGCTGCCGGTCATGCCGGGCAGCGGCCAGTTGCATACCGTGCCGCTTGCTTGCCAGGTGCAGACAGTGGAGGATGCGGTGCTGCCCAGCTTGACCGCAACATAATCGCCGCTGGTGTCGGTCAGATAGCTGGAGGAATAATTCATCCAGCCGCTTGCACCCAATCCCAGTGTAAAGGTCGTCATGTGCTGCTGCAGGTTGTTGTCATTGCCGCCGATGAACACATTGTTCTCGCAGACATCGACAGAGGCTGATCCGGTGCAATTTCCCAGTGTCGAGGTGCGCAGGTCGGTCTGGTAGTAATACATGGCGATGTCGGCCAGATTGTCGCTGCTTCCGCCCGTGGTGCCTATGGTTGCGACGCTACTCTGCAGTACTTTGGTGCTTGGGTCGGGGGACGGCAGCGAAAAGCTGCTTGAGCATGTGCCCGAGTAAGTTGCCGCACCATCGTTAGACCATGTGGCTGGTGTGCAACTCGCTCCGGCCGTGAGGACCGTGCAGGAACCGATCTGCGGCTGGCTCTTCATGCGCTTCTTGCCGCCGGTGCAGATATCGGTCACCTTGCTGTAGTCGATGCGGGTATAGGTGTTGAGCCAGGTGTCGACGGATTGCGCGCCGTCGTACATCGGGCGTGCCGCAGTCCCGTCCTGGTTGCCGACAAACGTACTGCCGTCGATCTTGTAGCCATCACCCGTGTTCCAGTAACCGTCGGTCGACAGGATGGTGAAGTTCTGTTGGCAGGAATACTGCAAAGGATCGGTCCCGGCCAACTGGCCAGCGTAATATCTGCCTGCATCTGCCAGCGAACGGCGCAGCGGTGTACTGCCGCTGGTTACCATATTGTAGAGAGTGTCGTACCAGTCGTCGCGATGCGTGGTTTCGAATGTGTCCACATACACCACGGGCGCTGTCTCGCTGATTTTCATCATGCCGACGCGATAGTTGTTGCTCAGACTGCTGAAAGCGCGTCCAGTGGCGGTCTTCATCATCTGCATGCGGGTGCGGTAATAGCTGTACCAGTTGGCGAAGTTGGTCTTTTGCACGCTGGTGGCAGCCAGGATGATGGTGGGTGAGAACGACATGGTGCCGGTGTTGCCGCGGGTCACCGTCAGGGTTGATGCGGTGTTGGACAGGCCGGTGATGGTCACAGTGCTGCTGGATACCGTCGCTGTGTACCCGTGCCCGCCGGCCGTGCTGCAGTTGCCGGTCTGGGTGCTGGTGCAGAGATTGATCTGCGCGGCGATGCTGGTGGCCAGCACGCTGCTGGTGGTCGTGGCGGCAGCCGTGCCGGCCATGATCTCCTGCGTGCCGTTCAGCTTGATCCCGCTCACCGAAGTGCTGCTGGTGCCGCCGACCGTGATGGTCGCGGTAGTGGTGGCCGCACTCGACAGGATCACCTTGGTGAACACATCCTGGCCGGGGGAAACGTTCTGCGAACTGCTGCACTCGTTGTAGAAGGTGTTGCTGGTGCTGTGGTAGTACTTCTGTGCCTGTGTCGTCTGCGTTCCCGCGTAGCTGTAGTAATAGGCAGTCTGCCCGCTGCTATCCGCATTCAGGTCTTCCGAGGCGATGAAGCTGGTGCTCAGGTTGACGGTGGTCGGGGTGCCGGCATAGCCGCCGGCGTTCCCGCCGTACGCGGAGGTGAATGTGGCGTCCGGATAGGTGGTGCCGTCCGAATAGAGCGGCGGCAGATAATCGTTGACCGGATTGTAATAGACTTGGTTGCACTGGCTGCTGCGCAGACCGTAATAGCCGAAATTGAATGACACCGCACTGCCGCCGTCGCCGTCGTCATCGGGCATGTGGTCCCAGTCCATACTGCCCGAGTTGTCCAGCACCAGCAGTACGTTGGGCTTGACCGTGGACGTGGTGGATGTGGCCAGCGGCGAGGTCGCGAGGGCGACCGTTGCCGATTGCGCGGGCAGGGGCAAAGCCAGACAGGCGGCGAGCGCGATCAGCAGCAGGCGATTGCGGGCGGTTGACGGGTATTCCGGATAGCGTTTCATGGTGCCTCCTAAAAGACGAACGTTTGCACGTAGCTGACAGTGTTCTTGGGCCCGGTGGTTTGGACGGTGATGCGGATCTGCGGCGCCTGGACCAGGGTCGGGGCAAAATATTCCGGGGCCAACTGGATGTTCTGCCCGAAATTATTGTTCACGGTACTGCTCAAGAGGCAGTTGGCGTCCTTCATCCTGACCCCGGCGGTGCGGCACATGCGCTGGATGATGTAACGCATCTTGTTGCCGCTGCCGTCCGGTGTGGGCTCGCCGGCACCATCAGGGTCGACGGAGGCGCTGTCGTCTTGGTCCCATTTGACGACGACACCGTTCGTCAGGCTCAAATTGGGGTCATAGCTGGCGTAATAGCCGTTCGTCGCATCATCGATGTTGAAAGGGTGGGCGGGGTCGTCATATACCGCGATGCCGCTGTTATTCGTACTTACCAGGGTCAGCCATATCATGGCTGCCTCGGCCCCGGCGTCGCTCGATGTGGTGGCTGACTGCTTGAGCGCCAGATTGCCGGCGATCATGGTGCCGGTGTCGACCGAGCGTATCAGCGCCACTGCGGCAAGCGACATCGCCAGCAGGGCGACCAGCGCGAAGAACAGCACCACGCCGCGCTGCTTCAGCATGCGGATGCCCGCAGGATGGAATTTGGTTGTTGATTTCATGGCGTCAGACTCCCCTTTGCCCAGAACACGTTGCGTAGCGGGATGATGGTTTCGAATGTGCGGTAGCGGTAGTGATCCCAATCGGCGATGCTGGCGGTCAAATCGATCGTCGTCGCGCCAGCCCACACAGTCAGCGGGGCAGGGGTGACCACCTCCGGCTCCCTCTTGGCGTTGCGCGCCACCACCGCGATGCGGATCGCCTTGATGAGGTTGCGGTTGGCAACAGTCGGGGGCGGCCAGGTGCCGCCGCTCGCATCTACCCAGCCGACGATGGTGTTGGAGGTGGCGGCGGCAGAGATCCCGTATTGGGCCTGCAGGTTGACGATTCCGCCCACGGCGGCCACGCCGTCACCCGCGATGGCGGGCGTGTTGTCGCGTTCCAGATTGCCGTTGTTGACCGAGTAGGAGATCTCGTTCCAGTTTCCCAGGCAGGAAAGGTCCAGATTGGGGGCGGCACCCGTGATGTTGGTCAACTGCACTCTGGAGGGAGCCTGCACCTCGCTGGCCGTGGCCATGAAGCAGTTGGTGCCGTTGACGATCAGTGTCCGGTCGCCCTGGGTGCAGCCGAGGTTGCTGTCCACGTTCACATCGATCGGGCTGGGCGCGTTCATCGCGGTGATCTTGCTGGGGGAGCCGCCGCCCGCCGAGTCGCCATAGCGGATGGTGATGGTGTCGCTCGTGTTGTCGGCGATAGAGACCGGGCTGAGGCGGGCCGGGGTGTCCGCGGCACCGTCTATGGTCAGCGCAATGCACTCGAGCGGTGAATCTGCCACCGGCATCAGCGGATAGCCGGCCATTTGCATCTCGCGGGTGATGTTGTACAGCGCGATGCCACCATTGGTCTGCGCGTCGGAGGTGCCGGTGGTGGTGCGTTTTTGCGCTTCAAATACGGAGAAGACCTGCATGATGACCACGGAGGCCAGCAAGCCGATCACCAGACCGACCATGATCTCGACCAAGGTGAAGCCGGCCTGGGATGAGAGAGAGTTCCTGATGGGCGATTTCATGGTGTTAACCCCCGGCAATGGTTGCTGTGGTGGTGTAGTTGTGCGCCGCCTCTCCCGGCTGTTGCCAGGTGACGGTGAATGTATATACGCCGCCGACCACGGTGCCGGTGCTGTCAAAGACAGTGGCCTGCTTTGCTACTACCAGCGAGCCCCCCGGCAATGATGTAGAGACGTCGTGCGGTCCGACATAATTGTCGAGGTTGGCCGCCGGCTCGGTGTTCGCCCACATCGTGCCGATCTGTTGCTGGGCGATATACCCGGCATCGGCGCGGTATTTGGATTCGGAGGTGTTCTTGACCATGTTGGCCTGCATGCCGACGATGCCCAGAACGCCCACGGAAAAGATCAGGATGGCGACCATGGCTTCGATGATAACGACACCTTTTTGTGCCGATAAGTTTGCTGCGATATTTTGTTTTTGCATGATTCTCTCCGTTCCAGTCAACATGCACTGAGGCTGCCGTAGGCGGCGTGCGGGTCGCACATCCTGGCGATACCCCCGGTGCCGATGACGATCATGAGGCTTTTGCTCCCGCCATCGACATCAAGGTCGATCTGCCCGAGGGCGGGGGTGCCATCCTCGTTGGCCCTGACGGTGCCAAAGCTGTTGTAGGTGATGGTCGTTGCGGCGGTGGCCAGATCGGCGGCAACCGCATTGAGGGTCACGTCTTTTGAGCCCTCGCTGCCGGACCTTGATTCAATCACTGCACCGCCAACACCTATGAACTTCACCGTCCAGGAGGTGTCGCCGGTCAGTGCGAACTCGACATCGGCATTGCGAGCTACGGCTTCAGCACGTGCCCGCTGGATGCCGTTGACGATCGACTCGGTGGCGTTGCGCACCTTGGTGTTTTGGGTCCAGGTCTGGAGATTGGGAGCAGCCACCGCGGCCAGGATCGCCAGAATCACCACACCAACGATCAATTCGATCAGCGTGAGTCCGGACTGCCTGTTTTTTTGGCCGCTTAGCATGAGCCGCCCTTGCTCGTGAGCCAGCAGGGCGAGTTCGCAGCGCCCCATCCGGTTTTCAGGCTCACCGAGGTCTTTGCGTTCGCCTCATTGATGGAATAGATGAAATCGGCGAGATCGTCCTTGCCCGTTGCCGTGATCGTATAAGCGACATCGCTAAGGCCGGAACAGGTGTAGGTGAAATATTTGCTATAGGGGCTGCTGATGTTGTTGTAAGCGAGCAGCGGGGTCGGACAAGTCGTTCCGTCCCCCGTCTCGTCATATTTTCTGTTGTCCTGGAAGTACTGCTCCATTTTGATGCGCGCATCGGCAAGTGCGGACGTGGCTTGGGTCAGCTTGCCGCGAATGACATAGTCCTGATAGGCGGGCACAGCGATGGATGCTAGTATGCCGACGATGACGACGGTAATCATGATTTCGATGAGTGTGAAGCCTTTTTGCAGTTTCATGATGCGCTCCCAAGTTCTGTGATGTGAAAGTTAGTCCAGTCCCTATCGGTGTGACCAGTCAAAACCGATGAGCGGACATTTTGCCAGACCGGCGGCACTGAGGGTAAGTGATTTTGGATTCTGAATTCATAGTGATAGGCGGTGGTGCCTTGGGCTTGGCGACAGCCGGCGCCTTGCTGGATCAGGGCGCTAGCGTGACCCTGCTGGAGCGGGGCGAGACGGGACGGGAATCTTCCTGGGCGGGCGGGGGCATTCTGTCGCCCTTGTGCCCCTGGGACTATCCGGACGAGGTGAATCGCCTGGCCTTGCGCGGGATGGGCCTGTTAGGCGGTTTGGCCGAGACGCTGCGGCAGACCACGGGTATCGACCCGCAGTATCAACGTTGCGGCATGCTGGTGTCGCCGCCGCTGGATGTGCAAGCCGCATTGGATTGGTGCGCGACGCATGGGATGCAGGCGGGAAAGCGCGACGATGGCCTGTTCCTGCCCGAAGTCGCGCAGGCACGCAATCCGCGCCTGCTGCAAGCCCTGCGCGCCCGGGTCGAGAAGCTCGGCGGACGCATCGTCGAGCAGTGCGAAGTCAAGCAGATCGTTGCGGAAGCGGGGCGGGTCAGGCATCTGGCGACGACGCAGGGTGATTTCAATGCCGATGCTTACATCGTCACCGCGGGAGCATGGAGCAAGGTGTTGCTGGGCGACCACGCGCTCAAGACCGACATCAAGCCGATACGCGGCCAGATGCTGCTGTTCAAGTTCGACACGCCGCCCTTGCCGCATATCGTGCTGCAAGGCGACATTTATCTCATTCCGCGCAGTGACGGCCATTTGCTGCTTGGCAGCACGCGCGAGGATGTCGGTTTCGACAAATCCACCACGGCCGAGGTGCGCGAGATGTTGCTGCAGCGGGGCATCGCGTTACTCCCGGCCTTGCGCGACATGCCGGTGATCAAGCATTGGGCGGGTCTGCGCCCGGCCTCTCCCGGCAACATCCCGACCATCGGTCGCCACCCGCAACTGTCCAACCTCTACATCAACAGCGGTCATTTCCGTTACGGCGTGACCATGTCGCCCGCCGCCGTGGAGGTGCTGCTGAACACCATCAACGGAACGCCGCAACCGTTCGATGTGACACCGTATCTTTGGCGTTAAGCGTTGCCGCGGCGCGGGCTATCCGCTTATAATCCGCGCCGGAAGGCCGATGTAGCTCAGTCGGTAGAGCAACGCACTCGTAACGCGTAGGTCACCAGTTCGATTCCGGTCATCGGCACCACCTTCCCGTATCTTCTTTCGCAGTGAACAGTCAGGAGTAGCAATGACTTTCCCGCAACTCGGCAGCATTCCTTCAAAGTATAAAAAACTCGCCATCCTTGTTATCGTCGCCATCGCACTGGCGGCCGGCATCGGCTTCCTCACGCGCAGCAAACCCATCGCTGTGGTGTTGCAGAAAGTGGAACGCGGCATCGTCGAGGCCTCGGTGAGCAACACCCGCGCGGGCACAGTGAACGCCTGTCGCCGCGCCAAGATGTCGCCTTCCGCCGGCGGGCAGATCGCCAAGTTGCTGGTGAAGAAGGGCGACCGCGTGAAGAAGGGTTCGGTGTTGCTGGAGTTGTGGAACAACGACCTGCATGCGCAGGAACGCCTGGCACAGGAACAGCTCAAGGTCTCGCAATCCAGAGTGGAAGAGGTCTGCACAATGGCCGATGCCGCGCAACGCGATGCGGTGCGCTCGCAGGAACTGCGCGACAAGGGATTCATCTCCGCCCAGCAACTGGATCGCGCCATCACCGATGCCTCGGCGCGCCAGTCTGCTTGCGCATCGGCCAAGGGCGACATCGAACAGAGCCGGTCGCGCATCTCGCTGGCCCGCGCCGGTCTCGAGCGCATGGTGTTGCGCGCGCCGTTCGACGGCGTGGTGGCGGATATCAGCGGCGAACTGGGCGAATATGCCACGCCGTCGCCACCCGGCATCCTGACGCTGCCGGCCATCGACCTGATCGATGACAGCTGTCTCTATGTGAGCGCGCCCATCGACGAAGTCGATGCCGCCAAGCTCAAGGTCGGGCAGCGCAGCCGCATCACGCTGGATGCGATCAAGGGTCGCACCTTCGGCGGCAAGGTAAGGCGCATCGCGCCCTATGTGCTCGATCTGGAGAAACAGGCGCGCACCGTCGAAGTGGAGGTCGAGTTCGACAAGCTTGGCAAGAACGACAACCTGCTGGTGGGCTACAGCGCGGACGTGGAGATCATCTATGAGGTCCGCAGTCAGGTGACGCGCATCCCGACCCAGACGCTGATGGAAGGCAACCGTGTGCTGCTGTACGGCAGCAAGGGTGTGCTGGAAGAGCGCAAGGTGACGACCGGCCTGTCCAATTGGGAATACGCCGAAGTCCTCTCCGGTCTGGCGGAAGGCGACCTGATCGTCTCTTCTCTGGACAGGGCGGGTGTGAAAGCGGGCGTGCGTGTCGTGCCGGAAGAGGCCAAACCCGCGCAATGATCGAACTCAAGAACGTCTGCCGCACCTTCACCGTCGGCGACCAGCAAGTCGCTGCACTGCGCGACATCGACCTGCGTATCGATGCCGCCGAATACATCTCCATCATGGGGCCGTCCGGTTCCGGCAAATCCACCATGCTCAATATGCTCGGTCTGCTCGACCGGCCGACTTCCGGCACCTATCTGCTCGATGGCGGCAACGTCACCGAGTTGAACGACGAGCAGCAGGCGCGCGTGCGCCGCGAGAAGATCGGCTTCGTGTTCCAGTCTTTCCATCTTGTACCGAGGCTCACCGCTGCACAGAACGTCGAACTGCCGATGATTCTCGCCGGCATTCCCGCCGAGGAGCGCAAGTCGCGTGTGCGGGTGTTGATGCAGAACTACGGCCTGTCTGACCGCGCCGACCACAAACCCGACCAGCTCTCCGGCGGCCAGCGCCAGCGTGTCGCCATCGCGCGCGCCACCGTGATGAATCCCACCGTACTGCTGGCCGACGAACCGACCGGCAATCTGGACCGCAACACCGGCTGGGAGGTGCTCAAGCTGCTGGAAGGTCTGCTGGAGCAGGGCATCACGCTGGTGGTGGTGACCCATGACGCCGAGATCGGCGCGCGCGCGCATCGCCAGATACATATGCTGGACGGACGCATCCTTTCCGACGAACGCCAGGTAAAGTGAAACTCGCCGACACCATCCAGTTCGCCTCCGGCAGCCTGCGCGGCAGCCCGACACGTACGCTGCTGATGATGCTGGCGATGTCCATCGGCGTGGCGGCGGTGGTGGTGCTCACCGCGCTGGGCGAGGGCGCGCGCCGCTATGTGGTCGACCAGTTCTCCTCGCTGGGTACCAACCTCGTCATCGTGCTACCGGGTCGCACCGAGACCGCCGGCGTCGGCCCCGGCCTGATGTCCGGGCAAACGCCGCGCGATATCACCCTGGACGACGCGCAGGCTTTTCTGCGCAGCCGCGCCATCAAGCGCATCGCGCCGCTCACCGTCGGTTCCGCCACCATCTCGCGCGGTGCGCTCAATCGCGAAGTCGTGGTAGCCGGCTCCTCCGCCGACATGCTCGGGATACGCCACATGAGCATGGGAGTCGGCAGATTCCTGCCGGCGGGCGACCTGCACGACAGTGCCTCGGTCTGCGTGCTGGGCAATGCGATCAGACGCGAATTGTTCGGCAATGAATCGGCGGTCGGCCAATCCGTGCGGATCGGCGACCGGCGCTTCCGCGTGATCGGCGTACTGGCATCGCAGGGCGAATCCATGGGTATGCGCACCGACGATCTGGTGATCATCCCGGTCGCCACCGCGCACCAGTTGTTCAACACCACCAGCCTGTTTCGCGTGCTGATCGAGGCCAAGAACCGTGACTACATCGAACAGGCCAAGCGCGATGCCGAAGAGATCATGGTGCAGCGCCACAGTGGCGAGCGTGATGTCACGGTGATCACCCAGGATGCGATATTGCAGACCTTCGACCGCATCCTCACCGCACTGACCATGGCGGTCGGCGGCATCGCCGCCATCAGTCTGGCCGTGGCGGGCGTGCTGATCATGAACGTGATGCTGATCGCCGTGGCGCAGCGCATCAAGGAGATCGGCCTGCTCAAGGCGCTCGGTGCGCCCGGCAAACAGATCCGCCACCTGTTCTTCGCCGAGGCGGTGCTGCTGTCCGGGATCGGCAGCGTGGCCGGGCTGGCGCTGGGCTATGCTGGCAGTTTCATCATCGGCCAGGTCTACCCGATGCTGCCGGTGTCGCCGCCCTGGTGGGCGGTGCTGGCCGCGACCATCACTGCACTTGGCACCGGAGTGCTGTTCAGCGTGTGGCCTGCGCGGCGTGCGGCGCGGCTTGATCCGGTGGCGGCACTGGCGGGGAAATAGGCCATGTACCTACGCGACCTCATCACGCTGACTTCTTCAAGCTTCCTCACCTACCGGATGCGCAGCTTCCTGACCGGACTGGGCATCGCCATCGGTATCGCCGCCGTGATTTTGCTCACTTCGATCGGCGAAGGTCTGCACCAGTTCATGTTGGCCGAGTTCTCGCAGTTCGGCACCAACATCATCAGCGTGCAGCCGGGCAAGACGCAGACCCAGGGCGGCAATGTCGGTATCTTCGGCTCGGTGCGGCAAGTGACGCTGGAGGATGCCGACTCCCTGCGCCGCCTGCCCTATGTGCAGTACGTGATCCCCGGACTGGTCGGCAACGCCGAGGTGCGTTTCGAGGGGAGGACGCGGCGCACCATGGTGCTGGGCGAGGGGCGCGATTTCGACAAGGCCTTCACCATGAAGGTGCAGAGCGGCGGTTTCTGGACCGATGCCGATGACGAGCAGGCGCGCGCGCAGGTGGTGATAGGCGCCAAGATACAAGAAGAGTTGTACGGCGGCAGGAATCCGCTCGGCACCTATCTGCGCATCGGCGGCCAGCGCTATCGCGTGGTCGGCGTGATGGAATCCAAGGGGCAGATCCTCGGCATGGACATGGACGATACGGTGTTCGTCCCTGCGGCGCGCGCGATGGAACTGTTCAACCGCTCCGGCCTGATGGAAGTCAACGTCAGCTACCGTGCCGATGTCCCCGCAGACACCATGATCCGGCTGATCAAGGAACGCATGATCGAGCGGCACGGGCGCGAGGACTTCACCATCATCTCGCAGGAACAGGCGCTGGAAGTGCTGAGCTCGGTGCTCGATATCCTCACCTTCGCCGTCGGTGCGCTGGGAGGCATCTCGCTGCTGGTCGGTGCCGTCGGCATCCTCACCATCATGACCATGGCCGTCACTGAACGCACGGCCGAGATCGGGCTGTTGCGTGCGCTGGGGGCGCGCGAGAAACAGGTACTGACGCTGTTTTTGAGCGAAGCCATGATTCTCTCCGCGCTGGGAGGACTGATGGGACTGGTCATCGGCGTAGGCATCTCGCAGGGCCTGCATCTGCTGTTCCCCGCGCTGCCCGTGCACACGCCCTGGCTGTATGCCGTGCTGGCAGAGTTGACAGCCATCAGCATCGGCCTCGCGGCAGGTGTCGCACCGGCCATGCGTGCGGCGCGGCTCGACCCGGTGGAGGCCTTGCATGCGGAGTGATTCGTGCGACATCTTCTGTGCCGTCGTCGACAACTACGGCGACATAGGCGTGTGCTGGCGTCTGGCGCGGCAGTTGGCGAACGAACACGGCGTTGAGGTGCGGCTGTGGGTGGACGATCTGAAGAGTTTCGGCAAGCTGTGTCCGGAGCTGGATGCGGCTTTGGTTGAGCAGCGCTGTCGCGGTGTCTCAGTCAGGCGCTGGAGCGCCGATTTTCCGGTCGTCGAGCCCGCCGGGCTGGTGATCGAGGCCTTTGCCTGCCGCTTGCCCGAATCCTATGTGCTGGCGATGGCAGCACTCGAACAAAAACCGGTCTGGGTCAATCTGGAATACCTCTCGGCCGAAGAGTGGGTGGAGGGCTGTCACAAACTGCCATCGCCGCACCCGAACCTGCCACTGACCAAGTATTTCTTCTTTCCCGGCTTCACGGCAAAGACCGGCGGCTTGTTGCTGGAACACGATCTGCTGGCGCGGCGGGATGCTTTTCAGTCGGATACCGCGGCACAGCAGCGCTACTGGCAAAGCCTGGGTGTGCCGCAGCGGACAGAGGGTGAATTGCGTATCTCCTTGTTCGGTTACGAGAATGAGGCGATGGATGAATTATTGGGTGTCTGGGAGCGCGGCGATCTGCCGGTGACCTGTCTGTTACCGGAGGGACGGTCTTTACCGCAGGTGGCAGCGTTCTTCGGGCAGCCCTTCGACAGGCTCAGGATGAACGGCGTTGGAGCGGTGGGAGATGTCTGGCAGCGCGGCCAGTTGCGCGTGCATGTACTGCCTTTCGTCGAGCAGGAGCGTTACGACGAGTTGTTGTGGGCCTGCGAGGTCAATTTCGTGCGCGGCGAGGATTCCTGTGTGAGGGCGCAATGGGCGGCAAAGCCATTCATTTGGCAGATCTATCCGCAGCATGACGGGGTGCATCTGGAGAAGCTGGAGGCGTTGCGCACTCATTATGCCGAAGGGCTTTCTCCTGAATCTGCTCAGGCAGTCAAGGACTTATGGTTGGCCTGGAACGGTGGGCCGGACATCGCCAGCGCCTGGCAGCACTTCGCCGACCAGCGCGGTGTCCTGGCCAGGCATGGCATGGCATGGGCGCGGGGCTTGGCAAACAATAATCTCGCATTGAATTTGCTGGATTTTTACCGCCAAGTTGCATAGAATCCGCGCCTTGAATTTTGAGGGGCAGCAAACATGAAAACAGCACAAGAACTCCGCGCCGGTAACGTGATCAATGTTGGCGGCGATCCCATGGTCATCCTGAAGGCCGAATACAGCCGCTCCGGCCGTAACGGTTCCGTGGTCAAGATGAAGATGAAGAACCTGTTGACCGAAACGGCCAAAGAGACGGTGTACGCTGCCGACGACAAGTTCGACCAGATCATCCTCGACAAGAAGGAATGCACCTACACCTACTTCGCCGACCCGATGTATGTGTTCATGGACACCGAATACAACCAGTACGAAGTCGAGAAGGAAAACGTTGGCGATGTGGTGAACTACCTGGCCGACGGCATGGAAGACATCTGCGAAGTGGTGTTCTACGAAGGCAAGGCGATCTCTGTTGAATTGCCCAATACCATCATTCGCGAGATCGAGTACACCGAGCCCGCCGTGCGCGGCGACACTTCCGGCAAGGTGATGAAGCCGGCCCGTCTGAAGGGTTCCGGTTTCGAGCTGCCCGTGGCGGCGTTCATCGAGATCGGCGACAAGATCGAGATCGACACCCGCACCAACGAGTACAAGAAACGCGCGAACTGAGTCTGCTTCGCTGAAGCGATAAAAAAGAGCCGCTGCGAAGCGGCTCTTTTTTTTGCAGGCTGACTTGGCTTACAGTCTTTCCACGCTGTACACCGCCACCAGCTTGTGCGTCTGGCCCGGTGCCAGCGTGACCACGTTCTCCAGCGCGTTGCCACTCTCCACGCACACCATGTCGCGGTGCAGTGCCGGGCCGAAGTCGCCCATCTTCTCGGCTTTTTCCGTCCACGGGTTCCACACCACGGTGGACTTGCTGCCCTGCTTGGAGATGCGGATGGCGCGCTTCAGACCTTTGTCCTCGATCACGCAATCGCCGCCGGTGTTCACGTAGACGCGGTCCACTTCGCTCTCGATGACGATACCGTTCTGCTGGTTGAAACGCGCGAAGTCCTTCACCTTGTCGAGGTATTCGCAATTCTCCAGCCCGCGGATGGTCATGTTGGCGACATCGCTGATCTGGAAGTAGGTGTGCAGGGCTTCGCCGAGCTCGAATGTCTCCTTGCCGGTGTTGGTTGTCACCAGTTCCACGCGCAGTGCCTTGCCCACGGTCACTTCGAGCTGCACGGTGGAAGCATGCGGCCATTGCGCGCGGGTCGCGTCGCTCTCGACCAGGCCGAAGCGCAGGAAGGTCGAACCATCCGGCAGCGCTTTCGTTTCCAGAACGTCCCACGGCACGGTGCGCGCATAGCCGTGGCCGGGCAGTTTGCTGTCGTTCTTGTGCGGGCCGAACCAGGGCCAGCAGATCGGTGCGCCGCCGCGGATGGATTTGCCCGGTGCGAACTTGGCCTTGGGTGACAGCCAGAGTACCGGTTCTTCGCCGCGCGGCTGGAAGGTGGCGATATGCGCGCCCTGTAGTGCGATGTTGGACAGTGCATGCTGGTTGGCCACTTCGGCCACGATCATGCCTTCGGCGATCTCCTTGAATTGCACATGGTTGCCGATGGCGAAGCGCTGGTTGAGTTCGGTCAGTGTCATTTATGTCCCTGTCGAGTGTTGGTAAAAAGACGGTTCAGCTCTGGTCGGGCGGCGGGGCGGACTTCAGCACCTCATCCAGTGTGGTAAGTCCGGAAGCGACTTTGAGGGCGCCGGAGATGCGCAGCGGCTTCATACCCTCGCGGTTGGCCTGCTCGCGCAGGGCGGCGATGTCGGTTTCGGCGGTGATGAGTTTGCGCAGCTCCGGCGACATGAGCAGGATCTCGTAGATGCCGATGCGCCCGGAGTAACCGGTCATGCGGCATTCCAGGCAGCCTTGCGGGCGATACAGTTGTGTGGGGCGCGTGGCTTTCCACGGTGCGACCAGACCGTTCCATAGCTCGACGTCATCTTCCTGGATGGGCGTGGGTTTCTTGCAGTGCGGACACAGCGTGCGAACAAGCCGTTGCGCCATGATGCCGAGCAGGGTGGCGTTGAGCAGATAGGACGGCACACCCAGATCGAGCAGACGCGTGATGGCCGAGGGCGCGTCGTTGGTGTGCAATGTGGAGAGAACGAGGTGGCCGGTGAGGGCGGCCTGGATCGCCATATCGGCTGTCGCCAGATCGCGTATCTCACCGACCATGATGATGTCGGGGTCCTGCCGCATCAGCGCGCGCACGCCTTCAGCGAAGGTGAGATCGAGTCCGGTCTGGATCTGCATCTGGTTGAACGCGGGTTCGACCATCTCGATCGGGTCTTCCAGCGTGCACACGTTCACTTCCGGTGTGGCCAGACTTTTGAGCGTGGAATACAGCGTGGTGGTCTTGCCGGAGCCGGTCGGGCCGGTGACCAAGATGATGCCGTTGGGCTTGGAAGTCATCAGATCCCAGCGGGCACGGTCGTCTTCGGAGAAGCCCAATTCGGAAAAGTCGCGCACCAGCACTTCCGGATCAAAGATACGCATCACCAGTTTCTCGCCGAAAGCCGTGGGCAGAGTGGAGAGGCGCAGCTCGATCTCCTGTCCTTCCTGCGTGCGAGTCTTGATGCGGCCATCCTGCGGGCGGCGCTTCTCCATCAGATCCATGCGGCCCAGCAGCTTGATGCGGCTGGTCATCGCCGTGATCACCGATATTGGCAACTGGTGCACCTGGTGCAGTATCCCGTCGATGCGGAAGCGCACGAGGCCGGATTCGCGGCGCGGTTCGATGTGGATGTCGGAGGCGCGCTGGTCGAAAGCGTATTGCCATAACCAGTCGACGATGTGCACGATGTGCTGGTCGTTGGCGTCGAACTGCTTGTCGGTCTTGCCCATCTCGACCAACTGCTCGAACGAGGCGATGTTGCCCGAATCCATCTTCACCTTGGTCGCGCTCTTCACCGAGCGCGCCAGATTGTAGAACTCGACCAGATAGCGGTTGATGTCCGCGGGAGAGGCAAAGACGCGGCGGATATTCTTGCGCGAGGTCTGTTTCAGTACCGGTTCCCAGTCGCGCAGGAAAGGCTCCGCGGTTGCTACGACCAGATCGTTGCCGTCGAAGCGGATCGGCATGATGGAGAAGCGGTTGGCGTAATCGATCGACATCAGATCGACCAGATTGGAAAAGTCGATCTTTAGCGGGTCGATGTGCAGGTATTCGAGCCCGACCTTTTTCGCTATCCATTCGGTCAGCGAGTCCACTGTCAGGATGCGGTGCGGTGCGGCCTGGGATTTCCAGTTCTTGTCCGCGACGATCAGCAGAGGATGTGCGGTATGCCGGTGCAGACGGTGCTCGGCGACGAGGGCATCGGCTTCGCTCCTGCCGACCATGCCGTCGGCAACGAGCATTTCCAGAACTTCAGCCAGTTTCAGTTTGTGTTCTGCGACTTCTTGAGCAGCCATGATCGCGCCTAGAGTGGAGTTTGGCGGACTATACCGATATCGGGCGCTTGCTTCAATTAACTTGGGTGGGTACCGGGACTGAAGCAGTAACCGCTGCGAAAGCTGGGCGAATACGTCACATAAGATGGTGAACTTCGAGTAGTGCGATCAGGCGCTGGTTTTTCGCCTGAACAATAGCAAAATCGCAACCCCACAAAATCAATGAGCCTCGGGATCATTATCACCCGAGGCCCATCTAGTTGTGTTGTATGACAAGGCTCAACAGCCCCGGCTTACGGCTTTTTAGGCCGCCATAGCGAAGTTTTCATCGTTTGCATTTACATGCTTGCTTCATTTACGTCGATCGCCTGACGTGTCGCCCCGAAACCTATCTGCTCACTGTCGAAACCAGGTCATCCCCATCATAAGCACACTGCGATCACTGCGCTTATGGTGGAGATGGGCGGAATCGAACCGCCGTCCAACAAGCCCTTATTGAGCCGGAGTTTTCGCAAACCGAAGTTTGCTCACAACAATGCGGAGGATTTTAACACAGCGAGAGCATATCTCTGCACTTGGTGCAAAGATATGGCTCCCATCACACTGACGGGCAACCATTTTTATTTGTTGGTGGAGGCGGGGGGAATTGGCCATCCTCGCCAGCCAACGCGCCTGCATGCGCGTTGGCGCTCCGGGCTACAAACAGCACGCAGGTGCTGTTTGTTTTACGCCCTCCGCCCCCCGTCCGTACCGGACGGGGATTCAATTCCCTCTCAATCTCAACGCAACAAATGAAAACGACACCACAAGGGTGCCGTTTTCATTTGTTGGTGGAGGCGGGGGGAATTGAACCCCCGTCCGCGAGCCCTCTACAGGCAGTTCTACATACTTAGTCTGGTTATTTGATTTTATCCGGCAGACGCCAACCGACAGGCTGCTACAGGACGAGTCACCTTAGTTTTAGCTTCGTACAAAGTGACCCTGCACGACACGATTCCGTGTAAATGATCCCACTCATCGCGGCATTACTGCCTTGAGCCCCTCCACGGACAGCAGGGTGTGGGATCTAACCGGTTAAGCGGCTAGAGCGTACTTTTCGTCGTTTGCGACTATTGGTTTTCCAGCTGATTTACGAGGTGGCGGGTCCTCGGTATGCCCTACACTGCTTTGTAACCCACGTCGAAGCCAGGTCGCCCCCGGTTCGGTTTGTTATTTAGCAGATTGCATTGTACAGCCGGGCGTTGTGGGGAGCTAGCGAGGTTTGCCATTCTGCATGAAGCGGGCAAAGTGGCGGTCGGCCTTGGTGGCATGCGAGGCGAACCAGTCGAGCAGCAACAGTTCGGTGCGGAAAGCGAGGTGGCGCGGATCTTCAGTGCGCGTTGCGGCCTTTTTCTCCAGCTCGGAGAAATGTTCGACGAAACGCCTGTGTTCCTGGATATGTCCTTCGGCAAAAGGATAGCCGTGTCCAAGCATCAGTTTTTCTTCGACCGGGAAGAGATGCTGTGCATGCTGGTGGAGCAGCGGGAAGATGGCGGCGAAATCGCGGCACTCGTTTTGCGCTATCGCGGCGGTGAGCGCATTGATGTGGTACATCAGGATGCGATTGGCATTGTCGATCTCCGGCAGGCCGGTGTGCTGCTCTTCCTTCCAGGACAGGTCGGTCTGCAGTTCGCCGGTGCCCAGATGCTGCCCGCTGGTCTGGAATTCGTGGCAACGCTCGAGATAGATGAGTGCGGGGTGGTCTTCCGGCGCGGTCTCTATGCATCGCTTGAATAGCGGGAGGGCTTGGGCGATATCCTGCATATGGTAATAGGCGACCGCCTTTTCGAACATCGTCAGACTCTGCCGTTTGCTGTTGCGCAATTCTTCGGGGTTGTTGTCGAAGACCTCGTAGACGGAAAGCGGCTGCGACTTGCCTTTCACGCGGATACGGTCGAGAAAACGGATATCATATTTGCCCGGATCGGACAGGTCGTAAAGCGTGTTCTGGCTGATGATCAGCGGCGTGTGGTAGGTCTTGGTGGCTTCTTCCAAGCGCGCGGTCAGATTCACCGCGTCGCCGATCACAGTGCTGTCCATGCGGTTGATGCCGCCCACCGTGCCTATCATCACCATCCCGGTGTTTAGACCGATGCCGATCTGTACCGGCGCGTAGCCCGCCCGTTCGCGTCCGGCGTTGTAGTAGCTCAGGCGTTCCAGCATGGCGATGGCGCCGCTCACCGCCTCATCGGCGCCCTTTTCGAACAGGGCCATGATGGCGTCGCCGATGTATTTGTCGATGATGCCGTGATGGCGGCTGATGACCGGTTCCATCTGGCTGAGGTAGGAGTTGATGAACTCGAAGTTCTCCGCCGGGGTCATCGATTCCGACAGCGGGGTGAAATCGCGGATGTCCGAGAACATGATGGTCATCTTGCGCTCGACCTGGTCGCCGAGTTTCACGTCCACGATGCTTTTGGCTTCGAGCAGGTTGAGCAGCTGGTGCGGGACCAGACGGCCATACGCCGTCTCGGTCTGCTGCAGCAAGGCCAGCGCCTGTTGATGGGCGATGATGACCTTGTGCAAGATCTCCTGGATGCTGTCTTGCGACGGAATATCGGGGGCTTTGTCCTCGCCGCGGCCTTCGTTCATGTTCCTCCATCCTGCTTTCTTGTTCTGAGGAACATCATACCGTTGATCAGTCGCGGATGTAACGCAGCAGCGCCAGTGGAGTCGGTACGCTGCCGCTGGCGGGCCAGGCGCCGGTGTCGGCCGCCGGGTCGATGTAGCCGTAGGATGCGATGATGCCGGTCATGCCGGCTGCCTGTGCCGCTTCCATGTCGCGCAGGTCGTCGCCCAGATAGAGGCAGCTTTCCGGCGCGACGGACATCAGTTCGGCGGCATGCAGTAGCGGCATCGGGTGCGGCTTGGCCTGCGCGCAGGTGTCTCCGCTCACCAGGCAGGCGGCGCGCTTGGCGTAGCCCAGCTTTTCCATCAGCGGCACGGTGTAGCGGTGCGGTTTATTGGTGACGATACCCCAGGGGATATAGTGCCGCTCCAGTTCGGCGACCAGAGTCGACATGCTCGGGAACAGCACCGTCCGGTCGCAGATGTGATTCTCATAGTATTGCAGGAACGCATCTCGCATCCCATCGTAACCGCTATCTTCGGGTTCGACCCCCATGCCCAGCTTGAGCAAGCCGCGCGAGCCGTGCGATGCTTGCGGACGGAGGATGGCGATATCCAGAGGCGGTTTGCCGTGCAGGGCACGCACATGGTTGAGCGCCGCCGCCAGATCGGGTGCGGTATCGGCGAAGGTACCGTCGAGATCGAAGAGGACGGCCTGTGACATATCAGCCTTTGCGGCAGGCGACCATGTAGTTCACGCTGCTGTCGCGGCCTAACGAGTAGCTCTTGTCGAGCGGGTTGTAGCTCATGCCGGTCACGTCCGAGACATCCAGTCCGGCATCGCGGCACCACTGCGCCAGTTCGGAAGGCTTGATGAACTTGGCGAAGTCATGCGTGCCGCGCGGCAGCAGGTTGAGGATGTACTCGGCACCGATCACGGCGAAAAGATACGATTTCGGGTTGCGGTTGAGCGTGGAGAAGAACACGTGGCCGCCCGGTTTCGCCAGTTTGGCGCAGGCGGCGACCACGGCGGCGGGATCGGGTACATGCTCCAGCATCTCCATGCAGGTCACCACGTCATATTGACCGGGCTGCTCGGCGGCCAGGTCTTCCACCGCCACCTTGCGGTATTCCACCTGTTTGCCGCTTTCCAGCAGATGCAGCTTGGCCACCTGCAGCGATCTGTCGGCCAGGTCGATGCCGCTCACTGTCGCACCCAGCCCGGCCATGCTCTCGGTCAGGATGCCGCCGCCGCAGCCGACATCCAGCACGGTCTTGCCGGCAAGCGCGGCGATGCGGTCGATATAGCCCAGCCGCAGGGGGTTAATCTCGTGCAGGGGCTTGAATTCGCTGTTCGGATCCCACCATTTGTGGGCGAGTTGCGAGAATTTTTCGATTTCGACGGGGTCGGCGTTGGACATGGGGTTGCGCGGTTCGGATTGAAGACTGCTTGGAATGTAGCAAAACCGCGTGCAATTAAAAAGGGTTGTGACGAACAGTTCGGGAATATCGCGACAGTCGCGCGGAGGGAAGCGCAAGCCCTAGCGGTAAGCAGGGGGTAAATGGTAAGGTGCGAAGTTGTTGAATAGCCCAAATACACTACAGGACAAGGTGTTTATCCATGCGTGTGCTCATTATCGAAGATAACCGTGACCTGGCCTCCAATATGTTCGATTTTCTCGAGGCCAAGGGACACGTCGTCGATGCGGCAGGGGACGGCATCACCGGCATGCATCTGGCGCTGGTCAATCAATATGACGCCATCGTGCTCGACCTCATGCTGCCCGGTATGGACGGCATCACCCTGTGCCGCAAGCTGCGCGAAGAGGGCGGCAAGACCACGCCGGTGCTGATGATCACCGCGCGCGACTCGCTCGACGACAAGATCGCGGGGCTGGAAGCCGGTGCGGACGACTATCTGGTCAAGCCCGCCGAACTGCGCGAAGTGGAGCTGCGTCTGCGCGTGCTGCACCGCCGCGGCGGCGACCAGCCGCAGAAGCTCAAGAAGATGGTGATCGAGGATCTCAGTCTCGATCCCGCCACCTGCTCGGTCAAGCGCGGCGACAAGCACATCGAACTGCCGCCCATCCCATACAGGATACTGGAGGCGCTGATGTCGCGCTCGCCGCAGGTGGTCAGCCGCGACGAAATCGAGCATGTCGTCTGGGGCGAGGGCCGTCCGGACAGCGATTCGTTGCGCGCGCACGTGCACCTGCTGCGCGACATCATCGACAAGCCGTTCCAGCGCAAGCTGCTGCGTACCCTGCGAGGGTTCGGTTACCAACTGGTCAGCCCGGATGTTCCAGACCAGTAGCCTGCGTTTCCGGGTCGCGTTCTATTACGCGCTGTTCGGGGCCGGGCTCAGCGTCCTGCTTTCCGGCGGCGTCTACTTCACCGTGCAGCAAATCGGGCACCGGCTCATGGACCAGGTGTTGCTGGTGGAGTTGTACGAGCATGCCAGCGAAGAGAAGTTCGAATCGCCAAACACCGCTTCGATCAAAGGTTATATCGTCTCCGACAAGGAGACCAGCCGCAATATTCCGCCGGCGGTGAAGGCATTGCCGCCGGGCGGACATAACGTCACCGTCGGCGATGTCGACTATCGCGCGCAGGTCGTCGATGTCGGCGATGCGCGCTACTTCATGATGTTCAATACCGAAAGCCAGCATCTGCAGGAAACAAAATTCTTCCGTTTTGTGGTCTTCTTCGCCATCTTCATGATCGTCAGTTCGTCCATTGGCGGAGTCATCCTGGCCAGTCGCGTCACCGCCTCGGTCACGCGACTGGCCAGACAGGTCGGGCAGGCCGAGCCACGCGATGCAGACCTGTCTTTGATCAAGCTGACCACCAACGACGAAGTGGGCGAACTGGCGCGTGCTTTCGACCGTTATCTCAGGCGCCTGCGCGAATTCATCGAGCGCGAGAACTATTTCACCGCAGACGTGAGCCACGAGTTGCGCACCCCGCTGGCCATCATGCTGGGCACGGTCGAGGTGCTGGAGCAGGACGCCACGCTGACGGCCAAACAGCGCGAGCGCATCGCGCGTATCCGCCGTGCCGCACAGGACATGATCGAACTCACTTCCGCCCTGCTGCTGATGGCGCGCGAGCAGCAGTATTCGCGCGACGAACCGCCCGGCCATGTGGGTGAGGTGGTGCGCAGTTGCGTCGAGAAACATCTGCCGCTGATCGCGGGCCGGCCGATCCGCATGGAAGTGAAGCTGATCGCCGAACCCGATCTGCTGTTCGAGCGTCCCCTGCTCGAAGTCGTGATCGGCAACCTTATCCGCAACGCCCTGTTCAACACCAAGGCCGGCTTCGTATTGCTGCGTCTTGAGGAGGGCCGACTGGTGGTGCAGGACACCGGCGTCGGCATGCGTCCGGACGAATTGGCGCGCGCGCTGGACCGCTATTACAAAGGCCCTTCAAGTGCAGGCTCGGGTGTCGGCCTGTCGCTGGTGAAGCGCATCTGTGAGCGCTATGGCTGGCGCATCTCGCTCGATAGCCAGGAAGGGCAGGGGACCACCGCGGTGATCATGTTCACTGCCGCACAATCTCCCTTACCCCTTTCGGAATCGAAATAACGCATTTCCGAAGTTTTTTTGCCTGTTGTTGCAAAAAACACAATTTAACGCTCTCTTCACAATTCATTGACGCTGACTTCACAGTCCCCTCGCTAGAATCGCCTCCAACTTGTGCATGGATGTTTTTGTCCCAAGGTGCAAGGGATCAAGTTTGTAAGACACTTACTCAAAAATAAAGAGGAGAAGCGCAATGAAGAAAATCGTACTGTCTATGGCAGGCGTGTTGGCAGCAACAGCATTCGCACCCGAAGCATCCGCCATTCCGGCGTTTGCCCGTCAAACCGGCCTGGCTTGCAGCTCTTGCCATTACCAGCACTACCCCGTGCTGAGCACAACCGGTCAAGAATTCAAGGTTGGCGCCTACACTCAATTGAGCGCCAAGGGCAAGTTCAAGGGTGAAGACCTGTCCATCCCTGACACACTGAACGCAGCTATCCTGTTGAAGGCTCGCTATCAGAAGTCCAACGGTCCCGTCGCAGCCACTGACGTAAACGGTCAAGGCACCAACAACGGCCAGTGGCAGATCCCCGATGAGCTGAGCCTGTTCTTCGGCGGCCGTATCGGCGACAACGGCATGATCAAGATGGGTTTCATGAACGAGAACAACATGGTCGGCGGCCCCGCTGGCGGCATCATCGCCGGTCTGAAAGTGCCGGTCGCGATCGCGCTGGATCCGGTCACTGTTCAAGTGATCCCTTACGGCACCGACGCACTGGGCGTGGCTTACGGCTTCGAGCAGTCCAGCACCGGTATGACCCGCGGTATCCGTTGGGCTGAACATCGTTCCGACATCTCCGCTGCTCAATACACTGGCATCGGTTCTGGCACAGCTTCCGGTATCGCGTTTGTCGTGAACAGCGAGATGGGCTATATCAACATCTCCAAGTGGTCTCCTTCGTTCTTCTACGTTGCTGACACGACCGGCACGGAAATGAAGTCCACCTGGATCCGTGTTGCTGCGACTCCGACTATCGCCGACTGGGCGATGCACATTGCTGTTGGTCAGGCATCCGGCACCAGCTACAATGATAACGCAGCTACCAAGATGGAGACCAAGGGCACTGTGTTCGACGTTCAAGCTCAAGGTGCGATCGCCGAGATGGAGACCAGCCTCTACGCGCAGTATGCATCCGCTGCTGCAGGTGCGAACCGCTCCGCAGGCACTTCCAGCCTATGGGGTGGCAACCGCGTCACAGCCAAGAAGGCCATCACCGTCGGTGCTGACTTCAGCGTGATCCCGCACACTCTGCACATTGGCGCTGCATACCGTATCGCTAACACTGGCGTGACGGCTGCTCAGCAGACTGCAGGCGCTGGCGACAAGGACAATTCCTTGACCGTCACCGCTGTGTACGACCTGTTCCAGAACGTCGCTCTGCACCTGAACCACTCGATGCGTAGCGGTTCGTCCTACGACACTACCGGCACCAACGCTGCAGCAACTGCAGCTGGCGGTTCCGGCAAGACTCTGACGACCTTCATGCTGGAAGCTGCTTGGTAATCGTAGCGTAAGTGTTGTAATCAAGAGGAAGGCCGCAAGGCCTTCCTTTTTTGATTCCACTAAGCATTTTTGTGTATATTGAGGATTCCATAGGGAGGATCACAATGAAAGATAAGAACAAACACATCGGCATGCATCTGCGCACATGGGGTGTGCTGCTCAGCATGTTGTTCATGTCGGCGGCAGTCCAGGCCGACCCCGTTCCGCTGGAAGAGCGCCTGCTGCTTTGTGGCGGCTGCCACAACCCGGACGGCAACAGCGTCATTCCGGAGAATCCAAAACTGGCCGGATTGAATGCAAAATATCTACAGCGTCAGCTGGAGGATTTCAAGGCCGCCAAGCGTACCAACCCGGTCATGGACAGCATCATCCCGATGGTGGATGAGAGCGAGTTCAAGACGCTGGCGAAGTATTTCAGCGAGCAGAAGCGTCTGCCGGGCGTAGTGGCAGTTGCCGATCCAGCCGCACCGGCAGCAACGGACGCACAGAGCGCACCGGCAGCAGCCGGGGTAATGAGTGAGCAGGCCAGGGCGGAACTGTCCGCCAAGGGGCAACAGATCTACCTCGAAGGTGTGCTGGCGACGGCGGCACCGGCCTGTGGCGGTTGCCACGGCGAAGACGGTAGCGGCAACGACAAGTTCCCGCGTCTGAACGGGCAGAATCAGGCTTACGTCATCTCGCAGTTGGCGAATTTCAAGAGCGGCGCTCGTACCAACGATCCCAAAGGTGTCATGCGCGCCGTTGCCAAGCGTCTGACCGACGAGGAGATGGCTGCGGTGGCAGAATATATCTTTACCTTGAAGGAAGCTGAATAATGAAAAAACTACTTTCTATCGTTATCGTCGCTTTGTTCTCCATGCAGGCTGCAGTGGTTGTGGCGGCCGAAGCATCCAAGCCCAAGGTCTACGGCAAGAAGGGTTACGTCTGGGATGAGATGACGCCCGAGCGTACTGCTGTGCTGAAGATGGGCGGTGATCCGGTGAAGGGCAAGGAGTCCTTTCGCGGTTGCCAGGGTTGCCACAAGGCCGACGGTGCAGGTGTGCGCGAGGGTGTCTATCCCCGCCTGACCGGCCAGCATGCCAGCGTGCTGATCAAGCAGATCACCGAGATCCGTGCCGGTATCCGCCTCAACCCGAAGATGCTGCCTTTCGTCGAAGATCCGGCCATTTCCATGGAAGAGATCGGCGACATCGCGGCTTATCTGAACACCCTGACCACCGTTCGCGAGAACGGCAAGGGTGCGGAAGACATGTCGGCCAAGGGCAAGAAGCTGTTCACCGACAACAAGTGCTATACCTGCCACGGCAAGAACGGCGAGGGCGATGCGGCCAAGTCCTATCCGATGGTCTCGGCCCAGCACTTCGACTATCTGGTGCGCGAGATGAAGTGGATCAAGCAGGGTGTGCGCGGCAACTCCAACCCCGACATGGTCAAGGCAATCGCCAATTTCTCGCAAGCCGATCTGGAAGCGGTGGCGGACTACCTGTCCAGACTGCCAGACTATCGTACGGTGACTGCAGCAGCACCGGCAGCGAAGTAAAGCTACACAACAGATTCATTGCGGCTTCGTAGTATTCAGGCAACGGCTTCGGCCGTTGCCTTTTTCTTTGTTGAGCCCGGTTTTGGCGGCAATGGGCCAGGCCGGACGGAGGGGCGCTGGGTGGCCCTAGGTGGGTAGTCGGCGGGGGCGGGGTGCTGTGCTAGAATGCGGTCTTCGTTTTATCGCCCCGTCGGCTTCTTTCGGGGCTCAAAAATAGGTCGCTCATGGAACAACAATTCGCCAAAGAAACCCTGCCGGTAAGCCTTGAAGAAGAGATGCGCAAGTCCTATCTGGACTACGCGATGAGTGTGATCGTGGGCCGTGCGCTGCCCGATGTGCGCGACGGTCTGAAGCCGGTGCACAGGCGCGTGTTGTTCGCGATGCACGAGCTGTCCAACGACTGGAACAAGGCCTACAAGAAATCGGCGCGTATCGTCGGCGACGTCATCGGTAAGTACCACCCGCACGGCGACACGGCGGTGTACGACACCATCGTTCGCATGGCGCAGGATTTCTCCCTGCGCTACACGCTGGTGGACGGTCAGGGTAACTTCGGTTCGGTGGACGGTGATAACGCGGCGGCGATGCGTTACACCGAGATTCGCATGGCCAAGATCGCGCACGAGTTGCTGGCCGATCTGGACAAGGAGACGGTCGATTTCGGGCCGAACTACGACGGTTCCGAGCATGAGCCGCTGGTGTTCCCCGCGCGCTTCCCCAACCTGCTGGTGAACGGTTCTTCCGGTATCGCCGTGGGCATGGCGACCAACATCCCTCCGCACAACATGAGCGAAGTGATCGACGCCTGCTTGGCGCTGCTGCGCGAGCCAGACATGGATATCGAGCGCCTGATCGAACTGGTGCCCGCGCCCGACTTCCCCACGGCAGGTTTCATCTACGGTCTGGCCGGCGTGAAGGAAGGCTACCGCACCGGCCGTGGTCGCGTGGTGATGCGCGCACGCACCCACTTTGAGGACATCGGCAAGGGCGACCGCCAGGCCATCATCATCGACGAGCTGCCGTACCAGGTGAACAAGGCCACCCTGCTGATGCGTATCGGCGAGATGGTGCGCGAGAAGCGTCTCGAAGGTATCTCCGAGATCCGCGACGAGTCGGACAAGTCCGGCATGCGCGCGGTGATCGAGCTGAAGCGCGGCGAGAACGCCGAAGTGATCCTGAACCAGCTGTACAAGGACACGCCGATGCAGGACAGCTTCGGCATCAACATGGTCGCGATCGTCGACGGCCAGCCCAAGCTGTGCAACCTGAAAGACATCATCGGGGCCTTCCTGCGCCACCGCCGCGAAGTCATCACTCGCCGCACCATCTTCGAACTGCGCAAGGCGCGCGAGCGCGGCCATATCCTGGAAGGCCTGGCGGTGGCACTATCCAACGTGGACGAGATCATCGCGCTGATCAAGGCAGCGCCCACACCGCCGGATGCGAAGCGTTCGCTGATGGGGCGTTCCTGGCGTTCGTCGCTGGTGGAAGACATGTTGAGCCGCGTCAGCGACGCGTCGCGTCCGGATGGTCTGGCGCCCGAGTTCGGCCTGGTGGGCAAGGGCAACGAGCGCGGCTACTTCCTTTCGGATGCGCAGGCTCAGGCGATCCTGGAACTGCGCCTGCAGCGCCTGACCGGCCTGGAGCAGGACAAGATCGTCGGCGAATACCGTGAAGTGATGGACAAGATCACCGACCTGCTCGATATCCTCGCCAAACCGTCGCGCGTGACGCAGATCATCGGCGACGAACTGATCACCATCCGCTCGCAGTTCGGCGACAAGCGCCGCAGCGAGATCATCACGCACACGCAAGACATGAGCATGGAAGACCTGATCGCGCCGGAAGACGTGGTGGTCACCATGTCGCACAGCGGCTACATGAAGGCACAGAAGCTGGACGAGTACCGCGCACAGAAGCGCGGCGGACGCGGCAAGCAGGCGACGGCAACCAAGGAAGACGACTTCGTCGACAACCTGTTCATCGCCAACACTCACGATTACATCCTGTGCTTCTCCAACCGCGGCCGTGTCTACTGGCTCAAGGTCTACGACGTGCCGCAGGGTACGCGTATCAGCCGCGGCAAGCCGATCGTGAATCTGTTGCCGCTGGAAACTGGCGAGAAGATCAACGCTATTCTGCCGGTCAAGCAGTTTGCCGATGACCAGTTCATCTTCTTCGCGACCAGCGAAGGCACGGTCAAGAAGACACCGCTATCCGATTTCGCCAACCCGCGCAAAGCCGGCATCATTGCCATCAGTCTGGATGAGGGCGATTTCCTCATCGGCGTGGCGATCACCGACGGCAAGCACGACGTGATGCTGTTCTCCGACGAGGGCAGGGCGGTGCGTTTCGACGAGGACGACGTGCGCGGTATGGGCCGCAACGCACGCGGCGTACGCGGTATGAATCTGGCCAAGGGCGGCAGGGTCATTGCGCTGCTGGTGGCGGAGAACGAAGATCAGTCCGTGCTGACCGCGACCGAGAACGGTTACGGCAAACGCACACCGATCACCGAATACACCCGCCACGGCCGCGGCACGCAGGGCATGATCGCCATCCAGACCTCCGAGCGCAACGGCAAGGTGGTGGCGGCGACGCTGGTCAAACCCGAAGAGGAGATCATGCTGATCGGCACCAGCGGCGTGCTGATCCGCACCCGCGTCAACGAGATCCGCGAGATGAGCCGCGCCACGCAGGGCGTGACGCTGATCAATCTGGGTGAAGGCGAGAAACTGGCCGGCCTGAGCCGCATCGCCGAGACCGAAGAAGAGGACGCAGAGTAAATGACGGTCTTCAACTTCAGCGCCGGTCCCGCCGTATTGCCGCACGAGGTGCTGCTGCAGGCGCGCGATGAGTTGCTGGATTGGCACGGCACCGGCATGTCGGTGATGGAGATGTCGCACCGCGGCAAGGAATTCATGGGCATCGCGGCGCAGGCCGAGGCCGATCTGCGCGAGTTGCTGGTGATCCCGAAGAATTACAAGGTGCTGTTCCTGCAAGGCGGCGCGCATCTACAGTTCTCCATGATCCCGCTCAACCTGTTGCGCGGCAAACTCTCGGCCGACTATGTGAACACCGGCGAATGGTCGAAGAAGGCCATCGCCGAGGCGAAGAAGTTCTGCCTCGTCAACGAAGCCGCCAGCAGCGCCGACCGCAATTTCACCTACGCGCCCGAACTCAAGACCTGGAAGCTGGACAAGGATGCGGCCTACGTGCACTACACGCCCAACGAGACCATCGGCGGCGTGGAGTTCAACTGGGTGCCCGATACCGGCAAGGTGCCGCTGGTGGCGGATATGTCGTCCAACATCCTGTCGCGTCCCTGCGACGTGGCGAAGTTCGGCCTGATCTATGCCGGGGCACAAAAGAACATCGGTCCCGCCGGTCTGACGCTGGTGATCGTGCGCGAGGACCTGATCGGTCATGCCGACCCGCGCCTGCCGACGATGATGGATTACAAGATCCACGCTGATGCCGATTCGATGTACAACACCCCGCCGACCTACGGCCTGTACATGGCCGGGCTGGTGTTCCAGTGGCTGAAGAAGAACGGCGGCGTCGCCGCGATGGAACGCACCAACATCGCCAAGGCCAGGCTGCTGTATGACGCCATCGATGCCAGCGGCGGTTTCTATGCCTGCCCAGTGGCGAAGTCCGACCGTTCGCGCATGAACGTGCCGTTCAAGACGCGCGATGCTGCGCTGGATGCCGAGTTCCTCAAGCAGGCGGAAGCGCGCGGTATGCTGCAGCTCAAAGGTCACAAGCTGGCGGGCGGCATGCGCGCCTCCATCTACAATGCCATGCCGCTGGCGGGTGTGCAGGCGCTGGCTGATTTCATGGGCGAGTTCGCCCGTAGCAAGGGTTGATTTTCATGTCCGAAGAACTGAAAAAATTCCGCGCCCAGATCGACCGTATTGACGATGAACTGCTCAAGCTGTTCAATCAGCGTGCCGGACTGGCGCAGCAGATAGGCCGCGTCAAGGGCAATGGCGCGGTGCTGCGTCCCGAGCGCGAAGCGCAGGTGCTGCAGCGCATGGTGCAGGAGAACAAGGGGCCGCTGTCCAATCAGGGCGTGACACAACTTTTCACCGAGATCATGTCGCAATGCCGCGCGCTGGAAGCGCCGCTGCGCGTGGCCTATCTCGGTCCGCACGGCACCTTCAGCGAAGCGGCGGTGTTCCAGCGTTTCGGTCAGGCCACCGAAGGACAGCCGGCCGATTCCATCGACGGCGTGTTCGCCGCCGTGGAGAGCGGGGCGGCCAACTACGGCATGGTGCCGGTGGAGAACTCCACCGAAGGCGCGGTCGGTCGCACACTCGACCTGCTGCTCAACAGCAATCTCAAGATCTGCGGCGAGGTGCTGCTGCAGGTGCACCAGTGCGTGTTGTCGAACGAGAACGACCTGTCGCTCATCCGCAAGGTCTATTCGCATCCGCAATCGTTCGGGCAGTGCCAGGGCTGGCTGCATGTGCATCTGCCGCAGGCCGAGCGCATCACGGCAAGCAGCAATGCCGATGCGGCACGTCTGGCGGCAGAGGAGTCCTTCGCCGCCGCCATCGCCGGCGCGCAGGCGGCGGAACATTTCCGCCTGAAAGTGCTGGCGCAGAACATCGAGGACGATGCGCGCAACACCACGCGCTTCCTCGTCATCGGCAAACAGGATGTGGCACCGTCAGGCAAGGACAAGACCTCGCTGGCGATGTCGGCCGCCAACCGCCCCGGCGCGATGCATGACCTGCTGACGCCGTTCGCGAGCAACGGCGTGTCGATGACCAAGCTGGAATCGCGCCCGTCGCGCACCGGACTGTGGGAATACGTGTTCTATGTCGATATCGAAGGCCACCAATCCGATACCAGGGTCGCTACTGCGCTGGAGCAACTCAAGCAGATCGCGGCCTTCGTCAAGGTGCTGGGCTCCTACCCGGTCGCCGTTTGAATAATGATTATTAAAAGCGTTTCCTGACCGTCCCGGCGACCTGCAGAAGCTGCAAACGAAAGTAGAATCGCTCCCTTGCGCCAGATATCGATGTGCCCTTGTTATTCCGTGGTGGAATTTTGAATTTATGAATTACAGTGACCTAGCCCCTTCCTATATCCGCGCCATTGCGCCGTACCAGCCCGGCAAACCGATCTCGGAGCTTGAGCGCGAGCTCGGCATCAGCGGCATCATCAAGCTGGCCTCGAACGAGAACCCGCTGGGCGCGAGCCCGGCAGCCGTCGCCGCGATGCAGGAGGCGATCAAGACCATCGCGTTGTATCCGGACGGCAACGGTTTCGAGCTGAAAGATGCGCTGGTCAAACGCTATGGTGTGGCGCATGCCAACATCACGCTGGGCAACGGCAGCAACGACCTGCTCGAACTGGCGGCACGCGCTTTCCTGCAACCCGGCGACAAGGTGGTGTACTCGGCACACGCTTTCGCCGTGTATGCACTGGCGACACAGGCCGTGGGCGCGACCGGTATCACCGTCCCCGCCGCCGCGGGCTACGGTCATGACTTGCCCGCGATGTCGCGGGCTGCGCGGGACAACAAGGCCAAGATGGTGTTCATCGCCAATCCGAACAACCCGACCGGCACCTTCCTGAGTGCCGACGAGCTGCTGGCTTTCCTGCGCGGTCTGCCGCCGGAGATACTGGTGGTGCTGGACGAGGCCTATAATGAGTACCTGCCGGAAGACAAGCGCTACGACAGCGTGAGTTGGCTGAAGGAATTCCCCAATCTCATCATCTCGCGCACCTTCTCCAAGGCCTACGGTCTGGCCGGATTGCGCGTCGGCTATGCGATGGCGCACGAGCAGGTGACGGACATGATCAACCGCGTGCGCCAGCCGTTCAACGTGAACAGCATCGCGCAGGCGGCGGCGGTGGCGGCGTTGCGCGATGTATCCTTCGTCAAGAAGACGTTCGAGTTGAACCGGCGCGGCATGCAGCAGATCACCGACGGCTTGACCAGACTGGGGCTGGAATACATCCCCTCGTTCGGCAACTTCGTGGCGTTCCGCATCGGCAACGCGACGGCGATGTACCGACGCTTACTCGAACTGGGCCTGATCGTACGCCCGATTGCCAACTACGATATGCCGGATTGGTTGCGAGTGAGCATCGGTCTGGAAAGCGAGAATGCGAAATTTTTGGCTGCACTGGAAAAATGCATCAGTCAGCAAGTTAACGGAGAAAACAAATGATCATCGTAATGGGCAGTGAAATCACCGACGCACAGATCGCCACGGTGGTGAAAAAGATCGAAGCGGCCGGACTCAAGGCCAACATCTCGCGCGGTGTCGAGCGCACCGTCATCGGCGCCATCGGCGACGAGCGCAAGCTGGAAGCGGAGATGTTCACCTCGCTGCCGGGCGTGGAATCGGCGATGCACATCGCCAAACAGTACAAGATCGTGTCGCGCGAGTCGCACAAGCAGAACACCATCGTCGAGATCGGCGGCATCCCGGTGGGCGGCAACCAGATACAGATCATCGGCGGCCCCTGCTCGGTAGAGACGCCGGAGCAGATGGACCTGGCGGCGAAGTACACGCATGAAGCCGGTTGCCGCCTGATGCGCGGCGGCGCCTTCAAGCCGCGTACCAGCCCCTATGCTTTTCAGGGCCACGGTGTGGAAGGGTTGGAGATGTTCCGCACGGCAGCCAGCAAGTACAAGCTGCCCATCGTCACCGAGTTGATGGATGCACGCCAACTCGACACTTTCATGGAATACGATGTCGACGCGATCCAGATCGGCACGCGCAACATGCAGAACTTCGATCTGCTCAAGGCGGTCGGCCGCGTCAACAAGCCGATCATCCTCAAGCGCGGCATGTCTGCGACGATCAGCGAATGGCTGATGTCGGCGGAATATATCGCCGCTGGCGGCAACCACAACATCATCTTCTGCGAACGCGGCATCCGCACCTTCGAGACCGCCTACCGCAACGTGCTGGACGTGACTGCCATCCCGGTACTGAAGAAAGAGACACACTTGCCGGTGATCGTCGATCCCTCGCACGCGGGCGGCAAGGCCTGGATGGTTCCCGCCTTGTCGCAAGCCGCCATCGCGGCCGGCGCGGACGGACTGCTGGTCGAGATGCACCCCAGCCCCTGCGACGCATGGTGCGATGCCGACCAGGCGCTGACGCCGGATGAGCTGAAGAAGCTGATGGGTACGCTGGACGGTATCGCCAAGGCGATCGGGCGCACCCTCTAAAGCATGCAGCCCGCCTTTCAAAAAGTCGTCATCTTTGGCGTCGGACTGATCGGCGGGTCGTTCTCATTGGCCTTGCGCAAGGCGGGAATGGTTGCTGAAGTGGTCGGTTTCGGCCGTAGCCAGGCCACGTTGGATGAAGCTAAGCAGCTCGGTATCATTGATCGCATCGGCAACGATGTGGCGCGCGAAGTGTGCGATGCCGACATCGTCCTGCTCGCCACGCCCGTGGCGCAGATGGCCGACATCTTCATGCGTATCGCTCCCCATCTTGGCGTTAACACACTGGTCACCGACGGCGGCAGCACCAAGGGTGATGTGGTCGCTGCGGCACGCGCCAATCTTGGCGACAGACTTGCGCAGTTCATTCCCGCCCATCCCATCGCGGGCGCGGAGAAGAGTGGTGCGGCGGCAGCGCTGGCCGATCTGTACCAGGGCAAGAAAGTCGTGCTCACTCCCTTGCCGGAAAACTCCAAAGAAGCTGTGGCGCGCGTGCGCAAGGCTTGGGAATCGTGCGGTGCCGTAGTCAGCGAGTTGACCGCGCAACAGCATGACGAGGTGTTCGCCGCGGTCAGCCATTTGCCGCATCTGCTGTCGTTCGCGCTGGTGCACGATCTGGCGCAGCGCGACAACCGCGACCAGTTGCTGTCCTTCGCCGCCAGCGGCTTCCGCGACTTCACCCGCATCGCCGCCAGCAGTCCGGAGATGTGGCGCGACATCTGCCTCGCCAACCGCGAGGCCATGATGCGCGAACTGCTGCAATACGCCAACGAACTGCACGGCCTGTATCAGGCGCTGGAGCAGGGCGACGCGGCGAAACTCGAAGAAGTGTTCAGCGAGGCGCGCAAGGTGCGCAGCGCCTGGACGCAACAATAACGACACACTTTTATCGCATGTCTCAGCACGAATCCCTCGAACTCCCTCCCTTGATGTCCGCGCACGGCAGCGTGCGCCTGCCCGGTTCCAAGAGCATCTCCAACCGCGTGCTGCTGCTGGCGGCACTGGCGCAGGGCACGACGACAGTGCGCGACCTGCTGCATTCGGACGATACCGAGCGCATGCTGGATGCGCTGCGCACACTCGGCGTGCAAGTGGAATCGCTCGGCGACAACGCCTATCGCGTCACGGGTAGCGGTGGCGATTTTTCGAACAAGAATGCAAAGCTGTTCCTCGGCAATGCGGGTACCGCGTTCCGCCCATTGACCGCTGCACTGGCCTTGTCCGGCGGCAGCTATGAATTGTCCGGCGTGCCGCGCATGCACGAGCGCCCCATCGGCGATCTGGTGGATGCCTTGCGCCAGCTTGGTGCGGACATCAGCTATCTGGGCAACGAAGGTTTTCCGCCTTTGCAGATATCTCCGGCCAAACTGGCGGGCGATACCGCGCAAGTGCGCGGCGATGTATCCAGCCAGTTCCTCACCGGCCTGTTGATGGCATTGCCCCTGCTGGGCCGCACGGTGAGGGTCGAGGTGGTGGGCGAACTGATCTCCAAACCTTATATCGAGATCACGCTGGCGATGATGGCGCGCTTTGGAGTCGTGGTGCAGCGCGATGGCTGGCGCAGCTTTACGGTCAATGCAGGCAGTCGCTATGTTTCGCCGCAAGAGATATTCGTGGAAGGCGATGCCTCGTCGGCATCGTATTTCCTCGCAGCCGGCGCGATAGGCGGCGGGCCGCTGCGCGTCGAAGGTGTGGGCAAGAACAGTGTGCAGGGTGACGTACGTTTCGCCGAAGCGCTGCAGAAGATGAGTGCCGTCATCACCATGGGCGACAACTGGATCGAGGCGAAAGCGTCCGGCAGACTCAAAGCCATCGATCTCGACTGCAACCACATCCCCGATGCCGCGATGACGCTGGCCGTGGCTGCCCTGTTCGCCGACGGCACCACCACGCTGCGCAACATCGCCAGCTGGCGCGTGAAAGAGACCGACCGCATCGCTGCGATGGCGACCGAGTTGCGCAAGGTGGGTGCGACGGTGGAAGAGGGCGCGGACTTCATCCGCGTCACCCCGCCGGCACAGGTCAAGCATGTTGCCATCGATACCTATGACGACCACCGCATGGCGATGTGTTTTTCGCTGGCGGCTTTTGGCGGTGCGGGGGTGCGTATCAACGACCCGAAGTGTGTCGCCAAGACTTTCCCGGATTATTTCGATATGTTCAAGCAAGTGACTCAGACCGTTCCCGTCATCGCCATCGACGGGCCTTCCGCTTCCGGCAAGGGCACGGTCGCGCAGCGCGTGGCGACGGCGCTGGGCATGCATTACCTCGACAGCGGTGCCTTGTACCGTTTGCTGGGATTGGCCGCGCAAAAGCGCGGCATCGCCCTGGAAGCCGAAGACCGGCTTGCGGAACTGGCCGGGCAGGTCGATATCCGCTTCGAGGGTGCGGATATCTGGCTGGACGGGACGAGGGTGGGCGACGAATTGCGCACCGAGGAAGCGGGCTCGGCAGCCTCCAAAATAGCGGCTTTGCCCAGAGTGCGCGCGGCTTTGCTCGATAAACAGCGGGCTTTCAGGCAGGCACCGGGGCTGGTGGCGGATGGGCGCGACATGGCGTCGGTGGTGTTTCCGGACTCGGTGCTGAAGATATTCCTGACCGCCTCGGCCGAGGCGCGCGCCGAACGTCGATATAAGCAGTTGAAAGAGAAAGGGATGAGTGCTAATATCGCCGCCCTTTTGCAAGATATCAGGGCGCGCGACGAGCGGGATACCCAGCGTAGCGTGGCTCCATTGCAACAGGCGCAAGGTGCGAGCTTGCTGGACACGACCCCTCTGAACATCGAGCAGGCGGTTCAGGAAGTGCTAAGTCGCTATCGTGCGTTGGAGTCCAGATAGAAGCCTTTCTGTCCGGGTTGACTAACTAACCCCCGCTTACAACGGGATTGTCCTCAAGGTATACCAAATATGAACGAAGTTGCTGATATGGAAAGTTTTGCCTCCCTGTTTGAAGAGAGTCTGACGCGCAAAGAGATGCGCGCAGGTGAATTGATCACCGCCCAAGTCGTTCGCGTCGAGCAGAACGTGGTCGTTGTCAATGCCGGACTGAAGTCCGAAAGTTTCATTCCCGTTGAAGAATTCAAAGACGCAGCGGGCGCAATCGAAGTCAAGGCCGGTGATTTCGTCACTGTCGCCATCGAATCCCTGGAAAACGGTTACGGCGAAACGCGTTTGTCGCGTGAGAAGGCCAAGCGCCTCGCAGCCTGGATCGATCTGGAACAGGCAATGGAAGAAGGCCGCATCGTTGAAGGTTACGTCAGCGGCAAGGTCAAGGGCGGTCTGACTGCCATGGTGAACGGCATCCGTGCATTCCTGCCCGGTTCGCTGGTGGATACACGTCCGGTCAAGGACACCACACCGTACGAAAACAAGACCATGGAACTCAAGGTCATCAAGCTGGATCGCAAGCGCAACAACGTGGTGGTTTCCCGCCGCGCTGTGCTGGAAGCATCGCAGGGTGCAGACCGCGAATCCATGCTGGAGAACCTGAAGGAAGGCGCGATCGTCAAGGGTATCGTCAAGAACATCACCGACTACGGTGCGTTCGTTGACCTGGGCGGTATCGACGGCCTGTTGCACATCACCGATCTGGCATGGCGCCGCGTGAAGCATCCGTCCGAAGTGCTGACGGTTGGCGACGAAGTCGAAGCCAAGATCCTGAAGTTCGACCAGGAGAAGAACCGCGTCTCCCTCGGCATCAAGCAGATGGGCGACGATCCGTGGAATGGTCTGGCACGTCGCTACCCGCAGGGCACACGCCTGTTCGGCAAGGTGACAAACCTGACCGACTACGGTGCATTCGTCGAGATCGAGCAGGGCATCGAAGGCCTGGTGCACGTGTCCGAAATGGACTGGACCAACAAGAACGTACATCCTTCCAAGGTTGTTGCCCTCGGCGACGAAGTGGAAGTCATGATCCTCGAGATCGACGAGCAACGCCGTCGTATCTCCCTGGGCATGAAACAGTGCAAGTCCAATCCTTGGGACGACTTCGCGCTCAACCACAAGAAGGGCGACAAGGTTAAGGGCGCAATCAAGTCCATCACCGACTTCGGCGTGTTCATCGGCCTGGATGGCGGCATCGACGGTCTGGTACACCTGTCCGACCTGTCCTGGTCCATCGCCGGCGAAGAAGCCGTGCGCAACTACAAGAAGGGCGACGAACTGGAAGCCGTGGTGCTGGCCATCGACGTCGAGCGCGAGCGTATCTCTCTGGGTGTAAAGCAGATGGAAGGTGATCCCTTCGGCGGCTTCGTTTCCTCCGGCCATGACAAGGGTGCCGTTGTTACCGGCATCGTCAAGTCGATGGACGCCAAGGGTGCTGTGGTCGAGCTGGACGGTGGCGTTGAAGCCTACCTGAAGGCCTCCGAAGTTTCCGCCGACCGCGTGGAAGACATCCGCAACCACCTGAAGGATGGCGACACCGTCAAGGCTGTCATCATCAACGTGGACCGAAAGAACCGCGGCATCAACCTGTCGATCAAGGCGCTGGACAAGGCCGACACCGCAGCAGCGATGCAGAAGTTCGCGTCGGAGAACACCAGCTCCGCCGGTACCACCAATCTGGGTGCGCTGCTGAAAGCGAAACTGGATTCCAGCAAGGCTGACTCTCAGTAAGGAGGGACGATGACCCGTTCAGATCTTATCGCCAAGCTCGCGGAGCGTTACACACAGCTGCTCGGCAAGGATGCCGAGCTGGCTGTGAAAGTGATCCTGGACAGCATGTCGGCCACGCTGGCAAAAGGCGGCCGTATCGAGATCCGCGGCTTCGGCAGCTTTGCCTTGAACTACCGGCCGCCGCGCCTGGGGCGCAACCCCAAGTCCGGCGACAAGGTTCAGGTACCGGCGAAGTACGTACCGCACTTCAAGGCCGGCAAGGAGCTGCGTGAACGGGTGGATTATCCACAAGCCTGATGCAGTTCTGATGTGATCGGATTGGCGGCGTGTCGAGAGATGTGCCGCCAATTTTTTATCTGTTCATGCTATCGTTGCGCACCGATTATCGAGCGAAAAACTCATCATGCGATATCTGATCTGGTCCCTGCGTGCCTTGCTGTTCCTGCTGTTGCTCGGCTTCGCGGTCAAGAACGACCAACCTGTCGTGTTGCGCTATTTCTTCGGCTTCGAATGGCAGACTTCGCTCGTCGTCGTGCTGTTGTGTTTCTTTACCGCCGGTGTTGTCATCGGCCTGCTGGCCATGCTGGCCGGCATGTTCAGCCAGCGCCGCGAGCTTGCCTCGGCCAGACGTGAATTGCAGATGAAGAACAAGCTGGCCGAGATCGATGCACAGCGTTCTCCCATTCAACCTTCCTGAGAAATTGAACTGATGGATTTCGAACCCTGGATGTTGCTCGTCTTTCCGCTCTTTTTCGGCATGGGCTGGCTGGCGGCGCGTATCGACATCAAGGAGCTGCTCACCGAGTCCAGCGCTTTGCCGCGCTCGTATTTCGAGGGACTGAACTTCCTGCTCAACGAGCAGCAGGACCAGGCCATCGAAGCCTTCATCGAGGTGGTCAAGGTCGACCCGCAGACAGTCGAACTCCACTTCGCCTTGGGCAGCTTGTTCCGCCGCCGCGGCGAAGTGGACCGCGCCATCCGCATGCACCTCAATCTGGTCGAACGCGCCGATCTGGCCGAAGACAGGAAACAGCAGGCCCTGTTCGAGCTGGCGCAGGATTATCTGAAGGCCGGTATCCTGGACCGGGCCGAGGCAGCCTTCCACGAACTGCACGGCTCGCCCTACGAAAAAGAATCGCTCGACTTTCTGCTTGAGATATATCAGAAGGAAAAAGACTGGCTCAAGGCGGTCGATGTCAGCCAGCGTCTGGCGGCGCTGACCGGACAATCGCATGTCAAGGAAGCCGCGTTCTTCTTCTGCGAACTGGCGGCAAGCGAACTGGCGAACAAACAGACTGATGCGGCCGTGGTGCATCTGGAGCAGGCGCTGGCGGCGGATCCCAAAGGCGTGCGTGCCAACATCATGTTGGGTGACATCGCACTGGCCGCAGGGCGGACAGCCAATGCCATCGAGACATGGCGACGTATCGAACAGCAGGACGCGCAATATCTGCCGCTGGTGGCGGAGCGCCTGCTGCAGGCCTATCGCCAGGTTGGCGACGAGGCGGCAGGCATCACTTTGCTGCAATCCTGGCTGCAGGACTATCCTTCACTCGATCTGATGAACGTATTGTTCAGCGCACTGGTGCAGCGCGATGGGGCGGAGGCGGCGTACATCATGGTGCGCAACGAACTGAAGCGTAATCCGACCCTGCTCGGTCTGGACAAGTTGCTTGAAGCGCAACTGCTGGAGATGACCGGCGAACGCCGTGCCGACATCGAACTGGTTAAGAGCCTCATCCATAACCGCACGCGCGGACTGGCGATGTACCGCTGCAAGCATTGCGGATTCAAGGCGCGCCAGTTCTACTGGCATTGTCCGGCCTGCCACAGTTGGGAGAGTTATTCGCCAAAACGCAGTGAAGAGAATGGTGTTGCAATATGAACGACCCGAAGATCATCGTCGCCCTTGATTATCCGCAAGCAGCGCCCGCTCTGGCGCTGGCGCAAAAGCTCGATCCGAATGGATGCCGCCTCAAGGTCGGCAAGGAACTGTTCACCGCAGCCGGGCCGCAACTGGTCGAGGCTTTGCAGAAGTCCGGTTTCGAGGTGTTCCTCGATCTCAAATTCCACGACATCCCCAACACCACCGCGCAAGCCTGCAAAGCCGCCGCTTCAATGGGTGTGTGGATGGTGAACGTGCATGCGCTGGGCGGCAAACGCATGATGGATGCAGCGCGCGAGGCGCTGGCCAATGTGGCGAATCGTCCCAAGCTCATCGCCGTGACCATCCTCACCAGTATGGCGCAGGAAGACCTGCACGAGATCGGCATCAACGCCAGCCCGTCGCAGATGGTGCCCTTGCTCGCCAGTCTGGCCAACGACAGCGGTCTGGACGGCGTGGTGTGTTCCGCGCAGGAGGCATTCCTGCTGCGCCAGCAATTGGGCAAAGGCTTCTGTCTGGTCACGCCCGGCATCCGTCCGGCCAACGCCGCCGCCAACGACCAGGCGCGCATCATGACGCCGCGCGCCGCGCTGGAATCGGGCTCCAGCTATCTGGTCATCGGCAGACCCATCACCCAGGCACCCGACCCGTTGGTGGCGCTGCAAGAGATCATCAAGGAAACAGGAGACATGGCATGAAGCTGCCATCGTTCGAAAAAGCAAAGGTACTGGTGGTCGGCGACGTGATGCTCGACCGTTACTGGTTCGGCGACGTCACGCGCATCTCGCCCGAGGCGCCGGTGCCGGTGCTGAAAGTCAGCAAAGTGGAAGAGCGTCCCGGCGGCGCCGCCAACGTGGCGCGCAACATCGCCTCGCTCGGCGCGCATTGCACGCTGTTGTCGGTGGTCGGTGCGGACGAGGCGGGCGATTGCCTGCAACGCCTGCTGACCGAGCAGGGCGGTGTCACCGCCATGCTGCACCGCGACGACAGCATCTCCACCATCGTCAAGCTGCGCGCCATCGCGCGGCACCAGCAATTGTTGCGCATCGATTTCGAGACACCGCCCAGCCACGAAGTGCTGAACGCCAAGCTCGCGGATTTCCATACCCAGCTGCCGTTCGCCGACGTGGTGATCCTGTCCGATTACGGCAAGGGCGGACTGGCGCATATCGCCGAGATGATCAAGGCGGCGCGTGCGGCGGGCAAACCGGTACTGGTCGATCCCAAGGGCGATGACTACGCGCGCTATCAGGGCGCGACGCTGCTCACACCGAACCGCAGCGAGTTTCGCGAAGTGGCAGGCAACTGGAAGAGCGAGGAAGAGCTGAACGCCAAGGCGCAGAAACTGCGCACTGAGCTGAAGCTGGATGCCCTGCTGGTGACGCGCAGCGAGGAAGGCATGTCGCTGTTCCGCGACAAGGACGTGCTGCACGAACCGACCCAGGCGCGCGAAGTGTTCGACGTCAGCGGCGCGGGCGACACTGTCATCGCCACGCTGGCAGTCATGCTGGCGAGCGGGGCGGACATGGGCGACGCGGTACGTATCGCCAACCGTGCGGCGGGCGTGGTGGTGGCCAAGCTTGGCACTGCGGTGGTTTCGCGCGAAGAGATACTTCAGGATATGAAAAAACAGGATTGAGTGCTGAGTGGGCTGGATGCAATCAGCCCTTGCGGTCAGTATGGTTAATATAATACCCTCCGCGTTCTGCGAGGGGGAAAGTTCGGACTGGATCGAAGATCCTTCACCCTATTCAAGGAGATAGCATGTATTACGTCGTCACCGGCGCAGCCGGTTTTATCGGTTCCAATCTGGTCAAGGCCCTCAACGAGCGCGGCATTACCAACATCATCGCGGTCGACAATCTGAAGAACGCCGACAAGTTCAGGAACCTCACCGATTGCGAGATCGCAGACTACATCGACAAGGAAGATTTCATCGCTCTGCTACAGGACGGTTCTCTCGAAGACAGTCTTGCCGCGGTGCTGCATGAAGGCGCCTGTTCCGACACCATGGAGACCGACGGTCGCTACATGATGGAGAACAACTACCGCTACACGCTGGAGCTTTTGAACCACTGCCAGAACGAGGAAGTACCGTTCCTGTATGCCTCTTCCGCTTCTGTGTACGGCGGCGGCGGCGTGTTCAAGGAGAGCCGCGAGTACGAATCGCCGCTCAATGTCTATGCCTACTCCAAATTCCTGTTCGACCAGATCGTGCGCCGCCGCTGGGCCGGCCGCACTTCGCAGATCGTCGGCTTCCGCTACTTCAACGTCTACGGCCAGCGCGAACAGCACAAGGGACGCATGGCCTCGGTGGCCTATCACTTCTTCAACCAGTATCGCGCCGACGGCTTCGTGAAACTGTTCGAAGGCTGCGACGGCTACGCCAACGGCGGCCAGTTGCGCGACTTCGTCTCCATCGAGGACGTGGTCAAGGTCAACATGCACTTCCTCGACCATCCGGAAAAGTCCGGCATCTTCAACCTCGGCACCGGCAACGCGCAGAGCTTCAACGATGTGGCCGTCGCCACCATCAACGCCCTGCGTGCCGCCAAGGGCGAGAGCGCGCTGACGCTGGAGCAGATGCACCAGCAGCAACTCATCCGCTACATCCCGTTCCCGGATGCACTGCGCGGCAAATACCAGAGTTACACCCAGGCCGACATGGGCGCCATGCGCGAGATCGGCTACACAGAACCGTTCCTCACCGTGGAGCAGGGCACGGCGCGGTACGTCAACTACATGCTGGCGAAGTCGAAATAAGGGAGTCCACGATTACAAGCTTTCGCAGTCTTTAAACAGGAGGAATTTCCCAACCGCGGCGCGAGCTGCATTTTGTGAAAGGAAACTGTGATGAAGAAATTGTTGCTGTCTCTGTTCATGTCGTTGGCATTCTCCGGTATCACCCATGCTGCGGTCGATCTCAACACCGCGAGCAAGGCCGAGCTGGAAGCGGTCAAGGGAGTCGGCTCCGCCAAAGCGGATGCCATCCTCGAATACCGCAAGCAGCACGGGGCGTTCAAGAGTGTGGATGAACTGAACGCGGTGCCCGGTTTCGGCGACAAGTCCGTCGAGAAGATGCGCGGCGAGTTCACCGTAGGCAAGACCGCCAAGAAGTAGCTCGGCAAGTCCGTAGTTCAACACAGCCCGTACGGCCTTTGCCGGACGGGCTGTTCGTTTATGCGGGAATGGAATTAGGAAATAGACAAATGTGATTTGTAGAATAGGCCTGCTTCGCCAATAATGTCCGCCTGCTGCCCGTTCGTAACCAGGAGAGTAAAGATGTCCCAGCTGTTCGAGAACAATTCGCTGTCCGTCGGCAACACCCCGCTGATTAAACTGAACCGTATCGGCGACGGCGCGAAAGCGACTATCCTCGCCAAGATCGAGGGACGCAATCCGGCCTACTCGGTGAAAGACCGTATCGGCGTGGCGCTGATCGACGATGCGACGAAGAAAGGTCTGCTCGGCCCGGGCAAGGAGATCGTCGAGCCCACCAGCGGCAACACCGGCATCGCGCTGGCCTTCGTTGCGGCGGCGCGCGGCATCCCGCTCACGCTCACCATGCCCGAGACCATGAGTCTTGAGCGGCGCAAATTGCTGGTTGCTTACGGCGCAAAGTTGGTGCTGACCGAGGGTGCGAAAGGTATGAGCGGCGCCGTCGCCAAGGCCAAGGAGATCGCCGGTGCCGATCCCAAATACGTGCTGCTGCAGCAGTTCGAGAATCCGGCCAACCCAGCTATCCACGAGGCGACCACCGGCCCCGAGATCTGGAACGACACTGACGGCAAGGTCGATATCTTCATCTCCGGCGTGGGCACCGGCGGCACCATCACCGGCGTGACGCGCTACATAAAAAAGACCAAAGGCAAGGCGATCCGCGCGGTCGCGGTCGAACCTGCCGCCAGTCCCATCCTCACGCAGAAGCGCGCAGGGCAGGAACTCAAGCCAGCACCGCACAAGATCCAGGGCATAGGTGCCGGCTTCGTACCCGGCGCGCTCGACCTGTCGCTGGTGGACGATATCGAGCAGGTGACGAACGAAGACGCCGTGCTGTACGCCCGCCGCCTCGCGCTCGAGGAAGGCATCATCTCCGGCATCTCCAGCGGCGCAGCCGTTGCGGTCGCGGCGCGCCTGGCGCAGAAAGCCGAGAACGCGGGCAAGACCATCGTGGTCATCCTGCCGGATTCGGGCGAGCGTTATCTCAGTTCCATCCTGTTCGAAGGGATGTTCAATGCCTTCGGGATCGCCGAATAGCGTACCCGCCCTGCACCGATTTAGAAGTGCAAAAGGTAACGCCAGCATTTATCATGCTGGCGTTCCCTTTTTGCAGGACTGAGCATGTACAAGACGCTGGACGATTATGTCGGCAACACGCCGCTCGTCAGACTCAAACGCATCCCCGGTGATACCTCCAATGTCATCCTCGCCAAGCTGGAGGGCAACAACCCTGCCGGTTCGGTGAAGGACCGGCCCGCGCTGTCCATGATCCGCCGTGCCGAGCAGCGCGGCGAGATCAAACCCGGCGACACCCTCATCGAAGCCACCAGTGGCAACACCGGCATCGCACTGGCGATGGCAGCCGCCATGCGCGGCTACAAGATGATCCTGGTGATGCCCGAGAACCAGAGTGTCGAGCGCCGTCAGACCATGCGCGCGTTCGGTGCGGAACTGGTGCTTACGCCGAGAGAGGGCAGCATGGAACTCGCGCGCGACACGGCCGAGAAGTTGCGCGATGAAGGGCGCGGCATCATCCTCGACCAGTTCGCCAATCCCGACAATCCGCTCGCCCACTACGAAGGCACCGCGCCCGAGATCTGGCGCGACACCCGGGGCAAGATCACCCACTTCGTCAGCAGCATGGGCACCACCGGCACCATCATGGGTTGCGCGCGCTACTTCAAGGAAAAGGATCCCGCCATTCAGATCGTCGGCGCACAGCCGGAGGAGGGCGCGCAGATCCCCGGCATCCGCAAATGGCCAGAGGCCTACCTGCCGAAGATCTACAGCCCGCAGAACATCGACCGCATCGAGTACGTCGGACAGAAAGACGCCGAAGTGATGACGCGCCGCCTCGCACGCGAGGAGGGCATCTTCTGCGGCATCTCCTCCGGCGGCGCATTGAGTATCGCGCTGCGCATCTCGCAGCAGGTGCAGAACGCCACCATCGTCTTCATCGTCTGCGACCGTGGCGACCGTTATCTGTCCACCGGGGTGTTCCCCGCCTGATACGCATGATGCTGCCAACCGCACGGCCTTCCGGATTCGCGGCATATCTGACGCTCGTCGTGATGCTGGCGATTCCTGCAGTACCGAAGGCGGCGGTGTCAGAGGTTGCGGACACAGTGCAACCGCGGACAGATATAAAGCCGGCCGTGCAGGTTCCGGTCCAGCCGGCAAAAGCGGCACCGGCAAAATCAAAAAAGAAGAAGAAACCCAAGGTGCCCCCGCCGCCTCCGCCACCCCCCCCGTCTCCCGAACCGCTGGCCGAGATCATCGGCGTGGCCGATGCGCCGCGCGACTATCTGGCGGAGAAGTTCATCGGCTTCGTGAACAGTGTCGACCGTTTCTTCGGCGACGACCGCAACTTTCAGGAGAGCAACGACAGCGTGCTGCAGTTCGACATCACCCGCGTGACGGGATACGGCGGGGAGCGCCGTTTGGTTCTGTCGGGCAGGGCGAAGGCGCGTCTGCCGAACACCGAACGGAAACTGCATATATTGATAGAGAGCGATCCTGACAAGAACGTCAGTTCCGATGCGGCGCGCAACCAGCCCGTGCAGCCGCGGGCGAAATCCACGCCCGACAGCTACGGCGCCGGCGTCCGTTACGAAAAGACCGAGGAAGATCGCTGGCACTACAGTACGGATGTGGGGCTCAAATTCCAGGGCTTGAGCACAGCACCCTTTGCGCGTACGCGTGTCAGCTATGCACTACCGCTGGAAGAGTGGCAATTGAAAGCGGTCGAGACTTTATTCTGGTTCAACACCATCGGTGCGGGCGAGAGCACCCAGCTGGATATCGAACGCACCTACAGCCCGACGCTGATGTTCCGCTCCACCAGCAATGCGACCTGGCTGCACGATAACCAGTACTTTGACCTGCGTCAGGACCTCACCTTCTTCCATACGCTGGGTGATCGCAGGGCGCTGCTGTATCAGGCCAGCGCCATCGGCGTCAGCCGCCCGAACGCGCACGTGGACGACTATGTGCTGCTGTTGATCTACCGCTACCGGCTGCACCGCAAGTGGATGTATGTCGAACTCAGTCCGCAGGTGCACTTCCCGAAAGAACGCAACTTCAAATCCAGCGGTGCGGTCGGCTTCCGTCTGGAGATCCTGTTCGACGGATCGAAGTGAATCCGCGCAGTTGTCGTCGCTGCGAGTCATTTACTTGAGTCAATCCATCGGGAAAATCCTGCCCGCCTAACATACGCAAAAAATTTTTTGTAGCGGAAAAAGTATATAGACCTTCAAACCACTTTTTGAATGGTGTCATTCGTACTACTATCGCGCCTCGTTTCCGGATGACAAAAAAAATGGAGTCAATTGCTATGAGGCGTGTGAATTCAAAAGTCCGGCACTATGCTTTTCTGGTGCCGTTGTCGTTTTCCCTGCTCGGTTGCGTGCAACCGAGCGCCTCGCCCGAGGCGCAGCCGGTGGCGCAACCCGCGCTCCGTGCCATCATCTCCTTCGTCAATCCCGGCCCGGACAGTCAGAAGGTCACAGCCGAGATCGCCGACGCCTGCCGCTGCCAGCCTGTCTTTCTGCGCCCCTATTCCGGTAACGCACTCATCTACCAGATCGCGCTGCCCGCAGGCCACACCTTCGCCGCTTTCGAGAAGTCGCTGATGCAGAAGGCCGACAAGCTCGGGATCAGCATGGTGGAACAGGATGTGGTCCTGAAGCACCAGTGATCTTCAACATCACGCGCTGCAGGCTTGCAGCGCCTGAACGTATTCGCAACTCTCGGCAATCTTGAACTGGAAAGGGAAAATCCCATGAAGAGAAGTACACGAAGCTCAATCGCAATCTCGCTGATGATCGTGTGGCTGTTCAACTCCGTGCCGGTGCTGGCTGCCGGACAGATCAACAAGAATTCTGTCGCCCAGCCGGTCACCCAGCGTGTCAGCAGCAAGCTGATCGTCAAGTTCAAACCCAACGACCTGCCCAAGGGCATGAGCGTCGCGCAGATCAACGCGCACATGAGCCAAGCCCTGACGGCACAGACCGTCAGCCAGCTGCAGACCGCAGCCGGGGTCGCGCTGCAGCAGACGCACGCGATCTCCAACGGCGCCCATGTCCTCGCCGTCAGCGGCAAGCCCAGCCGGAAGACGATGGACGCGGCGATCGCGGGCATCGCCAGATTGCCCAATGTGGAATATGTCGAGGAAGACATCATCCTGACACCTCAGATCCTGTTTCCTAACGATACTTATTATTTTGCAGGACCTGGTGCTTTCCCGGGGCAATGGGATATGCAGCCGGCCAGCGCCGTCGCAGCGCCCGCATCGAGCGGCACCGGCAACTACGGTGCCGACTTCGAGACCGCTTGGGCTAGCGTCACCGGAACCGGTGTGGTGGTGGCGGTGATCGATACCGGCATCACGCCGCATGAGGACATCGACGGCACCGGTACCGCGCCTCTCGCGGCGACGGGCAATCTGGTCTCGGTCGGTTACGACTTCATCACCGATTGCCGCACACGTGCCTCTTGTCCCGCCAGCACACCGGCTGATGGTAGCCAAGTTGCCATACCATCCCCCGATGCCACCGATCTGGGCGACTGGATAAGTGCACAGGACCGGATTGACAATGCGGATTGGGCGACGACCCCGATCAGCAACAGTGGTTGGCATGGCACCCATGTGGCCGGCACCATCGCAGCGTTGGGCAACAACATGACCGGCGTCATCGGCGGCGCTTACAATGCGAAGATCCTTCCCGTCCGCGCGCTGGGCAAAGGCGGCGGCAACCTGTCCGATATCGCCGAGGCCGTCAGGTGGGCGGCCGGCGTGCATGCCATCGCCAACCCCAATCCGGCGAAGGTCATCAATATGAGCCTGGGCGGACAGGCCGCATGTCTTGTCACACTGCAGAATGCCATCAATGCCGCGGTAGCGGCGGGGACGGTGGTGGTGGTCGCTGCAGGAAACGACAATATGGATGCCTCCAACTTTACGCCGGCGAACTGTGCCAACGTGGTCACCGTCGCGGCGACTGCGCGCGATGGCAGCCGCGCGGCATACAGCAACTACAGCACTACTCAGGTCACGCTGGCTGCACCCGGCGGGGACATGAACTCTGGCTACCTTACCAGCTACGACTACGGTATCCACTCGACGGTTAATAGTGGTACGACCACGCCCATCAGTCCTGCAGGCTCGGCTTACGCTTACTACAATGGCACCAGCATGGCAGCGCCGCATGTCGCGGCGGCGGCGGCCTTGATGTTGGAGCGCAATCCGGGGCTCACGCCAGCGCAGATCAAGACGGTGTTGAGTTCCACTGCGTCCGTGACTGCCTTTGCCGACTTTGGCGGCGCAATGGGGGCGTTCGACTGTCTGGTGGCCCAGAACTGCGGTTCGGGCGTGCTCAACGCCAAACTGGCGGTGCAGAACAGCATCTTTTCCCTGACGCCCGTCGGTTCGTCCGACTTCGGTTCGGTGCCGACAGGCAGCACCAGCAGCAGCAAGCTGATCTCCTTTGTGAACGGCTCATCGGTCTCGGTCAGAACCGGTACGCCGGCGATCACCGGTGCAGATGCGGCACGGTTCAGCATCGTCAGCAACAATTGCAACGGTGCGACGGTGGCCCCCTCGGCATCCTGCACCATCACGCTGACCTATACGCCCGTCTCTTCGCTCACGCCGCATAGCGCGACCCTGACAGTGCCGACCGCCGACGCCAGCGTGGCGTCGATCGTGACGCTGGTAGGCCAGCCCGGCTCGGCGTTGACTACGCTCACGCCGACAGTGACCGCCACCACGGTGACCGTGGGGCAAACGACCACGGCGAACGTGACGTTCCGCAACCCCGGAGCCACTGCGCAACCGACCGGCTCTGTCGTGCTGTCCCAACCCGGCATCATGGCGACCTCGGCCGATGCCTGCAGCAACGTGACTCTTGCGGCCGCGACATCGTGCGTGGTGACGGTGACTGTCTCTCCGTCGGTGGCAGGCACTTATAGCGGCACCGCGTCGCTCGGCCTGTCGGGTGGCGGTACGGCGGCAGTGGCGACCATCTCCGGAACGGCAAATCCGGCGCCTGCGCCTGCCGCAAGCGGCGGTGGCGGTTGCTCCGTCATGCCGTTCGGCGCGACTCCGGATGTCTCCCTGCTGCTGGCCATGCTGGCGGTCGGACTGTACTGGATGCGCCGCAGGGTGATCCGCTGAGCGTAGTGCGGATCGATTATCGCCTGCTGGCAGCGGCCGTTGCGCCGCTGCTGGTCTGGCAGTGGATACCGCCCTGGGACGAGTCTGTCTTCAGGCAGGGCTGGGCGGGTGCGGTGGCCTTCTGTGTCGCCGCGGCGATCCTGGAAGAGGTCATCTTCCGCGGGGCGATCCAGGGCTGGTTGCTGGAAAAGTCCGGCTTCAAACGTGTCACGTTGGGTTTCAGCAGAGCGAACTGGGCGACCGGTTCGCTCTTTGCTTTGGCACATCTGTGGCTGCATCCCGTCTGGCTGTTCCCGGGATATTTTGCGGTCTCGCTGGTGCTGGGGCATTTCCGCGAGCGCTATCACGGCATCCGGGTGCCGCTGGCATTGCATGTCTGGTATAACCTTGCACTATTGGTCTTGCCGCAACTCTTCGGCCAGGCAGCCGGCTAATATCCGCCGACCCGCAGCCGCTTGGTGATCTCTTCGACACTCAAGGGCTTGCTGAAGCAATATCCCTGAATGGTCTTGGCGCCGATGGCGGTGAGGAAGTCGCACTGTTCGTTCGTCTCGACACCTTCCACCACCACTTCGACATTGAAGTTGTTGCCCAGCGAGAGGATGGTCTTCACGATCGCGGCATCCTGCTCGTTGCCCGGCAATCCGTCGATGAAACTCTTGTCGATCTTGAAGCAGGTGATGGGGAACCGCTTCAGATGGGCAAGCGAGGAATAGCCGGTGCCGAAATCGTCGATCGACAGCGAGGTGCCCATCTCGCGCAGCTGGTTCAGGATAGGCATGACCTCGGCGCTTTGCTCCAGGGCGCCTTCGGTCAGTTCTAACTCCAGCAGGTCGGCAGAAAGGCCGTTGGCGGACAGGGTGCGTTGCAACAGTTCGATCAGTCCGAAGTTCAGTTGCGAGGGCGAGATGTTCACCGCCACGCGCGGGAATCGGACCCCGTCCATTTTCCACTGTGCCATCTGCGCACACACTGCCTGTAGCACCCATTCGCCCAACTGGCTGATCAACCCCAGTTCTTCCGCAAGCGGGATGAATTTGGCCGGGCTCAGATAGCCGCGTTCGGGATGTTCCCAGCGGATCAGCGCCTCGAGTCCGACGATGTCGCCGCTCGCGGTGTCCACCTGCGGCTGGTAGTGCATCACGAATTCGTTCAGGCGCAGGGCGCGGTTGAGTTCGCTGACGATCTCGAACTTCTTCTTGTTCTCGTCGGCCTGGTGTTCGGTGAAGAAGGCATATCCGTTGCGCCCGCTCTCTTTCACGCGGTACATGGCGGTGTCGGCCGCCCGCACCAGGTCGGTGGTGTTGTCGGCATCCTCGGGGAAGATGCTGATGCCCACGCTGAGCGTCGGTTCCAGTTCGTGCCCGTCGATATCCAGCGGGCGCTTCACGATATCGATGATTCGGTTCACCGCATCAGTGATGGCGTAGTGGCTGGAGACGTTGTCCATGGCCAGCACGAACTCGTCGCCGCCCCAGCGCGACAGCAGGTCGTGGTTGCGGCAGACCGACGAGATCCGCTGGGCGATCTCTTTCAGGTACAGGTCGCCGCTGGCGTGGCCGAGGGTATCGTTGATGATCTTGAAACGATCCAGATCGATGAATGCAACCGCGACTCTTTCCGCCGGGTTGCGGCGCGCACGCTCGATACTGTGGTTGAGGTGCTCGACGAACTTGGTGCGGTTGGCCAGACCGGTGAGGGAGTCGTGGTTGGCCAGGTAATACAGTTTTTCCTCGGCCTGCTTGGCCTTGGAGACATCCGAGAAGACGGCGATGTAGTTCTTCAGGTTGCCGGATTCGTCGAGGATGGCGGTGATGCTGCCCCACTGCGGGTAGATCTCGCCGTTCTTGCGCCGGTTCCATATCTCGCCCGCCCAGTAATGGCGCTCCTTCAGCGCGGTGAACAGCGAGTCGTAGAAGTTCGGGGTATGCACGCCGGATTTCAGGATTCGCGGCGTCTGGCCGACGGCCTCTTCGGGGGGATATCCGGTGATGACGCTGAAAGCCCGGTTCACCGATACGATGTTGCGGGCCGCGTCGGTCACCATCACGGCTTCGGAAGCCTCGTTGATGATCACGTCGCGGGTCTGTTTCTGGTTGTGATCCAGCTCCTTCTCTGCGATCTCGTTGAACACCAGCACGGCACCGCCGCTGTCGCTGTCGCCCTTCATGGGGGTGCAGATGTATTCGACGTAGAGAGGTCTGCCATCCTTGCGCACGAAGTGGCTGCCCTCGCTCCTGCAGCTCACCTGCTGGCGGATCGACTTCAATACCGGGCAACGCTCCTCGTTGGAGGGAAGGGTCTTGTCCTTCTGTTCCGGCAGCAGGTCGCAGCAGGTGGTGTCCAGCAGGCTGCCGTTCCACCCCATGAGTCTTTGCGCCCGCTCGTTGGCATAGACGACACGCCCGTCGTTGTCGAAACTGATCACGCCGTCGCCGGCCGATTCCAGGATCATCGCGTTGCGCCGGTGCAGGTCCTCGATGGCGAGCTGGTAGGTGTGCCGTTGTGTCACGTCGCGCCCGTTGGCGACGATCTCTATCGCCCCGGTCTTCGGATTGACGGTGCGCTTGAGCGTGTATTCGAGCCAGAACGACCTGCCCTTGGCGTGCAGCGGCCTGAACAGAATGGTCTCGCTGTCGCGCGCGATTCCCAGCGCACCCAGCGCGCTGATGAAATGCGCGCGGTCTTCCAGGGCGATGAAGGAGTCGACCGGCTTGCCGACCATGGATTGTGCCGCGCGGCCGAACAGGTTTTCGCTCGCCGGCGACACGAAGGTGTAGATGCCTTCTGCGGTGAAGCGGGCGATCAGGTCGTTGGAGTTGTCGGCGAGGAAGCGGTAGTTCGCCTCGCTCTGCTCAAGCGCGTGATGGGTCAGCACCTCGATGATGGAGAGCGAGAGCGCGTGCGCGGCATCGGTCTCCAGCGGCGACCAGGGGGTGGACTTGTCGCGGAAGGTCTCCACCCAGGTGGAGAAGGATTCGCGCGGCGATATCGTCAGCCGCCCTTTTTCGTTCTTCACGTTCTTGTCCGGATTGCCCGCCCAGCGGATGGTCTTGGTGATGCCGCTGCGGAACCAGGCGATGTAGCTCGTCATCTGGTGGTCGAGCGGCGCGATCATGAGACCGCAGGCGATATCGGGAAATTGCTTGAGCGTCGGATACAGGGCGGTCAGGTTGTCGGTCTGGAACACGTTCCTCGGCGACAGGGTCTTCAGCCAGTCGTCGATCACCGTTTCCTGTTCGTCGGTCGGCGTCGTGCCGATGTGGATGCGTTTGCCCTCCAGGTTGATGATGGCGCCGTCGGCATGCACCAGCGAAAGCAGTTCGCTGTTGTAGGCCTCGATCACATTGTAGATGTTGCGGTCCTGCCGGATCTGGTGCGTCATCTTTTCCAGCAGCAGGCGGATCTGGTCGTGGTAGCCGGTCTTCTTGTCGTTCTCCAGATTCGAGAGCTTTATCGAGACGGTCTTGCCGATGAACTCGTCCAATTCGCGCACGCGCATCGGTATGTATTTCGGCTTGGTGTGATGGCAGGCGATCAGCCCCCACAGCCGGTTGTTCTGGATCAGCGAGATGGTGAGCGTCGCGCGCACGTTCATGTTGCGCAGGTACTCGAGATGGATGGGCGAAAGCGCGCGCAGCGACGAGTAGGTCATGTCCAGCGGTTTGGTCGTGTGAGGATGCAATGTCGGCAGGACCCTGACCGGGGCCGCATCGACATCGGCGATCAGCCGGACCAGGTTCTTGGTGTAGAGGGTGCGCGCCTGGGCGGGGATGTCGCTGGCCGGGAAACGGTTCCACAGATAGGATTCGACCTCATCGGTCCTGCTTTCGGCGATGACCTCGCCGTCCCAGCTCTCGTCGAACTGGTACATCATCACTCGGTCGTAACCGGTCAGCAGGCGGACCTGCTCGACGACCTTCTGCGTGTAGCGGGAGATGTCAGTCTCGGCGTCGAGTTGCCACAGCGCGTCGCGGATCGGGATGAACAGTTTCTGGAACAGGTCGTCATCGCTTCGGGGCAGCTGCTCGATCTCGACTATCCACATGTCGCCATTGCGGGAAACCTGGGCATCCAGATTCATCGTCACGCCGTTGCGCACGATCTTGAACGAGGTGATGGCGGTGCGACGCCAGTCCTGCATGCCGACCAGCTGACGGATGCTTTCGGCCTGATGCTCGCCGACCAGACTCGAGAACCGTTCGCCGATGAGGTCGGCGGGGGCAAAACCGAACCAGGTGCGGATGTTCTCGCTGACATGGCATATCCTCAGATCGCTCTCGTCGAGCGCCAGCAGGATGCCCATCGGCTGGATATAGCCGACCTGGTGGATCGGCTCCTGTTCGCAGACCTTGATCGCATCTGCCAGGGCCGCGGGATCAATGAGCGGTTCGATGGTATTCATCCAGGATCTCTTCGAACTTGTAGAACGTCAGCAATGTTGATCTTTCCGCTGCATCGTATTCTTCCGCATCCTCGCTGATGCTGTCGGCGAACGCGCAGAATTCCGTCCAGCGCGAGAAGGTCTCTTCACCGTAGCCGTGGAAGAAGCTGGCGCCCCGATCGCGGCCGAGGCCGAGATTCTGTTGCAGATGTCTGGAGATGACCTGGCCGCCCAGCGTGGATCCTTCTATCGGATACAGCACGCCGATCAGCTGCCCGACACTGCTGATCTCGGGGAATTCGACGGTCAACTGTGGCAAGTCGGTCGGGACGTTGAGCGCGTTCTTCAGATAGCGCAGATCGTCCTGCAACCAGTTCAGTTTTGCTCTGGTCGCGTAATCGAACGGGATGGTTTCAGTTGCGATGAACTGGCTGATGCTCGATTCGAGCGCGCTGTACAGGCGGGAATAGGCGACCAGCACGGTGTGATAAGTGGACAAGCCATAACTGCGGCCTGTCAGGCCGACCAACAACGGGTGCCGATTGATGAGCACATGGCATGCATGTGAAGCATCCCTCAGGCGGGCTTGCACTCCTGCTTTCATTCACTCCACCTTTCAGCGCTGCCTCTGTTTTTACTTCCGGGACAACGCCGGTAGACATCGCTACAGATCCGTCTACACGTTAGTGCTCTCATCCTACTCTGGCTTGCCACAAACAGCACGTTGTCCGTGACAATAGGCCGTGGACAAAAGTACAATCCGCCGTATGACTACTTTGAAATTCATTCAACCGGCTGATCTGGAAAGGGAAACCGGACTGAGCAAAGACCTCATGCGCAAATGGCGGGCGCGCTATGGGTTTCCTCAGCCGGTGAAGCTGGAGGAAGGTCGACAAGGCTATCCGCAGGAGCAGATCAGGAAACTGCGTCTGATCAAGCGCCTGCTCGACAGCGGTTTGCGTCCCGCGCCCATCATCGGCAAGACCATCACACAACTGGAGCACCTGATCTCGGTGCTCGCCGAGGGACAGAGGGGCGTCGAGGTGAGCCGGGTGACAGCGGACGCCATCTCCCTATTGCAGCGCAATGATTTCGAGGGGCTGAATGAATTGCTTGTGCGCGAGCTCACGCGGCAGGGCTTGACCGATTTTGTGCGCGACACCGTGGCGCCGCTCACGCAGGGATTGGGCGCCGCCTGGGCCAACGGGGAGCTGGAGGTCTATCACGAACACTTTTGCAGTGATGCGCTGATGCGCCTGCTGTACGGGGAGTTGTCGTTCGTCAAACCCAAGCCGGGCTATCCGCGCATCCTGTTCGGCACACCGCCAGACGAGCGGCACATCCTGGGCATGCTGATGGCGCAGGCGGTGCTGGCCGATCAGGGTGCGCAATGTCTGGGTTTCGGTTCGCATGCTCCCGTCTCCCAGCTCAAGAAGGCGGCGCAGGCCTGGCATGCCGATATCGTGGCGGTCTCGTTCAGTTTCGCTTTTCCCAAGCGCGGCATCCGGCCGCTCCTGGCACAGATGCGCACACAACTTCCTGCTGAGATCGAGTTATGGGCCGGCGGTGCCGGTGTCGCCGACATCAAGCGGACGGTCGCCGGGGTCCGGGTGTTCACCGACCTCTACCAGCCGGTGCAAGCCCTGCAGGAAAGGGTGGCGGGCGGCGGCTAGTCGCTGGTCGCCACGCGCTGTTTCGACAACGCCGGGTTCTGTGCGAAGTAGCGTTTGATGCCGCCCAGCAGGGCGCGCGCCATCTTGTCCTGATAGGCATCGTCCTTCAGCCGCTGTTCTTCTTCCGGATTGCTGATGAAGGCGGTCTCCACCAGGATCGACGGTATCTCCGGCGATTTCAGCACGGCGAAACCGGCCTGTTCGACGCGGCCGCGGTGCAGGGTGTTGATCTGCCCGACTTCCTTGAGCACATGCTTGGCGAGTTTCAGACTGTCGCTGATGGCGGCGGTCTGCGACAGGTCGACCAGCGTGCGCGCGAGGTAGGGGTCCTTCACCGCGAAGTTGACGCCGCCGATGAGGTCGGCGTCGTTCTCTTTCTTGGCCAGCAGGCGCGCGCTGGCACTGGTGGCACCGTTCTGCGACAGCGCGAACACCGACGAGCCGCGCGCATGCCGGCGTACGAAGGCGTCGGCATGGATGGAGACGAACAGATCGGCACGTGCCTTCTCCGCCTTTTCCACGCGCCCGCCGAGCGGGATGAAGTAGTCACCGTCGCGGATGAGGATGGCGCGCATGCCGGGTGTGTCGTCGATCTGCGCTTTCAGCCGGCGTGCGATGGACAGCGTGATGTCCTTTTCGCGCGTGCCGCGATAGCCGCGTGCGCCGGGGTCTTCGCCGCCGTGGCCGGCATCGATGGCGATGAGCAACACGCGGTTGCGCAACTCGGGTTGCGAGGGCGGGGTGAATCGGGGCTCGGGCATGATGGTGGGCAGCGGCGTGATCTCGGGGCCGGGGGTGGTCTCGATGACAGGCGCTTCGGCGATCGCGCTGGCGGCGCTGGGTTCGTCCGTGCCGGGTTCACCCTGTTGCAGCAGCGCCATCAGCGGGTCGATGGCGACCATGGGATAAACATCCAGCACCAGACGATGGCCGTATTCGCCCACCGGTTTGAGGCTGAACAACTGCGGTTTGACCTCGGTCTTGAGGTCGAGCACCAGCCGGATCACGCCGGGTTTGAAGCGGCCGACGCGGATGCTTTTGATATAGGGGTCGTTATCGCCGACCTTGGTCGCCAGCTCGTTGAGTGCGGCGTTGATGCCGACGTCATCGAGATCGACCACCAGCCGGTTCGGATTGCTGAGGGTGAACAGCTTGTACTGCACCGGATGTTTCGATTCCAGCGTCAGGCGCGTGTAATCCTGCGCCGGCCAGATACGCGCCGCGCTGATGACGGTCTCGGCGCAGGCGGCGGGCAGCCACAGCAGCAAAGAGATGAGGATCAGAGCGCGTTTAAGCATTCACGCCCTGCATCGGTATAGGCATGGAGCACGATCTCGCGCCCGTCCTGGAGTATTTCGAAGGTGATGCTGATATCCGCAGGGGGCAACAGTCCCGAGGCCTGTTCCGGCCACTCCACCAGACAAATGTTGTGCCCATCGAACTCGTCACGGAAACCGGAACCCTCCCATTCTTCGGCATCGCGGAAGCGATACAGATCGAAGTGGCGCAAGTGTAACCTGCCGGCTTCGTAAGGCTCAACCAATGTGTAGGTGGGGCTTTTCACGCGCCCTTCGTAGCCCAGCGCGTGCAGCAGCGCGCGCACCAGCGTGGTCTTCCCCGCGCCGAGGTCGCCGCGCAGGTAGATCACCAGTCCCGGCTGCAGCACATGCGCGAGACGGGCCGCGAACGCCGTCGTGGCGGCCTCATCGGGCAGGGCTATCGGGTTATGATTCGGGTCATGCAAAACGGGACACCTCGACAGGATTACGACGCACTCGCCGCGCGCATCAAGGCGTGGGGCGATGCGCTCGGGTTTCAGGCGGTGGGTATCAGCGACACCCGGCTCGATGCCGCCGAAGCACACTTGCTGCAATGGCTGGCAGACGGCCATCACGGCGCGATGGATTATATGGCAAAACATGGTGCCAAACGCGCGCGTCCGGCCGAGCTGGTGCCGGGCACGCTGCGTGTGATCTCGCTGCGCATGAACTACTACCCGGAGCAGGCGAAGGATACGCACGCGGTGCTGGCCGACGGCAGCCGCGCCTTCGTTTCGCGCTACGCGCTGGGACGCGATTACCACAAGGTGCTGCGCAACCGGCTGGAGAAACTGGCGCAGCAGATCCGCGCCGAGGCCGGTTGCCAGTGCCGCGTGTTCACCGACAGCGCGCCGGTGCTGGAAGTGGAACTGGCGCAGAAGGCGCACCTCGGCTGGCGCGGCAAGCACACCCTGCTGCTGTCGCGCGAGCAGGGCTCCTGGTTCTTCCTTGGCGAGATATTCATCGACCTGCCGCTACCGGTGGACGCGCTGCAGGAGAATCACTGCGGCACCTGCCATGCCTGCATAGCCATCTGCCCGACACAGGCCATCACCGCGCCGTACCAACTGGACGCACGGCGCTGCATCTCCTACCTCACCATCGAACTTGCGGGCAGCATCCCGGAAGAATTGCGCCCGCTCATCGGCAACCGCATCTACGGCTGCGACGACTGCCAGCTGGTCTGCCCGTGGAACCGCTTCGCGCAAACGACCGTCGAGCCTGATTTCGCCGTGCGCAACGGTCTGGACGATGTCGCTTTGACGGAGCTGTTCGCGTGGGATGAAGCGACCTTCCAGACCCGGCTGGCGGGCAGTGCCATCCACCGCATCGGCCACGAACAATGGCTGCGCAACATCGCCGTCGCGCTGGGCAATGCGCCGACCTCGTCCGCGGTTGTCACTGCTTTGCAGGCGCGCGCGCAACACCCGTCGGTACTGGTGCGGGAGCATGTGGAATGGGCTTTGCAGCGCCATTCAGGGGCATAAATTCCTTGACAATTCCGGCCGCTCCCATAAAATGCGCGCCTCTTCCGGGTCGTTAGCTCAGCTGGTAGAGCAGCGGACTCTTAATCCGTTTGTCGCAGGTTCGATCCCCGCACGACCCACCAACAAAAAGGCCCCGCATTGCTGCGGGGCCTTTGCGTTTCCGGCGCATCATTCGGCCAGCGGGCGCGGGCGCGAGATGCCGAAGCCCTGCGCATAGTCGATGCCGATCTCCTTCAGCTTGGCGATGGTCTCCTCGTCCTCCACCAGTTCGGCGATGGTCTTGACGCCGAGCTTCCTGGCCACGCTGTGGATGGCGGTGATCTTGGCCAGACTCACCGGATCGCGCAGGATGCTGAAGACGATGCTGCCGTCGATCTTGAAGTAATCCACGCGGAAATCGCGGATGAGGTCGAAGGCGACGCGGTCGTGGCCGAAGCAGCTGATCGCGATGCGGCAACCGTGCTCGCGGACCCGCCGCGCGAATCCGGCCACGAAAGTGCTCCTGGCGGCGAGTTCGGCATCGGCTATCTCGAAGCAGAAGCGGCTGCTGGGTACGCCGTATTCGAGCAGGGTCAGTTGCAGGAATTCGGGGAAGCCCGGATCGGCGAGCGTCGCGCCCGACACATTGATGAAGAACATCGACTCCTTGCCGTCTTTTTTGGCTGGCTGATGCGCCGCCCATTTCGCCACGTGCTGCACCACCCAGCGATCCAGATGCGGCATGAGGCCGTATTTCTCGGCCAGCGGGAAGAACGCGCCCGGCGGCATCATGCCTTCCTCTTCTTCCAGCAGGCGCACCAGGATCTCATAGTGTTCCGCTTCGCCCGCATCGTCCCTGAGCGGCGAGATGAGCTGGCAGAACAGCTGGAATGCGCCGTTCTCTATCGCCGCCTTGATATGGCCCGCATCCTTCTGTCCGGTCAGCTGTTCCGAGAAAGTGTCGATGAAGGTGTCCTGCGGTGAGGCGCTGTCGTGCACAGTGACGCGGCTATCGGCCCCGCGCGGCAGGGCGGGGGCCTGAGGTTCGGCGGCAGCCGTTTGCTGCACATCACCGGGAGCGGTGATGTCGTTGATCAGCATGAAGAAGCCGGTCACCTTGCCGTCTTCGGCGAACTGCGGCAGATGTTCGATATGCAATTTGTAGAGCGAGCCGTCGGGCATGCGTTGCGTGCGCTCGTAATGCATCGGGTGACCGTCCAGCGACTGGCGGATCTCGGTGGCCGCTTCCTGATACATCTTGGGGCCCAGCACCTTGCGGATATGCAGGCCGTGGATATGTTCCGGGCGCAGGTGCAGCCATTCCATGAACGCGCGGTTGTGGTACTGGCAGTGGCCTTCGGTATCGATGAGGGCGACCATGGTCGGGATCGCTTCGTCGATCAGTTGCAGTTTGGGTTTGTTTATCGCAACCGCCGCTTCGGCGGTCTTGCGCAGATAGGTCTCGTGCTCCAGCTTGTCCTTGATGGCGGAAAGCTTGGCCGAGCGCAGCGCGGCGATCCATTCGATGCGTGACACCCGTGTCGCTTCCGCCAGTATCGCGGCGACCAGGATGCCGCCCAGAAAGGCGATCCATTGCAGATCGAGCCAGGTGAAATAGATCGCGAACACGAGAATGCCGGCCGCCGCGATGACTGCCAGCGCGGTGATGACGGGCCTGACGGTTCTGAATGCGTCGCGTAATCTCACTCTGCGCTCCTCTCCTGACGGAGTGTAGTCCGACTGCGACCGTGCCGCCACGCGGATATCAGTAGCCGTCGTACAAAGTATCGAAGTCCTTGCGGTAGCGTTCCAGCACCTTGGCGCGCTTGACCTTCAGTGTCGGCGTGAGCAGGCCATTTTCGGTGCTCCAGGCCTCGTTCAGCAGGGCGACGCGGCGGATGCGCGCATAGCCGGGAAAGGCTTGTATCTGCTGGGTCACGCGCTGCAGCGCATAGGCCTTGGCTTGCGAATTGTGCAGGCTCTCCGGCCACTCGGCGGACAGGCCGCGCTCGTGCATGGCGGCGACCCAGCGTTCGCGGTTCACCACCGCGAGCAGGCTCAGGTAGGCACGGCCTTCGCCCACCACCATCACCTGCTCGAACAGCGGGTCGGCGAGGATGGCCGCTTCCATGTCGTTGGGCGGCACCTTCTCGCCGTTGGACAGCACGATGATCTCCTTGATGCGGCCGGTGATTGCGATGCGGCCCTGCGCATCGATGCTGGCCACGTCGCCGGTGTTGAGCCAGCCGTCGGCGGAGATCATGGCACCGGTCGCTTCCGCATTGTTCCAGTAGCCCATCATCACGCTGGGACCGCGCACTTCCAGCGCGTTGTGTTCGCCCAGGCGCACTTCCAGATTGGGGACCTTCTGGCCGACACTGCTGGGCAGGTTGTCATCGAAGCGGTTCACACTGATGACCGGACTGGTCTCGGAGAGGCCGTAGCCCTGCAGGATGGGCAGGCCGAGACCGATGAAGGTGCGCGCGTTGTCCATCGAGAGCGCGGCACCGCCGGAGATGGCGACGCGCAATCTGCCGCCGAGGCGCGCGGTCAGCTTGTCCGCCACCAGTGCCTTGAGCACCGGCCACAGTAGCAGCTTGGGATGCCAGGAGGCGCGTCCCTGCGCGTGTTCGAAACGGCGCAGGCCGACCCCGATGGCCAGTTCGAACAGGCGCCGACGCGACGCCGGCCCCTTGTCCAGTTTGCTGCGGATGCCGGCCTGGATGCGCTCGAAGATACGCGGCACGGTGATCAGCACGGTCGGGCGCACCAGTGCCAGGTCTTCCTGCAATTGCTGCACCGAGCGCGCGTAGGCGACCTTCGCCCCCGCCATCACCGCCACGTAATAGCCCGCGGTGCGCTCCAGCGAATGCGACAAGGGCAGGAAGGACAGGAAGAGGTCGTCGGGGAACACGTCGAAACAGCACAGTGAACCCGCCGCATTGCTGAGCAGATTGCGGTGACTCAGCATCACGCCTTTCGATTTGCCGGTGGTGCCGGAGGTGTAGACGATGGTGGCCAGTTCGTTCGGGTCGCTGACCAGATGGCGGAAGCCCGCGCTCTGTTCCGGCAACCACTCGTCCACGCTGCGCAGACGCGGGTCGTTGTCGCCTTCGGGTGGCGCGCGCAGGGTGACGATGCGGGTGAGTGAGTCAATGTCACTGCAGGCTTCGTGCAGCGGATGCCAGTGCGTCGCGTTGTCGATCAGCAGCAGTTTTGCGCCGGAGTCCTGCAGCACATACGCGACGTTCTCCGGACGATCATTGACGTAAAGCGGCACGCTGACCAGGCCCAGGCCCAGCGCGGCCTGGTCGAACACCACCCACTGCGGGCAGTTCTTCAGCATGATGGCGACACGGTCGCCGGGGCGCAGGCCCTCGTGCTCCATCGCGGCCTGCCAGCGCGCGATCTCGTGTTCCATCTCGCGCCAGCTCAGCTCCTGCCATTCGCAGCGGTGCTCGTCGAAATAGCGGTAGGCGATCTTGTCCGGCGAGCGGCGCACGCGCTCGGCAAACAGGCCGTCAAGCGTGACGGCGACATCCTGTGCGATGAGGTCGGTCCTGGTGTTCATGAATTCTCCCTGCGTACAGCTTATGAATTTATTGCTACGACTTTATGACCCGGAGTGAAAATAACGGTCAGAACTCCAGCGAAGGCCGGAACACCAGCGTGGTGGTGTTGCCGCGGTTGTCCCTCAGCGCGCCGGAATATTCGTTCGGGCTGCTCCACACGAAACCGATGTCCAGCGTCGGCGTGTAGCTCCATCCCTCAATCGGCACTTTCTTGCCGGCGATCAGTTCCAGTCGCACCATCTGCCCGCCATTCTGCAGGAAATGCGCGCGCAGGTCGTAGTTGGTGTTCTCCAGCCATTCCATGAAGGAGTAGCGGAAATCGAGGTTGCTGCGGTGCAGGCTGATATAGGTGACGTCGTTGACGTCCTTGTTGTGGTTGAAGCGTCCGCCGACGCGGAAGCTCCACGACAGGCGCTCGTCGGGATAGTCGATCTTGCCCTTGATCTTCCATTCGAATTCGAACCAGTCGTCCCTGATCAGCGTGTTGTCCTTGATGTGGCGGTTGCCCGCGCTGAGCAGATAGCCGGTGTAGCCGTAGTTGTTGCCGGGGCGGGTCTCCTTGGGGCGCTTGAGTTTCGCCACGTTGCCGAAGAAGGCCGACACCGCCCAGGGTTCCTGGAAGCCGACGGTGGCGGATTCGAACAGGTTGATGCCGCTGTGGCCGATCTCGCCCTGCCGGTACAGGTTGGGGGAACGCGCCTTGATGAACGCACTGGTGTAGGCGATCGGATAGATGCTGGCCTCCAGCACCATGAAGCGCGGGATCAGCGAGCCCTCGATGAGGTCGCGGTAGATCACCGCTTCGCTGTCCGAGACGATGGAGGGGATGGGCTTGTCGGTGAGCGGGATGTTGAAGCCGGCCGAGGTGTAGTAGGGATCCACCTCGAACACCAGTTCCGCCTTGTTCACATCACCCGTTGGTGCCGCTTCCGCCGGCGGATTGTCGGGGTGGGCCTCCTCGGCGGTCGCCGGCAGCGCGAAGGCGCAGAGCGCGGCGGCGATGCAGACGAGACGAAGATGGGCGGAAGTAGAGGGCATGGGGCGGGATTCTAACTGTTGTGGCCCGTGCTTAAAAGCGTGAGAGAATTTCGCCCCCAAAGGAGAACCGTCTTGAAGAAACTCACATTCACCGGCCTGGCCGACCTCGGCCGGCAAGCCCAACAGTCGCCGCGTCTGCGCGCGAACACCAATCTGCATACCGATCTGGCCGATCCTATCCAGCGCCTCGCCATCGCCATGGAGCCCGGCACGCTGATCTTTCCGCACCGCCATCCGCATACTTGGGAAGTGCTGACCCCGCTGCGCGGACGCTTCACCGTGCTGGTGTTCGACGATGCCGGCAAGGTCACCGAACGTGCCGAACTGGGCGAGGATACCCATGTCATCGAGATACCCGCGGGCGGTTGGCATGCCGTGCTGTCGCGCGATGTCGGCGCGGTCATCTTCGAAGTGAAGCACGGCCCTTATGCGCCCATCGCCGAGGCCGATATCGCGGCCTGGGGCAGGGGGCGCAGCGCTGCCGAGCTGAACGCCTGGTACGCCAAGGCGAAGGTGGGTGAGCAGATCGTCTGAGCCTGTGTAGGACGCACATGCGCACTACGTCCTACAGCTTTTAGCCAGAACTTGCTTGGTGGTATAAGGTGTGCCATGTGAACTTGGGTGAATACAGACATGAATGAATTTCTTCTCGTACTAGCCGCAGCGATGATCGGAATTATTATTGGATTTGGCGGATCTTTCCTGATTTATGCTGTTATAGAGTGGGCGAATAAGAAAAATCGAAAATGGATGTTTTCAGTAAGCGTCTTGGCCATTATTAAAGGTGCGTTTGTGTCATGTATTTTGGCCGCAATGCTTTATTTAGGAATGCATACTGTTTCTTGGCTTTCTTCATATGAGAATGATTGCCCATGTTATGTATTGCGTAGCTATTTAGTGTCTCAGGTATTTGTCATATTTTTTGTGACACGCAGCAAGGCATATTGGAAATTGGTTTTTAAAGAATAGCTAAGCCAGGTAGGGTGGGCACGGTTTTCGTGCCCACCCTACGTTTATTTCACAAAGCCCTTGCCGCGCAATGTCTCGATGATCTCGGGAATTACGCCCGGATCGTCGATGGTCGAGGGCACGTTGTATTCCTTGCCGTTGACGATGCCGTTCAGGGTCTTGCGCAGCGTCTTGCCCGAGCGCGTCTTGGGCAGGCGCTTAAGGATCACGGTGTCCTTGTAACAGGCGATGGCGCCGATGTTCTCGCGGATGCGGCTGATCAGTTCTTTCAGCAGCACCTCTTCGGTGATGGTCACGCCGGATTTCAGCACCACCAGTCCCATCGGTATCTGGCCCTTGAGTTCGTCGTCGCGCGCGATGACGGCGCACTCGGCCACCGCCGGATGTCCGGCCACCACTTCCTCGATCTCGCCGGTGGAGAGACGGTGTCCCGCCACGTTGATCACGTCGTCCACGCGGCCCATCACGAATACATAGCCTTCGTCGTCGATGTAGCCACCATCGCCCGTGGTGTAGTAACCGGGCAGGAAGCTCAGATAGCCGTCGCGGAACTTGTTGTCGTCGCCCCAGATGCGGTTCAGGCAGCTCGGGGGCAGCGGCAGCTTGATGGCGATGTAGCCCTGTTCGTTGCGTGCCAGCTGCTTGCCGTTCTCGTCCAGGATGCGCACGTCGAAGCCGGGCGTGGGCAGGGTGGAGGAGCCGAGCTTCACCGGCTTCGGTTCCACGCCCCACAGGTTGGCGGTGATGCCCCAGCCGGTCTCGGTCTGCCACCAGTGGTCGACCACGGTCTTGCCGCTTTTCTCGGTCAGCCATTCCTGCGTCGGCGGATCGAGGCGTTCGCCCGCGGAGAAGATGACTTGCAAGCTGCTCAAGTCATACGGCTTCATCAGCAGCGCATCCGGGTCTTCCTTCTTCACCGCGCGGAACGCGGTGGGCGCGGTGAAGAAGGACTTCACCTTGTACTCGGAGATGATGCGCCACAGCGCGCCCGCATCCGGCGTCATGATGGGTTTGCCTTCATAGACGATGGTCGTGCAACCGTGCAGCAGCGGGCCGTACACGATGTAGGAGTGCCCGACCACCCAGCCCACGTCCGACGCCGCCCAGAACACATCGCCGGGCTCGACGTTGTAGATCGCCTTCATGCTGTAGTTGAGCGCCACCGCATGGCCGCCGTTCTCGCGCACCACGCCTTTCGGTTTGCCGGTCGTGCCGGAGGTGTAGAGGATGTAGAGCGGGTCGCTGCCCTTCACCGGTGTGCAGCCGACCGCTTTCGCTTTCGCCAGCAATGTGGCCCAGTCATGGTCGCGCCCGGCAATCAGGGTCGCGCTCGCCTGCGGCCGTTGCAGCACCACACAGCTCTGCGGCTTGTGCTTGGCCAGCTCGAAGGCCTTGTCCACCAGCGGTTTGTACTCGATGACCTTCTTCACCTCGATGCCGCAGGAAGCGGTCATGATGACCTTGGGCGTGGCATCGTCGATACGCACGGCCAACTCGGGCGGCGCGAAACCGCCGAACACCACCGAGTGGATCGCACCCAGCCGCGCCACCGCCAGCATGGCGACCACCGCTTCCGGGATCATCGGCATGTAGATGATGACGCGGTCGCCCTTGACCACGCCGAGGTCGGCCAGCATGCCCGCCGTGCGCGCGACCTGATCGGTCAGCTCGGCATAAGTGATCTTCGTTTTTGTGTCGGTGACGGGAGAGTCGTAGATGATCGCGGTCTGGTTACCGCGCCCTTTCTTCAAGTGATAGTCCAGCGCCATGTAGGACGTGTTCATCTCGCCATCGGCGAACCAGTGGCCGATGCCGTCGGCATCCTTGCTCAATATCTGCTGCGGGAACTTGTACCACTCCAGGGCGTTCGCCTGGTCGCGCCAGAAGCCCTCGGGGTCCTTCATCGAACGGTCATACTCGGTCTGGTAACTCATGTGTTGACTCCTCTCATTTAGAACCCCGTTCTCGCCTCTGCTCTCATGCGGCGAGGTCGATCGGGACTTTTTCAAATAGACATCTGTGCGCTTCTATTTACAAACTGTCACCGGGAACACGCACCCAGCCTTCCATCAGCACGCGCGCGCTACGGCTCATGGTGACTTTCTCGACCTTCCACTCGCCGCCGTTCTTGCTGGCGGCTGCACCGACACGCAAGGTACCGGAGGGATGGCCGAACTTCACCACATCGCGTTCACCACCGCCTGCCGCCAGATTCACCAACGTGCCGGGAATCGCTGCGGCCGTGCCGATGGCAACGGCTGCCGTGCCCATCATGGCATGGTGCAGCTTGCCCATCGACAAGGCGCGTACCAGCAGATCGACTTCGGCAGCACTGATCTTCTTGCCGCTCGAAGACACATGGTCGACAGGTGGTGCGACAAAAGCGACCTTAGGCGTATGTTGGCGGGTTGCGGCTTCTTCAGGTGTCTTGATCAGCCCCATGCGCAATGCGCCCGCCACGCGGATCTTCTCGAAACGCGCCAGCGCGGCCGGGTCGGTGTTGATGGCTTCACGCAGTTCGGTACCGGTGTAACCGATATCCTTTGCATTCACGAACACGGTCGGGATACCGGCGGTGATCATGGTGGCCGGGAAACTGCCGACACCGGGGACATCGAGCTGGTCGACCAGATTGCCGGTCGGGAACAGGCTGCCGCCTTCTTCACTGTCATCGGAGGGATCCATGAACTCCAGCACGATCTCGGCTGCCGGGAAGGTCACGCCATCCAGCTCGAAATCGCCGGTCTCCTGTACCTGCCTGTTAGCGATCGGGACATGAGCAATAATCGTCTTGTTGATGTTGGCCTGCCAGATGCGCACGGTGCAGACGCCATCTTGCACCAGACGAGCGGCATCGATATATCCGGCGTGGATAGCAAAAGCCCCCGCACCCGTGGACAGGTTGCCGCAGTTGCCGCTCCAGTCAACGAAGTCCTTGTCGATGGAGACCTGACCGTAGAGGTAATCCACGTCATGACCGGGGCGTGTGCTTTTGGACAGGATCACGCACTTGCTGGTGCTGGAGGTCGCGCCGCCCATGCCGTCGATCTGCGCGGCGTAGGGGTCGGGGCTGCCGATCACGCGCTGGAACAATTTGTCACGCGCTTTGCCGGGGACCTGCGCCGCTTTCGGCAGGTCTTCCAGCCGGAAGAACACACCTTTCGATGTGCCGCCGCGCATATACGTGGCGGGGATTTTGATTTGCGGTTGCGCCATCATGCAGCTCCTTCGAGGAAGTCTTGCGCAAAGCGTTGCAGTACACCGCCCGCGTTGTAGACACGCACTTCAGCAGCGGTATCCAGACGGCAGGTGACGGGGATGCGTACCGATTCGCCATTCTTGCGGTGCATGATCACGGTCAGGTTGGCGCGTGGTGTGATGCTGCCTTCCACATCAAAAGTCTCGCTACCGTCGATGGCGTAGGTCTTGCGCGTATCGCCCGCCTTGAACTCCAGCGGCAGCACGCCCATGCCGACCAGGTTGGTGCGGTGGATGCGCTCGAAACCTTCCGCAACGATGGCTTCCACACCGGCCAGACGCACGCCTTTTGCGGCCCAGTCACGCGAAGAGCCTTGGCCGTAGTCGGCACCGGCCACGATGATCAGGTTCTGCTTGCGTCCCATGTAGGTCTCGATGGCTTCCCACATACGCATCACCTTGCCGTCCGGCTCGACGCGGGCGAGGGAACCTTTCTTCACCTCACCGTTGACCACGGCCATCTCGTTGACCAGTTGCGGGTTGGCAAAGGTGGCGCGCTGCGCGGTGAGGTGGTCGCCGCGGTGCGTTGCATAGGAATTGAAGTCCTCTTCCGGCAGGCCCATCTTCGCCAGATACTCACCGGCAGCAGAGTCGAGCAGGATCGCGTTCGAAGGCGACAGGTGGTCGGTGGTGATGTTGTCCGGCAACACGGCAAGCGGACGCATCCCCTTCATCGTGCGTTCACCTGCCAGTGCGCCTTCCCAATACGGCGGACGACGGATGTAGGTGGACTGCGGACGCCAGTCGTACAACGGACTTTTCGCCGCCGCGATCACACCCAGATCGAACATCGGGTTGTATATCTGCTTGAACTGTTCCGGCTTCACGCAAGCAGCAACGATCGCGTCGATCTCCTCGTCGGAAGGCCAGATGTCCTTCAGCGTGATCGGCTTGCCGGACTTGTCGGTGCCCAGAGCATCCTGCTCGATGTCGAAGCGCACCGTACCCGCGATCGCGTAAGCAACCACCAGCGGCGGGGAAGCCAGGAAGGCTTGCTTCGCATATGGGTGGATACGCCCGTCGAAGTTGCGGTTGCCGGACAGTACGGCGGTGGCGTACAGATCGCGGTCAATGATCTCCTGCTGGATCTTGGGATCGAGTGCGCCGGACATGCCGTTACAGGTGGTGCAGGCGAAGCCGACGATGCCGAAGCCCAGTTTCTCCAGTTCCGTCAGCAGTCCCGCTTCTTTCAGGTACAACTCGGCCACTTTGGAGCCGGGTGCAAAAGAAGTCTTCACCCAGGGCTTGCGCAGCAGACCCAGTGCGTTGGCCTTCTTCGCCAGCAGCGCCGCCGCAACCACGTTACGCGGGTTGGAGGTGTTGGTGCAGGAGGTGATGGCAGCGATAATGACGGCGCCATCCGGCATCAGACCTTTGGCTTCTTCGGTCTTGCCTGCTGCCAGCTTTGCTTCGTCGGCGATACCGCGCTCGTGCAGGGCGGACGTCGGCAGACGACGGTGCGGATTGGACGGGCCAGCCATGTTGCGCACCACGCTGGATAGATCGAAGTTCAGCACGCGCTCGTATTCGGCAGCCGTCATCTGATCGGCCCACAGACCGGTGGTCTTGGCGTAGTTCTCCACCAGCGCGACCTGTTCGGGCTCGCGGCCGGTCAGCTTCAGGTAGGTGATGGTCTGCGCGTCGATGTAGAACATCGCCGCCGTCCCACCGTATTCCGGGCACATGTTGGAGATGGTTGCGCGGTCGCCGATGCTGAGGCTGTCCGCGCCCGCGCCGAAGAATTCGACCCACGCGCCGACCACTTTTTCCTTGCGCAGGAACTCGGTCAAGGCCAGCACGATGTCGGTGGCGGTGATGCCGGGCTGACGCTTGCCAACCAGCTTCACGCCGACGATGTCCGGTAGACGCATCATGGAAGGCAGTCCCAGCATGACGGTCTCCGCTTCCAGACCGCCGACACCGATGGCGATCACGCCGAGGGCATCGACATGCGGGGTATGGGAGTCGGTCCCCACGCAGGTGTCGGGGAAGGCAACGCCTTCGCGCGCCTGTATCACCGGCGACATCTTCTCCAGATTGATCTGGTGCATGATGCCGTTACCGGCCGGAATCACATCCACGTTCTTGAATGCAGTCTTGGTCCACTCGATGAAGTGGAAGCGGTCTTCGTTGCGACGGTCTTCGATCTCGCGGTTCTTGCGGAACGCATCCTTGTCGAAGCCGGCAGCTTCCACGGCCAGCGAGTGGTCGACGATCAACTGCGTCGGCACGACCGGGTTGACCAAAGATGGGTCGCCGCCCTGATCGGCGATCGCGTCACGCAGACCGGCGAGGTCTACCAAGGCGGTCTGGCCGAGGATGTCATGGCACACGACACGGGCCGGATACCAGGGGAAATCCAGGTCGCGTTTGCGTTCGATCAGTTGCTTCAGCGCGTCGGTCAATTCTCCCGGTTCGCAGCGGCGCACCAGTTGTTCGGCCAGCACTTTGGAAGTGTAGGGCAGTTTGGCATAAGCGCCGGGCTGGATGGCTTCGACGGCCGCACGGGTGTCGAAGTAGTCCAGCTTGGTTCCGGCCAAAGGTTTGCGGTATTGGCTATTCATAAAGTCCTTCTTTGCTTTTCTTAAGTGCGCTCAGCCAATGGCACCCACTTCAGATTCTCCGGCCCGACATAGTTCGCGCTGGGGCGGATGATCTTGCCGTCGGCGCGCTGTTCCATCACGTGCGCGCCCCAGCCGGTGACGCGCGAGATGACGAACAGCGGAGTGAACATCTCGGTCGGCACGCCCATCTGGTTGTAGGACACGGCGGAGAACCAGTCGAGGTTGGGGAACATCTTCTTCAGGTCCCACATCACCGTCTCCAGACGCGCGGCGATGTCGAACATCAGCATGTCGCCGTTCTCTTTCGAAAGGCCCTGTGCCACGCGCTTGATCACTTCGTTGCGCGGGTCGGCGATGGTGTAGACCGGATGGCCG
>Ga0209262_10000067_pt1 | contig 80225 bp, 83 predicted proteins | sample Lowcelwee11metaG_FD_187171 | JGI IMG/M metagenome (GOLD analysis project Ga0209262, IMG submission 187171) | Freshwater pond sediment microbial communities from the University of Edinburgh, under environmental carbon perturbations - Low... | ecosystem: Environmental > Aquatic > Freshwater >... | reverse complement strand
ACCCGCTTCGCCGTTTGCCACTTTAGCATTACGGATCGCATCAAGAAGAGAGGTTTTACCGTGGTCAACGTGACCCATGATCGTGATAACCGGAGGACGCTCAACGGCACCCTCACTGTCTTCGTGCTCTTCATCATAAGCAGTTTCAAGATTAAAGGCATCTTTTGGATCGATGGTGGTTACTTCGACACCGAACTCGCTCGCCAAAATCTCGATTTCATCTTTGCCCAAAAAGTCATTTTTGGTAACCATCATTCCGAGGTCAAAAAGAACTTTAATAACCGCAGAGATTGTTTGTCCTACTTTTTCGGCAAATTCATAGACACGAACGTCTTCTGCTATTTCAACGTGAGTAATAACTTCGTCTTCTTTAGTATCTTTCGTATAACGTTTACGTGCTTCACGAGAAACTTGACGCGGTTTATTGCGATTTGAGCCTTGTTTTTTACCGGCATTACGACCGATTGGTTTTTTCTCTTTCGGCTTTTGTTCTTCTTCAGGCGGCAATGAAGCACCTAAATCATTAAAATCCATCAATACGACTTGATCTTCTTCATAGTCCATAGAGATATCGGAGATTCCACCGCCGAAAATATCAAGGCGTACCCCTTGCTCTTTCTTTTGCACCGGAGCATTATTGCTTTGTGCTTTTTTAGCTTTTTTGGCTTCCAACTCACGCTGAGCTTGTTCGCTCAATTTTCCGTAACTGGAGACGTTAACACTTTCATGGCGAATCGGAGCAACAAACTCTTCTTCTTGAGGGCGCTTTTTCTTAACGATTTTCAAACCTGAACGTTTTGGCGCTTCTTGCTCTGCCAAAACTTCCTCAGAGCCCTCTTCTTTCACTTCCGCAACCTGCACAACAGTCGGCATACTCTCTTCAACCGCTGCAACCGGGACCGTAACCTCTTCGGAAGAGGAAGCTTTTAGAGAAGCTTTTGGCGCTGCAGTTTCAGTAGACGCACCGCTCATGATATAGTTCATGATTTGCTCAGCTTCTTCGATTGAAACCGAACTCGAGGCAGTTTTCACATTAAGCCCCATTGCAGCTGCTTTGTCCACTACCTCTTTTGAATTGATACCAAGCTCTTTGGCAATTTCATGAACTCTAACTTTATCCATCATTAACGATGATCTCCTTTAACCGATTCATCAGCTCTACGCTAGCGCCGCTTTTGCATTGACGGGACAGCTGTCCCGGAGTTTTCTTATGGTCGATGCAAGACCTGCACATATAAAAACTTCTCCCTACATTCGTATACGGTTCTAATAACCCATTACGACATTGAAGGCGTAAAAGGTCGCCCTGCGTAAAACGCTCACGACATACCACGCACATACGGATAGGCTGATGTAACTTTTGCGCCATTATATCCAATACTTTCTTAGTTATCGTTCGACAACTAAACCATCATTATCAAAGCCTAAAATTTTGACCTCGAAATCGGTGAACTCTGACTTGAATTTATCGGCTAACATTTGGGCATCTTGGTCATACACCATATTAAAAAAGGTGGATCCGCTACCCGATAGTGTGGACATCAACGCCCCATTATCGTACGCCATTTTTTGAACGGCAAAAAGCTCAGGAAGCATCTTCATCCGTACTTTTTGATGAAACCGATCTTGAGTAGCGAGTCGGAGCATCTCCCAGTCTTCATTGAAAAAAGCCCCTACTGTCACTGCCGTATGAGAGAGGTTAAAAACGGCATTTTCTTTACTGTAGGATTTAGGAAGGGTCGTACGTGATTTTGCGGTAGAGATCGGTTTGTTCGGGATAACGACCACCGCTTTAAGATAATCAGGAAGATGTTTTTGCTGTGAAAAAACCTTTTGCTTCTCTACCATTGCCGCATTAAATCCCCCCATAACTGCCGGGGTGATGTTATCGGGATGGGTTTCATACACCAATGCATGATTGAGGATACGACGTTTAGATACCTTGACCCCTGCTGCTTCGTGGGCACAGCTTATAGCGCTGACGATAACGGCAGAAGAACTCCCAAGACCCCGTGACATAGGAATCTGATTGTAAAACGTAAACTTGAAATTTTGTCGTTTTTGGGTCAGACGACGATAATGTTCGTTGAAAATAGAAACGAATAGATTGTTCCCTTTAAGCCGTGGGTTATTCTCCCCTTCCCCTTTGATAGAGACGGCAAAAAAACGTGACGGTACCAATTCAACTTGATTACGCAAATCGACGGCAAGTCCTAATGAATCAAATCCGGGTCCTAAATTAGCACTCGTTGCAGGTACACTGACGAACAAATAATTTCCTTATCCTACGGCATCAATCCCATAATAAGGGAGATTGTCCGAATTAAATTTTTCTAATTCTATTGTTTTAGGCAGTTCAAAACCGATAATCTCAGGTGAAACAAGCGGCTCTAACTCAATTGTTGTACTATTTTTAACAAAATAGAGCTTTCCAACTGCTTTGATGGGGCTATTTTGGTTAAAAAAGAAAGCATCTGTCGCCAAAAGGGGAATTTTTCGTGCGATACTGAGCGTTTTTAGAAAAATATAGGTGACCTTGATCCCCATAAAACTCCCCGGACCTTTGGCATATATCAAATGCTCAAACGTATACCGCTTCAACAAATCATCAAATATCTCTGCCAACACATCCGAACTCATCCCATCATCACGTATCTCTTCGATGAGAGAGCCGTCCTTGTAAACGCCGATAAGAACGGGAGAACTCAGCGCGACGACGAGGGCGTCATGCATACGCTTTGGCCAACTCTTTGGACTCCGCGGTTGCTAGTTCGACGACCTCATAATTGGCGGGGTCTTTGAGAAGCTCCAACGTCAATTTGTGATTGAGATCATGGCTCCCCGCAAACGCTTCGTAGTTTCCGATGAAATTCATTCCGATCAACGACATATCCCCGATCGCATCAAGAATTTTGTGACGCACAAATTCATCGCCAAACCGAAGTCCTTCAGGATTGAGCACTTTTTTGTCATCCAAAACGACCGCATTTTCCAAACTTCCGCCCAGTGCGAGCCCTTTGGAACGGAGGTATTGTACTTCATGGACAAATCCAAACGTTCGGGCACGTGCAATCTCTTTTTTGTAATTCTCTTTTGTAAAAGAGAGAACATAGCTTTGCTTATCAATCACAGGGTGTGAAAATTTAATCGTAAAATCGTAATTCATATCATTCGAAGGGATCAATTTAACGTATTTATCCCCCTCTTGAACGATCACCTCTTTTTTAATCCGCATAATTTTTTTAGGTTCATCCTGTGCTACGATCCCTGCCTCTTCAAGAAGCATACAAAAACTCATGGATGAGCCGTCCATAACGGGAACTTCATCCGCATCGACAATAACACGAAGATTATCGACTCCGTAGGCATAGATAGCTGAGAGCATATGTTCGATCGTCGAAATAGTGACCCCTTCGCGTCCGATAACCGTTGCCATTTTCGTATCAACAACGTTGGCTGGGATCAGGGGGATGGATACTCCGGCATCACTGCGGTAAAAAACGATACCGCTGTTTGTCCCTAACGGTTCAAGCCGTAATTTAACAGGGGATCCACGGTGCAAACCGATACCCACGAGTTCGACACTTTTACCGATCGTTGTTTGCATCATGTGCGTCTTATCCTTAACTCTATTGTGCAATTATACCGTGTTTCACCGTTGGTTAATGATTAGTTTGGCACTCTCAATAACACTGGTAATATTATCATAGATCCATTTTGTGTCCATCCACTCTTCCGGGCGAACTTCAATCCCTTGCACCAAAATACCGAAATGGAGATGATCCCCCATCGCATATCCGCTCAAACCTGTTTTAGCAATCTGTTGTCCGAGTGCTGCAATATCGCCTTCTTGGACATTAACTTCCGAGCAGTGTCCATAAAGGGTATAAAGCCCAAATCCATGATCGATAATAGGCAAGTTCCCGTAAATTCCGTTAGACTGAGAAAAAACAACGTTTCCGCCGTTGGATGACGTAATCACTCCCATAGCGACACTCGCCAAATCAAGCCCCATATGATATGCTTGAGAAACGTTCTCTTTCCCTTTATAGCTGTAAATACGGTGATCCCCGAAATCGGCTACTTTTTGACCGTTTACTAGGGGATAAAAAGGTTCCGGAGCAAAATCAACGATCATGTTTTTCGAAACTTTCGAGGTAACGTCATGGATAATTTTCTCATTATCGGCACGTACTTTTTCATTGATAATACGGAACTGTTCCAAGCGGTCATCCACCCCTGCCGTTTGTTCGTATTCATTTGCAAGTTCTGCTATTTTACCGTCCAAGAAAGCATCACTGAGTTCAATATTGGATACCCTGTAAGCATGATCTTTCAGGCGAAGCGGTATAGCGCTTTTTGTCTCATTGCCTGCACGGTCACGCGCGACAACACTGGCACTAAACGTTTGTTCCTGAACCGGCCATGCAACCAAAGAGGCATAATATCCCTCTTTCATAAAGGGTTGTGCAATAAATGTCTTCCCGTAATTGGTTTCGATTTTTAAACTCTGCATATGAGGATCTTCGGCTTTGAAAATAACAATCGCCGATCCCCCTTTTTGAATTTTATAGGAGTTGGCAATGATGGCAAGAACCGGGCGACGTTGATCGATGACGAGGGTGATCTCTTCTTTATAGGTATTCCCCATAAATAGACCCCATAAACTGTTATCGGTCGCTTCGATTTTCAAAACGACAGAGGTTGCTTCGACTCGACGCACCCCTTTGGGAGGGAGGATATCAAATACTTTTTTGCTCTCTGCAGATTTCGCGTTTTCTTCGGCAACCACCCACTCTTCGTGCGGTGTCATAATAGTTGCTTTAAATGATTTTAACCCGCTTGCATCTTCTACAGTAACATGGATAGGATCTCTAAAATTCCAATACCCGTCTTGAGATACGGAGACTTTTGGCTCATCTCTCTCAAATAGAGGTGAAAAACCCATAAATCCTACAGCACTCAAAACCAGAACAACCAGTATCCATCCAACAATCCCAGAACCGTTTCGGCCTCTTCTCACATAAACTCCTTTGTAATCATTTCCATAATATTTTTGACAAGCTCATCATAATTTTCTTGTTTTATCCGTGTTCCTGCACGTTTTACATGTCCGCCGCCGCCGAATGAGACCATCATCTTAGCCGCATCAACCGTTCCGTCTGTCCGCAAAGAGAGCTTTATCCCCCCAAGAGGGTGCTCCAGTACCATTATGGCAGCTTGAACACTTCGCATCCCTAATGCCTCATCCAATACACTCTTGCACTCAAAAACACTAGCCCCGGTCTCTTCCAATAAGGGGAGGGAAACCTCAAACACCGCAAGGCGAGCATCCGCTAACAGTCTCATCTGCTTAAGGAGGATTCCCCGTATTCTCAAAGAGGCAAGTGAACGGCGTCGATAAAGCCACTCTATACACAACGCATGATCAGCTCCGAGTTCCAATAGTGCTTGTGCCATAAGAAATGTTTTCATACTGCATTCAGGCGCGCTAAAACATTTCGAATCATCGAGGAGCCCCGCATAAAGCGAAAGCGCTATTTTACCATTGATTTTTATACCGTTGGTAACAAAATAGTCATAAACGACTTCGGTAGTACTAATTGCAGTACTATTCACCATATTGCATGTACCGAATAAATCATTACTGATGTGATGATCGATATTGATCAGCGGTAACTCTTTTTCAATCCCTAGTCGAGTGTAACTGCCGCAGTCAAAGCTAATAAGCAAATCGGCATCTTCGGGAAAACGGTTGGTTATTTTGTCAAACCACGGTAAAAAAGCAAGATTCGGATTTAATTCATCAGAAGCACAAAAAAGGGTGATTTTTTTTTGACTGCGAAGAAGGTAAGAATAAAAAGCACACGCCGCACCCAGTGAATCGGCATCAGGATTTTTATGGGCTATTAAAACAATATGCGAAGATGAATCGATCAGGGCTGAGGGCATGAGTACTCTATCGGTGAAAATATCCCGATTATAGCACCTCTCTCCCCTATTTGAGAGTAAAAAGTGATTAAACTTTCATCACTTTTTCCGAAAAGAGTATTTTGACATTCCTAAAATATTAAAAGAGGTAATTTACTTCGAAACGGTATTCATCATACGATGCATAATCCGTTGTATAAAGCGCAGACGTACTACTATACGTGTTATCCGCATTTACCGTTGCATATCGAAATTTGAATTCGGTATTCGGAATTTCTTTGAATGTTTTCCAAATATCGACATGGAAAATATCCCTGTCTGAGAATCCTGAACTATACGCTTTTCCCTCATCAAAGTTCATACTTTCATAGTCAGCAGCGACTTTTAAACCTTCAACAATACCTGCTTTTCCAAAATCATACGTTGCTTTTACAGCCCAGTTTTCAGTATTCGCGATCCAATCAACCTGTGCCATTGAACGGGTATACCCACCTGTCGGGAATCCACGCCACGGAGCAATAATATCAGCGTCATCAGCTATTTTAGAATATCCGACTTGTAACGCAAGAGGACCGTTTTCCGCCACGAGACGGACCATGATGATACTTCCATCCACACTGTCAGGATTCGTATAGTTCGCACGCGCATTAGCACGTTTTGCAGCATCAGGATTACCACTGCTATTAAAAGCAACTACATTACCACTCAAAGCCGCACCGCCTATCGCACCGGCACCATCATCCATCTGGCGCAGATAACGGACACCCGGGGTCACGCTCCAATCGCCATTTAGTTTGATTTTATAATTTGCTTCAGCAATGAGGGTATTAAAAAAACCGCTGATCCCAACATATTCAGCATCGAGTTTCAAGTTAGGGATCGATTTATTCGAAGCGGTTAGCAAAACCATCTCCGGATCGATATCCCCTCCTGCTGCACGGATGTTATAAACCGTTAGACCCTTATGAACACCCGCATCATCATTCCCATTAACTTTGTCACCTTTGACAGCTATTGACGTTTGCCCGGCATCATAAGCCAAAATACTATGAAATACCTGATGATCACGGAGCTTTTGGCTCGTAATGTATCCGGCACGAACAGTCGTATCTGGGATATCCTTGTTTTCAACTATCGCTGATTCAAATGTATTAGGGATCATTTTCGTATCGTTGGTTGCAAGCATAATGCTATCGATACCCTGACGTCCGACTTTTACATCGGTTTTACCGTTTTTATACTCTCCGTACGCTTCGGCAAAATTGCCCATAGACGTTTCGGTACCATCAGCACGTGTACGATAGGTATCTTTTCCTGATTTTCCGTAGTTAGCCGTTAACGTACCGGCACTATTACTAACCGTATTTTCGTTTACCATCGGCACAGTACCGTAAAATCCGACTGTCGCACCAAAACTGTTGAAAAAGCCGGTTTTATACACCAAACTCCCTCCCAGACCCCATTGATTATTGTCATGGGTACGTTTGTAAATATCACTGTTGGTTAAATCTTCATTTTCCCAGTCATACCAAAACATATTCGAACGAAGACGTCCGTAGACTTCACCCTCGGTAAACATCTCACCAATAGAATTTACCGCACCCGGTGCTTTAGTGTACTCAACCTGATAATTGTCCTTGATCACACGGTCTTCCGTTTTAAGCGCATGCGCCGACGTTGCTAATAAACAAGTAGCGGCTGCTACGATACTGAGATTGACGAATTTCATTCCAACTCCCTAAATTTTTTCGATGTACTGGGTGCTACTTAAACTAATTGTTTGTAAAGCATCATAAAGAACAATGATAACAAAAAAAAAATCAACTATTGACTTTTTTCGGGAAAAACTCCAACAAACGATCCATTAAAAGCTCTCCTTCCGTTTTTTACCCATCTTATAGACATACGCCAAAACTTCCGCAACGGCGGCAAACAACATATCGGGAATCGGACGGTCAACCTCAACCTCTGCATAAAGAGATCGCGCTAGAGGAGGATTTTGAACGATATGAACCCCGTTTTCACGTGCCACTTTTTTAATCTGTATTGCCATATTATCGACCCCTTTAGCAACCACGACGGGAGCATTGTGTTTCGTCTCATCATAGACTATCGCTACGGCATAGTGGGTCGGATTGGTGATAACGACATCGGCGGTAGGGACAGCCGACATCATCCGCTTTCGTGCCGCCTGCATCTGAATCTGGCGAATTTTCGCTTTGATATGCGGATCCCCCTCCATATTCTTCATTTCATCTTTGATCTCTTGGATAGACATTTTGAGTTTATCAAAATAATTTTTTCGGACTAAAAAGAGGTCTACGATAGCGTACAGAAAAATGATTATAAGCATAATAGAGGCCAAAATAATCGCTTTATCTCGCAACCAAAGCATCTGATCGTGCAGATTAAACAGCGCAACCGTCGGAAGTTCTTCCATAAAATACCAAAAATAGAGAAACCCGATTCCCAAAGCCGTAAGCGATTTAAACGTTATTTTGACCGATTCCAGTGCTTTTTGAAGGGTAAAAAGATTGGCAAATCCTTTAATTGGATCAAGTTTTGAGAAATTCGGGACGAGAGGTTTGGTCGTAAAGTTGAACCCGATTTGCCCAACCGTCCCCAAAACTCCTGCTATAGCAACGACCAGTGAGATAGGCAATGCCATTATGAGGAACTCTTTCATCGTCACGATTGCCATATCCAGCATCAGCTCACGATCCAGAGGCTGATTCATCAAGGAAAAGTAATAGCGGGCAAGATTCAGCATCCGCTCGCTAATAAAAATAAACATCATAAGAAGTGCCAAAATAGCGACCAGCAGTACCACTACCCCGACAATATCCTGACTTTTGGGAACGTTCCCCTCGGCACGGGCATCTTCGATCTTCTTGGCGGTGGGTTCCTCGGTTTTCTCTGTGTCGTCAGCCACTTATTAATCCATTTTCATTGACATATCGATCCAATTAGCCTGATGGATAAGAGAGCCTGTACTGATCGCGTCAACACCTGTTTTAGCATACTTTTCTATGGTATCCAGAGTAATATTACCGCTCGCTTCGAGCAATACACTGCTGTGGTGTGCCCATTTGTACTCAACCACTTCGCGGAGCGCTTCAGCAGACATATTGTCGCACATCACGATATCGGCACCCACTTCCATAGCATGCTTCGCCATCTCTATCGTCTCAGCTTCAATCTCTATCTTCGCGGTAAAGGGTATTTTTGCACGTGCCTCTTCCATAAAAAGCTCTAGATTTGGAATCGTTTTGAGATGGGTATCTTTGAGCATCAGCGCATCATCCAGCCCCATCCGATGGTTCGTCGCCCCGCCGATACGGGTGGCGTATTTTTCAAAATTGCGCAGAAGAGGACGGGTTTTTCGGGTATCGAGGAGCTTGGTACCGTACGGTGCGATAATATCGACGTACTTACGGGTCAATGTCGCGATCGAGCTGGCATGGAGGAGCATATTAAGAAGGGTCCGCTCAATCCGAAGGAGTGTGTGCGAATCGCCGCTAAGCTCCATCAGCACCTCCCCTTTTACAAATGTCTCGCCGTCATGTTTATGCCATGTAATAGTGAACGTTTCGATATCCGCCAATACACGCAGATATGCTTCCCCCGCTAAAACACCGTCACTTTTCGCGATAATTTTCGCACTGGCAGGAACAGCCTCGGAAACCCGCGCATACAAATCCCCACGCCCCACATCTTCGGCCAACACTTCACGGATAAATTTCTCAATCATAACGCCATCATCCTCTCTAACGCAATTCTCGCCCAATACGCCGTATCCTCATCCACCTCAATTTCGTTGATCGGATTCCCGTCCTCAATCGATTTAAGGACATTATACAAATCTTCCAACGTCGTCTCGTTCATCGTCGGACATTCGGGTTTGGTACTGGAGAGGATATAGGTATTACTCGGACGGAGACGGTTGACCATATTAAACTCCGTACCTACCGCCACCTTTTGATCCGCTGGAAGTTCCATGATGTATTTGATGAGTTGTGAGGTCGAACCGACAAAATCGGCACGATCACAGATAGCTGGGTCACATTCAGGGTGGACGGCGATCAAAATGCCGGGATATTTGTTGCGGTAAAACTCGATGTCATCGACGCTGAAAAGCTGATGGACAGAACAAAATCCGTCGTAGCAAATAATATCGGCCTCTTTGGGATCGGTCCCATCACCGAGTACGCACGATTTGAGCCCCATCATGTTGGCAATATTTTGTCCCAGACAACGATCAGGGACGAAAAGGATCTTTTTCCCCTCAGCGAGTGCATTGGTAATAATCGTTTTGGCGTTGGAGCTGGTGCAAACCATCCCCCCCATTTTTCCTACGCGGGCTTTTACCGCCGCATCGGAGTTGATGTAGGTGATCGGGAGGATATCGTCCGCTTTGATCCCCGCCTCTTCGAGTTTTTGGATCGATTGATCGTAATAGAGTCCGTCAATCATCTTCGCCATTGCACAACAGGCGACTTTTGGCATAACGACCCGTTTGTGAGGACTGAGGATTTTGACACTCTGCCCCATAAATCCGACACCGCAGAACACGACAAACTCTTTATCATCTGCCATCGTCCGACGGGCGAGTTCGAGTGAATCTCCCGTAATATCTCCCATCTCAAACACTTCATCACGTTGATAGAAATGTGCCACGACCGTGACACTGAGACGGCTTTTTAGATCAATAATTTTTTGTTTTAATTCTTCTGTGCTAGTATTCAAAACCATTCCTTACTCTCATTAGGATGTTATTATATCTTTTGAAATATAATACCATCCAAAATTTACCAACAAAGAGTCACCTATTATGGATTTTTTATTTAACCTCAATGTTCAGTTTTATCTAATCGCCTATCTCCTCGGTGGTATTCCATTCGGATTGATTTTGGCAAAAGTATTTGCAGGGGTCAATATCACCGATTCAGGCTCCGGAAGTATCGGGGCAACCAACGTACTGCGCGTAGTGAAAGAGACGAATCCCCGTCTTGCTAAAAAGCTCGGAGCCGCAACACTCGCTCTGGATGCACTCAAAGGAATCATTGTTGTTCTCGCCGCCAAATATTTTGAACTCAGCGACAGTGTTCAATGGCTGGTTGCCGTTCTCGCCGTTATCGGACACTGCTTTAGCCCATATATGTGGTTTGAAGGGGGTAAAGGGGTTGCAACAGGAATGGGTGTTATGGCAGTTATGCTCCCAATCCCTACCGCCATCGCCCTAATCGTGTGGGCAGTAGCCGCAAAAACCATCCGCATCTCATCGCTCTCCTCGATGCTGGGACTCCTCGCCCTCGTCATTGCCTCTTTTGTTTTGTATCCGAGCATGTTCCACGCTCCGGTCCTTTTCATCGCCTTTATCCTTTTTTACAAGCACATCCCCAACTTTGTCCGCCTTTTCAAAGGGGAAGAGAAACGGGTCGCATGACCATTCTTATCGAGAATCTCACCTTTGATACCATCATCGGGATTCTTGATTTTGAGCGTATTACTCCTCAAAAGGTAACAATCGACTGCACAATTGAATACTCGCACACCGATAGCTATTTTATCAATTATGCAGAGGTTGCCCAACTCATCGAAAATACTATGCATACCGAAAAATTTGAATTGATCGAAACCGCACTCGATGCACTTGGTACTATTCTCAAACAACATTTTCCGCCCATCAAAACTCTTTTACTGACGATACGCAAACCTGATATTCTCCCAAATTGCACCGTCGGTGTTCAAAAAAATTTCATTTTTTAAAAAAAATTGAAAAAAAGTTTAAAAATTTCTAAAAGTATGGTATCATTTCGGCAAAATTTCCGTTACATGAGGAATCTGAATGCGTATTCTGATCATTGAAGATGAAGTAACCCTCAATAAAACCCTTGCAGAAGGGCTCAAAGAATTTGGTTACCAAAGCGACGTCGTCGAAACACTAAAAGACGGCGAGTATTATCTCGATATCCGTAACTATGACCTAATTTTGATGGATTGGATGCTACCAGATGGTAACAGCGTCGATATCATCCCAGACATCAAAAGCAACACACCTAAAACTGTAGTTGTTGTCCTCTCAGCACGTGATGACAATGAAAGCGAAATTGAAGCCCTTAAAGCCGGTGCGGACGATTATATCCGTAAGCCGTTCGATTTCGATGTCCTTGTCGCTCGTATTGAAGCACGTTTGCGTTTCGGCGGTAGCAATATCATCGAAATTGATGATTTGACGATCAATCCTGAAGAGGAAAAAATCATCTATAAAGAGAAAGAGATTGAGCTCAAAGGTAAACCTTTTGAAGTATTGACTCACCTCGCTCGTCACCGTGACCAAATCGTCTCTAAAGAGCAATTGTTGGATGCTATTTGGGAAGAGCCTGAACTCGTTACGCCAAACGTTATCGAGGTCGCGATCAACCAAATCCGTCAAAAAATGGATAAACCGCTCGGTATCACTACTATCGAAACCGTGCGTCGTCGAGGATACCGTTTTTGTTTTCCAAAAGAAGCATAAGACGACGCTTTCTCTTTCAACTCATTGTCGCTTCGGCGGCATTGGTTATCCTTTTTTCCTCCTTTCTATTCCTTTTTATCAAACAATCTATTTACGATGAGAAACAAGCCGAACTAATCGGTTACGCAGAAAATATTTCTTCCAACCGATCGCTTTTATCCGCACAGCAAAACAATACCGAGACACTGATGGGGCTGAGTGTTGAGCTCATTACCCTTGATCCCAACGAAGAGCATCTTGATTTTTATGAAAAGAACCACAAAGATAAGACGACAACCCTTGTTCTCATTTATCCGTTTGATTTTGAACGTTCTTCTTATCTCAAAGTGAGTCGAGATATCACTCCGACCAAGCGGTTGCTCACAAAAATTATGAACTCAATTTATCTCATCAATGCCGTCGGATTTGTCGTGATTATCCTTTATGCTATCGCCTTTTCAAAAATGTTGATTGCCCCAATCACTGCTCTTAGCCGCCGTCTTTCTAATATGAACGAGCACCTTATCCGTCCCATCAAGGTCGAACAGCTCCCCGATGAGTTCGAGCCCCTGGGAGAGACCCTTAATCGTCTTATCGCCCGTATCCAAAATTTCGTCAAATACCAAAAAGAGCTTTTTATCGGAGCGGCACATGAGCTTAAAACCCCCCTCGCCGTCATCAAGCTCAAAAACCAGGTTACCCTCATTAAAAAACGTACCCCAGAGGAATATATCGAAGCGATCCGCATTACCAATCAAAGTGTTGATGAGATGAATAAAATCGTTGCAGATATTCTCAATATCGGTCGTCAAGAGGGGGCACAACTTGAAATTCCAATCCAAACCGATATTATCCAAATACTTAAAAAATGGGAGGGAGATTTCAAGCTCCTTGCCAACAGCGAAAACAAAACTCTTGTAACCCATTTTGAGCCCGATGCCTTTAGCGCCGTATTACAGGTTACTCTGCTCAATCAAATTTTGCAGAATTTTTTACAAAATGCCCTTAAATTTACCCCTGAGGGGAAAACAATAACCTTTCAAAGCCATCTCAACGGAGTCGGTATTGTGATTGAAGTGATTGACGAGGGGTGCGGTATTGATGAGAGTGTTGACCTCTTCGCACCGTTCAAACGCCAAGGAAATAAATCAGGTGTCGGATTAGGACTTTTTCTTGCCAAAAGTGCTGCAGAAGCGATCGGTGCCGTCATTACGCTAACCAATAGGGAAGATGGGATAGACGGATCTTGTGCTCGTCTTATCCTCCCCTCCAAACTGTGTTGCGTCCTTCCACAGCGATAAGATTGTTAACTTTAAAACTCCTCAAAGGTTCCTTTCGCTATAAATCGCGCAATAACCAAATATAAAACCGAGGTTTACCCTATGCCACTATTAATAGTCGATGAATGTATCGCATGCGATGCATGCCGTGAAGAATGCCCAATGGACGCAATCGAAGAGGGCGATCCGATTTATATCATCGATCCGGACCGTTGTACCGAGTGTGTAGGAACCTACGATGAGCCTGCCTGTATTGCCGTCTGCCCAGTCGATTGTATTATCCCTGACAAAGACAACGTAGAAACCATGCAAGAACTGCTCTATAAACACAAACAATTGATGGAGGAAGAGGAGTAAATGGCAAAATGTACCGCCGTTATCGACATCGGAAGCAATTCCATGCGAATGGCGGTCTTTCAAAAAACTAGCCGTTTTGCTTTTCATATTCTCCACGAAGTAAAGAGTTCTGTCCGTATTAGTGAAAACGCTTATAAAAATGAAGGGTATCTTCAGAGTGAAGCGATGGATCGTACGGCTCAGGCAATCGGAGAGTTTTTATCGATTGCCAACTCATTCGGTGCTCGAAAAATATTGTGTGTGGCTACGTCTGCCCTGCGCGATGCCCCCAATTCCTCAACCTTTCTCTCCCGAATCAAGCGTGAACATAACCTCTCTATCAAAGTGATCACAGGAGAGAAAGAAGCCTATCTAGGGGGGATGGCATGTGCCAATCTCCTCCCGAGTCTCTCAGATGCCATAACGGTCGATGTAGGGGGTGGTTCCAGCGAGTTTACCCTTTTGCGTAACGGTAAAGTCGAGCAACTCTTCTCACTCAATGTCGGAACGGTTCGAATTAAAGAACTTTTCTTCGACCGTGATGATGTAGAGGGGGCCATCGCCTATATCGATAAAGCGCTCAAACAACTCCCCCCATTTGATACCGACACGATGATCGGTATTGGAGGAAGCTTTCGTGCCCTCACCCGTGCTTTAATGAAAAAAGAGGAGTATCCCCTTAAAAAACTTCACGCGTATACGACGGATGAAGTCTCTTTTTTGCATTTTAGTGAACAAATACTCTCTGCTAATTCCAAAAAACTTCGCACTTTATTTATCAAACCCGACCGTTTTGATACTATTAAGCCCGGTGCCCTTATCTTAGAACGTATTATCCGCCATACCCATATTAAAACACTTATGTGCAGTGGAGTTGGGGTACGTGAGGGGGTCTTTTTAAGTGATTTACTCCGCAATTCGGGAGACAGATTTCCTGCGAATTATAATCCTAGTGTCCGTTATCTCCTAGATACGTATGGATTGCATAGCACCCATGCGCAGCAATGTGCCCATCTGAGCAAACGACTCTTTGAATTACTCCATGTTTCTCTTAATATTCCCTCTAAATTTCAGCAAGAACTGAGTGTTGCTGCTAAACTTCTCTCTATTGGAGTTGATGTCCGCTATTATGCCTATCAACGCCACAGTCACTATTTAGCGATGAATACACTCGATTATGCCCTCGATCATTCTCAAATTGCCCTGATCTCTCACCTTCTTCTCTTTAAAAAAGGGCATACACTCTCTGAGATCATTCCTAAAGGGTGTATATCTCTTTTACCGGATAAAATGACATTGGATGCCCTTGGTGCAATATTATGGCTCTCACATATCCTATTGGCATCAAGGATCAATGCCACAGATATCTCTCTTTCTTTGGAAAATGGATCATTGATTGTTAGCGGAAAGCATCTCTATCTTGCCCGCGAACAACTCAAAAATGTTATTCTCCCTGAAAATCTTACCCTTATACTAAAGGACTAAATGATGGCAGGCAGCAGCTTACTCCTTCTGATTGATGATATTACCCTTCTTTTAGACGACGTCGCGGCAATGAGCAAAGTAGCTGCAAAAAAGACTGCCGGAGTCCTCGGAGATGATCTGGCTCTCAATGCACAGCAAGTTTCAGGTATTCGAGCGGAGCGGGAACTTCCCGTCGTCTGGGGAGTTGCCAAAGGATCTTTCAAAAATAAACTCATCCTTGTCCCTGCGGCACTAGGGCTAAGTGCCTTTGCACCTTGGTCCATTACCCCTATTTTGATGGTCGGGGGGGCGTACCTTTGTTATGAAGGGTTTGAAAAAATAGCCCACCCTTTTCTCTCTTCACACGAAGACGAAATGCATCAGAGTAAACTTATCGAAGCATTTCATAATCCCGATATCGATTTGGAAGCGTTTGAGAAAGAAAAAATCCAAGGGGCTATCCGTACAGATTTTATCCTCTCAGCCGAAATTATTGCTATCGCGCTGGGAACCGTTGTCGATAAAGATATTGTGACGCAGACCATGGTGGTATCGGGTATAGCTCTTGCCATCACGATCGGAGTGTACGGAATTGTAGCCGCAATCGTCAAAATGGATGATGTGGGGTTACATCTCCTCCAAAATGCCCCTGAGGGGAAACGCGGCATACTGCATCGCAGTATGGGACAAGGGCTCCTCAGTTTTGCTCCAAAACTTATGAAAATTCTCACCGTCGTCGGAACAGCGGCAATGTTCCTTGTCGGAGGAAGCATCTTGCTCCACGGGCTCCCAGATGCACACCATATCATAGAAACTGCGGTTCAAACAGCCGAAAACATACCTGCCATAGGCAATGTGCTAGGATGGATAACACCGGTAGTATTAGATGCTGTATCGGGAATCGTTGCAGGGGGTATTGTGATGGGAACGGTGGGAGTTATTTCAAAAAGTATAAGCGTATTTAAAAAGTAAGTTTCTTTTGTCCCCCCTTCGACTTACCCAAAGGGCACGTGGGCTTAGGGGGAACAAAATTTACTTTAGAATCTTTGTCCGATAGTAAATTCGAAGTGGGTAATATCATCACCCGCTTTGTCTCCGATAGGGTTTGCGAAAACAAGCTGAAGCGGTCCGACAGGGCTGAACCACTCGAGTGACACCCCATATCCTCCGCGCTTGATTTCACTCAAACTATCTTCACCGATCATACCGTAATCGACAAACGCCGTAGCCCGCATACGCGCTTCAGGGACAAGGGGAACACTGAATTCAAGTGAATTTGAAAATGTTTGGGTTCCACCGATACGGTAAGGATCTCCATTGGAATCGACACCGTCTGTCGGAGAAAGGGAATACCCTTGGTATCCTCGAACCGAACCGATCCCCCCCATATAAAATTTTTCACCCAATGGCAAATAACCGCTTTCATCCGCATAATTAAATCGTGCTTTATAGCGGAGAATCAAATCAAAGTCCGTCAATTTTTGGAGCCCTTGGTAAGCACCGAAAGTGGTACGGCTTTTAATAAAATCAGCATCTCCCCCTACTCCCGCTTTTTCGATACTTTGAGAGAAACTTATCCCCTCACGTGGTACGTAGAAATCATCCGTATCATCGTAGGATGCCGAAAGAATAACCGAGCTTTTTGCATAATTTTCGTAATAGCGCGGATCGTAAGAGATACTGGTCGTATCAAAATCACTGTAATCATTTTTAGAGTAGTTATAGCCCATATAACCGCTCCAATAACGGTTAAAGCGGTGTCCTACCCCAACACTTGTACCCAATGAAGAGACCGTATAACTGTCGTATTCGGTTGAACTGTTGAAGACGGAGAAGTTACCGCTGAAATCGCTGTCATTCAAACGAGGGTTCGAGATATTGAAGGAGTAGTTACTGGTACGTTGAGAACGTTCAAGATTAAGTCCGACATTGATACCTGAACCGAAAATGTTACGATCACTAATCGCTACGCTCACCAAGATACCGCCGAAACTGCCATATCCTCCACCGAGCTGGATATTCCCCGTCGGTGCCTCTTTGGTTTGGACGATCAAATCCATCGACTCATCATCAATCCGTTTCTCTTCGATCGTGTTGCTCTCAAAATACCCGGTTCGCCCCAATGCGTTGCGAGAATCTTTGAGATCGCTCAAGCTGTACAAATCTCCCGGAGCAAGGAAAAGTTCACGCCGTACTACTCTATCAAGGGTACGGTTGTTTCCGGAGACAATGACGTTACGGATACGTACCTTTTTACCCGGAGTGATACGGTAGACGACATCGACGCTTTTGGCCTCTTTGTCTTTTTTCAAATCGGGTTGCACCTGTACATAGGCGTACCCCAAATCGGCAATTTTTGTTTTGATTCGCTCCGCATCTTCTCGGAACGTTTTGATATTAAAAGGTTTGTTTTTCTCTAACGCGATAACCTCAAGAAGCTCTTTATCATCGATCACTTGTGTATCTTGGAAAACCAAGATATCCGATACGCGATAGACATCCCCTTCAAAAATACTGTAGCTCATTTGTGCTTCATAATGGTCGAAATCGACCGCAACAAACGGTTCATCTATTTTTGCATCGAGATACCCATGCTGCATATAAAAATCACGAATTCTGAGGGGATCGTACTGCAACTCGGCAACTTTCATTTTACCGTCGTTGCGTCCCCACATCCACCCCATAAACTGCTCTTCTTTATTGGCGATCATACTCTCAAAATCATCAGGATCTTGGGTTAAAACTCCCGCATAGGTGAGTTTTTTAATGATAATCTCTTCACCCTCATTAACAACAAAGGTAACCTGCATACTGCCGTTGTCTAGTTTTTCACTGTCAATCTCAACGACAGAATCGATTTTACCGTCTTGGCTGAGAGCATCGACGATCCGTTTTTTGGCCGCTTCTAATCGCTTCTCATCATACAAAGCACCTTTATCGATTTGCAAAAGTGTTTTTTGCGCCTCTTCATCATTCTCTTTGTACCCTTTGAGCTCTATTTTAGAGATAATCGGTTTCTCTTTGAAATGAAAGGTTACTTTCCCCTCATCCTCTTCAGCCCACACATCTTCGAAATAACCTTGATCGAAAAAGTTTTTAATCGTTTTATCTACCGCTGTAGCATCTAAAGGCTCACCGATTTTGACTTCATTAAGCCGTTTGGCAACGGTCTCGGAAATATGGATCATTCCATCATACTGAATTGATTGGACGTTTTGAGAAGAAGCGTGTACCAATGCACTCGCGACTATCAATGAGAGGGTAATTGTTTTCAAGCCAAAATTTCCATTGCGTTAAAATAGTCTCCCATTCTATCACTCTAACGATTAATTGGAGCGTAAATTAAACTTAAAAGGGTTAAAATAGCACCATTAGAGTCAAAGGGGTGTCATGAAAATCGGTATTGTAGGGTTAGGGTTAATGGGAGGTTCGATGGCACTTGCCCTCAAACACCGTTCCTTTATCTCCTCTATTATCGGATGTGACCACAACGAAGAGCACCAGATGATCGCCCTTCAAAGAGGGCTTGTCGAATCGTTTATGAGTTTTGAAGAGCTTAAAGTTCATTGTGATGTCATTTTTTTAGCTGTCCCCGTAGACGGTGTAATCGATTTTCTTCAAAGATCAACCGACATGGCCGGAAGCGATAAAACGCTCATCGATTTGGGGAGTACCAAAGCCCTTATTGTCGACGCGATCCCTGCCGTTATCCGAAAGAATGTTGTTGCTGCCCATCCGATGACAGGGACAGAACAGTTTGGTCCCAGTGCTGCACTGGAGGGATTATACGCGGAGAAAGTAGTGGTACTGTGTGATCTGGAGCACAGCGGCGACACACAGCGTGATACCGCACTACGAATTTTCCAAGCGATCGGAATGCAAATACGGACGATGGGGGCAGCCCAACATGACCGTCATGCAGCATTTATCAGCCATATGCCCCACGTTATCTCGTATGCTCTCGCAAACACCGTGTTAGCTCAAGAAGAGAAAGAGAATATCCTCACCCTCGCGGCGGGGGGATTTCGCTCTATGAGCCGTTTGGCTAAAAGTTCCCCCGCGATGTGGGAAGATATTTTTCGTCAAAACAAAGAGAATGTTCTCGAAGCGGTAGAACTCTTCGAAGTTGAACTTAAAGCTCTTAAAACAGCCCTCAAAAATGAAGACTATGCCGAACTTCGCCGTGAAATGAAAGCTGCTAATAAACTCTACGATATTTTTAAATAATCACCATTCAAACAGTTTTGTTTCCCTCTTAACGTGCTTTGAGGGTTGTAAAACGGCTGATTTTTCAGCTTGGTCGGTACTTTTTTCTTGATCCGCTTTTCGCTCTTCTATCTCTTCTATTTTCCTAATGCTCTGTTTTAAATTATGGCTTACCCGATCCCGCAGAAGAGGATCAGAGGTATAAACCTTCTCGTACCAGTACTTGGCCCTCACATAACGTCCGCTCATATAGAGAGCATTGGCACGGTTATAGCGTACCTGCGGTAAATCGTGCACCAATTGATACTCCCCATACAGACGTTCGCTTTTTTCATACTCTCCCCTCTCATATGCCGCTTTAGCCTCATTCACTATTTTGAAATCTAAAATTCCCGCATTGCCGGAATCCGGCGATAGGGTAAAAAGGATAAGCAACGTTCCCACACTTACGCTTTGTCGTTTACTCATGGACGAAAGGGCAAGAAGTATCAACACCATGGCCAACCCCAAAGGGTAGAAAAAGAGGGGGACATGCTGCCTCAATCGATGTGCATCTCTAAGCTGAAGGAGTTTTTCATGGACGTTTATGAGATCTGCCGACGAAGAGACCCGCAAAACTGATCCCCCCTCAATCGCTTGGTGTGTAATGACAACTACCATATCAGCATTATCTCTTTGTAACAGCTTTTCTCCTAAAAGCGTTTGATTGAACCGTTTCGAGGAGGGGGATAGATGTCGTATCAATTCACCCAATATCGCTCCGTCATTACTGCGCGGAGAAATACCGTAGACCTTCTCGTCCAATGCCATCACCTCTATCTCTTCGCCCAAGAGGGTATAAAGGCTCGAGAGTGCTAAAGAGCGGGTCAGCTCAAAGTTCTCCTCATCCCTATCAATCGCTATCACGATATGAAGCCCCTTCCCTTTTATCGGAGTTGAATCGAGGATCACCGGTTGCGCCATCGCAATAATCAACAACACGGCGGAGAAAAGAAAAAGGGTATTTCTCCCTTGTAGCCCCATGGTTGTCTCGGGAGCGCGCAGTTTTTCGAGTATCTCCTCACGCACATTGAGAGCTCTAAGCGGTTTTTGGGTGAGCCAAAAATAAAAAAGGGTGAGGGTTGGAAACAAAAGCCAGAGTAAAAATTCCGGATGCAAAAAACTCATCGAAATCCCTTCTGATTCCGCCCGTAGAGATAGGCGAGCATTGCTAAAAAACCGAGAAACAGCGGATAGATGTAAAAATACTCAAAATATTTCTGCACACCGATAACACTGAACGGTGGGTGAGAACGATCAAGTGCTTCAACCCAATCCTCGCTAGACTTGATAATAGAGACCTCTTTATCCACCGGAAGCGATTGTACAAAGTGTTTAGGCTCCTCAGAGAGGATTATGATCCATCCTCTCCCCTCGGATGTGGTAGAAAAAAACCGATCAATCTGCCGTGTTATCTTCTTCTCTGCTGGGGCTCCACTCAGCTGGGCAACGATCTTTAAAAGTTTCTCGTAATCATCGCTAAGGGGGATCATAATATCGGATGAAGCAGGGACAAAAAAGGCAAAACGATCATTTTCCCTCTCTTTTATAAAGGTTTGAATATCGCTAAGGGTTTCAGAGGTAAGCGATTGGGGATCGATGGCAAAAAGGATATCGTACCCCTCTACCTCCTCTTTGGTCTCCCGCACGGGAGACATCAATGCCACGATAAAAAGTGAAATCATCGCCCATTTCGCAATCCACATCCATAAAGGTGGTCTCATCTTTGATTCACCGAACAATAGAGTTCGGGGAAAATAGAGAGCATTGGTGCGCAGAGGGCACAACGCCTCACACGCTAAAAAGAAAAAGAGGATAAAACTGAGTTTGGGAAACTGGAATGTGATCCCCTCAAGCATCGATAATCTCTAAATAGAGGCGATAATACCCCAACGTCTCCTCATCGATCATCTCTACTTTGGGGGCGTATTTATAGGGAGCCAACCGCTCGAAGAGGTTTTGATACGCTTTTGCCGTCCGTTCATTGTCGGAGGCAAAAACACGTCCTAGTTCACTGATCGCATAAGCGGCACGCTTGGGATCGGACAAATCGATCGTTGAGAGTACACTAAAACGCTCACGACGTAGATTCACTTTACGTTTTCGCATCTGTTTAAGGAGTGCTAAAAAGAGTGCCACGCTCACAGCAAAAGCGATGAGAACGACTGCGATAAAGTAATAGAGTGAGTAATCGGGTATCTCGACCAACGGAGCGATATCGTTCAGCGGAATATTAAGATCTTTCATACTCTCCCCTCAAACAATCGGCGCAAAGTCACCACCGCATTTGCATCGGTATAGAGTTTCGTTCCCCTTACTCCCGCTTTACGAAACGATTCAAAGAGTTCGATATCGTGAGCTTTAACTCGATCATGATAGCGCTTCACGCTTCGCTCATTGAAATTCCCCTCCAGTACTGCACCGCTCTCCGGATCGATCAGGGCAGTAAATCCCATCTCACTCGGATTCTCCTCCGCACGATCACGTACCACGACGGCAACCACTTCGTGCTTTCTGGCGAGAAGGCGCAGATCGGGGATCTCGAAAAAATCGCCGATGAGAACGATGAGGGATCGGCGTTTGATACGGCGATATAACTCTTTAACCGTATAGTTTATATCGACACGATGGTGCAAAATCTCCGCATCCAAAACAGACTGTGTCGCCTGCTGTACCGAAAAACGCTTTTTTGCGGGACGGATTTCATTGCGTAGGCTCTCAGAATAGTTACAATGACCGAATACGTCTCCGTTTGCCACCGCCGAGTATCCGATCAATGCCACCGCTTCAGCGACGCTCTCGATTTTGAATTTCTCCGATCCAAAATGCAACCCTCCGCCGAGAAGTGCCACGGTGAGGACATTAAGTTCCCTCTCCTCCCGAAACACCTTCACAAAAGGCTTCCCCATCTTTGCCGTCACGTTCCAATCGATGTGGCGAGTATCATCACCGCTGACATATTCGCGCAGTTCAATGAAATCATACCCCTCCCCCCGAAACATCGAGGGGTTATTTCCGATACGATCCCCGATGATCTGGCGACGGGCTTTAAGGAGAATCTGAGCGCTGTTTTTCATTACGGAATCGGTACTGCTTTAATGATCTTCTCGATGAGCTCATCGCTTGTGATCCCCTCCGCTTCCGCTTCGTAGGAGAGAACAAGGCGGTGACGCATCAGCTCTTTTATGATCGAGGCAATGTCACCCGGAGTAACAAACTCCCTACCGCGTAAAAATGCCACGGCACGTACCGCTTTAAACATATCGATACTCACACGTGGAGAGGCACCGAACTGTAAAAATCCTTTGATCTCACCCAATCCGAACGCTTGCGGCTCACGTGTGGCGGTGACGAGGCTAATCATATATTTCTCCACCTCTTCGTCGATATGGATTGCTTTGACTCTCTCTTTGAGTGCAATTAACATCTCCGTATCGATCACGGCATTGATCGCCTCTCCCAATCCCGAACCAACGCGCCGTGCGATGGAGAGTTCCTCTTCGGGGGTATTATAGCCGACATTAATTTTGAGCATAAATCGATCGAGTTGCGCTTCGGGCAATGGATAAACCCCTTCGTTCTCGATCGGATTCTGCGTCGCCATAACGAGAAACGGAGGGGAGAGTTTAAAACTCTCATCCCCCAACGTCACCTGCCGCTCCTGCATCACTTCGAGCAGTGCCGACTGCACTTTTGCAGGTGCGCGGTTGATCTCATCAGCGAGGAGAAGATTGGTAAAAATAGGCCCTTTTTTGATTTTAAAGCCGTTCTCTTTCGGATCGTAGACCTCAGCACCCAAAATATCGCTCGGGAGCAAGTCGGGGGTAAATTGCACCCGCTTAAATCCAAGTCCCAACGATTGCGAAAGAGCTTTGACGGTTGTCGTCTTCGCCAGTCCCGGAATCCCCTCGATCAAAATATGACCGTCACACAATAATCCGATCAACAACCCGTCGATCATCTTCTCCTGTCCGACAACGACTTTTGCTACTTCGGAGCGTATTTGATTAATTACATCTATCATTATTTTTCCTCTTTATCTGTTGTGAGTTTACCTTGTTTCTTTTTAGCTTTTCATATTTTAGTTACACCATTGTTTTTCACATGGAATTCCATCGTTATTCCCATCCATTTTTGTATTGGGACAATTATTGAGAAAAAACATAGCCTCGTCACATGATCTCATTTGAGAGCAATGTTTTCTACCATCACATTGAAAATTACTTGTTTTTCTCATCTGTGATGTCACTTTCATAGATGGCTGATATTCTTTCATCTTCGATCGATCTTTATCTGATTCTTTTCTTTTTAAAACTCGTTCGTAATACTCTTTCCCGTCATTGGGACGAAAGGCTGTCCCGCAATCATTGCTCAATGGATCATAGAAAACAATTGTCCCTGTATTATCATCCCAATAGACTTTACGATTTCCCGGAATAATTTTGGGAGTCTTAGTCATCATAATCGTGCTGATATGATTTTGAAACTCTTCAGGATTAGCTATTTTTTGATTATCGGGCATTTCTATATTCGCAATTTTCTTTTTTTCCACAAACTCAGCTGAATGATTTGTCCAAGCATGACCATGTGCGATTTTATCAGCTATCTCTTCAGGTACATTTACTAGGCATTCAGCATATGAAGAGACTGTGACAGTGATAAATACTGCACTGTATAATATTTTTGACATTCTAAACACCATTTCTTATTTCACTGAATCATTGTGAAACAATATATTCAATCTCTTCTTAGCTTCACGCAAATCCAATTTTCCCGCTTCGAGTTCAGCGATAATCGACTCATACGCTCTCTCCCCTGAGAGGGCGAGAAGGATCACGAGTTCTTTGATCGTTTTGGCATCATCGTAAAACCGCTTCGCCTTTCTCCGTGGACGAAGCTTCCACAGCCGCCGCACAGCCTCACCCAGTGCAACTCCCGCCATCACTAAACCGGTATAAAGGGTATATCGCATCCAACCGCTCCAATCACGCAACGCGGGAGGGTCTAAGAGATTCGATCGCTCATATCCCTGCACCACTTCGATCGCTGCCGCTTCGCTTTGGAGCCGTTTTATTTTTTGCGTTGACGTGTCGAAAACATCGATGGTGATAGAGGGGATAATAAAACTTTTAGAGCTAACAAGGGCAAACTCCTGACGTATCTCCCCGCTAAACCCCGCCGTATCGGGAGAGATATCGCGCATCGGCTCTTCGGCGAAAATATTTACTCCGCTGATGTTTAGCTCATAGGGTACGTACTGATCGAGATTCCCCTTCCCTCGAAGAAAAAGACTCACATGCACCGGTTCATGCGCTATGACGCTCCTCTTGTCGATTCTCACCTCCAACGCCATCTCACCGCTAAGTGCCGCGCTGTTAGGTTTGGCAGTGATGAGGAGTTTCGGCAGATGCGCTGTCTCATCATCGAAGTCGTATTTTTTGACGTTATCGCGACCGATGGAGGCATTCTCAATCGAGGCAAAGGTCGTGTGGCGGATCAACGCCTCCAAGGCTACCTCAATATTCCCCTCTTTTAAAGGGGTAACCAGCACATCAAACGTCTGTACCCGTTTCCCCTCTACGATCCGATCACGCTGGGTCAATATTGAAGCACGATACTCTTCGGTGCTTGAGGGTTTAAAGTCGATCGTATAATCCGCCGCACTCGTCGAGAAGGTACATTCATACCGCACTACACCGCTTTGCTGGACATAAAGAGTTTTAGGTGCTTCGAGCATTTTCCACTGATAGGTTGCCCCCCATCCGCTCACACTGAAGATCATCAGCGCGATGAGCTTACCAAGGCTTCGTTTCATGGACACTCCTTTGATTGATCAATTCATACTGTTTCGAGCTAAGAGCCGCTTTGCCTTGCGAGGTTGAGAAACGGGGATCCGCTTGCGCCTTTTTCCCCGCATCTCCGGCACCGGAAGAGGCGATATCACTTTGCATATTCGATCCGCCCCCCTCTTTGGTTTTCTTCCCCTCGCCTGTGGGTTTGTTCTCATCCGAGGTGAATTGATCTTTTTTCTCTTTACGGACATTGAGCGATTTTTGCTCCTGTGCCCCTGCAATCGCGCGGAGATTTTGATCGGCTTGAGGCGTGTAACTCAGAGTGAGCGATTTGAGTAAGGCGGTTCGAGCGTTTTCAAACTCACTGAGTCGGATATGGCAATTGGCCATATTATAAAATACCTTCGATTTGAACAAAGGCTCTTCGGAGCGTATCGTGCGATAAATAGCTAAGGCTTCCTGATATTTTCCCATTTTATAGAAAGAAGCGGCACGATTGAACCGTCCCCTCTGTGAATCGATCCGTCCATACCACTGAGCCGAGCGCTCATAATTGCCATGAGAATACGCATAGCTCCCTAAGGTTTGATAGGGATAATCCAGCAGCCCCGCATTGGCGCTGATTCCCACCAGCGCGAGTAAAGGGATAAGAGATTTGCTCACTTTCTCCCCCACACTCGTATAGGCGAGCACAAAAGCGATCAGTGCCAACACCAGAGGAAAATAAAAGAGTTCGCTATAACGTGTCACCGTAGATTCGCCTGCGAAATCTTCACTCCGTTCACGTTCGATCCATTCTCTCACAGCCTCCGCATCGGCTCCCCCAATCACTTTCCCACCGCTTTGCTCAGCGATGGTGTAAATGGCCTCATTGCGTGAACTTACGACGATATGTCCCTCGTCATCTTTGAGCGAGCCGTTTTCAGAGGGGAGAGTACTCCCGCCTGATGTGGCGAGCATCACGATACACACCCTCAGACCGTTTTCCTCCGCATATGCCGCCTCTTCCTCATAGGAGAGTTCATCCCCTCCATCGGTGAACAAAACAAGTAGCGGGTGCTGTGCATGGGACATTTTACGCGCTAATTCCAACGCACTCATCACCTCCGTCCCTTTGGTAATAATCTGCGATTCATCGAGCGAGGCAAAAAGGTGTTCGAGAAGCTCCGTATCTTTGGTGAGCGGTGAGAGGACGATGGCACTGGTGGTGTGTGCCATAACGGCGAAACGATCACGACTATCGGATCTAACAATCTCATTCAAAGCCTTTTTCGCCGCTTCCAAACGGTTCGGAGCGATATCGGTTGCTCTCATCGAATACGACACATCGACGGCTAAAATCACATCGCTCCCCGATTCTTCGACACTGATCGGTTTTTCAGAGAGTACCGGACGGCTAAGGGAGAGGATCAGAAAGAAGACACTCACCATCATCCAAGCTTGCACATGCCAGCCATAGCGGCGCGCTCCCCAGAGATAGAGAGGGAGGATTATGAGGGCCATGAGCCACAAAGGGGATAACAAACTCATCCTTTGACCCTCCGTCTCCAGCCTAGCCACACAATAATGAGCAATGCCGCCGCCACCGCGTACTGGTAATAGTGTTCGAAAAATGTGTGCTCGGCACTTTTGATGCGGGAACGCTCCAGCGTATTGATTTGAGCATACACCTCTTTCAACTCCTTCTCATTTCCCGCGCTAAAATATTCTCCCCCACCATCACGTGCCATCTGGGCTAAAAGTTTACTGTCAAACTCCCCCTTCTCGCCGATCCCGATAGTGTAGAGTTTGATCCTAGCTTTTTGAGCCATCGCTACCGCCTCTTTGGGAGAGATCGCACCGCTGTTGTGCTCTCCGTCGGTGAGGAGGATAATAACCTTGCTCTTGGCTTTGGAATCTTTGAGCGCTCTCACCGCCTGAGCGACCCCCTCGCCGATAGCGGTATTTTGCCCCGCCATACCGTGACTCAGATAGCCGATCATCTCGGCGATGATCTCTTTCTCATAGGTCACAGGGGTAGCGATAAAGGCAAAATCCCCAAATACCACCACCCCGACGTTATCTTCGCGCCGTTTCATCACAAAATCGGAAGCGATCTTTTGGACGATCTCAAAACGGGAAGAGCGGCTCTCATCACTCCCAAATCCCGAGGCATTCATCGACCCGCTGGCATCGAGGCTTAAGACGATATCGATCCCATTACGATTGCGCGGATCGGAAAAATCGATGACGACGGGAGTCGCCAAAGCCCCTACCATCAATGTCACGGTAAATGCTTTGAGCAACCACTCCATGTTTCGCCATTTTCCCGGATTACCGAAAAATTGCAGATGGGGAAAATAGCGCTTTTGGGGGATAATTTTACATCTATATAGGCAATAAAGGAGTGGGGGAAGTGCTAAAAACGCCCATGCAAAATCAAACGACCAGATATTCATGCAGGCGATTATAGCAAGTTACGGATAATTTTATTTAATCAAACAACTCACCCCAAAATGACTCTTTCTTGTGGTGTTTTTGATGGTGTGAATACTCTTTACGTTCGTAATGATCATTACGAGGTGTCGAGCGTTCTTGATTGTAGAGCGAATTCGAAGAGACTTGTTTCTCTGAACGTTCAATAATTTTATCGAGTTCGCCGCGATCCAGCCAAACACCTCGACATTTTGGACAATAATCGATTTCTATTCCGCTTCGCTCTGACATAACTAACGATTCAGTTATACATACTGGACATTTCATAGTATCTCCTTTTTAAAATTTCTCGAATTCTATAGTGTTTTGATAAATAGATGGTATATAAATCTTTGAATCATCACTGACTATTATTTTTTGTCATGTGCACGATCAAAGTTTAATTCCGTATCTGCCCAAAATACTAACCATCCCCCAATAACAAACAACCGTTACGATCAGCGATAGCATAAGGCTGAGATAAAAGCTCAGCCCCTGTTTCAGCAATAGCGGTAATGTTACAAACAGAGCCAATGACGGTAGAACAAGCCAAAACACCCCTGTAGATAATGCACTGATTTTGTCAATATCTTTCGTGTCGACGTAAAGCCAAATCATGGCCAAAACCGATATAAGAGGAATCGATGCTAAAATGGCTCCCCAAAAAGAACTTCGTTTCGCAATTTCAGAAATCAAAACAATCAAAAACGTAGTAATTGCTACTTTCATTATGTAATACATCATCTCTTTTCCCTTATCGGCACGTCACGTTGATGTCAAAAATAGCTTCCTCTTTTCTGGCGTGAGTACATTGTATTTTACTCATTACGACATCACTAAAACGGCTCTCCCATAACAACGTATTTTTCATTTTAGCCGTTCTCAGATCCGTACGACTAAATTTTGATCCGCCTATTTCAGAATTTCGAAAATCGGTTTTCACAAGAATCGCATCGGTGAAATCGGCTTTCCACACTTTTGCATCCCGTATATCCGCGCGGCTCAGATCGCTTCCGTTAAAATGCGCTCCCTTGAAATTAGCCCCTTTAGCACGTATACCGCGCAAATCAGCACGCTCTATTGTCCCTTTCCAAAAAACAGCCCCTTCGGCATTTGCGCTACGTAAACTGCACCCGTTGAAATCAGCCATTTCAAATATGCTTCCGCTCAAATCTGCTTTGCTTAAATCACTGCCATGAAAATCACCGCCGCTAAAATCTCTCTGGCTCAAATTTGCACCCCGCAAATCACACCCGATACACTCTTTTTCTTCCAACGCTTTTTTAAGATGAACGGGATCGTACGCACATAGAGTAACCCCTAAAACAGTTGCCAAAAAAAGTCCTCTCATTTAATTCCCCGAATACGGCGCAACTCACCCAAAAACGGTTGAGGGCGTTTGCTTCCCACAATCGTCTCTTTTTTATTTCCCTCTTTGTCGATAAAAAACATCGTAGGAATCCCGAAAAAATCATACCCATCAGGCAACTTAGATGTATGGACATTTTTCTCGATCACGACGAAATGGCGCTTCATATAAGGCTCAACCCCTTTATCGTGAAATACTTTGCTTTTCATATACGCACATTCGGGACAATCATCCGTGGTATAGATCATTAGCACTATTTTGTCCTCTTTTCCCATTTGAAGAACCGCTTGTTTAAATTGATCGTCATTCTGAATGCTCCCCCCAAAAAGGGTTAAAACAGCGACACAACTTAAAAAAAATAACTTCAACATTCTTCTTCCTTACTCTATGACTATCACAATAGTATCATTTTTTCTCTCCCATTTTTGTCTAGGGAGTGTACTTATCACTTATTTTCAAAGAAATATCACTTTTAATCTCATATCCTATTGACAAAAAAGGGTACAACCGCTATAATTCCCGTCCATAAATTGTGCTGGAACAGTTTATTGTTATTTTACGTCTCGTTAGCTCAGCCGGTAGAGCATCTCACTTTTAATGAGGGGGCCGATGGTTCGAATCCATCACGAGACACCACTTTTCAAGCCGCTTTATGTGGCCCCATCATCTAATGGTTAGGATTCCAGATTTTCATTCTGGCCATACGAGTTCGAATCTCGTTGGGGTCACCACATTTTAAAATAAACTCCCTAAAATACGAAGCTTCAGAAAATATACTTCACTCTAATCCTTTTTTAAATACCCGTTTTTCACGCACAACCTATCAGTAGATCAGTGTATTCTGCTACCCAACAAAACGTTCTAGTTGAAATGTCGCTAAACCATATCTATACATATTCATTTTCTAAGATTTTTTTATGACTTTTTGTCGATACAATCAAGATAGTACTTGTCGACATAGATAATGAAATATAATGCATAAATAATCTTTATTCTTTTCTAAAAGAATGACAAAACGTCATTAAAATCTCATAATGTATGGCTACAATTGTTTTCAAAAGGCTATAAATTTGATCAACAATTCAATGAATATCGAACAACTCAAGTCAGAAATACTGGATCGCAATCTTGTTACCATTACAACTGACGTTGCCGGCATCATCACTGATGTCAGCAAAGGGTTCGAAATACTTTTTGGATTTAGCAAAAATGAATTAGTTGGCCTTACCCATCAAAGAATTCGTCATCCCGATACACCAAAAGAAATATTTACCCATTTATGGAATACGATCAGTCAGGGAGAACCATGGTGTGGAGAGATCAAAAATAAAAATAAAAACGGCATCGGGTACTGGAGCAAAATTTGTATTGAGCCACTTCGAAGCGGAGAGAACTTACTTGGTTTTATCGGCATTTATACCAATATTACAGAACAAAAAGAGTTAAGCCGCAAAATAGAAATCGATCCTCTAACAGGCATTTATAACCGTACAAAACTACATCAGCTTCTCATGAATAAAGTAGAACAAACTTACTTCGAAAATAGTACATTTACCGTTCTTTTTATCGATTTAGATAATTTTAAATCCACCAATGATCAATATGGACATCTAGAAGGCGACCGTGTCTTAATCGAATTTAGCAAACTTATTCGTGAATCACTTCGATCCGGTGACCTCTTTTGCCGATGGGGCGGCGAAGAATTTATCATTATTCTGGATAAGACGGATATAAACATGGCCTATCTTATTGCTGAAAAACTTCGTAATCTTACACAAAACTATAATTTTGGACTCAATCACTCTATCACACTTAGTATCGGTATCTGTCAGTATTATTCGACGCACACGATTGATGAAACAATAAAAGCCGCCGATCAAGCAATGTATAAGGCTAAACATCAAGGAAGAAATCAAACGGTTTTAACTTACAATGATGGTAAATAGCAATGTTTAAGATGAGAGACCTAACCCTCCTTTATATTGAAAGCGATACCGAGGTACGAGAACAAAATTCACAGTTTATTCGGAAAAACGGATTAAAAGTATTAGAAACCGATAATGGCAAAAAAGCGTGCGACTTGTTTCGGACACAAAAAGTAGACATTATTGTGATCGATCTACAATTATCCAATGAAAATGGCTTAGACTTTATCCGGTGTCTTCGTCAGAAAGATGTCTTGACCCCTGTCATCATCACTTCAACTCAAACCGATCAAGAGATTTTACTGGATGCCATAAATCTAAACACTACCCGTTATTTGCAAAAACCGCTTAAAAACCATGATCTTATTAACGCAATTGAGTTAAGTGTAAAAAAAATCCTCAACTGCCAAACATCTGCTTATACTATTTTGCTTGACGGATATAGCTATGATCCCATCAATAAAGGGATCAATCATCCCAATGGATCATTTGTACAACTATCCAAAAAAGAGTACCTGCTTCTAGAACTTCTTTTAAATAAAAAACATCTCATTATCCCCTATGATGTAATAGAGTCATTGGTTTGGCAAGACGGCTTAATGAGCATGGATGCACTCAGAACATTAGTGCGTGGGATTCGAAAAAAAAGCTATCCAAACATCATCTCCAATATAAATGGAATTGGTTATAAAATTGATCTCTAATGCTCTTATTAAGCTTTAAAATCATGCTAAACTATCCTCTGTTTTCTAATCTTTGAAATGAGCCCCATGAAAATTAAAAACAATTTTTACATCGTCATCACCATATCGGTATTAATGATCGCCCTCTCCATCAGCATTTCATTTATTAATTTTATGGTTTCACTTCACTCTACTGAAACCGATCTCAAAACCCGTTCTCTCCCACTGACGGTTGACAATATCTACACTGAAATTCAAAAACATGTTATCGAGCCCAATCTTGTAGCATCGATGATGGCACATGATACATTTCTGAAAGACTGGCTTATTAACGATGAGCAAAACAGTGATAAAATCATCCGTTATCTCGATACAATCAAAAATAAATACGGCATGTTCGTCGCCTTTTTGGTTTCGGAAAAAACCCAAAGCTATTACACTCAAAACGGTTTTCTCGAACATCTTAGCAATACGAAATCCGATAATGAATGGTATTTTAAATTCAGAAAACTTCAAGGAGATCATGAAATCAATCTCGATTTCAATAATCACCTCGACAATTCGCTGATCATGTTTATCAACCATAAAATTTACGATAATAATTACCATTTTGTCGGGGCTACCGGAATTGGGCTCAAAATTTCCTACATCAACGATATGCTTAAACGATTCCGCCAAGAGTATAATTTCACCGTAATGTTTGTCAACGAGAAAGGAGAAATCGTTTTATCCGAACGGACCGATACCAAAATCCAAAGTCTTTCAGATACGCCCGAACTGCACAACCTGAGTGATCAGATAATTGTCAAAGACTCCAAAATTCTCGAATACCAGAAAAATGGCGAAAACTACCTTCTCAAAACCAAATATATTCCTGAGCTCGATCTCTACCTCCTTGTTGAGGCGAAACTGGATGACTTTACCGAAAATGTACGTCAGACGTTTTACCTCAATCTGACCGCTTCACTGTTGGTTACGGTGATTATCATTTTTGTTATTCTCACGATGATCCGTGGATACAACGAAAAACTCGAATTTATGGCACGTAACGATACACTAACTGGGTTAATGAACCGAAGTGCATTCAATGACTCTTTTAATGATTTCCTCCTCCTCTCAAAACGAAAAGGTGATCCTTTGAGCCTTATCTTTTTCGACATTGACAACTTTAAAACCATCAACGACACACTAGGGCATCAGGTAGGAGACAGCGTACTCATCCGAATTGCCGAACTCCTTAAAACCCGTCTACGCCGCACCGATATCATCGGCCGCTGGGGAGGTGAAGAGTTTATTATCGGGCTTGTAGATACCGATAATAAAAATGCCGAGCTAATCGCCGAAACTTTGCGTGTTGCATTTGAAGAAGATGTTCGTCTTCTTCATCTCTCCAACTCTCCTGTAACCGCAAGTTTTGGAGTTATCACTGCCCGCAGTAGTGATACAATAGATACCCTTCTTACACGAGTCGATTCGGCCATGTACCGTGCAAAAGAGCTAGGGAAAAATCGGATAGAAACGGCAATTGAGCATTAAGCTTCAGATACAATAGTATCGGTTGGCTCTCCGAAATAATACCCTTGTGAATAATCGACATCCAGCTCTTTCACTTTTTCAAAAACATTTTTAGAGTGGACAAACTCGGCAACCGTTTTAATATTCATATTCTTGGCAAAACTGACAATCGATTTTGTAATCATTTGAGAATTTTTGTCACTATCGATATTTTTAATCATCGATCCGTCAATTTTAATATAGTCTACTTTTAGCTTCATTAGATACTCAAAATTCGAATATCCGGTTCCGAAATCATCGATAGAAATTTTAGCACCGTATTTTTTAACATTTACGATAAATTCGAAAACTTTATCAAAGTTTTCAATCCCTTCGGACTCTATAATTTCAAATACAATCTTATGACCGATCCCAGAATCTTCCAATTTTTTCAAAATATAGCTATATATCTCTTTGTTTAAGATATCTTCGACCGATATATTGATAGAGACGAAATAAGGTAGATGCTCAAATTTCTTAAACGTTTTTTCTATCATTATTTTTGTCAATTGATGATAAAGCTTATTCTTTTTGGCAAGCTCTAAAAAATGGATAGGAGGTATGTAGAGTCCATGATCGTCCATCATCCTCATAAGAGCCTCGAACTTAACGATTTTCTCCGTTTTAGTATCCACAATCGGTTGAAAAACAGGGACTATCTTATCTTCTTCTATTGCTTTTTTGAGTCGCTTCGTCCACTCAAAGTTTTTCTCATACTCTTTGGTCATCGCCATCGTCTCATCATAAATCAAAAAGTTCTTTTTGCTTTTTTTAGCAAGTTTCAATGCAATATCCGCATTAATAAGCAACATCTCTGATCCATACGATATCCCCATCGTCGCACTGAGACTTACTTCGCTTTTTTCATCAATTTTAAAACTTTTTTGAGTAATTTTTTCACTGAGCATTGAGACAAAAATTTTAAACTCATCCATATCCATTCCGATGTTACAGATATGGGCAAACTCATCCGAGTGAAGTCGATAGAGCCCCTCTTTATCCGGCATCATCTCTTTTAAAAATTCTGCAAATTCTTTTAGTATCAAATCCCCTGCCGTATCACCGTAAAGGTCGTTGATCTCTTGAAACGCATCCAGATTGATTATCATTAAAAATACATTTTGCCTCTCTTCGAGCTTTTCGGTCAATCGTCTTCTGTTCTCCAGTCCGGTTAAACTGTCAAAATAAAATTGATGTTCTATCGAATCGAGCATACTGTTAAAAACATCTTTTATCGAATCAATCTCTTCAATATCTTCATACACCTCAATCCGTTTTCTCATATCTTGTGATGCAGTTATATTTTTGATCATATTGGAAAAATTTTTGATCGGTTTTATCAGATATTGATTAAGCTCAATAAATATGGACAAATAGACAATAATTGAAAACAGAAAAATAAACACAATAAAAAAGTTTATCATCTCCGTGAGAGGAACCTTTAAATTGTCAATTGGATAAGAAACATCGATGACCCCTAAAACATCTCCTGGTTTGGCATTTGTATGACACTTTAAGCAGTTATCTTTGGCAATGACCGGATAATAATATTCGATCATTTCAGCATCAGAAATATTTAATATCTCTTCACCCAAAATAGCCTTTGCAACATTATCATCGGTCTCTCTGGCAATCTTGTCTTTTTCAATTTCCCCAAACAATTGCACAACCCGTTCACTTCGGTATACATTGACTTTCATCTGCGTATCGACACTGTTAAGTCTTGCTATAATCTCTTCTAAATCATCCTTTGTCCATCCCCGTTGCATAGCAGAATAGAGTGTCTCAAAGACGAGCATACTCGTTTTTTTTGCATCCACTTGGGCTAGATTTGTAATCGCATTTTTCTTCATATATTCGCCATACATATAAGCGGCAATGAGCGTTATAAACATGGTAATAAAGATAATTTTTGCCGCAATCTTTGTATAGGTTGTTTTGTTTGGCATGTTCCACCCGCTTAAACGAAAAAATTGACTATATTTTTGAGAATAATCGATCATATCTAACAGGGCGTGAAAAATATCTTAAAAGAAACTATGCGCTACAATTGTATTTTCTGTACAAAGGGATCCGACTTGTTACTAAAACTATTTTGCTTCCTCTTAATCACGATCCTATCGCTCAGTGCCGATGGAGCTGAACAGTGGGGTGAAAATGTTACGGGTGTCGTCACGACCTTTAACTCCTCTAAAAAAGAGATCGCCCTTACCTTTGATGCATGCGGAGGAAGCTTTCGCAGTTCACAGTATGATGAGGGGCTCATCGACTTTTTGATTGAAAATCGGATAGCGGCTACCCTCTTTATCAACTCCCGCTGGATTCAAAGCAATCCGGAAATTTTTGCACGCTTAGCGGCCAACCCTTTGTTTGAGATAGCCAATCACGGCACCGCACACCGCCCCCTCTCCATCAACGGCAAAAGTGTTTACAATATCCCCGGTACCGCTTCAGCTGAGGAAGTTGCACGTGAAATTAACGGCAACGGAGATCTGATCGAAAAACTTACAGGCAAACGTCCAATGTTTTTCCGTTCCGGTACCGCCTATTATGATGAGCAAGCAGTAATAATCGCGCATCAAAACGGTGTTGAAATTGCGGGATTCAGTGTTTTGGGAGATGCAGGAGCGACCTTTAGCGCGCCTAAAGTGGCACAACAGCTCCTCAATTCCCACAGCGGCGATATTCTCCTCTTTCATATGAACCATCCTGAGGGGGGCACCCGTGAGGGGATCATAGAGGGGGTTATTAAGCTCAGAGGAGAAGGATTCAGCTTCGTCCGTCTCAGTGAGGTAAAAGATCGCCTCAATCGTCTCCGATAGTGCTAAGTATGATACAATCTTTTTAGAAAGAGAGGTAGACTATGTCTTTTAATCTAAAATTTCTCTCCGGCGAATCATGGCCGTTCTCGCTATTTTTGTTTGGTGCCGCTTTGATTCTCTTTATTCTTCTGGCTCACTACCTGAAAAACAATCACGTCGTTTACTTTGATCAGAGTGTTCTAACGTGGTTTCATACAATCCGTCATCCCTATCTGGACCATTTTTTCTCCACCATCACATGGATGGGATCGTTATGGATTCTTTTGCCACTCTATCTTCTATTGACCCTCACCTTGACCCCCCATATAGAGCATTTTGAAAAAATCTTTGGAATCACCTTTTGGGGAACGGTTATCACCGTCTATGCACTCAAATTTGAATTTGAACGCAAACGTCCTCTCTTGTTCGGAGCTATCCAAGAGCTCCCTCTCGATCCTTCATTCCCAAGTGCCCATACGGCGCAGATCACCGCATTCGCCTTTGGACTTACTCTGGCGCTCGCCGGCACTCAATCGCTCTATCAAGGGGTATTATTCTCACTTCTTTTACTCCTCGTTTTATCGGTTTCTATCTCACGGATGTATCTTCAAGTCCATTTTCCGACCGATATCGTAGCAGGTATACTCATCGCCTTTATGTGGGCCATTATTACTGCGTGGATTGTTAAAACAGGGGTAATGGGATGAAAAATAAGTTTTTAGATACAGGGGAACACGGATATCACCCGCTGCGAAAATTCAAAATTATCCTCTCGGGTCTCCGTTTTGCCGTTATCTACGATTTCAGTGTTTTGTACAAAATTATCCTCTCCGTCCTCCTCCTCATCCCCGTTATGCTCTATAAAGAGTGGGTTGATGCATCCTTGATTATTCTAGCGACGGGAGTCATGATCGCAGGAGAACTTTTCAACACGGCGATCGAAGCGGTATGCGATTTTATGGAAACACGCTGCAATGAAAAAATTCGTATCATAAAAGATATAGCTGCAGCGGCTGCAGGGATAACCATCTTTACGTGGATTGCCGTTTTACTGATCGAGTTCGTCAAAGTATTTCCCTATATCACACGCTAATCCATCCTTCTAAATCAGTTCCATTAGCTATAATTCGCCATTTATTCTCTAGGATACTCAATGACTGAAACTCTCCTCATTCTTGCCGTTGCACTTGCGATGGACTCTGTCGCCGTCTCGATTGCGATCGGCTCTAAATACAAAGATCTTTACCTTTCTAAAACTCTATTTAGCGCCGCCGTTTTCGGCTTCTTCCAAGGAGCTATGCCGCTGGCCGGATATTTTATCGGGATCAGTTTTGCCGAATACGTTCAGGCATTCGATCACTGGATCGCCTTCTTCTTGCTTGTAGGTCTAGGGGGGAAAATGCTTTATGAAGCCTACAAAAATGAGTTTGACGAAGAAGTGACCGATCTCTCCGCTAAAACACTTATCACCCTGGGAATTGCTACCAGCATCGATGCAATGGCGATTGGGGTCACCTTTGCCTTTTTACAAACCGATATCTATACGGCAGCAGGCGTTATAGCGCTCGTCACTTTTGTCCTCTGCGTCGCGGCCGTTTATATCGGAAAGAAACTAGGTTCATTGCTGGAGAGCAAAGCAGAGATGCTAGGAGGGCTTATCCTTATCGGACTTGGATGTAAAATCCTTTTAGAACATACGGAAATGATTTAATAACTACCACCCATCCGTCGCATGATTATCGTGTTTTGATTTTTTATAGCGGCGGGCATTCACCCTCTTCTCCAACTGATTTTGGGCATAAAAAAGTTCTTCTTTTATCGTTTCGATATCGGTCTCACTGGCTCTGTAATCAAGAATTTTCTGCCCCAGTGCTTCCAGCTCCGTATACTCATCTTTGTAGAGTTTAACCGCTTCATTTTTTTCCAGAAAGCGGAAATTCATATCCACTTTCTGATCGTACTGTTCTTTTGTAGGATGATCGCTCTTCGCCAGATAGGAGAGTATCCCGCTGATGAATCGTCCTAACAGCCGAATATACCGAAGCCGTTTTGAATTTTCTTCTTTAGATGTCCCCATAAAACCTCATGTTAATGATTCGTCGATACAATTACGCCATTATACCTATTTTAAGGATGTAGAATGCGTACCATGCTAGCTCTTCTCTTTTGCACCACCGCTTTAATGGCCGATTACTCGGCCCAACCGATCGATAAAAAACTGATTGACTCTAAAATCAAAATTATCGATATCAGAACCCCTTCAGAATGGAAAACGACCGGTCTGGTTAAAGGTTCGTATCCGATTATGTTTTTTGACGAACAAGGCAATTACAATGTCGAAGCTTTTTTAGGGAAATTGGATAAAGTGGTCAAAAAAAAGGAAAAATTCGCCTTGATCTGCAACAGCGGAAACCGTACCCAAATCGCCGGTAATTTTTTAGGAAAACAGCAAGGGTATAATGTTATCGATTTGCAAGGGGGGATTCAATACGCGCTTCAAAAAAAGATCCCCCTAGAACCGTATAAACCGAAACCCTAACGTAAAAATTCGAGCAGATCGATATACTCTTTTTCGATGACGCCGAGATTTTCGAGCATCCGCATCTCATCGACTCCCGGGTTTTCACTCAAAAATTCCCGACGCCATTGAATATTATCTTGCAACTCCGTAAGTCCGGTAGAGAGATACTCGATCATCGAGTCGATATCGGCTCCGCGAATCACCCCTTCCGTATCTGCTTTGTAAAATAATAACGCATAGTCACCCGTTTCATGTGAAAAACGGAAATCCTCGGCAATGTTATGGATGATCGTCTTAATCCGTTCATCTTTAATGAGTCGTTTTGCCATAATTTCCTCCCGTTGAAAATCTCACCATTGTAATCTCTTTTGGTATAGGAGTTGCTTAGTTAAAAGTATCCAATCCATAAAGATTAATCAAAATCGTGAAATCACTTAAACTCAAAACGAAACTTCTTTACTTGTTGTTGCTTGTAGGATTTGGCCTCGTTGTAGTCGGATTAATCGGTTATATTAATATTCAAAATATCAAGCGGAATATGGACACCCTCTATTTTGGCTCACTCCTCCCCTTGAGCGAACTCAACTCCATCTCCTCAACCTATCATAATGATCTTGCCTCTTCGGTCTACCAATGGAGCAATCAGCTCCTCAGCGATGAACAAGCATCCGAAAATATTGTACAAGGGATAGAGAGGATCAATACCTTATGGGGATCGTATATTTCCCATCACAAACGCCCCGAAGAGATGGCGTATGTCAAATATACCGAAGGACAGATACAGAATATCGGCAACTATTTTATACAGGTACGCTCATTGATCAACGATCCCGACCGTTCCCACCCCCTCTCTCTTATGAGTATGGATGATAATATTCAGTCGATTCACACTACCCTTCAGCAGCTTATAGCGTATGAAAATGCCGTAGCAAAATATGAACATTCTATCCTCTTAACACAATATGAAAATGCTCTCATACAGCTAGTTTTCTTTTTGGCGGTAATTTTAGCGGTGGTCATGGGACTGGCATGGATGATTTTTGCCCGTATTGAGGTTCAACAGCAGCAGCTAATCGCATCGAGTGAAACCTTGAAGCATCTCAATCTCAAACTCGAACAGGCCTCATATACCGATTCTCTGACAGGGATGTTCAACCGACGCTATTTTAATATTGTGTATGAGCGGGAGTTTAAACGCTCTCTTCGTTCCAATAAACCTTTTGTTTTTATGATGCTCGATATCGATTTTTTCAAACAATATAATGATACCTACGGCCATTTACAAGGAGATCTTGCCCTTCAAGCCGTTTCAAAAATACTAAAAACGACCCTTCAGCGACCGGGTGATTATCCGTTCCGTCTTGGGGGAGAAGAGTTTGGGATTATCCTGACCGATCTTGATTGTAAAAATGCCCGAATTATGGGAGAAAAAGTACGTGCTTCTATAGAAGCTTTAAAGATAGAACATAAAGGGTCTAAAATACTCCCTACCCTCAGTGTCTCCATCGGCGGAATCTGTATTGTTCCAACCGTTGATATGAGCGAAGACGCACTGATTCACGCAGCAGATACCAACTTGTACGCCGCAAAAGAGCGTGGACGTAATCAAGTGGTTTTTGGTGACCAACTTTAATTTATTTTGGATTTTTGAATTTAAAGGTAAGTTTTTCGAGTTGTTCACGTACCTTTGGGGCAATGTCGCCTTGAAACTCCATCCATTGCTCTTTATACGCACCGCCGCACGCCAACGACTTTTTAAGGGATGAGAGGGTTTTTTGAGCATCTTCTTCGCTCAGGCTAAATGGTCCCACTAAGGTTACCGCTTTCCCTTTGCGTTTTTCCTTTTGGAAGACGAGGCGGTGAGCAGAGGGTTCAAGAGTTGTAAAAACTTTTACGGTTTTTTCCTCTTCCATACTCCACCCCTCACCCCAAGAGGCTCCAAGATCGAGTGAGACTTTTGTCCCGCGACTCATTGCACCTCTCCGCAATATTCAAACCGTTTCACCCCGTTTGGGAGAATCTCAATAAACATTTTCAAAGGACGTACCCATAATCCCCTCTCGCCGTAGAGGGGACGATACACGACAAGGCTTTCTGAAGTTTCAGAGTGTTTCGCTACTCCGATCACTTCGTAATGTTTCCCCTTGTAATGGCGATAAAGTCCGGCTTTAACCACGTACTACCTTTTGAATCAAAACACTGATTCCCTCTTTTTCCGCCAACTCCCCTTTATTCGCCAGTGAGAGGATCGGATTCATACAATATTTGTCATTATCGTAGACAACAACAATCACTTCATCTCCCTCTTTTAGGAAGTTTGTCTCACCGAAATGGGTATATCGGGTCGCACCGATGCTGATAATTGCCTGTGTCGGATATCCCGTATCTTTAAGATAGCTTCCGATCGCCTCCAACGGGCCGAAATCAACTTGAGTATTAATTTGATTTTTGAGCCAATCAATCAGTTTAGTATGAAAATAGCTGTACCCCGTCAGTTCAACATCTTCGCCATAGCGCATCAACATCCCCCCACGCCGTAAAAACGAAGCGATGCGATAGCCGTCCATCACCCCACCTTGCTCGAAGGTATCGATAGGGATTAGAGTTGAGGATAGCCCCTTGGAGGCTTCGCCCCAGTTTTTCTTGTGGCTAATCTTGGCGGCACCCTCTTTGCGGAGAGAACAGTCATTATAAGCACCGAAAAATTTAGGGGTAATCTCAGTGACATTTCCCTCATCGTCGTATTCGAAATCACAAACAAGTGCTACTTCAGGCTCAGGCTGGACATTACACGTTTCATTCGGGAGGAGGATCGTATCGGAACTGATTGGATAAAGTCCGAGTTGCCCATCACGATTGGGGATATAAAAAGGGAACATTCCCTTAGGACCGTTCGGATCTTCGGTCACAATCTCTTTGAAATCGGCACTCTCACCCGCTTGTTCGAGGTGGAGGGCAAAGTTGCCCGCGACACCGAGTCCGACATAATTTTTATAAGTTTCCACTTGCTTTTGCCTCAGCAAACTCTTCATACGAACCTTTGAAATCGATATAGGTTCCATCAAGGTGCAATTCAATAATACGATCGGCAAACGCATCGAGTAACTCACGGTCATGACTCACACAAATAACATTCCCTTCAAAATCGAGCAATGCTTCACCGAGGGCAATAATCGCTTCGAGGTCGAGGTGATTGGTAGGCTCATCGAGTACGAGGAAATTCCCCCCCTCTAACATCATCTTAGAGAGCATCATACGATGTTTTTCTCCCCCTGAAATCTTCTCGACACTTTTCTCTTGCTGTTCACCGTTGAAAAGCATACGCCCTAAACAGTTACGAATCTCGGAGATTTCACGCTTCGGATCAAACCCGCGAAGCCAATCGTACAAGGTTCCGTCCCCTTTGATTTTATCGGTCGTATCTTGCGGGAAATAACTGTATTCAATCGTCGCTCCCCATGTAACACTTCCGCTTGTCGGCTTCATCTCTTCCATAAGAATTTTACACAAGGTTGATTTACCCGCACCGTTGGGACCGATAATCGCGATTTTTTCACCCGGAGCTACGAGAATATCAAAATCACGTAAAACATTTAAATCATCATAGCTGTGAGAAACATTCGCTACACGTAACGCTTCATCCCCCATAGGACGCTTCGGTTTAAAGACGATACTCGGGTCACGGCGAGACGATGGCTTAATATCTTCAATCGTGAGTTTATCAAGTTGTTTCTGACGAGACGTCGCTTGTTTCGCTTTCGATGCATTCGCGGAGAATCGACGGACAAACGCTTCGAGTTGCTCTTTCTCTTTTACTTTTTTATCACGATCAAGCTGTGCTTGGTTCGCCATAACGGTCGATGCGAGATACCAGTCATCATAGGTTCCGGTAAACTCACGAATTTTTTGGAAATCGACGTCGAGGATGTTGGTGACGACGGCGTTGATAAAGTGACGGTCATGCGAGATGATAACCAATGTCCCCTCATGGCGTTGAAGCTCACGCTCCAACCATCCGATCGTATCGATATCGAGGTTATTCGTCGGCTCATCGAGGAACAAAACATCCGGTTTCGGATAAAGGACCTGCGCGAGAAGAACTTTAAATTTCTCTGATGAAGGGAGGCTCGACATCAAATCATTATGATTCTCTGCAGGGATACCCACATTTTCGAGAATTTTAGCAATTTGAACGTCGTACTCATAGGTCGGATCTTCTTCAACCGAAATCATCTCCAGCTCAGCGAGACGGTCATTGGTTTTCTCATCCTCGAAATCACCGTTGGCATACAAATGTTCTTTCTCTTTGATCGCATCGTAGAGACGTTTATTTCCCCACAATACCGCATCGGCAATGGTGAAATCTTCAAACGCAAACTGATTTTGTCCTAAAATCCCTACTTTAAGACCCGGCTCGATGGAGACATCTCCTTCGTACTCTTTGATCTCACCGCTGAGGATTTTCAAAAATGTCGTTTTCCCCGCACCGTTCGCACCGATGAGGCCGTAACGTTTATTACGGTCGAGTTTGAGGTTGATCCCCTCAAATAAAATTCGGCTGCCGAAGCGCATTGTTAACTTAGTGACTTGTACCATTGCAAAACTCTTTACATATTAAAATTACGCGATTATATCCAAATTCAAATTATCCCATCCTAATGTCCCCGAAGAAGCAAGCTTTAAACTATAACAAATTACAATAACACCATCATAAAATAATCACGTTCTAGGACTAAATGCAAACTATCTTCCCTCTTAATGATGTTTTAAACTACCTTCCGGATGGCGTTATTATGGTGGATGAGAGGGGGGTAATTCTCTTTGCCAACAACGCTTTTGCTGAAATGGTAGGGTATGAGGGAACTATTTTAATAGGGCTGAATATACTGACCCTTTTAGCGGATGTTGATGTCTTTTCCGAATGTATCACCAAAGTGATGAGTGAGGGAAAATCACTTGATGCCGATACCGATTTTCTCCATCGTGACGGAAGTGTCGTACAAGCAGTCAAAAGTGTCCAAATGATCCGACAAAATGAGACGGTCCATTTCTTTGTCAATGTCCGAAATCTCACAGAAGTAAACCGTCTCAATAAAGAACTTCGTATCTCAAAAGAGTTGATCGAACAACAAGCCAGTGAACTCTCCTCAGTGCTCAACTCTAAAAATCAGGAGATAGAAGAGGTCCTCGGCAGTATCGATGAAGTGATCTGGTATATCGATAATGAAACACTTTCACTGCGTTATGTCAATAATGCCGTCGAAACTATTTTTGGTTTTTCAAAAGAGGCTTTTTTATCCGACACATCACTTTGGCAGCAACAAATTCATCCCGAAGACCGCGCTTTAGTTCAAATGTTTTTTGAAACACTTCTCCCCGGCCAATCACAGGCAATTCGATTCCGTATCCTCAATGACAGCGAGGAGATTCGATGGCTTAACAGCCGTATCCATAACCATCCGAAACTTCGCCTTTTTATCGGGATTACCAGTGATATCACCGGTTCTAAAGCACAAAGTGAAGAGATCGCTTTTTTGGCCTATCACGATCCACTTACCCAACTCCCCAACAGAGCGAAACTCAAACTGCAGTTAGAAAGCCGTTTTGAACACGCTCCGAGTATCCCGTTCGCTCTGATGTTTTTAGATTTGGATAATTTTAAAAATATCAACGATACGATGGGACACAAAGTGGGTGACAAAATTCTCATTGAAGTGAGCCGCCGTATCCGTGAAACAATAGGGAAATACGATTTTTTTGCCCGTTTCGGAGGAGATGAATTTGTTATTTTACTTCATGATGCCGACACAACCAGTATTGACCTCACCGCCCATCGGCTGATTCAAGCATTCAAAGAACCATGCTGTCTAAACGATATCGATTTTTTTCTCTCCGCATCCATCGGAATTGTCCGCTATCCCGATGATGCTCTCAACGGCGAAGATTTAATCAAACATGCCGATACCGCGATGTATGAAGCAAAAAATAAAGGAAAAAACCGGTTTGCTTATTATCATACGTCAATGCAACGGGCACTTCATAATTTTTTGCATATTGAATCATTAATACGAGAAGGGCTAACCGAGAATCTTTTCGAACTCTATTTTCAACCTCTGATCAACTCAAAAACCCTTCAGATAGAAGGATATGAAGCCCTCTTACGACTTCCTCATCCGCAAGAGGGGTTCATACCGCCGGATCTCTTTATCCCAATTGCAGAAACAAATGGGGATATTCATCTCATCAGCAAACAGGTCCTTTCACAGGCATGTGATTTTATCGATACCGTACGCACTTTACGAGATGAACCGTTTTTTGTGGCGATCAATGTTTCAGCAAAACAGTTTCATCAACATAAATTTGCACAAGAATTGCTCGAATACTTAGCAGAACGTTTTATTCCCGCCTCGTTTCTAAAAGTTGAAGTAACCGAAAGTGCTGTAATGGAAAATATAACCGTTGTCAGTCGTCAGCTTTTAGAACTTAAAGCAGGTGGCATCCGAATTTCCTTAGATGATTTCGGTACCGGATATTCCTCTTTCGCCTACTTGGCCCAGCTCCCTATTGATACCCTTAAAATTGACAAATCATTTATTTTGGCCCTTTTCACAGAAAACTCCAATCGTCATATCGTTGAATCGATATCGAATCTCGCACATGCTTTGGGAATGAATGTCACTGCCGAAGGGGTAGAAGAGGCTCAACACTATGACTTTCTAATCGAGAATCAAATCGATACCCTTCAGGGTTATCACCTCTGCCGCCCTCTTCCGAAGGATCAAATTATCCAAAAACTTCGCGATTCGGAGCCCTACTTTACACCTGCTCCCTCCTTAGGCTATACTATCTAATTATTTCCCCTCTTTGAGGTAGTATTACCCCCTTTTTCATAGGAGATGTTTATGATCGAATCTGAACTCTATCCGTTGCTATCACAGTCGGGATTCAATGTTCCCCCATTCCGTCATTTCTCACTGAATGAGCCGATAGAACTCGATTTTTATCCCGTTGCACTCAAGGTTGAATCTCCAAAAATTGTCCACAAAAGTGATGTAGGAGGGGTGAGAATCTCACTCGCCGATTCTACGGCAGTAGAAGCGGCACGCAACCAGATGATAGACCGCATCGCTGAACACAATATTGTTCTAGACCCACAAGATGGCTTTATAGCGACGGCTATGATTCAAGGGGAAGAACTCTTCGCCGGTGTAGTGAATGATCCGATTTTCGGGCAAATCATCCTTTTCGGAAAGGGGGGCGTTTTACTGGAGCTCTACCGTGACGTCTGCTACATTGATATTCACGCCGATGAAAATGAAATCCTCCGTGCACTCCGCACCACAAAAATAAGCAAACTTTTTGAAGGGTTCCGGGGCTCCAAACCGATGATGGGGGAAATCATCGAATTTATTCAAACCCTCCAACGATTTATCAAAAATAACCCTACGATTCGCGAATGCGATCTCAACCCCGTCATTTTCAATCCTAAAGGACTCCACGTCGTTGATGCACGAATCGCCTATCACACTGAAAACCAAAATCCCGTATCTGATATACGTGTACGCCCTAATTTTTTCGATAACCGATGTGTTGCCGTTATCGGCGCATCTAATGATTCCAACAAAGTAGGTTATGCTATTGCCCATAATGCTCTCTCTTTTAAAGGAACCCTCTATTTGGTCAATGCCAGAGGAGGAACGTTTGAGGGTCATCAGCTCTATTGCTCACTGAATGATATTCATGAGACGATTGATACGGCCGTTATTACCATCCCTTCCTCTCATGTCATTGAAACAATAGAAGCCCTCATCCCCAAGGGAGCCAAAAATATCATTATCGTCTCGGCAGGATTCAAAGAGGTAGGTGATACCCGCAGTGAAGAGCGGCTTAAAGAGCTAGCGGAGGAGTACAACCTCAACATCATCGGGCCGAATTGTCTGGGGTACTACGAATCAACCCGGAGTCTAAATCTTACGTTCGGTTCACCCATCATTAAAAAAGGTTCCCTTGCCCTTATTGCCCAATCAGGTGCCGTCCTCTCCTCCCTTATGGATAAGGCGACCCAAGAGGGGATCGGATTCTCCCACATCCTCTCAGCGGGCAATATGGCCGATATGGGGTTTGCCGACATCATCACGATGCTCTCTGCCGATCCACAATGTGAAGCGATATCCCTCTATGCCGAGGGGATACAAGAGGGTAAAGCGTTTTTAGAAGCGCTTCGATCGTGCCCGAAACCGATCCGTGTTTATAAAGCGGGAAAATCACCGCAAGCACGAAAAGCGGCCTTTTCCCATACGGGAAATCTCAGCGGTGACTACCCGATGTTTCGAGGTCTTTTAGAGAGCGTCGGGGTTAAAATGGTAGACTCTATCGAAGCACTCCTGTACGCCAAAAATTTTGAGAATATCGCCGTTATTACCAATGCCGGAGGGCCGGGTACGATCATCACCGATGTCATTATTGAACGGGGATCAAAACTCTATACCCTGAGTGAAGACGATCTTAAAGCGCTTGATGCCCGCCTCCCTTCCAACTGGTCGCGCAACAACCCTATCGATATTATCGGTGATGCACGGAGCGAGCGGTTTGAAGCCGCATTACAATGTGTCGATGCGATGGAGGGAGTCGATTTGATCTATCTTCTTATCACCCCTCAAATGATGACCGATACACTCAATATCGTCCACCTTTTAGACCGTCCATGGAGCAAACCGGTTTTCCCTATCCTTTTGGGAGGGGCTATGATGAGCGAAGCACTCCTCTTTTTACGCTCACATTCTAAGCCATGTTTCACCACTTTACACGAAGCGGGAGCCTTTTTGTAAAGATTTAAGCGGGGGTTTGGATTAATCTTAAATGTACAATTTTTTTTAACATTCCCATAAGATTTGAATGGATAAAATGGTCGCAAGGATTATGCTGGTTATAGTTCGATTTTTTCACGGAGTACAATGTGACACAAATTTATGTCGGGAATATTCCCTACGGCAAAGACGAAAATGATCTTAAAGATCTTTTCGGACAATACGGTGAAGTTAGCTCAGTTAAGTTCGTAAATGATAAAGAAACAGGCCGTTTCCGCGGTTTTGGTTTCGTTGAAATGGCGAACCAAGACGAAGCTAATAAAGCGATCACTGCTCTTGAAGGTAACGATTTCGGCGGACGTACACTTCGTGTTAACGAAGCTCGTCCACGTGCTCCACGCCCTCCACGCGACCGCTGGTAATCACAACCATGAAGCCCCAAGGGGCTTTCATGTCTCTTTTATTTTCCCCTTTTTACCCTCTCAAAAATTTTATACTTAAAGACACATACCATGACCTATACCCTCACTGAACCTTATATCGAACTCCATAAACTAATCAAACTTTTAGACCTTGTCGATACCGGCGGCCAAGCCAAAGTATTAATCGAAAATTCACATGTATTCCGCAACGGTGAAATTGAAACACGCAAACGGGCAAAAATCAAAAAAGGGGAGACGATTACAATCGGTGATGTGATCATCCACGTGATCTAATCCATTGTTATTTAATGGAGTTTTCACTATAATTGCTGATCTTATTTAACGGCTCTACACAAGGTTCAAAAAACGTATGAAAAATACAAAAATGATGGTTGTCGGTTTCGTCAGTGCTGTAGCGGTTAGTGTCGCCCTTTCCACATCGCTGTTGGCGAAAAGCAACACCGATATTCCTGCTGAAGCCTCTGTAGAAGCCTCACGTCTCCAATCACTCGCTAAATTTACCAAAGTTTTGGGAATCGTTGAGCAGTACAACGTAGACGGCCTTACCATCGATCAGCTCATCGATAAATCGCTTCAAGGGATGCTTTCCAACCTTGATGCCCACTCCACCTATATGGACAAAAAAAGCTACGACAATCTTAAAACCCAAACCGACGGTGAATTCGGCGGCTTAGGGATAACGGTCGGTATGCGGGATAACGCTCTCACTGTTATCGCCCCGATAGAAGGTACTCCGGCAGATAAAGCGGGGGTCAAAGCGGGAGACATTATCCTCAAAATTAACGACAAATCAACCCTCAGCATGACGATTGACGATGCCGTTGGTTTAATGCGCGGAACCCCTAAAACTCCAATTGATATTACGGTTGTCCGCAAAGGGGCTGCCGATCCGATCAAATTCCATATTATCCGTGACATCATTACCGTTGAATCGGTCTATACCCGAACGATCGGAAAAGATATCCTTTATATCCGTGTCACCAGTTTCGATAAAAAAGTGGCTACGGATGTCAAAAAAGCAATTAAAAAACACGCCGCAAAAACCAAAGGGATCATTCTTGATCTCCGCAACAATCCGGGAGGGCTCTTGGATCAAGCGGTAGAGTTGACCGATCTGTTTGTAAGCGAAGGGGTTATTGTTTCCCAAAAAGGGCGCAATAAAGCCGATGACGTTAGCTACAGTGCTACCAAAAGCTCCACCATCACCGATCTGCCTCTCGTTGTTTTAGTTAACGAAGGTTCGGCAAGTGCCTCTGAAATTGTGAGTGGAGCGCTTCAAGATTTGAAACGGGCAGTCATCGTCGGAGAAAAAACTTTCGGCAAAGGTTCGGTACAAGTCGTTATGCCGATTACCGAAACGGAGGGGATCAAACTCACCGTAGCCCGATATTATCTCCCTAGCGGCCGCACAATCCAAGCGGTCGGGGTAGCACCGGATATCGAAGTAATCGCCGGCGAAGTGAAAAACCATGACAAAACATTTAACATCAAAGAGGCGGATCTTAAAAAACATCTCGAATCCGAACTTCAAAAAGATGGCGGGATGATCGATGTAACCGAAGTCAATGCAACCAATAAAACTGTTATTACCCCAGAGCAAATGAATAAAGATATTCAGCTCAAAGAGGGTGTCGATATTATTAAAGCCCTAATCATAGTCAAAGGAAAATAACCATGGAAAAACGCGATCTCATCTACGAAGGAAAGGCTAAACGCCTCTTTAGCACCGACGATGCCAACTTAGTCATTGCCGAATTTAAGGATGATCTGACCGCATTCAACGGCGCTAAAAAAGATAATGAATCGGGCAAAGGGGCTTTGAACAATAAGATCTCAACCGAATTGTTTAAGATGCTCGCTTCACGCGGTGTAGAATCCCATTTCGTTGAGATGTTGGATGATACTCACATGCTCTGCAAAAAAGTGGACATTATCCTCATTGAAGTGATCGTCCGCAATATTGCGACGGGGAGTCTCAGCAAAAATCTCGGCATCGCCGATGGAACTATCTTACCGTTTACGTTGGTCGAATTTGACTACAAAAATGATGCACTCGGTGATCCGAAACTTAACGACCAACACTGCTTGATCCTAAACCTTGTCAAAAACGAAGCAGAACTCGATCAGCTTCGAGCTATGGCACGCGAAGTCAATGATATCCTACGCCCTTACTTCCACGAAAAAGGGCTTAACCTAGTCGATTTCAAACTTGAGTTCGGTCGCGATGCTAACGGAAAAATCATCCTTGCCGATGAGATCAGCCCCGACAACTGCCGTTTTTGGGACTTAGAAACAGGTGAAAAAATGGATAAAGATCGTTTCCGTCAAGGTCTTGGCGGACTTAAAGTCGCCTATGAAGAAGTATTAAACAGAATATTGGGGTAAATGATATGAAAGCAATTGTAAATGTATTTTTGAAAAACGGAGTTCTTGACTCTCAGGGTAAAGCGGTACAACACGCCCTCTCAGGTCACGGTTTTGACAGTGTCAAAGATGTCCGTGTCGGAAAACAAATCATTATTGATATGAATGAGTCCGATGTAACTGCTGCAAAAGAAAAAGTAGCCCATATGTGCGAAGAGCTTCTTGCCAATACCGTTATCGAAGATTATGAAATTGAGATCCAAGCATGAAAGTCGGCATCATCCAATTTCCGGGGACAAACTGTGAGTACGATACCCAGCATGCGTTTGCCGCATTAGGGTGTGAAACACAAATTCTTTGGCACAAAGAAGAGTCTATCCCCTCTGACATGGATTTGGTAGTAGCTGCCGGAGGATTCAGCTACGGCGATTATCTCCGTAGCGGTGCCATCGCAAAAATGTCTCCGATTATGAAAGCGCTTAAAGTGTACGCGGAAAACGGAGGAAAAGTACTCGGTATCTGTAACGGATTTCAGGTATTGACCGAAACCGGTCTCCTTCCGGGTGCATTGAAACGTAACGAAGGTCTCCATTTTATCTCTCGCCATCATCACCTAAAAGTAATCAATAACGATAACGACTTCCTCCGTCATTGTGCAGTTGATCAAGTGGTCAATATCCCTATCGCACACCATGACGGGAACTTTTATATAGATGCAGAAGGTTTAAATGAGCTTTATGCAAACAATCAAGTTCTTCTGAAATATACCGACGGCTCAGGAAACATCGATAATCCTAACGGCTCAGTCGATTCAATTGCCGGTATTTGTAATAAAACTAAAAATGTTTTTGGACTTATGCCTCATCCTGAGCGTGCGATGGAGGCTCTTTTAGGTTCAGACGACGGACGAGCTATGCTCGAAGGGTTCATACACGCTTGAAAACACTAGCCTTTTTCTTTCTATTTTTTACACAGATTCTCTATGCTGAGCCTTCGGTTCTTACAGACCAAGAGCCTGCGGCGACAGAAGCGCCAGCCCCTGCAGCAACAGAAAATACATCAGAAATAGATGCCCTTTTTTCCGGTGTATCTTCATCCGGAATTACGCTAGAGTTCACCAATTTACCTGAGCATCCCTATGTAGGTGAAATCGTTGCCCTCAACGTTAAACTGACTCCCGTCGATGTCGCATCAGGGAACATCGAATATACCCTTCAAAATGAGGAAGGTATCCGCATTTTCAGCGATACGCCTCGCCGCAGTGTCAAGGATGACGGTGTTTATGATACATTCTATTTTTTAGTTCAATCTTCATCTGTCCGATTTCCCGATATTACCGCAACACTCACCTCTAGCGGTGCAGTATCAGAAACGCTAACCGGTACGACCCTCAGCGCCACTACACTGAGTCCGCCATCAGGCTATGCAAATATCCTTGCCGAAAAATTTGAAATTATCAATTACAAAACGACTCCGTATAACAATGAGAGTAATGTTCTCATTTTTACCGCCAAAGCTACTCGATGTAATATCAGTGACTTTACGATTCCCAATGGCATAAAACAGGGATTTGAATCCAAACTCTCGAATGTCGGTGAATCTCAAATGACCTATTACGTCATTATCCCTAATACCGATCAAAATCTCAATTTCTCTTATTTTAATCTCAAAAAGCAACGGTATGAATCACTAACCATCCCTGTCATTGTAGACGATGATACTGTATCAACAGGACAAAGTGACCTCTCCCCGACTGATGCACGTCATACAGAGCTCAAAGTAGGTGCATCTGTTGTTACCGTTTTCATCTTATTCGCTCTCTTTTACTGGAGACGGGAAAAATGGTATCTGTATCTTTCTGCTGTTCCAATGTTCTACATCGTCTATGCACTCTTGCCGAACCAAAACATTTGTGTTAAAAAAGATGCCCCTATCTATTTGCTTCCGATCAAAAACGGTACTATTTTTGAAATGACCCTCCAAGAAGAGCATTTGGAAGCGGAAAAAGAGGTGGGTGAATTTGTTAAAGTACATCTAACTGATGATAAAGTCGGATGGGTGAATCAACGTGATCTTTGCTCGAATTAAGTGGCTTTATGCGGTAATCGTCATCTTCAGCGGAATGACGCTGATGATTGCCACTTTTTATCTTCTTCCTAAGCCTTATGCCGTTAAATTTTCGGCATGGTTTATCCGTCTTCTCGTCTTTATCCCCGTACGTGTCAAAGGGTCTCCCGATCCCGATGCCCAAATGTATTTAATCAATCACCAAAGTGATATTGATATTGGGGTTATGGAGACAATCAGTTCCAAAGATTTGGCATGGGTTGCCAAAAAAGAGCTGTTCAACGTCCCTTTTTTCGGATTGGTTGTCCGTCTGCCTAAAGACATCGCACTAGAGCGGGAAAGCAAAACTGCCCTCGTCAAACTGATCAAAGAGTGCAAAGACCGACTCGATCACGGTCGGGTCATTACTATTTTTCCGGAAGGTACCCGTACCGAGAGCGGAAAAATGAAGCCGTTTAAAGCGGGGGCTAAAATGGTCGCCGATAAATTCAGCCTCAAAGTTCAACCAGTTGTCCTCATTGCCACCGCATGGCATTTCAGCAATAAACGCAAAGACTTTAACCCCGGAACGATTACCGCGATCTATCTGGACCCTTTTATCGCCGATAAAAGCAACCCTGAGTGGCTCAACGAAACCCGTGATCTAATGCAAAAGGTATATGATGATGAGTTGGCAAACCATTCTCGCTATCGGTAGCGGTGCCTTTTTAGGTGCGGTTCTTCGTGCCTATATGAACGGTGTTGTTAATCATCACTTTCCCCACTCACTCCCTTTTGGAACACTCTCGGTTAATCTGCTGGGAAGTTTTATCATCGGTGCTCTGTTCGCCTATTTTAGCTACACCACACTCTTTAGCATTCAAATGAAGTCATTTCTCACGACCGGTTTTTTGGGAGGGCTCACCACCTATTCGACTTTTGCAATGGAGACATTTCTATTGCTAAGCGGTGGCCATTTTCTGATGGCGGCGGCAAACATGGCACTTAATACTTTCGGAACCGTTTTGATGGCTGCTTCGGGGTATTATCTCTTCAAAAACACTCTATCCTAACGTCACAATTTCATCGGCACACCACCGTGCCAAATCGTGATCGTGCGTAATGAGCAACACACCCATCCCATCACTATTTTTTACAATCAGTTTCATAATATCGAGTTGATTAAGATTATCGAGAGCCGACGTCGGCTCATCCAGAAGAAGGAGTTTTGGCTTCATCAACAATGCCCTCAAAATTGAGCATCGTTGTAGTTGTCCCCCTGAGAGTTTATGAGGAAGGGTATCCAAATGAGATTCATCCAACCCCATCTGATCTAAAAGCTTCTCTGTATCCTCCATCGATGTCACTTCCGCAATTTGTTCACGTATCGTATAGGTAGGGTGAAACGAGCTGTAGGGGTCTTGAAACACCTGTGAGAAGGACAATGATCGGATAGAACCTGATGAGGGTTTACGGTGCCCTAAAATGAGCTCAAACAGGGTTGATTTTCCGACACCGCTAGGACCTACAATGGCTTTAATCTCCCCCTCTTTGAGAGAGAGTGAAAAATTGTCAAATATTTTTATATCTTTATTATATCCAAAAGATATATTTTCGATATCTAAAATAGATTTCAACGGATCTGCCCTTTGCCATACACTTTATATTTGTAGGTCGTTAATCCCTCAACACCCATCGGCCCGCGCGCATGGAGTTTATTGGTGCTGATCCCCACTTCCGCACCGAATCCGAAAGCACCTCCGTCGGTAAATCGTGTCGATGCGTTGACATACACTGCCGCCGCATCAATCGCATCCATAAACCGCTCTGAGGCCGTGATGTTTTCGGTAATGATTGCTTCGGAGTGCCCTGAGCCGAAACGGACGATATGACTGATCGCCCCATCGACTCCGTCAACAATACGGATGTTGAGGATATTTGCCAAATACTCCGTATCAAAATCCTCCTCAGTAGCAGGTGTTACGGTAATAATTTCACGAGTTTGATCACACCCTTTTAGCTCTGTATGGGCTCGATCAAACGCCTCTTTTAGCATTGGGAGAATATGTTGCGCAATCGGCTCATCCACTAAGAGCGTCTCCATCGAGTTACACACACCCGGACGTTGAACTTTCGCATTAAGGGCGATGGCTATCGCATTCTCGATATTAGCATCTTTATCGATATAGGTGTGACAAAGTCCTTTGTCGTGTTTAACGACAGGAACACTCGCATTTTGGCTCACAAATCGGATCAACGCCTCTCCGCCGCGAGGAACGATCAGGTCGACGTACTTATCCATTTTAATGAGTTTTGCCACCCCCTCACGGGAGGCATCGGGCAAGAGTGCTATCAACTCTTTAGGGAGGTTGTTGCGCAGGAGTACCTGCTGTAAGACATCGGCAATGATCTTGTTAGAATGCTCCGCCTCTTTTCCCCCTTTGAGGACACAACCGTTGGAGCTTTTGAAACACAATGCAGCCGTATCGGAGGTGACATTCGGACGAGACTCATAAATAATCCCGATCACCCCTATAGGGATGCTCACTTTCTCGATTTTCAGCCCCGCTTCGGTGACCCACCCCTCGATCACTTTTCCGATTGGATCTTTGAGTGCCGCGATCTCTTCGATTGCGACCGCCATCGACTCAATCCGTTTTTCATCGAGCAGTAATCGCTCTTTCATCGACGAAGCTAAATTACTCTCATCCGCACTGCGCATATCGATCGCATTCGCTTCCATGATATTCATCGTGTTGGCACGGAGGGCTTCAGCCATCTCGCGAAGGATTCGATTACGCTCGTTTCCGCTCATCGTCGCTAAAACACGGCTGGCAGATTTGGCTTTTTCTAAAAAATGTTCCATGATAATTCCCTTTTAATTAGGGATATTATAACAAATGCGGTTTAATTAAGACTCGCACCGCTCTATTCATTAAAGATACGCTCTGATCTCCTGTATCAATCTCTCCAACTGAACTTTGTACTGGTCATATAGACTAAAATAACTCTTCTCATTCGTATCACTGAGTGAGAGTTTTAGATGTGACGCAATATCACCAAGAGAATGTGCCCCGATATTTGCCGCTACACCGACAATATCAAGGAGCAACGCATCAGCGGCTTGCATATCATGCACGCGTAAAAGATCTCCCAATCTATCCGCCGAATCGCCATAGTCACTTATAAACTCAGCTAAAATCTCGCGGTAAAAGTTCTCATCTCCACCGCATATTTCAACACCTTCATCGGCATTCAAAATATTTGTCACAGCTGTTTCTGGTTGAGTTTCTTGAGTAGAATAGGCATAGAAAATTTTATAGAGTGACTCCATTCTCAGAGGCTTTTCTAGCTGTTCAGCCATCCCCGCATTCTTCATTTTTTGGATGTCATCGGCTCCGACATCTCCGCTAAGGGCTACGACCAAGATGTGATCATACTGCGGATTTGCACGAATGATACGCGTCGCCTCAAACCCATCGACTCTTGGCATATGGGCATCCATTAATATCATTAAAAAGTTTGTCTCTTTTTCCAGTATATCCAAAGCCTCCTGCCCATCGTTCGCCAAAACTACATCGATACCGCTTCCGGCTAAAAGTCCTAGGATCACTTTTTGGTTGATCGGGTTATCTTCCGCCACCAAAATTCTCTCTCCGGCAAATTCAGAAAAATTTTGTTTTGTGATTTTTCCAAATTCAGGAACAGCTCGTTTTGGTATTGTGTAATCACTTTTTCGTCTATTCGTTACATCAAGAGATTCTTCATCTGAAACCACTGGAGTGGCAAAAACCTCTTTTTCCTGTTTTATCTCTTCTTTGAACTCCGTAATCTCTTGTTTTGGTGATAGATCAGGCTCTATTTTCGTGATTGAACGTTTATGTCCAAAGTAGTAAAAAACTGCGATAATAAGTGCTACACACAGAATTGCGATAAGAAGGAGTTGAAATTCATTAGACATTCGTTACTCTTTTTTTCTTTTATCATACACTATTAACGTGATTTTTTACAAGAAAGTTTTATAAGTGGCACCATTAATGTTAAAGAAAAAAAGAATTACAAGAAAAGGATAGCTCCCCGCCGAAGCGGGAAAATGAAGTGTTAGAAATTACTCGATTTCAGCGTCGATGACATCGTCATCTTTTTTTGCGTTAGAAGAGGCTGCTTCACCACCTTCATTTTGTTTGTACATTTGCTCTGCCATTTTGTGGCTCGCGTCTGCCAATTTTTTCGTAGCCGCTTCGATCTCTTCTTTAGTAGCGTCTTGATTTTTCAACACCGCTTTCAATTCTTCGAGAGCTGTTTCGATTGCCGCTTTTTCAGATGGATCGATTTTGTCTTCCATCTCTTTGAGTGATTTTTCAGTTTGACTCGCAAGTGCGTCCGCTTGGTTGCGAAGGTCTACGATCTCTTTGCGTTTTGCATCTTCAGCTTTGTGGTTTTCAGCGTCTTGAACCATTTTGTTGATCTCTTCTTCTGAAAGTCCAGAACTTCCGGAAATTGTGATCGATTGGGATTTACCGGTCCCTTTATCGGTCGAGCTAACCGTCAAGATACCGTTCGCATCGATATCGAATGTTACTTCGATTTGAGGTACACCGCGTGGCGCGGCAGGGATACCTGTAAGCTCGAACAATCCGAGAGATTTGTTATCACGGGCAAACTCACGCTCACCTTGGACAACGCTGATGCTAACCGCCGGTTGATTGTCTTCGGCTGTCGAGAACACTTGCGATTTTTTAACCGGAATAGTGGTCCCTTTTTCGATGATTTTCGTCGCAACACCACCGAGAGTTTCAATCCCGAGAGAGAGCGGTGTAACGTCCAAAAGAAGTACGTCTTTAACATCTCCGCGAAGTACCCCGCCTTGGATCGCGGCACCGGCAGCTACAACCTCATCCGGATTTACCCCTTTATTAAGAGTTTTTCCGCCGAATTCATCCGAAACCATTTTTTGTGCGATTGGAAGACGAGTTGATCCACCAACCATGATAACTTCGTTGATTTCGTTGTTGCTCATTCCTGCATCTTTCATCGCAGTTTTGATATGGCTGATCGTCTCTTTAACGAGAGTATCGATCATCCCCTCGAATTTGGCACGGGTTAATTTCACAACTAAGTGCTTAGGACCAGATGCATCTGCGGTGATAAACGGAAGATTGATCTCTGTTTCTTCTGCGGAAGAGAGCTCTTTTTTCGCATTTTCAGCCGCGTCTTTGAGACGTTGAAGCGCCATTTTATCCGCTTTGAGATCAATACCGTGATCTGATTTGAACTCGTTTGCGAGGAAGTCTACGATTTTATTATCAAAATCATCCCCACCGAGGAACGCATTACCGTCCGTTGAGAGAACCTCGAAAGTTCCCTCAGAGATTTCAAGAACCGTAACGTCGAATGTTCCGCCCCCTAAATCGTAAACAAGAACTTTTTCATCCCCTTTTGAATCCAAACCGTACGCCAAAGCAGAAGCAGTAGGCTCGTTGATGATACGAAGAACGTTCAATCCTGCGATGGTTCCCGCCTCTTTGGTCGCTTTACGTTGAGCATCATTGAAGTATGCCGGAACGGTAATAACCGCGTCGCTTACAGGTTGTCCGAGGTAGCTCTCTGCATCCGCTTTCAATTTTGAAAGGATTTTAGCAGAGATTTCTTGTGGCGTGTAGATTTTACCCGCTACATCAACCGCAGCCATACCGTTTTTATCAACGATTTTATAGGTAACTTTGTCGTGCGCCTCTTTTGCTTTCTCTTCGTTCATCATAAGACCCATGATACGTTTAACCGAGTAGATCGTTTTATCCGGATTTGTGATCGCCTGACGTTTTGCAGGATCACCGACGAGGATCTCCCCTTTATCCGTAAATGCTACAACCGAAGGGGTTGTATTTTTTCCCTCTTTGTTCGGGATGATTTTCGCTTCGCCGCCTTCATAGACAGCAACACATGAGTTTGTTGTTCCTAAATCGATACCAATAACTTTTGACATAATATTCTCCTGTTTTTTATTTTAATTAATTTGCAATAACGACCATCGCATCGCGCAATGTTCGCTCTTTGTATCGAAACCCTTTTTGGAAAGTGTTTACGATATCACCGCTTTCATGATCCGGAGAGTCCACACGCTGGACGGCATTATGGATATCTGGATTAAACGGTTCAGACTCATCGACAGCCGTTACGCCGTGTTTCTCAAGGACACCCAGAAGCTGTTTCATCGTGAGTTCAACACCCTCTTTGAGTTTTTCCAAAAGAACCGCCGGTTCTGCTTCGATCTCAGCCGCACCGATCGCCATAGAGAGCGAATCGACAACAGGGATCAAATCTTTCGCAAACTTTTCGTTCGCATATTCAAGCGCTTGATATTTCTCACGCTCAAGACGTTTTTTGATATTGTCGAAATCGGCATGTACGCGAGCGTACTTATCTTTGAACGACGCTAATTCGGCTGTAATAGTTTCTAATTCATTCATGCTCTCAGCAACAACTTCTTCACCCTCATTAAGGGGAACCTGTTCTTCACTGATTTGCTCTTCATTGACTGTATTTGACATGATTTCTAAAGACTCCTTTGTTGAAATCTAGTGTTATTATATTGCATTGAGTCACCTATTGTCAAGAGGTATATGAATTTTTTTATTCAGAATAGTTGAGTCTATATATATCAACTATAATTCTCCCCTAAAATGCTATAATAAGAGCCACTAAAAAAGGGGAAAATGTGAATATCAAACGGTTTTATCCTCCGCTATTGTTAATACTCTTTGCACTTTCACTATGGTTTATCCCCCCTCCCCTCTCAATTTCCCTATCAACTTGGCATCTTTTTACGATTTTCATCACTACTATCGGTGCTATTTTATTTAATATCCTCCCCATCATCGCCGCTGCTATCATAGCCCTTGCAGTGAGTGTATTAGCGGAAGTCATTGAGCCTGCCAAAGCCTATGCCGGATTTTCGGAGAGCTTTATCCTCCTTATTGTTGCGGCATTTTTGGTTTCTCACGCCGTCCACAAATCGGGTTTAGGAAAACGATTATCACTCCATATCATCCGTAAATTTGGTCATTCAACTCTGGGACTAGGATACAGCGTTATCGCAACCGATATCCTCATCGCCCCCGCATTTCCAAGTAATACCGCCCGAAGCGGTGTCCTCTACCCCATCGTATACGGTCTCGCCCATGACTGCGGTTCGAAAGTGGGTGACAATACCCACCGCAAAGCAGGTAGCTATCTCATGATGACGTCAATGGCAGGGCTTACAATCTCATCGGGCCTCTGGCTTACTGCTATGGCGGTCAATCCTGTGGGAGTGGGAATCGCCGAGAAAATGGGAATCCATATCACATTCGGCAGCTGGCTTTTGTATGCGATTGTTCCGACACTCATCGCCTTTGCCCTCATCCCATGGATGCTATACCGTATCTATCCCCCTGAAATAAAAGAGACCCCTGATGCCCCTCAAAAAGCCGCAGTTGCGTTGGAACATATGGGACGTATCAGCCGTAACGAATGGATCACCGCCGGCGTCTTTGTTTCGATGTTGACCCTTTGGGCCCTCTCGGGGATATTTCCTATCGATAAAGCTGCGGTGGCCTTCGGAGGATTAGGGATTTTGATGGCGACGAGGGTATTCGGGGTCGATGATTTCAGAAGTCAAGGAGAAGCGCTCAGTACCCTCATCTGGTTTGCTATCCTTTTCGGTCTGAGCACACAACTCGCCGAGCAAGGATTTATGAACGCCATTGCCGAACACTTTACCCACTACCTAATCGGACTTTCATGGATGTGGGTCTATCTCGTCTTGATCGCAATCTATGTATTAATACATTACCTTTTTGTTTCTCAAAGCGCTCACCTTTTGGCATTGTTCGGTATCTTTTTGGCCATCGGTGTCCAATCGGGGGTTCCGGGAGAGTTGATGGCGATGATGCTGCTGTTTGCCACCAACTTTAATGCCACGATCACACCGCAGGGCTCTTCATGCAACGCGATCTATCTCAGCTCCGGCTACATCAGTGCCCGTGATATCTATATTTACGGCGGTGCGGTGACACTTCTCACCTTCCTTATTTTTATCCTTATCGGTACGCCGTGGATACTGGCGCTCACATGAAACGTATTCGTAACTTTCACCACACAATGCCAGGGAGAGTACTCCTCTTTATATTTGGGTTGATCTTACTCCTCGCACTGCTCCTTTTTACTCCGGTGGGTAACCGTATGATGGCTCCCGTCGTCGAGAAATCACTCACCTCAGCATTCTCAACGCCTATTCAAGTTCAAGAGTTTTCTCTCAGTCATAACCGTTTTCAACTCCTTATCCAAGATAACTTTGGCAATACTCTCTCTACCCAAGGGGGATTTTCGCTGTTGACACTCAGGATGTATGCCTATTACCGAATAGAGTGCTTTAATGACAGCGGATTTAACCCTATTTCTCAGCCTTTTAAAACAGAAGGCTCCCTCAGCGGTGGGATCTCTTCTTTCTCAATTCACGGTACCGGAGATCTCTTAGGAGGCCATCTCTTGTATCAAACAGAACTCCACCGCTTTCAGCTCGCTTCTCTCCATCTCAAAATGGATGCAATCGGGTATGAGAACCTTCTCCATTTGCTGGGCTATCCCTCACAAACGGACACACTGCTCAGTGGTGAGATCAATTTAAAAGGGTTCGATCGACGTGACGTAGAGGGAGAGATTGTTCTCAACACCCAAACCGGCCACTTTACACCGACACCGATTTTGGAAGATAGCAATGAATCATTCACCCTTAAGTCGTTATTAGCAGATCCATACGGACAGATAAAACCGTTTCATACAAAAGTAATTCTCGACGTGACGTTAGCGCATGCCGGCATTTTAGAGCAGTTTGTCGGCATCCCCTTGTCCGGAGCATTACACTTAAAGGGGAGAATCGAAGGGGATGAAAAACTCTTGCGTCTGCGAGCCTCTAGTAATGTTGCTCAGAGTGATACCTCCCTCACTGTTCTTATCCCCGATTTAGAGCCCTCTTCAATCACCTTCGATCTAAAAGGGGGAGATGCCGAAGAAACTTTTGAACTGTTTGCCCTCTCTTCCCCTATTAAAGGGGAAATCTCTGCCTATGCAGAGCTCAATACCACCAACGCACATCTGGATATTGAGATTCAAAACGGTGTCACGATTCCGCAAGTATTAAAACAAACCTATCATCTCACACAGCCTTTGATCCGTTTCAAAGGAACTCTTCACGCTGATATAGCGAATAAGGGGGTTCATTACCAAGCCTCATTCACCTCTGATTTAAGCCGTATGGAGATCGATGCTACGACAACGCATGATCAAATGCTTCGAGAACTTTTAAAGACTCTTCGCTGATTGGATCACAAAGGGGAAATTTACCTCTTCTGATCAACAATCCCTTTATGAAAAATATTGTTTCCGTTCTCGAATACCACGATCGAACCAAACATCGTCCTTCCCAATACGCCGCAAGTTTAGGATATATGGATTGGGCCACTCAACCTGATCCTTTTCGACGTTACAAGGGTGCACCACTGATCTCGCTCACTCATTCTGATGTAACACCCCCCTATCACCTTCTTTTTCAACAAGAACCCTTGCCCATCGCACCGCTGTGTTATGAGTCACTTTCACAACTCCTTCGCTATTCACTGGGATTAGCCGCTATCAAAAGTCATGGAGGCTCCTCCTGGGCACTACGCTGCAATGCCAGCAGCGGAAATCTCCATCCAACCGAATGTTATATTATTGCACCCTCTATTGATGGGATTAGTAGTCACCCCACTCTCTCCCACTATACTCCCCGAGAACATGCGCTGGAGCTGCTCCATAGCTTCGATGCATCCTTGGAAGAGGGGACGTTTCTCATAGCCCTCAGCTCTGTTGTCTGGCGAGAAGCGTGGAAATACGGAGAGCGATGCTGGCGCTATTGCCAACTGGATGCGGGACACGCCTATCAAGCGATCAATATTGCCGCCTCGATGCTCGGATGGAAATGCGAATTACTCAGTGTCGATTCGGCTGAGATTGCTTCATTGTGCGGACTTGATCAAATTGAGCGTTTTGATCCGAATGAAAAAGAGAGCTCTGATCTTCTCATTCGGATCGGAGCAGGAACGTCACTCACATTGCCTTATACCCCTAAAATCCCCTACGATGCGAATCTACTCAGCCCCTCTCATCATCTTTGGCCTATTTTAGAGGTAATAGAGGATGCGACGGAGGGGATCTATCCCCAAATTCCCCCTCTAAAGAGGGGAAATTACCTTCCAAACCCTTCCAAAAGCACTGGAGAGATCATTCTCAAACGTCGCAGCGCACAAATGATGGATGGAAGTGGAATAACACAGGAACAATTTCGATTACTCTTGAGCGCCTCTTTATTGTGTGAGAACACAAGCAATGTCCACTTTGTTCTCTTTGTTCACCATGTGGAGGAGCTGGAAAAAGGGCTCTATATCTATGTTCGTGACAAGAAAGATCTGATCTCTCTACAGCAGACATTGGATGAAGCCTTTATGTGGAAAGAGTGCAGTGAGGGGCTTTATCTGCTTAGAGAAGGGGATTACCGAGGAGCGGCACAGATGATTTCATGCGGCCAAGAGATTGCCAAAGAGGGGGCATTTAGTTTTGGAATGCTCTGTAAATTTTCATCAACGCTGGAAATGCATGGAGGAATCGGGTACAAAAACCTCTACCATCAATGCGGTATGATCGGCCAAATGCTCTATCTTGAAGCAACTTCGCTTAATCTCAGTGCAACAGGGATCGGATGCTTTTTGGATGATGAGTTTCATGCCTTACTGGGGATAAGGGATCAACGCTATCAATCTCTTTACCATTTTACGATCGGCCGCGCTATTGTTGACACACGTATTACAACATTGCCACCGTACTGATTATTTATTCTCCGCATCGGTAAGGGTAAGGCAGAGGATCACTTTTTTACCGTTCGCATGAAGTATCTCCGCAGCTTCACTAAGGGTTGTCCCCGTCGTGACGATATCATCAACCAAAATGACCTCATTTTCCTCAAATGATGTATATCGAAACTGCCGAGGATTCAACAGCCTCTCTTCGGCACTTTTCCCCGCATATTTATGGCGATTCATTGCGCGAAGTTTTCCATACTGCGGGGTAATATTCGGAGATTTTAGAGCACGGTTCAATACCGCCGTGTGAGAGTAGCCGCTCGTAGCATGATCGTCGATGCCGAGTGAAGTGACACGATTCTCATACTGCCACTCTTTTGCGAATGTTTCGAATGCACATTTGGCTAAAATCGTATAAATGTAGTATCCGACATCGGTATGTTTGCTCAGTAACAGCAGTTCGATATCGTTATAGGGGAAAAAAGAGTAGACAGGAATATTTCCAAGAATTTTGCGTTTGTGGAGACTCGGGGTGAGGAGTGATTCTTGACACGCAGAGCAGATATGCGAGAAGCTAAGCCGCTCACACATCATGCAGCGCATGTTAGTCCATTTTGAGGACGGACATAAACGCCTCTTGAGGAAGTTGAACCTTCCCGATTGCTTTCATCCGTTTTTTACCCTCTTTTTGTTTGTCGAGGAGTTTACGCTTACGGGAAATATCCCCGCCGTAACATTTGGCAGTCACATTTTTCCCCATCGATTTAACCGTTTCACGGGCGATAACGCGATTTCCGATGCTCGCTTGGATCGCCACTTCGAACAACTGTCGCGGAACAATCTCTTTCATATTGGTCACGAGTGCACGCCCGCGTGATTCTGCACTGCTTCGAGGGACGATAACGCTGAGGGCATCAACAACATCTCCCGCAACACGGACGTCGAGTTTCACCAAATCTCCCTGACGGAACTCGATCGGTTCATAATCAAAACTCGCATACCCTTTGGAGATCGATTTGAGCTTATCGTAAAAATCGACGACGATTTCGTTCATCGGCATGACATAGATGAGCATAACCCGTGTCTCGTTGAGATACTCCATCTTCTCTTGCATCCCCCGTTTAGTCGTCAAAAGGGTAATGACATTTCCCAAATAATCGGTCGGAACGATCACCGTAGCACGAACGTAGGGTTCTTCAATCCGTTCGATATTCTGCGGTTCAGGAAGCTCACTCGGATTTTGTACCTCTACCATTGTCCCATCGGTCTTATACACTTTATAAACAACCGAGGGAGCGGTAGCGATGAGATCGAGATTAAATTCCCGTTCCAACCGCTCTTTAACGACCTCCATATGGAGCATCCCTAAAAATCCGACACGAAATCCAAACCCTAATGCGATAGAAGTTTCAGGTTCATAGCTAAGGCTACTGTCATTGAGTTTCAGTTTATCGAGAGCATCCCGCACCGATTCAAACTCATCAGTATCGATCGGATAGAGCCCCGCAAATACGAACGGCTTAGCAGGGGCATATTCCCCCACCGGTTCTTTAGCAGGGTTACGGGCATCGGTGATCGTATCCCCTACACGGATAGAGCCTACCTCTTTAACACCCAAGATCACAATCCCGATCTCTCCAGCTTTGATAGAGAGTGTTTTTTGGCGGCGAAGCGGGTGAGGATACATCAACTCCAGCACTTGATGGTTCTCATCATTGTGCATCAATTTTACCGTCTGACCCGTCTTGATCTCTCCGTCGAACACGCGTACCAATGCCATAGCCCCTTGATACGAATCAAACCATGAGTCATAAATAATCGCTTTGGTCGTTGCGGTTGGATCACCGCTAGGTGCTGGGATACGATCGACGATAGCATCGATCAGTTCGCGGATACCTACCCCTGTTTTAGCCGATATCATTACCGCGTCGGTCGCATCTATTCCGATCGTCGTTTCGATCTCTTCAGCCACCCGTTCAGGCTCAGCGGCGGGAAGATCGATTTTATTGATGACGGGGATGAGGGTGAGGTCGTTTTCCATCGCCATGTAGACATTCGCAATGGTTTGGGCTTCAACACCCTGTGCCGCATCTACGATTAACAGCGCTCCATCGGATGATGCCAATGACTTGCTGACTTCATAACTGAAATCGACGTGGCCCGGAGTGTCGATCAGGTTAAGGATATAGTGTTTTCCGTCTTTGACATAGTCCAAACGGACACTTTGGGCTTTGATCGTAATCCCGCGCTCTTGCTCGATATCCATCGTATCCATCATTTGCTTGGTGAGCTCACGATCACTCACCGCTCCGCACTCTTGAATGATACGATCGGCTAAAGTACTTTTACCGTGGTCGATATGGGCGATAATTGAAAAGTTGCGAATATTATCCATTAGCTGAACAAACTGTTGACACTTTCATTATGATAAACACGGCGAATCACTTCGGCAAAAAGAGGGGCAACGCTTAGAACCTTGATTTTATCGCTTTGCCCGCGAAGAACAAGAGTGTTGGAGATAACAAGTTCATCCAGCTCACCGTTGTTGATATTCTCATACGCGTTACCGCTGAGAACACCGTGTGTCGCACATGCCATAACCGACGTCGCACCCCGTTTTTTAAGTGCTGCCGCCGCTTTCACCATCGTTCCGGCAGTATCAACCATATCATCGATCATAATGATATCTTTACCGGCAACGTCGCCGATGATGTTCATTACTTCCGACTCATTCGCTTTTTCACGACGTTTATCGACGATAACCATATCCAGACCCAGTTTTTCGGCAAAATAGCGTGCACGTGCAACACCGCCGATATCAGGGGAAGCGATTACCGGGTTAGGAAGGTTTTTAGAGCTGATATACTCTTGGAAAATAATTGCACCGTAAAGGTTGTCAACCGGAATATCAAAGAAACCTTGAATTTGACCTGCATGCAAATCGATCGTTACAACACGATCAATCCCTGCTGTTTCAAACATATCGGCAACAAGTTTTGCGGTAATCGGAACACGAGGAGCTGCTTTTCGGTCTTGTCGTGCGTATCCGAAATACGGAACAACCGCCGTAATTGAACTTGCAGATGAACGGCGAAGAGCATCGGTCATAATCAACAATTCCATCAAATTATCGTTTGATGGGGCACCGGTAGATTGGATGATAAAAACATCACGTCCGCGAACACTCTCGGAGATTTGAACGTTAATCTCTCCGTCACTGAAACGTTTGATTAGAGCTTTGGAGAGGGGAACATCGAGGGTTCTGCACACTTCCGCCGCAAACTCGGTACACGCTGAACCGCTGAAAATTTTATATCCGCGCATGGGTCTTCCTGTTGCCTATAAATTATCGCGATTATAGCAACCTCTCACTTTATTAATGGTTAAAACTATGTACGATAATCCGCATTTATTTTGACGTATTCATGCCCTAAATCACATCCGTACGCGGTAAACTCACCATCTTGCAGACCGATATCGCAGTGGATTGTAAAAGCAGGTTTTTGCATCACCGCTGCGGCGAACGGTTCGAGCTTTTCATCGAATAGAAGCTCACCTTTTTTATAAACACAAATGTCATCAAACCAGATACTCAGAAAAGCTTCATCACACATAATTCCGCTGGCACCAACCGTCGAAGCGATCCTTCCCCAGTTGGGATCTTGACCGAACAGGGCTGTTTTGACAAGGAGTGAATTACTGAGTGCTTTCGCCGCAATTTCTGCCTCTTTGTGGTTGATTGCTCCCGTTACTTTGTAGGTTACCAACTTTGTTGCCCCCTCACCGTCACGCACCATCTCTTTGGCTAAAAAGAGCATGATAGATTCTAGCGCCTCTTTGAAAGCTGCCGCTTGAAACACTCCGCTCTCACCGTTTGCCAGTATCAAAACCGTGTCATTCGTCGACGTATCACCATCGACACTCGCCGCATTAAACGTCGTATGGACACACTCATCGAGAATAGTTTGCATCGTTGCTTTATCGACGGCCGCATCAGTCGTAATAAAGCAAAGCATTGTCGCCATCGCAGGATTAATCATCCCCGCACCCTTTGCCATAGCCCCGATACGAAACGATTCTCCGTTCTCAAGCACTACTTCGTAGGCAATACGTTTAGAGAAAGTATCGGTTGTCATAATCGCTTCAGACGCGTTGATCCCCTCACGAGCAGTAAGATCGAAATTCATTGCCCCTTCGATAATCTTTGCTTTCGGTATCCTTACCCCAATGACACCGGTCGAACTCATCACTGGATTTTGTATCATAGGGAATCTCTTTTGGAGCGCCGATAAAATGTCGTCAATATCATCGATGCCGGCACGTCCTGTCATTGCATTCGCATTTTTGGCATTTATGAGGACAAAATTTCCTTCAAACTCTCCCTGTGCACGAAAATGACGTATCGGAGCCGCCGTCATTTTATTGGTGGTAAATACCGATGCGATCGCACACAGTTTTTCCGAATAGATAAAAGCGAGATCCTTAGCCCCCTCTTTTTTTAATCCGATATGAATGCCGTCCGCAAAAAATCCTTTCGCAGCGCACACACCGCCCTCAATAGCTTTTAAATTATACATATTTGAGTTCCTCCGGTTTTTCGTGTTTTTTCACCAATGCTTTGGTAAATAAAATCCCTTTTTGAGTTCCGATCACGAGCAATTTAGATTCACTCATGACCAAAACATCCCCTTTGGGCATCGGTACCATTTTGCCGTCTTTTTTTGTTATTCCGATAACGGATACATTAGCAATATCTCGCAAATGGGTCTCTTTGAGCTTTTTGAGAACCATCCAGCTCGTTTTAGGGACAAATACCTCTTCCATATCAAGAGGCGTATCGCTTTTGTACAAAAATTGCTCTAAAAGATTTTCCATATCGGGACGTGCTGCCATGGCCGTTATCCGCTGTGCAGTGAGCTTACTCGGCGATACTACGGTATCAGCTCCCAGTTTTTTGAGTTTATCGATATCGTTCACATCTTCAGCCGCACTGATTATATAATACGCTGAAGGGATTCTATGTTCTTTTTCAAACAACCGTACCGACGCAATCAACGCAATATTATCCGCCATCGAGCTTGATAACGTAATTAACCCTTTCGCCGAACTCAAATGGGCCTTGAGCATTGCCTCTTCAGTATGGGGCTGGGCCTGGATATAATAAGGATACTTATACTGTTTCGCCAACGCCTCCATATCTTCTCGAGGATCAATCACCACAAACGGTATATGATTCGCACGCAGCTGTTTTGTCACCTGAATCGTATATTCGTTATGATAACAAATAACAAAATGCTTTTTTAGTCGGGCAATTCGATACAACATTTTTCGTTCCTTCAATATTTGCTTGAGCTCTCCCCGGTTAATAACATCGATAATAATCCCTATCGACAATGTAAATACCGCAAAGCCAAAAATAATCAATGTAATCGTAAAAAGTTTTCCTAGCGGAGAAAACTCCCCTTCTCCCAGTGATCCGAAACCAACTGTGGTAAAGGTATAACCGGTTTGAAAAAGTGCATTGATAAGAGTATGTCCTTCGATGTACATATAGCCGAGCGTGCCGAAGATCATACATAGCTGGATTAAAATCAGGGGAGTTCTAAAGGGGAGAAACTGAGCATATAACTCAGCATTTAAATTGATATCAGGTTTGGGAGAAGGCTCCCAATTGAGAAATTTCTGTAACTTTTGAATAAGATTCAACGTATACCCTTCAGGGGACGTTTACGAATCTTTTTTCAATGTACGAAGTTCAGAAGCAGCGATTTTAAGTTTTTTGGTAGTACCGTCTTCAAGCGTTACGCGAACAGTACGAAGGTTTGGTAAAAAACGACGCTTAGTTCTATTTTTCGCGTGAGAAACATTGTTTCCGCTCATTGGGCCTTTACCGCTAATAGCACATTTTCTTGCCATTTTGAGGCTCCTTGCGTAAATTTTAGTTGCGAATTTTATCGCAGCAAACCCAAAGTTTACCTTAAGCAACGGATTAACCTCATATAAAGGCTCCTTTAATCAAACCACGATTACAATTAGTGGACTTTAAAAATAATTAAGATCGGATGCTGTGATACGTGGTTACCCAAGAACAAATTTTACTTTACATCCAAAATATTCCACCCGCCCCTTTGGTCGTCAAGCAAACACTTGATTACGTACGGGTGGGTGATTTAACAAAAGCGGCTAAATGTGCCGAAGAGGATCCGGCTCTTAAATTTTATCTCAGAACTTTGGTAAATCGTCCTATCTACGGATTTCGTAATGAAGTAAGCGATTTATCCCAAATCTTCAGTATTCTCGGTATCTCCACTGCACAACAAATTTTATATAACTACCTGATGACCCTTTTGGCACCGAAAGAGTGGGGACTTTTTAACCTCAATTCCCAAGCATTTTATGATTTACAAGCCTCACTCAGCCGTAAATGGGCAAAAATTCTCTCCCATCTCAATCTTCTCAATCATGACAACGAAAGTGCCATTACCCTTTTGCCGGCCAGTATCATCGTATGTGATGCCCTCTTCGGTGAATACAAAAGTGAAGTGGAGCAGCTTAGAAGTGTTAAAGCGCTCGATTACAATACCATACTTTATCGCCTCACTAAAATGAGTTTGTTTGATATTTGTACCGAAATTGCAAAAAAATGGGAAATATCTCCTACCATCAGCCGCATCGTCCATGCCTCATCCGGTTTAGATCAAGAGTTAGAAGCGAATGACAAAATATTGGCACAGTGGATGCATTTATTGCTTTTCTACGAATTAAGTCAGAGCACCTATGTCAGTGCCGGACTCAACGAATTCATTGAGTTTCAAATTGAATTTGTCCAAGAAATATACGAATCTTTTATGCAGGTGGTGGAGTACGATGAGACCAACGGTTAAGGGGCGAATTGCCATCTTCCAGCCGCAAGGATTTTTGGATGGCAATAATGCCCCCTCATTTTTGACGATCGATGATATAAAAGCAACCGAAGCGCTCAATATAGATATGCTGCTGGTCTCCTTGAAGAAAGTTATTTTTTTCAATAAAAACGGGTTGGATGTTTTTGTTCGTCTCTTGCTCAATATTCGAAGCCACAAGCATGTCTCGGTCGGATTGTGCGATTACGACTCCGCCAAATTTAAAACTATCAATACGTTTTACGGCAGCAATCTCACTTTTTCTCTTTTCCGAACCGAAAAAATTGCTGAACTCTTTGTTCCCAGCAATAAAAATGATTCCAGAACCGTACTTCTTTACAATGAAGATCCTTCTCAGCGTTCAGCTATGGCCATTGAACTTTTTGATTACGGGCACAATCCCGTAATCGCACAAAGTAAAAAAGAGTTTGATGAGAAAAAGCAGAACCCCGATATCTACTACGCCATTATTGAAGATACTTATTTAGGGTTGTTCGGACAAAAAATAGCCACCCGTGTTACAGGTAATGCGATCATTTATACCATTGCTAATTTTTTAGATGCCGAGATTACAAATACGTTTAACATTGCCTACCATAACAATTCACTCAATGTCGGATTTCGTCTCTTTATTTTTGACGCCTTTAAAGTAGTTTCAATGAATGTTCACGCTCTGAATTTTTTCACCAAACTGGCTTCATCGGCAGCTGAATACAATGCTTCAATCTGTTTTGTAGGATTAACGTTTGAAAAAACTCCACAAAGCTTCAAAAATGATCTCGAAGATGCCGGAATTATGTTTTTTGCCCAGATGGAAGATATTCTCAAAAATAAAGAGCTTCTACAAGAGCTCGGAGGGAGTAGTGCTTCCTCCTCCAAACAGGTTCGAACGCTAACCAAAGCTCTCATCAATGAGCTCTCCGGTTTTATCGACGCTACCGTCTCGACTATTGCTATGATGACCAATGCTCAAGCGGTTAAAGAGTCGATGAACATCCAAACGCTGGAAATTAAAAATACTACGGATCAATACGCCAGTTCAATCGGATTTTACGGCGATTTGGACGGAATGATTATCCTTATCTTTCCTAAAAATATTGCCAAAAAAGCATGCGAACTTCTCATCGGAGAAAAAAGCGAAGATGAAGAGGCGATACTTGATTCTCTGGCAGAATTTGTAAATATTATCGGCGGACGTGCCAAAGCTTTGTTGTCAGAGAAAAAAAATCGGGTAGACATTACCCTCCCTCGTACTTATGCCGATGTTAATTCTCTTTTAGAAATGGCGCAGAACAAAAAAGGGGTTCAAGTTGATTTGCGTTTTGAAGGAAGTAACTTTATATTCTTTTTAACACGATAAAAACATCAAAGCTAGCTACAATTCTTTTTCGCTAAAATAACGAAAATATTTTGCAAAGGTGTAAACCATGCTCGTTGCCCCAAGTGTCCTCTCTGCCGATTTCGGTAATCTAGCGCGTGATGTCCGTGCCATTTGTGACGCTGGGTGCGATTTGGTGCACGTCGATGTTATGGATGGACACTTTGTCCCTAATCTCACCATTGGGCCCGTTGTTGTCAGTGCTATAGCCGCGTCTGCAACAAAACCTCTTGATATCCATCTTATGGTTCAAAACAACACCTTTTTTGTTGATCTTTTTGCCCCTCTCAAGCCTAAATATATTACGTTTCATATTGAAGAAGAGAAACATCCTCACCGTCTTGTTCAACATATAAGATCCCTCGGTATCAAACCGGGAATTGTCCTCAACCCCCATACCCCTGCCGAAGCAATAGAATATCTCCTGGCAGATGTCGATATGGTACTTGTTATGTCGGTCAATCCTGGATTCGGAGGACAAAAGTTCATCCCAACCGTCGTTGAAAAAATCAAACGTCTCAAAACAATGCGAGACCGCATTAATCCGAATTGTCTTATCGAAATCGACGGTGGAGTCGGCAGTTCAAATATCCAAATCCTCAAAGAAGCCGGTGTTGATGTCTGTGTAGCCGGAAGTTATGTATTCGGGCAAGAAGATTATAAAGCCGCTATCGAAAGTCTCAAAGTTTAATATGCGGGTTAAAATCTGCGGAATTACTACTCTAGAAGACGCTCAAGTCGCTATTGAAGCAGGAACCGATGCCCTCGGGTTTGTTTTTTATCCTCAATCTCCCCGCTACATCACCCCTGATAATGCCAAACTTATTATTTCAAAACTCCCCCCTTTTGTCGAAAAAGTAGCCCTTTTTGTCAATGAATCTCCAGAAATCATCCGCTCCATTTGTTTAGAGACGGGATGCACCCTCGCACAAATTCATTTCGATGTCGAGGACGATTTTTTTGCACACGTTAACTTTCCCACTTTACGGGTTGTCCGTGCCCAGAAACGGGATGATATTTTAGAATATTCAGATGAATACCGTCTTGTTGATGCCTATTGCGAAGCCTACGGCGGAAGCGGAAAACGACTGAATATCGAATGGTTTGAGGGTGTTGACTGTTCTAAAATCATCCTAGCGGGGGGACTTGATCCCGAAAATGTAGCTAGTTTAAAACCTTACGGTTTTTATGGCGTCGATGTCAGTAGCGGTGTCGAAGCATCCAAGGGAAAAAAAGATCCCTCTAAAGTGACCGCTTTTCTCCAAAAGGCTAAAGTGTGAAAATATTCGATCCGAAAATTCTCACTCGCTTATCTAAAAACGGCGTCCAAAAAGAAGAGTTTGAAGCTTATTTGGGAAGCGATTGTGAGCTTGCACTGGAACTTCTCAAAGCTCAGGGGATGGATATACTTCTCCAAAACGGTTTCTATCGATTCCGGAGTTCATTCACATCCGTGGAAGATACCCTTTTTTGTATCGTGGACGTTGAGTCCAACGGATCTAAGCCTTCTCATCATCAAATCATCGAAATCGGTGCGGTGAAGCTCCAAAACGGCAAAATCCTTGACACCTATGAAAGTTTAGTCTATTGCACCGATATTTCCGATCAAATCCAAGAGATTACGGGGATCAAAACCGAAGAGACGCTAAAAGCACCTTCGCTGAGTAAAGTGATGAGAGAGTTTCGCCTCTTTTTGGGGGATGCCGTATTTGTAGGTCATGACGCCAAGTTTGATTATAATTTTGTTTCAGCGATGATGGAACGAGTGGGGCTTGATCGCCTCCTTAACCGTTCTTTATGTACGATTGATTTAGCTGAACGAACTTTTGAATCCGAGAGGTACGGTTTAGCATATCTTAACGAACAGCTTGAGCTTTACCGTGATGCAACACATCATCGCGCCCTCTCGGATGCTATGACCACAACAAAACTTTTAAAGAGGGTTCTTAAACTGATCCCCCCAACCATCACCACGACAGAAGAGTTGATCGCTTTTTCTAAAGAGGCAAAACGTATGAAACGGTTAAAACCGGAGAAAAAAGAAAAAGAGGAAAAAAGGGAAGAATAAGGGGAAACCTTATTCGGAAAATTGTCCTACACCGACAAGGCGATTGTAGCGCTTTTCAAGACGTTCTTCGTCACTCAAGGTTTTGAGTTCGGCAACTTCTCCTAAAAAATACTCTTTAAGTGCTTTAACAGCGCCCTCTTTATCACGATGGGCACCGATGAGAGGCTCATCAATAATATCATCGATCAAGTCAAGTTCTTTTAAATCTGCCGAGGTGATTTTAAGGGCTTTGGTTGCTGCTTCTACTTTGGTCGGATCATTCCACAAAATAGCCGAGCACCCCTCAGGTGAGATAACGCTGAATACTGAGTAGCGCATCATAGCAAGACGATCGGCAACTCCGATAGCCAAAGCTCCGCCGCTTCCCCCCTCACCGATAACAACCGACACCGTAATAGTATTAAGATTTGAAAGTTCAAGCAGATTACGTGCAATTGCTTCACTTTGATTACGCTCTTCCGCACCAAGGCCCGGATATGCACCCGGAGTGTCAATCAGCATTAAAAGAGGTATATTAAACTTCTCTGCCATTTTTGCCGCGCGCAGCGCCTTGCGATACCCTTCCGGATGAGGCATTCCGAAGTTACGCTTGAGCTTATTTTTGGTTCCGCGCCCTTTTTGCTCACCAATAATCATCACCCTCTCATCACCCATATATCCGATATAGCAGATGATAGAGAGATCATCACGAAAATGGCGATCCCCATGAATTTCATACTTCTTATCTAATAGAAGATTGATATAATCGAGTGCATACGGACGGTCTTGATGGCGTGCAAGCTGAAGTTCTTGGTACGGGGATAGATTGGCATACGTTTTTTGAACTTCCTTCTCCAAATCCCCCTTAAGAATCTCTACCGCATGGTGATCATAGCGCACTTCTGCAGCAATGATCTCTTCTTGAATTTGACGAATGTTCTGTTCGAAATCTAAATAGGTAGCCAAAGGCTTGCCCTCTTATATTTTTTTGAAAATGACGACACCGTTGGTACCGCCAAATCCAAATGAGTTACTCATAACGATATTGAGTTCTGCTTTGCGTGCCACATTTGGAACGATGTCCAAGTCACAGTTTTCATCCGGAGTTACATAGTTGATCGTTGGTGGGATAATTCCATCACGCATTGCCATAATACTGACAACCGCTTCGATACCGCCTGCCGCTCCGAGACAATGTCCTGTTTGTCCTTTCGTCGAACTCACAGGTGGACAATTCTCTTTTCCACCGAATGCGATTTTTAATGCTGCCGTCTCATTTTTATCATTGGTTGGGGTACTGGTTCCGTGGGCATTTACATAATCCACTTTTGGATTTCCTGCCATATTAAGTGCCGCTTTCATAGCACGAAGAGGCCCCTCAAGGCTTGGAGTCGTGATATGGTTTGCATCTCCGCTCTCACCGAATCCGATCAGTTCTGCATAAATACGTGCTCCGCGAGCCACTGCCGCATCATACTCTTCAAGTACCAATGCCGCTGCACCCTCACCCATAACAAATCCGTCACGATCGGCATCAAAAGGACGTGATGCATGTTTCGGATCATCATTGCGCGTACTGAGCGCTTTCATCGATGCAAATCCGCCGATCCCTACGCCGCTGATCGCCGATTCCGCTGCAACAACCAACATTTGATCCGCACCGCCGATCATAATGGTTTTAGCCGCTTCACTAATAGCGTGAGTTCCTGCTGCACATGCTGTTACCGCTGATAGGTTTGGCCCTTGCAAACCGTGATCGATCGTGATAAATCCTCCGAGCATATTAACCAATGCTCCCGGAATAAAGAACGGAGAGATCCGGCGCGGCCCTTTTGTTTCGAGAATAATGGAGTTTTTCTCAATCGATGGTAATCCGCCGATCCCTGATGCCGCATCAATCCCAAAACGTTCTTTGTTAAAACCTTCAGGAAAATTAGCATCTTCCATTGCTTCTTGTGCTGCTTTGATACCGAGTTGGATAAAACGGTCCGCTTTTTTAACCTCTTTAGGGTCCATTACACTTTCAGGATCGAAGTTTTTCACCTCACCGGCAATTTGCGCACTTTGAGCCGAAGCATCAAAAATCGTGATCATATCGATCCCGCATTCACCTTCACAAATTGCTTTGAATGAGCTCTCTTTATCATGCCCAAGCGCATTGATCATTCCCATTCCGGTTACTACTACTCTTTTCACATTCTCTCCTGATGGTGGATGGTCTGAAACTTTGGCTCCATTAAGCCAATATCTTAGACCATAAATAAATTTGCTTTATCGAGGAAACCCTCGATAATGGTTTTTAGTTTTTGCTTTCGATGTAGTTGATTACATCTTGAACAGTTTGGATTTTTTCCGCTTCGTCATCAGGGATTTCGATATCGAATTTCTCTTCAAGAGCCATTACCAATTCAACAACATCAAGGCTGTCAGCGCCGAGATCTTCTACGAATTTAGAGTTCTCTTTAACTTCGTCCGGGTTAACGCTTAATTGCTCAACCACTACTTCTTTAATATCTTCCAAAAGTGCCATAATAGCTCCTGTTCCTATGAATAAAATCGGCAAATTATACCATATTTAACTTAAGAGGGGAAAATTTTATTGCCTTCGTCTATGCTTTACGCATATAGCCTTCGGTTCCAAAGCTAAAAAATCCAAGCAGTTGGATTTTTATAACGCTTTTTACATAAACATTCCACCGTTAACTTTTAACGTCTCACCGGTGATATAACTGGAATGATCGCTGAGCAAGAACGCAGTCGCTTCTGCCACTTCACTCGGGTTTCCAAAACGGCCCATCGGTATTTTAGAGGTAAAAGAGGCTTTGATCTCTTCGCTAAGGACATCGGTCATATCAGTAGCGATAAAACCCGGAGTTACCGTGTTATAACGGATACCACTCGATGCGGCCTCCTGCGCAAAACTTTTGGTCATAGCGATGACTCCCCCTTTGGAAGCCGCATAGTTCGTTTGCCCTGCATTTCCCGTCTCGCCGACAATCGAAGCGATATTGACGATAGCACCAAACTTTTGTTTTCGCATCACTTTAAAAGATTCACGGCATCCGACAAATGCTGAGAGGAGATTTGCATTAATAACTGCCATAAAATCATCACTTTTCATCCGCATTGCAAGGCCGTCTTTCGTAATCCCTGCATTATTAACGAGATAAGAGAGTTCTCCGTCCGCATCGACAATCGTTTTAATAGCGTCGACAAACGCCGCTTCGTCCGCTACGTCAAACCCAATAACTGCCGCTTGACCGCCTGCTGATTCAATCTGTTCTTTAACCGCGTCTGCCGCGCTCGCGCCGCTTCGGTAGTTGATCCATACTTTAAGACCGTAGCTTGCCAATACTTTTGCCACTTCCGCTCCGATTCCTCGGCTTGAACCTGTTACTAATACATTTTTACCGCTAAATTTCATACACTTGTTCCTTTTTAATTAAATCAATGCCTCGTCCATCTCGGACGGAATTTCAAGTTCCATAAGTTTTAGAACCGTAGGAGCTACATTATTAAGGGCACCTGTGTGAACTTGACTCACCCCCTCTGCCATGACAAAACACCATACTTTTCCGACCGTATGATTGGTAAGCATATTTCCCGCATCGTCGCGCATCTCTTCGCAATTTCCGTGATCGGAAGTGAGTACCATCGAATAGCCATTCTGTTTAGCCGATTCTACGATTCGGCCCAACTCATAATCAACCGCTTCAACCGCTTTTACTGCCGCTTCAAAATTACCGGTATGCCCGACCATATCGCCATTAGCAAAGTTTACAACAACAAAATCAATCCCCTCATCCATCGCTTTTAGCACAGCGTCACCTACTTCAGGTGCGGACATCTGAGGCTGCATATCATACGTTTTCACTTGTGGGCTTGGGATCAATACCCGTGTCTCATTTTCATACGGCTCTTCGATACCGCCGTTAAAGAAAAAGGTAACGTGGGCATATTTTTCGGTCTCTGCGGTGTGAAGCTGCCGCAGTCCCGCCTTGGAAATCACTTCTGCCAAGGTATTAACAGGGGCATCTTTCGGAAACAGAACCGGATAAGGAAAATTCTTATCATACTGCGTCATCGTTGCCAAATGGGTTGGAACAAAAACACGATCAAATCCGCAAAAATCTTTATCTCCGATTGCGGTGGTGAGTTCACGCATCCGGTCACTTCGGAAGTTGAGGGTAAGGACAGCATCCCCTTCTTTAAATCCCTCATATCCGTAAAATGCAGTAGGGGTGATAAACTCGTCACTCTCTCCTGTAGCGTAGGCATTTTCAATGTAGTCGGCAACACTTTGTTCACTTTTAGGAACAGCACATACGATAGCATCATAACCTTTTTGGACACGGTCCCATCGGTTATCTCTGTCCATCGAAAAAAACCGTCCGCCGATTGAGCCGATTTTTACATTCGGATAACCGTGAGCATTGATCGTATGTAAAAACAGTTTTGCCGAAGTTGGAGCCACATCACGCCCGTCAGTGATAAGATGGAGCCACACCTCTTTTCCTGTTTCGGCAGCGATCTCCGCCACTCCTGCAATGTGATCGATATGAGAGTGGACACCGCCATCAGACATAAGGGCAATCAGATGAAGCCTTTTACTGGTTTTGAGTAATGAAGCGAAAACTTCATTCTGAGCAAATTTTCCCTCCTCAAGGGCAAGAGAAATTTTGACCAGATCCTGATACAATACCCGACCGCTTCCGATCGACATATGTCCCACTTCGGAGTTACCCATTTGCCCCTCGGGGAGACCAACGCTCAAACCGAACGTATCGATCAAAGAGTAGGGAACTTCGCTAAACAATCGATCATAGGTCGGTTTTTTGGCAGTATGAAAGGCATTAAAATCGCGTTTAGGCGAGTAACCGATGCCGTCTGTAATGACCAAAACGGTTTTTTTGCTCAAATTGGCTCCTTCGATTAATCAAACTTTTGGGGGATTATATTAAAATGTCACTTTTGCATTGCTTTTAAAATTTAATCATAAAGAGTTCATAGAATGTTATATTGGTTTCACCAGACTCTCGGCATTAATCTATTTCAGTACATTACCCTCCGCGCTGGAGTCGCTTTTTTTATCGGAATGCTCCTCACCCTCTTTTTTATGCCCCGTTTTATTGCTTGGGCACAGCGTTCAGCTCGCGTTCAGCCGATCAATGAGTATGTCAGCGCCCATCAAGGAAAGGCCAAGACCCCAACCATGGGGGGGATTGTTTTTGTCGCCTCCACCGTTATCGCTTCCTTACTGACTGTCAATCTCATGAACCCTTTTGTCATCGGCGGGCTTCTTACCCTTGTATTTTATGCCTATATCGGATTTACCGATGACTGGGGGAAAATCCGCGGCGGTGATAATCTTGCGGGACTCAGTGCTCGTGCCAAACTTGCTTTTCAGATTGTTTTCGGCATCGCTATCGGACTGTTTTTGATCTATATCGCGAAACTCGAAACCGGGTTCTACGTCCCTTTTATCAAATCAAGCCTTTTTGATATGGGGGGTTGGAGTGTCACCTTTTGGGTTTTCGTCATTATCGCTACCTCCAATGCGGTCAATCTCACCGACGGGCTCGACGGCCTCGCGACGGTTCCATCCATCTTCGCCCTTCTCTCACTCAGTATCATCGTCTATATTGTCGGGAATGCCGCCCTGTCTCACTATCTTTTGATGCCTAAAATCCCTGCAGGGGAAGTGGTGATCATCGCCAGTGCACTGATAGGTTCACTGCTGGGCTTTTTGTGGTTCAACTGCCATCCGGCACAAGTGTTTATGGGGGATAGCGGTTCGCTCACTCTCGGTGCTTTTATCGCCTATATGGCAATCATCGGAAAAAGCGAAATCCTCCTTATCCTTATCGGGCTTATCTTTGTTATCGAAACCGTCTCCGTTATTTTGCAAGTCGGAAGTTATAAACTTCGTAAAAAACGGGTCTTTTTGATGGCACCGATCCATCACCATTTCGAGATGAAAAAATGGGCAGAGAACAAAATCATCGTCCGTTTTTGGATTATCTCGCTCCTCTCCAACATCTTTGCACTCATTACCCTAAAGATTCGCTAATGAAAACACAAAATATTGCCTGTTTCGGGTACGGGAAAACGACCCGTGCCATCGCAAAACACTTCGGCCCGTGTACTTTTTTCGACGACAAATTTACGGAACCTTCGATCGATGAAGAGGGGAACTTTCTCAAACCGATCAGCGAGTTTGACACCGCTCTTTTTACCCATGAAATCCCCTCACCCGGTTTCCCTCCGTCGCATACGCTGATCCAAAAAGCGACTCACCTCATCAGTGAATACGATTTTTTTGCCCCGCAGATGCCTTTTTCAATCTGGATCAGCGGCACCAACGGTAAAACAACGACAACCCAGATGGTTGAACACCTCTTAGGCGATAAAGGCTCTATCAGCGGAGGTAACATCGGAACGCCCCTCGCTAATATGTCTCCCGATGCCCCGATCTGGATTTTGGAGACGAGTTCGTTCAGTATGCAC
>Ga0209262_10000066_pt1 | contig 82053 bp, 61 predicted proteins | sample Lowcelwee11metaG_FD_187171 | JGI IMG/M metagenome (GOLD analysis project Ga0209262, IMG submission 187171) | Freshwater pond sediment microbial communities from the University of Edinburgh, under environmental carbon perturbations - Low... | ecosystem: Environmental > Aquatic > Freshwater >... | reverse complement strand
CCTAAACAAGATTGAAAACTGCTGGTCATGGATAAAAAGTAGGATTCGCAAACAAATAAGTCAGTTTAACTGCCTTCGGGATGCGATGGAGTATGTACTAGAACAAGCGTCCTAACCACCTTGGCGGCTGCTATATTTTCTTAAATTTATAACAATTTCAAATTATTCATTGATCCAATAAAATTACATAAGGGCGAACAGCCGTTTGCCCTACAATTTGACAATTATTATCCCCATATTTTTCATAATATTTGGGGATGAATATTAATCAATTTTTTATTAAAACTGACAAACAGAATCTGGTTTTAAAGGACATATTTTATTAGTGACAGGATTAGCCACTAATTTTAAAGTGGTGATTTTAGCTAATCCTTGTAATGTGCTAATATCAGTTACTTGATTACTGCTTAAATCTAACAAAGTAAGATTAACTAAATTAGCTAAAGGTTGAGTATTCTTAATTTTATTACTACCTAATTCTAAATACCGCAGATTAGTTAAACCAGCTAAAGCTGAAACATCGGTAATTTGATTATTAGCTAATCTTAATACTTCTAATCTGGTTAGTTGACTTAAGGGCGTAATATCAGTAATTTGATTACGATTTAAGCGGAGAGTTGATAATTTTTTTAAATTACTTAAGGGGGTTAAATCTTTTACCCGGTTGTTACCAACTAAACTTAAATCTTGTAAGTTAGTTAAATTAGCTAATATACTAATATCCGTAATTCTATTAGTTCCTAATTCTAATTTTTCTAAATTAGTTAAATTAGCCAGGGGTTGAATATTAGTAATATAATTATCCCACAGTAATAATCTGCGTAATTTAGTTAAATTAGCTAAAGGGGTAATATCTTCTACCTGATTACCCCGAATACTTAAAATTTCTAAGTTAGTTAAACTAGCAATGGGTGAAATATCAATTAGCCGAAAACCAGTTAAACTCAGCGTATTCATCGTCGCTAACTTATTAGTAGCCTCCTGACAATCACGAGCATCCACCTGTTGTAAAATAACATTGACTGTTTTCAGGGCTTCTGGGTTTAAATTATCCCGATTGTTACACCAATCACTAAAACTAGTAAATTGATCGGTTGAGTTATTAGCAGGTAAACTAGGCATATTATCAGGCGTATTATCAGGCATAGTCTCTGGCATTTGAGCCTGGCTTGCACCAATACCCATATTCAAAGCAGTTAATAAGCTAAATCCTGACACCGCTACTTTTGCCCATAATGGTTTTAAACAGAATGATTTTAAGTTTTTCAGCGGGCGATCGCACTTTAATAAAGACATTTTTCTTATTTCCTCTATATTTTCTTGACAATTCTAACAAATTTTTCACGATTTGAACAGCTATAATTTACAAACCGATATTAGGTAATACCGGATTTTTGATAAATGTAAATAATGTACAGGCAATTTATCAATAGTTCCCAGGTTTTAATTAATAATATTAATCACTATGAATAATCAAATTAATCAGACAAATCAAATATCTGAATCTTATTATCAAGTCGGTGGTAGTTTGCCGGTTAATGCTCCTAATTATGTTCCCAGAAAAGCCGATGAAGACCTTTTTCAGTTTTTAAAAAGAGGTGAGTTTTGTTATGTATTAAATAGCCGGCAAATGGGTAAATCTAGTTTACAAGTGCGAACAATGCAAAGATTAATGGCAGAAAACATAGTTTGTGCTGCCATTGATATTTCTGAAATTGGTAATCGGGGAGTCACACCAGAACAATGGTACGCCGGTATTTTAAGAATATTAGAAAATAATTTACATTTATCAGAATATGTGAATATTAGAACCTGGTGGCGGGAACGGGAAATGTTATCGCCGGTGCAAAAATTTAGTGAGTTTATAGAAAAAATTATATTACCTAATATTCCTGGCAAAATAGTCATTTTTATTGATGAAATCGATAGTATTTTATCTCTGAATTTTTCGGTGAATGATTTTTTAGCATTAATTAGATCTTGTTACAATAAAAGAGCTTTTGATCCTACCTATAATCGTCTAACTTTTGTCTTATTAGGAGTCAGTACCCCAGCCGATTTACAACAAAGTTCTACTGATTTAAGTAGTACACCTTTTAATATTGGTCAACCGATAGAATTAACTGGCTTTCAAATTAATGAAACAGGTCCTTTATTAACAGGTTTACAACCGATTTGTCATCAGCCAGACCTATTAACAGAATTAATGGCAAAAATTTTATATTGGACGGGCGGGCAACCTTTTTTAACTCAAAAAGTTTGTAAATTATTAAGGGAAAATGGCGAATTAATTACCGATATAGAATCCCAATTAAGAGACTTGATTTTTACTAAGATTATTAATAATTGGGAATCTCAAGATATTCCTCAACATTTAAAAACTATTAGAGATCGTTTATTGATCAAAGATGATCAGATGATCAAAAGATTAGGTTTATATGAAAAAATATTAGAACAAACAGCAGTTGTCTGGGAATCTACCCCGGAATATTTGCAATTACAGTTAGCTGGGATTGTAGTGAAAAATGGTAATAAATTAGTAATTGCTAATCAAATTTATCGGCAAATATTCCCTTTAGATTGGGTGAAAAATGAACTAGCAAAAATTCCGCCCTATGCGGCGAATTTAGAATTATGGATTAGTTCTGATCAGCAGGATAAAACCGCTTTATTACAAGATGAAGATTTAGAAATAGCCTTGACTTGGGCAAAGAATAAAAACTTAAGAAATATTGATTTTCAATATTTAACAGCTAGTCAAAATTTTGCCCTAGAAAACCAATATCAACATTTAAAAAGAGCGCAATGGGAAACCAAATTTGTCGAGTTACAGGTGAAGAACGCTCGGAAAAAAGCCCGGTCTTTTGTCAAAGTAGGGTCTCTAATTTTAGCGATTTCCTTAATTATCTCTGGTTTGTCTTCCTGGTTAAGTTATCGTCAATTAAAAAGGGCAAAAATCAGTCAAGAGATTGAGGAAAATAGCACCGATGCTCTATTATTAGCGATGTTTAAAAATACAGAAAATCAACAAAGTATTTTAGATGCTTTACCACCAGCCATTTTAGCCGGGGCAAAACTGGATAATTTAGTGAATCAGCAAACCCCGATTGATCAATATCCCGCCACTCGTCCTCTATTAGCCTTGCAAATAATTCTTGATCATTTACATAATCATCCGCAATTTTCCCAAGAGTTTCCTAGCCAACAACAACGGCAATTAATCGGGCATAAAGGTGCTGTCACCAGTCTTGATTTTAGTCAAGATGGGCAGTTTTTAGTTTCCAGTGGCATTGATGATCAGATTATGCTTTGGCATTCCCAGGGTGAGAAAATTCGTCAGTGGTCAGCATCTCAAAAATCGGTGAAGTACGTTTTATTTTCCCAGGATTCACAATACATATTAAGCGTCGGTGATCTGAATAGTATTAAGTTGTGGGATTTAGCGGGTAAAAAAATGACAGAATTAACAATTAATTTGGGTCCGATTAGTAGTGTTAGTTTATCTGATCGTTATTTAGCGATCGCCTCTTTAACAGGGGAAATTTGGCTAGGTGAAATAGTCAGGCAGGATGATCAAGTAGCAATCAAACCAGTTTCTACCATCAAAAATCAGGAATTAATTAAAACTATTAAATTTAATGAAAACGGTGAAATTTTAGCCACCTTAGACGGCAAGTCAAATTTACAATTATGGAATTTATCTAAATTATCTAGTAAATCAACCCCAAAAAAATTAGCAGAATCCATAGTCAGCATAGCATTTAGCCCAACAGATCCTAATATTTTATTAACATCTAATACCAACGGTTTAATGCAATTTTGGCAAGTGACTGATAGTAAATTAGTTAATCAATTTGCCACCTTATATTTGGATACAAGATTAATTAATCTCAGTCATGATAGTGCTTATTTGGCAACAGTAGGCATAGATCGGCGGGTGCGTCTATGGAATTTATCAGGCAGACAGGTTGCCCAATATGACTTTTCCGAAAATTTAATTGATCTTGACTTTCATCCCCAACAGCAATTATTAGCGATCGCCGGTAGTGATGGCAAAATATTCCTCCGTTCAGTAAAAACTTTATCAGAATTATTAACCGAAGCCTGCACCTTTTTCCAAAATACCCCAGAGCGATCGCCCCAAGTATTAACAGTATGTAAAGATTACCAAAAAAACTAACCCCCCATATTACCGATCAGGCGATCGCCCTAATAACCAATCGGACGATTAATATTTTTCGGAGAAGGTGAGGCAGGAACCAACTCTGGGACGGGAGAAATAACAGGAGCGGGGCGAGAAGGAGCCGGTTCTAAAAATATGCGTTTTACATTATTTTGCGAAACTAAACCCGTATCAGCCGATTCCGCTTGTTGAGCAATTTGATTTTTTAATAATTCGTTGGCAATAGTTAATTGCTGTTCGTTACGTCGCAATTTTTCTAATCTTTGATATTTTTCTGTCCATTTCATCTGTCCATGAATAGTACCGCCATAAACTGCCAGAGTACTGCTGACAATTATAAAACTTAAAAGTGATGATACTTTCGCCACACTAATTATCGCTCTTTGGGCCACTAATCCCGGATGCTTTTTCTGTCTGGGCGATCGCCCGGTTGGTGGTTTTGATTGGCCTTGATTTACTAGATTTGCTTGAGCAGACTTGCTTAATTGAGATTTTTGGGAAGCTAGGGGCAGAATATTCGGGGTAGATTTCACTGGCTGGAAAGTCATAATTTTTAATAATATTTTTCTTGGTATTTTTACTGGTATTTTTAATACATTTAAGATAGCAAATAATTTTAGTTTTTAATGTTACTCCTCCAATTCAGTACATCACATTATTGTCGGAAGGCTAGATTAGCTTTAGGCTATAAACAAATTGACTACCGGGTGGAAAATCTCACCCCAGGCCTGCATATTCTGAAAGTAAAGCCTTTAACGGGTTTAACGACTTTACCCGTTTTATTACCAGAAATTACCGGACAACCTAATAGTATTGGTGATTCTACCCGGATTTTACATTATCTCTCAGAATATTGTCCAGAACCTAGCTATCAATTAGCTGATCCGGTTTTACAAAATCAAGCAGTTTTGTTAGAGGATTGGCTAGATGAAAGTATTGGTACTGCCACCCGTTTTCTTTATTATGATTTTCGGGCGGGAGCCGGTAAGAGTATTGATCCTTCTCTGGCTAGTCAATTAGTTATTAATATTGTCAGGAAACAATATGATATTAATCCGGCAAAGGTAAGTTTGGCTTACGACAGATTAGAAAACGCTTTAGTAATATTAGGGGAGCAGTGGCAAAGTCATCAATATTTAGTAGCTGATCAATTCAGTATTGCGGATATAGCAGCGGCGGCGTTATGTAGTCCGCTGGCTTTGATACCAGAATATTATGAAAAATATCCTTGGTTATGGCAAAGGATTAAGCATATTCATAATATTTGTCATGAACCGTTACCGCCTGGTTTAAGTTGATTATACCGTAGGGCAATTCATGAATTGCCCCTACTTGATTTGGGTGCTAACGACTCAATTGATTTAACAAGAATCTGAAGAATAGTAATTTTCAGTACAAATTATCTGTGTATTAATGTGCAATAAGAAAACATTGGATTGATGTGAGAAAAAAATAATGATTAATTTAACTTGCCGTATTTTGCCCAGGTTTTCCCGATTAGCGATAATCCTATTATTGAATAGTGGTTTTTATATTAGCAGTCGTCCTGTATTTGCCCAAAACACTCCGGTAATAGCATCGGAACCAATTACCTTAGAATTAGATGATGATTTGAATATACTTGATCAAGTCACTTCTGTTTCCCAATTATCGGATGTACAGCCGACAGATTGGGCGTTTCAGGCTTTACAATCCTTAGTGGAAAGATATGGCTGTATAGCGGGTTATCCTGACGGTACATTCAAAGGTAATCGAGCTATGACCCGCTATGAATTTGCGGCGGGGATGAATGCTTGTTTAGATAGAATAACCGAATTAATTGCCGGTGCTACGGCTGATTTGGTGACAAGGGAAGATTTATTAATTTTGCAAAAACTTCAGGAAGAATTTGCGGCTGAGTTAGCGATGTTAAGGGGGCGGGTAGATGTATTAGAAGCACGCACGGCAGAATTGGAAAATAAACAATTTTCCCCGACTACTAAATTAGTTGGTGAAACTATTTTTTCTTTGAGTGATGTTTTTGGTAATGAAGATGCTTTGGGTAATGATTTAGATGACGCTCAAGCGATATTTGGTTATCGGGTGCGTCTAAGTTTTCTTAGTAGTTTCACGGGTGAAGATCAATTGAGAACCCGCTTAGAATATGGTAATTTACCTTTCACTATTGGTAATACTAATATGACTGATTTAAGTTGGTCAACGGGGGATGAAAATCCGGGGGTACTGAATAAATTAGAATACCGTTTTCCCATTGGCGATCGCACTAATATGTGGATCTCTGCGGTGAATATGAATATGGATGATATTGCTGATCCTCTAAATCCCATAGCGATTAGTGCTACCCAAGGAGCCTTATCCTATTTTGGTGCTTACGCTCCCATTTATAAAACTAGTAAGGGAGGCGGATTAGCGATCGCCCATGATTTTAGTGATCAAATAAATTTGATGGCGGGTTATGTAGCTAATGAAGGTAGTATGCCGACTAGAGGTTTGTTTAATGGTGGTTATAATATTATGTCACAATTAACCTATCGCCCTAGTGAGAAAACAGCGATCGCCCTTGCCTATACCTATAATTATTTTGCAAAAGGTAATATTTTTCTCTCCGGTTATGACGGCTCAGAATTAGCGGAAGCTCCCTTTGGGCAAGATAATGCCACCAGTTCCCATAATATTTTGTTAAATGGTACAACTTATTTTTCTGATAAATTTAATTTGTCTGGTTGGGTACAATATACCAATGCTCAGGCCCAAGGCGGTGATCGGGATGGTGATACTGCCGATATTTGGAATTGGGCAATGATCTTTGGTTTTCCCGATTTATTTGCCAAAGGTAACGCCGGCGGTTTGATCGTTGGTAATCGTCCTAACGCATTAAAAGTAGAAGGCGGACCGGAAGACGAAGATTTATCTTGGCATATAGAAACCTTTTATAAGTTCCAAGTAAGTGAAAATATTTCTATTACGCCTGGTGGTTGGGTGGTGACTAATCCTGAAAATAATCGTGATCCTATTTGGGTTGGGGTATTAAGAACATCTTTTGAATTTTAGTAGTCTATTCTCAATCATAATCTTTTCTTCTTAAAAGTAGGGGCAATTGATCAATTGCCCCTACTGTTTTGGGAACGCAACAGACAAAAGGCATTTTATAATTGCCAATAAAATATTGCCAATTACCTACGTATTTAAAGCCGAGAAGATAGGGGATTTGACCCCGATGTAGTGAGAACATCAAAAAGACAATTAATCATCAAAGTTAGTATTAATACCTTGCGTGGGAATAATGAAAAATAGGCAAGGAATTATAATTAAATTCTAAAAATGGCTGATTAAATTAGCTATTGCCTCAGTGAGAAACATTATTAATAGAAGTAACGTCTGTTAGGAGTGGAATAGTAATTTTATACTTCCACCTATGACACACTTTATTTCTGTACCATGGTCAAATTTTGAGACGGCTGTTACCCAAGTGCAATTGCCAGTAGAGAAACTATCTAATTATGATTTAATTGTGCGGTGTCAGGCTGGCGGGCAACCGGATAGGGTAGCTTTTGCTGAACTATTACGACGTTATCAGCCTCACATTGATCGAATTTTGTATCATTTAGCCCCTGAGTGGCATGATCGGGCTGATATTTCCCAGGAAATTTGGATTCGGGTTTATCGTAATATTCAAAAACTCCAGGAACCTAATAAGTTTCGGGGTTGGTTGAGTCGAATTACGACTAATTTGTTTTATGACGAATTACGTAAACGTAAACGCAATACTCCACCACTTTCCTTAGATAATCCCCGCACTTTTGATGATGGGGAAATGGAATGGGATTTGGCGACGGATCATCCTGGTCCAGAGGATTATCTGACCACTACTGAGTTCTATGATAAGTTACATGATGCGATCGCTAATCTACCAGAGGCATTTCGGATCACAATAGTTCTCCGGGAAATTGACGGCCTATCCTATGAAGAAATTGCGGAAATTACGCAGGTTTCTCTCGGTACAGTCAAATCGAGAATTGCTAGGGCCCGTCAACGTTTACAGAATGATTTACAACCTTATATGAATAGTTGATCTAATTGTTCATTGTTTATATTTACTAGAAAATTCTTAGATATTTTATTAACCAAAGAAATGACCGATCCGATTAATTTTATTCATAATTCCGATTCTCATAATAATGATGATGCTGATAACTATCAGGTAGGGGGTGATTCTATGGAGCGTGCAAAATTTGAGTTAGTTAGTGCTTATATAGATGGTGAGGTGACAGCGGCGGAACGGCGACAAGTAGAAGATTTGTTAGCCAGTGATCCGGTAACTAAACATTTGTACCAACGGTTATTAAATTTACATAATGAAATTCGTTATATTCCTGTGCCAGCAACTGTGCCGGTGGAAGAAATAGTCGATCAGGTTTTTCAAAAGATTGATGAAAAACAGGCACGGCGTAATATTTGGCGAGGGGGTGCTATTGCTGCGGTTTTTGTGGCGATCGCTACTTCTGTGATTGGTCAGACTTTGATGCCGGAAATGGCAAAACGACCAAAACCTGAATCTGTTCAGGTGGCTGTGAATGAGCCGGTGATAGAAATAGTTAAACCAAATGATCTGATTTTAACTATTGATCAGCCGTTAGTAGAAATTCCGGTTGTTAAGAAAAAAGAATCTAAATAAATTTTTGTTTTGCAAATAGATTATTAATCAAGGTAGGGGTTATTTATTCCTACCTTGTTTTTTTACCTAATAATATGGGTCGAACAGCCGTTCGCCCCTACGCAATTTTTTAATACGTAATTATTTTAACTAGCAGGAATATCGGTGATAATTTCTGCCATTTTTTCTTCTAAATGTACTAATAAAGTATCAACATCTTTACCTATTGAGGCAAAACATTCCGGGGGAGTTGGTGTTGATTCAAAAAATATTAATTTTACTTGACTAGTGGCGATCGCCAAAACTAATACTTCTTTTTCCTGTTGATGATTTTTGATCAAGCCTAAAATTTCTTGGACGAGGTTATCTGTACTATCATTTAACTTGGCGATCGCCTCCTGTTGACAATACACAAAATGGGGTTGAGGTAATAAGTCAATACCGATCACATCATCATTATTTTCGGCTCTTTGTAGATGTAAACCCCAAACTAGGGCTGCTAATTCTTGATGATGGGTTATAACAAATTTATTTAATTGGGTCCGCCAATTTACTTGGCCTTTATTATCGGGGATTAGTTCAGATTTTTTTAAGTTCATAATAAATTTTTTAGGATAATTATTTCAAAGATCATTAGGAATATATTTTGATAAATTTAATAAATAAATAATTAATAAATTTTATCTGGTTGTCAATCAGTTTAAATCGGTTAAACGGATAATCAATCTTTTATATTAACTCAATTTGCTTGATCAAAGCATATTATGGTATTCATGTCAATTTTAGACAAACCGTAGGGTAGTTCATGAATTGCCCCTAGTCTGTTATCAAAACTGTTATCAAAACTATTAAACATTATTAAATATCTGCGGAGTTAACCTTGATTAGATTAAAACCTTGGCAATGGGCTGTATTATTAGCTCCTCCCCTATTGATTGTACTTTTTATTATGATCGCTGCTGGGCAACAAATCCATCAATGGGGTTTAAGTTGGTTGTGGGCAATATTCACTGTGGTATTCCTGGTTTGTCAACGTCTATTAGTGAAATGGACGAAATCATCATTACCATCGGCTGAAAATTTCTTACAGGAAATCAAAGAGTCTTTACCGGCTCCTACTTCTCACTCGACGACGGTGGAAAATATTTTACAAGATATTTTAAATAAGTCACAGGATGACCCACCGATTTGGGAAAGTTGGGGAACCTTTGGGCAACGTTGTCAAGAACTGGTCAGGGCGATCGCCCGTATTTATCATCCAGAGGTGAAATATCCCCTATTAAATGTTTATGTTCCCCAGGCTTATGGGTTAATTCGGGGAACCATGGGTGATTTAGACCTATGGATGCAAAAATTATCACCTGTTCTCAATCAAATGACCGTAGCTCAAGCCTATCAAACCTATGAGACCTATCGGCAAATAGCACCAACTACCCGTAAATTTTGGCGGGCTTGGGGTTTGGCTCAATGGCTATTAAATCCGGTGGCTGCGATCGCCCGCACCGCTACCCAGGGTTATAGTAATCAAGCTAGTCAAGAATTATTAATTAATTTTAGTCAGTTGGTGCGGGAAATTACCTTAAAAAATTTAGCTCAACGGGCAGTTTATTTATATAGTCAGGAAAAATTACCGACGGAAATTTTTAATATTAATACTCCTGCTACGCTGCCCCAAATCAAAACCCAAAGTATTAAAGATATTCTCAATCAGTCAACGCTACCTGCATCAGCGATTGTAGCAGAACCGTTGAATATTCTATTAGTCGGTCGGACGGGTGCGGGTAAAAGTAGTTTGATTAATACCCTATTTCAGGCAGAATTAGCTCAAGTGGATGTATTACCGAGTACAGAGCAAATTACTAATTATCAATGGCAAAGTGAACAGGAACAAATTAACCTTTGGGATACTCCCGGTTATGAACAAATTAAAGGGGAAAAACTGCGGCAGTTAGTTTTAGATTATGCCGATCAAGCAGACCTATTATTATTAGTTACGCCGGCTTTAGATCCGTCTTTACAAATGGATGCAGATTTTCTCACTAATATTCGTCAAACGATCACTAACTTACCTGTAATTGTCGCTGTCACCCAAGTGGATCGTCTGCGTCCTTGGAAAGAATGGCAACCGCCCTATGATTGGGTGTGGGGAGATCGCCCGAAGGAAGTTTCGATCAGAGAGGCAACTAATTACAGAATAGAACAATTAGCCGGTTGTGCTGATCTAGTTTTACCTGTGGTGACAGGTGATTTATCTAGCGGTCGTCAGCCCTGGAATATTGATGCTTTATCTCTCGCTCTGGTCAGTGCGATCGCCCCGGCTAAACAGCAACGGTTAGCCCGTTACCTGCGGGATATTGATAGTCGGGCGATCGCAGCTAGTAAAATTATTGAGCAATATTCTTTACAAATGGCGACTAGTCAGGGATTAACAGCCTTGTTAAAAAGTCCGGTATTACAATTTATTACCACTCTCTCGACTGGTTCCCCCGCCCTTGCCTATTTATTAGCAGAGAAAATTCCCATTGAACAATTACCCGTCGTGATTGGTAAATTGCAAATAGCCTACGATTTATATAATCTTTTGGCGGGAGTGAATCAGTCAGAACAGCACTTTGATTTATTAAATTTATGGCCGTTACTTTTAGAAAATAATGATCTGCGACCGGATCAAAATGCCGAGGCGTGGGGTCATGCCTTAGTGGAATATTGGACGCAAAATCTGACTATTAATCAATTACGGCAGAGATATGATAGTTATCGACAAGGGAAGGTTTAGCTGGTTGCCATATTCTTTTCACAATCATTAATACTCACCCAACTACTCGCACCATCTGCCCAATGTTCTTTTTTCCAGATGGGGGCGTTATGTTTGAGGGTATCAATGGCATATTGACACGCCTCAAACGCTTCTTTTCGATGGGGAGAACCGATGGCGATTAAGACGCTAATTTCGCCTATGGCTAAACGTCCGATGCGGTGATGAATAATTACCCGATTGACTATCGGCCATTGGCTGTAAATATATTGGCTAATTTCTTCAAATATTTTTAAAGCCATAGGTTGATAGGCTTGATATTCCAGGGAAATGACGGAGCGACCGGCGGTATTATTACGGACCATGCCACTCATTAATACTATTGCACCGTTGTTACCAGCATCGGCTAATTGATAGACTGTTTCTAGGTCTAGGGGGGCAAAACTGATTTTCATATCTTCGGACTGAATTTTCTGAGTATTTTTTGTAAGGGTTATTTGAGTCATGGGAAATTATTATAAATTATTAACGATTAAGAATATCTCTAAATGCGACAATTCGATCCCGTCCCTTATCCTTCGCTTGATGTAAAGCATTGTCAGCATTTTGTACCAATTGTAAAAGCGTGGAATGACGTTGGGGAATTAAACAAGCGAATCCAATACTCACCGTCAAATACTTACTAGCACGGGATTTAGGATGGGGTAATCTCAGATCATTGACGAGCGATCGCATAACTTTCGCCACATGATAAGCCCCGGCTATATCCGTATTAGGGAGAATTACGCCAAATTGCTCACCGGCATAACGGGCAATTAGATCAGCCGGACGTTTCACCGATTTACTAATAGCAACAGAAACCTGTTGTAAACAGAGATCACCGGCATCCTGCCCATACTGATCATTGTATGCTTTGAAAAAGTCTATGTCACATAATATTAAAGATAATTCGGTTTTATCCCGTAAGGCTCTGCGCCATTCATTATCTAAATATTGGTCAAATTGCCGCCGGTTCGCTATTTGGGTTAAACCATCTGCGGTAGTTAACTTTCCTAACTCCTGGTTAGCATCCTGTAATCGCTGTTTTAATTGTTCCTGTTTCAGGGCGATCGCTAATTGGGAAGATAATTGTTGTAATAATTGAGTTTCTACCTTTTGCCAAATACGGGGACCACTACATTGTTGCACAGTGAATAATCCCCATAATTTATCCTCCTGCATAATTGGCACTACTAAATTAGCCTTCACTTCCAAATTACCTAACCAATCCAAATATTCCCGTGATAAATCAGCATCATAAATATCATCATTAACTTTTACCCCCGGACTCCTGTAAAGTAGAGAAAATTCCTGCACCAAATCCTCATTGTTAATCATAGAATCCTGAATAGATGACCATTGACCTGTCACACACTCAGAAAAAACACTAATCCGGGCTTCATCAATCATTTTTAAAATTAATACCCGATCAGCTTGTAAAAATTCTCGCACCTCATACACTGCTATTTTACAAATTTCTCCGACATCAGAAGAAGAGTGCATTTTTTGCGTGATTAAACTAATTAATCGTTGTTTTTCGGCCTGTTGATTCAGGGCTATTTCAGCTAATTTTCGCTGAGTAATATCCTCCACTGTTCCTTCATAATAGATCGGGCGATCAGATTGATCCCTAGCGATCCGAATATTCTCAGACAGCCAAATCACTTCCCCATTGATCCTTTCTATTTGGGATTCAAAATGACTGATCATATCCACTTCCTGTAACAGTTCTAATAATTCTCTACCCCTAGCCGGTAATATATAGGGAACTCTTTGTAAATCGGCATAACGGGTCATAAATTCCCTGGGATTATCACAACCATAAAGACGGGCTAAGGCATTATTTACACTAATAAAACGGCCATCAGGACTAGTTTGATAAATACCTTCTATGGCGTGTTCTAATAGACCCCGATACCTTTGTTCCACTTGAATAAAAGCGATTTGGGTAGATTTACTATCGGTTACATCCCGATAGGCACTGAGAAAGAAAGTTCTCTGTAAATAATTCAAAAGGGAAATGGAAACTAATACGGTTCTTTGTAAACCATATTGACTCATCATCGTCATTTCTTCATCCCGGATAGTTTTTTCTTCTAATACCCGTTTCATCATAGCGATCGCCCGTTCATAATCGGCATGATCGGGATATAATAAACGCAAAAAATCAGGAGATGTTGCCACCTCTTGGCGGGAATAACCTGTAATTTCCTGCATCTTAGAATTAAATACAACTAATCTGCCATCCAGATCACTGAGAATAATTCCTTCCCCAATTGTTTCTAAAACCGTTGATAAAAGATTAGCATTATCTTCTAATAATCCCTGTGTATCTGACACATCTTCACAATTGATCACTAAACCCATTAACTGTTGACTTTCTTTGTCGATAATTGGTGATGTGTGCCAATCCAAATATTCATCTCGGCCCGCTATGGTAACTTTAAAATTTTGTTTAATACTTTTTTTTCTGTCTAATACCCGTTGATCCATATTAGCGATCGCAGTTAATTGTTTGGGATTCCATGGTAAATCAATGTCCTTTAAACCCACTATGGCTTCTGGTGTGGCTAAACCTAATAATTTAGCCGCCAAATCATTACAACCTAAATAAACAGAATCAGTATCTTTCCACAAAATACCTTGGGGTAAACTACTAACAATTGCTCCTAACATTTTCTTTACTTCCTAATAAATAATAATAATTAAGTTTAATATATTTATAGCGATTCTATTTTAATTGTCATAATTAAATTATGATCATAAGGACTGCGAGCGTCTCGCTTGCTATGGGTTAGTAGCAATTGATCAATCTCCTCTACGATAAAGGAAAAATAAAATAGAAAGTCGTGCCTTCCCCAAACTTTGATTCTAACCAAATTTTGCCACCATGTCGCTCAACAATTTTTTGACAAATTGATAAACCAATCCCTGAACCCGGTAATTCTTGCACACTGGGAATACGAGTAAAAATTGTAAAAATTTTTGCTATATATTCCGGCTGAATGCCCATACCATTATCTGTAATACTAAATAGCCAGTAAGATGGTTGGGCGATCGCCTTAATCTCAATTAATAAAGGTATTTCTCGCCGGTATTTCAGGGCATTAGTAATCAAATTTTGGAATAATTCCCGCAGTTGTAATTGATCAGCCATAACCACAGGTAGTTTATCTGGAATGACAATCTGAGTATCAGTATTCTGTATATTCAGTTCTAAATCCGCTAATAGTTCTGTCACCAAGGCATGACAATCAGTCGCACATAAATGTAACTCCTGACTACCCACCTGGGCATAAGCTAATAATTTTCTCGTTAATTGGTGCATCCGATCTGTTGCCGCAACAATTTGATTTAAAAATTGTTGGATTTCTACATTAAAATCTTTACTGTACTTAAATAATAATAATTGACTGAGAGCCTTAATACTAGTGAGGGGTTGTAATAATTCATGGGAAACCACGTGGGCAAATTCTTCTAATTCTGTATTTGACCGACTTAATTCTTGATTGAGTTTTTGTAAATTTTCATTTTGTTCTAACAATTGTCTTCTTTGCCGAATAATCGTTAATTGATTTTCTACCCTGGCAATCACCTCTTGAATATGAAAAGGTTTAGTAATATAATCGGCTCCCCCTACTTCAAAACCTCTCACTCTATCCACAGCTTCATCTAAAGCACTAAGAAAAATAATCGGAATATGACAAGTATTTTCCTGACTTTTTAGCCGTGTACATACTTCATAACCATTTAAATCCGGCATCATAATATCTAAGAGGATCAATTCTGGTGGATCAGTAGCGATCGCATTCATCGCCTGTTGACCATTTAATACTCGTCGTACCTCATAGCCATGTTCATTCAACATGGTGAATAACACCTGTAAATTATCCGGTGTGTCATCAACGATCATTATATCGGTGCAATAGGCATTATTAGGGAGATTATTCATAGGGATAAGAAACAGATAACATTCAACATATAATCTTAAATATACAATATTAATTATGATTAGAGGATCGGGTAAAATTAACTATTTGTTCAAAATAAAGATGATTAATATACCATTCTAATTTATCTTTTAGCTGAGATGCAGTTGGGGGAATTTCTGTGAGCAATTCCCCTAAACGTCTTTCTCTCGCACTCAAGGCCGCCTGTTGTAGTTTGTACCACCAATTTTCTGGCATTAAAGTAAAATCCTCTGGCAATAATTCTGGTTTATTAAACTTTTGGCTGAGGGAGTATTGAGAATTTTCCTGGGAGGAAACTTCTGTATAAATATATTCTACTCCTAAAAAGTGAGCAATTTTTTCTAACAAAACTGAAGTTAAAAAGGGTTTGGTAATAAAATCATCACAACCGCCCTCTAAAATAGTATTTCTTTCTGAGGCAAAACTATGGGCAGTCAGGGCAATAATTGTGGTTTCCTGTCCCGCTAAAGAATTTCTAATAATTCGTACCGCCTGATAACCACCCATCACCGGCATCCGCATATCCATTAAAATTAAATGGGGTTGCCAACTTTGCCAGAGATTAACCGCCTCTTGCCCATTAGTAGCTTCCTGTACCAGAAAACCGAGAGGTTCTAATATATTAATTAATAATTTGCGGGCCGTCCAATCGTCATCTACGACTAAAATCCGATATTGAGCTTGATTTGGTGCTAAACTGATCACTTCTCTCTGAGAAATATCGGGAATCGGAATTTGTCGATTTAATATTTCTATGGGTAGGCTAAAAGTAAAAATTGAACCATGATTAACTTGACTATGTACGCTAATTTCTCCCCCCATTAAACGGGCAAAATGACGACTAATCGCTAAACCTAAACCCGATCCCTGTTGCGATCGCCTGCCGGTTTCTGTTTGGACAAAAGGATCAAATAAACCATCTAATTCTTCCTGGGAAATTCCCGGTCCTGTATCACTAATAGTAAATGTCATCTGTCGTTTTTCATCCCCTGGCGATGGCTTGCTAATATTCACCGGCTGCGATAATTTCACATCTAAGGACACCTCACCTTTCATCGTAAATTTCACCGCATTACTCAATAAATTAATTAATACCTGCCGTAATTTACCTTCATCGGCTCGCACATATTGGGGTAAATTAGCATCAATCGTAAAATGTAGAGGTAATTCCTTACTAGATGCCTTTAACTGCAACATTTCCTGTAAAGAACTTAACATCTGCCATAAATTAAAATAATTTTCCGCTAGACTAATTTGACCGGCTTCAATTTTCGATAGATCAAGAATATCATTAATTAAGGTTAATAAATGTTCTCCCGCCCGACTAATAATTTGTAAATGTTCACCCTGTTTTGTCGTCAAATTATCTTGCCGTTGCAATAATTGGGAAAAACCTAAAATAGCATTAAGAGGAGTCCGCAACTCATGACTCATATTAGCTAAAAATAAACTTTTTGCCTGATTAGCAGTATCAGCTAATTCCTTAGCTTTTTCCAATTCACTTTGCACCTTACGCCGATCATGTAATTCTTTGCGCAATTGGGTATAAAGTTGTGCCTGTTGAATGGCAATACCTACCTGCGTTGCTAATCGTTTTAATAAATTAATTTCCCATTTTTCCCAGGGATGTAACTGATCACAAAAATCTACGGTTAATAAACCCCAAATTTGATCCCGTTGCCAAATCGGCATAAATATACTAGATTTTACCTTCGCTAAAGCTAAATATTTTTCTAAACCGTTGGGAATATTCTCCACCGTCGCATCTTTAATCACAATTGGTTGACTATAACGGTAACTTTGATCTGTATTATAAAAATGACTAAATTCCTCATTCATAAATACTGTGCCAATACCACAAGACCACTGTGGAACAACTGATTCATGGGTAATTTGCATAGTATTATTAGGCTGAAATTGCAGAATAAATACCCGATCTGATTGTAAAATATAACGAATTTCCTGCACCGTCGTATTCAGAATCTCGTCTATTTTCAACGACTGGCGAATATGTTGAGCGATCTGACTGAGGATCCGTTCCTGCTGTATTTGTTGGCGTAAAATAGATTCAACTTGTTTTAACTCTTGAATATCAACTACAACAGAAATTAAATAAAGGGTTTCTCCTTCCCCATTGCGGACCCCAGAGCCAGTTAAATTTACCCATTTAATTTGACCATTCTCACATAAATAACGCTTTTCCATAGAATAGCTGGAAATTTTACCGTTAATAATCTGTTGAATATATTTTTCCTGTCTGACTAAATCATCGGGGTGGGTAAATTGCCGATAGGTCTTTTTTAATAGATATTCTTGTTTATAACCGAGCATATCACAAAGACCTTGATTCACCTTGACCAATTCTCCCGACAAATTTGATTGGGCAATACCGACGGCCGCCTGTTCAAAAATCGCTCGGAATAGTTGTTCACTGTCCTTTAAGGCTTCCTCTGTCCGTTTGCGATCGCTAATATCCGTAATCATGGCATAATAACCCCGCACCTGCTGATCTTCTGGATTCACATCAGGCACTAAATTAGCAATCACATAACGACTTTCACCATGTAAATAGGGAACGAGTTTTTCATAGGAGATTTTTTCTCCCTGAAATATTTTGTCTAAATGGTCAAGAACATTCTGATAAGCGATTTCTCCAATTATATCTCTGATAAATTTACCAAGCATTTCCTCTTTTTTTAAGCCAAACCAAGTCTCATAGGTTTTATTCACAAATTGATAATGTAAGGTTTTATCAACATAGGAAATACAAACCGGCAAAGAATCAGTAATGATCCGTAATTTTTGCTCCTGATCCTTACGTTTAATAATTTCTGTCTGTAACTTACCAATTGCCTCCGCTAAATTTTGATTTTGTGCTTCTACAGTAATACCTAATTCCGCATTAGCTTTTTCCATGGCTAACATTACCTGTTTCTGTTCCGTTATATCAAAACTAATAGCCACTGTGCCCATTGATTCACCATTTTCATTATAAATCGGCGAATCAGTGGTTATAACTGGAAAAGTGCGACCGTGCCGATCCTGTACTAAAAATTCACCAGACCAGGTGACACCGTTAGGAAATTGTGAGAAAGCAGCTTTTGCTTCTTTTTTGACTGACTCTGCTGCCAAGAGAAATATGGCATTTTGCCCAATCGCTTCTTCGGCAGTCCAACCATACATTTTAGTCGCAAAACGATTCCAATAAATAATTTTGCCATCATTATCAAAGGCAACCACAGCATTTTCTACCACGTCTAATAAACGGGCTTGGAATCTAATCGCATCTTCGGCTTTTTGGCGTTCTTTGATTTCTTGTTGCAGGAGAGCTGTGCGTTGATTAACTAATTCTTCTAGGTGAGAACGATAATGATTTAATTCTAATTCAATTTTTTTCCTTTCTGTAATATCCTCAGCAATACCAGCGATCCGTTCTATTTCTCCCCGTTCATTATTAATGACAAAAGCCCGATCATAAATCCATCGAATCGTGCCATCCGGTCGAATAATCCGATATTCCCGATGGGTGGGAATACCTTGGCGTTGTTGTCGATAGGCTGACATTAATAATTCCCGATCAATCGGATAAACGTATTTTAACCAATTTTGCCAAGAATTTTTGCCTTTGGTGAGTTGGTCGAGCGATCGCCCCCAAATTTTTTCATAGGCAGGGCTAATATACAGTAATTCCTGTTCTTCCGAGGAAAACAACCAGAAGACATCTTGAATATTATCAGCTAATTGCCGGAAGCGTTCTTCACTGTCCCGCAGAGCTTCTTCTGCTTGCCGACGTTCGGTAATATCTCGCAGGGAAACAATATATACTTCTTCTCCTTGCCATTCTGTCACAGCAATACTCATTTCCCCCAAAGCTAATTTATTTTTACTTTGCATAATATTTACTTCTGCTGTCTGCCCCACTAAAATCGGCATCCCAAAATCACTATCTAATAATTCATCTAAGGGCAGATTAAATAAACTGCTGGCAGCCGAGTTAGCAAATTTGATTTTACCAACTTTATCAACAATTAAAATACTGTCAGAAGTATTAGCAATAATCACGTGTAAACGGGATTCACTTTCCCATAATTGATTTTCTATTAATTTATGATAGGTAATATCAGTAGTGCTGCAGAGAATTTGTTGAATATTACCGGCTGTATCCCTCTGAAATACTACATCATAGGAACGTAACCAACGCCAAGTCCCATTAGCATGACGCAGACGATAATCATATTCTAAAACCTGATTAGTTAAATTCTTTTTAAAACGGTGGGGAATATCTAAAAAAGCCTGTTGATCATCAGGATGAATATTTTGTAAGAAAAATTCCCGACCAAGATTCCTCACCGTTTCCATGTCATAACCTAAAATATTAGTGATTTTTTGATTAATATAAAAGTGAGTATTTTCCTCCAGATTATACAGGTAAATAATATAAGGAGAATTATTAGCAATCCGATCTAACAACACCTGATTTTTTTGTAGTTGCACCAACGCTGATTTATAGTAGGTGACATCATGGGTAATACAGATAGCAGTATTCACTTGATAATTAGCATCAAACTCAGGAAATAAATGCCCCTCAAAATTACGTTTACCTAAGTGCGGTGTATCAAAGGTAAATTCAATCATTTGCGGTTTACCACTAGTAAATATTGAGGTTAAACAATCATCCCAAAATTTCACTACATCATCAATCAATCCTAAATCTTGATTAGTTTTACCAATAAATGCTTCCGGTGGCAAACCAGTAATATCAGTAATTACATCGCTGACATAAATATACCGAAATTCTTTGTCAAAGCGGGTCACCAGGTCTGGTAAATTATGGGTAAATGTGTTATTGACTGCGGGGGGAGGGTCTATTAATTTTGTGTTAGTGTGTGGATATTCTGCTACTTCATCCAAAATTTTCATCATAAATATTTTCTGCCCGTCTGCTCTGTGATACAAAGATACTTGCAGATTTGCCCTGACTAAATAACTGTTTTTATGTACATAACGTTTTTTCATCGTATAACTAGAAATCACGCCGGCAATAATATTTTGATTATAGATTTTTTGTAAAACTAAATCCGGTAGATAGGTGATTTGGGGCCACGATATATTCATTAATTCTTGCTCACTGTACCCCACTAATTCGCAGAATTTTTGATTAGCTCGTAATATATGACCTGTCTCATCAGCCATTGAGCCGGCGGTGTTTAAATTATTATATATTTGCTCTAAATCTTTGTCAGATAGGCAATTCTGCTTAATAAAATTACGATGATCAAGCTGATCAATGCTTGCTTTTAATTGATGTTCTACTTTATCTAATTTTTGTTGAAATTGTCGCATCATATTCACAGTCAGACGCAAACAATGGGCTAAACTTTGGGGAGTTAATTCCTCTTTTGTAAAAGTATCGGTGATGGTTAAGGGGGAAAAATCTAAGATATTTTCAGGTGTATTGGTAATAAAAATAACCGGGTGGGGATCAGCCTGATCAGAAAATTGCTGTAATTGTTCTGGGGCTTGATTTTGACAAATTGCCTGATCAACTAAATAAATCAGGGGTAATGATTTAGTTGTATTATCTGGAATATTATTTAATAATTCTAAATCTAATAATTCTAATTGAGACCAGGTGACAACTGAATGAAAAATTGGCGAAAAATCAAGTAAATGTTGAGTTTCTTGCAAAAGATCTTGATAATCCTCTGGTTGAGAAGTAACTAATACTATTTCCACTGAATTATCGATCATGACCTGCATCCCCTTATCAGATTTTTTGTTAACTTAAGGAGTTATTCTTAATTTACATCTATCATATTCTAAAGTTTGTATGAGGTGCAATATTCTCAGTGTCAATTATTATTAACTACTGAGAATTTTCAGGTAATTTATATTACCGCCGATCAGGCAGGGTGGGTTAACATCATCGTTTTGCCGAAAAGCAAAGATTTTTGAGTAACCCGCCCTTATGAAAATTCTGCTGTTTTTCTTGAGTTTTATTAATTGTTATGAAATTAACGCATATTGCGTTTTTTCTCCAACTTCGGATCCCGACTATTCACCGCCGCTAATTCTGCATCTAATAAAGTGCGACCCGTTGCTGCTAAATATACATCATCTAAACTAGGACGAGCTTGAGCAATACCAAAAATCGGTAAATTAGCCTGCTGTAAAGTAGTTTGAATCTTAGATAAAGTTTCCCCCACCGCTTGCCCCCGATCAGCAATTACCAAGTTTAAAGAATTACCTTGAGCAGTATTAATAATCACCTCCTGCACCATCGGTAAAGTTTGTAATAATTGTTTTGCCGATTCTGCCTCAGTCAAAGGTGAAAATTCCCGGATGCGCAAAGTAATGCGATCGCCCCCAACTTGATCTTTTAATTGATTAGGCGTACCCTCAGCGATCACCATACCCTGATCAATAATTGCTACCCGGTCCGCTAATGCGTCAACCTCTTCCAAATAATGACTAGTTAATAACACCGTTGTCCCCTGTTTTTGTAAATAGCGGAGAAAATCCCAAATAGTCACCCGACTTTCAATATCCAAACCGACCGTCGGTTCATCTAAAACTAAAACCGCCGGTTGATGTAACAAACCCGCCGCCAGATCTAAACGCTTTTTAATCCCACCAGAATACGTACCAGACTGCTGATCAATCCAATTACTTAAATTTAATAAATCAATCATTTCCCCGATTCTTTCCTTGCCACGAGCCTTGGGAATATGATAAATGTCCGCCTGTAATTGCAATAATTCCCGCCCGGTTAATACCTTATCTAAGGCCACCTCCTGGGCAATATAACCTAAACGTTGACGAGCCAAACGAGGCTGATCTAAAACAGAAATACCCGTCACTTCTAAACGACCGCCATCTACCGAAATCAAAGAACATAACGCCCGTAAAGTCGTAGTTTTGCCCGCCCCATTCGGTCCCAATAGGCCAAATATTTCCCCAGTATTTACCTGAAAAGAAATATTTTTCACCGCCGTCACCGTGCCATAGTTTTTTTGTAAATTTTCTACTAAAATCGCTGGGATCATAAATTATTTTGATTAAATCTGCCTAGAATTACGTTTTTATTGTAACCATAACTCAATTCCTCCATATTTTCACGGCTGCCTTTTTTTGCTAATATTGGCTGTTGCTTTGTGTTTTGTGAAAATAAATCTAAAATCTAAACAAAATGAATTATCAAATTACCCTGTTACCTGGCGACGGTATTGGTCCCGAAATTATGACGGTGGCGATCGCCGCCTTGGAAGCTGTCGGCAAAAAATTAAATTTACAATTTGCCTTTACCACAGCTTTAATTGGCGGTGCTGCCATTGATGCCACAGATAATCCCTTACCAGAGGAAACCTTAAATACTTGTCGGCAAAGTGACGCTGTATTATTAGCGGCGATTGGTGGTTATAAGTGGGATAATTTACCCCGTCACCAACGCCCGGAAACAGGTTTATTAGGTTTACGAGCCGGTTTAGGTTTATTTGCCAATTTACGCCCGGCAAAAATTTTACCCCAATTAATTGATGCTTCTAGTTTAAAAAAAGAAGTAGTCGAAGGCGTTGATATTATGGTCGTGCGGGAATTAACCGGCGGTGTTTATTTTGGTGAACCGAAGGGAATTTTCACCAGCGAAACCGGCGAAAAACGGGGGGTGAATACCATGGCCTATACTGAATCAGAGGTTGATCGAATTGGCAGAGTTGGTTTTACTACTGCCCAAAAACGGGGTGGTAAATTATGTTCGGTTGATAAAGCCAATGTCTTAGAAGTTTCCCAATTATGGCGGGACCGGATTAATGCCTTAGCTCCCGAATATCCTGATGTGGAATTAAGTCACCTGTATGTCGATAACGCTGCTATGCAATTAGTCCGCTGGCCGAAACAGTTTGATACGATTGTCACTAGTAATTTATTTGGCGATATTCTGTCTGATGCGGCCGCTATGTTAACCGGCAGTATTGGGATGTTGCCTTCGGCTAGTTTAGGAGAATCAGGACCCGGTGTATTTGAGCCGGTACATGGTTCTGCCCCGGATATTGCTGGGCAAGATAAAGCTAATCCCTTAGCCCAAGTATTAAGTGCTGCCATGATGTTGAAATATGGTTTGAATCAACCGGAAGTTGCTGATATTTTAGAAAAAGCGGTTTTACAAGTATTAGATCAGGGTTATCGCACGGGTGATATTATGTCGCCGGGTATGCAGTTAGTCGGTTGTCAAGCTATGGGTGAAGCCTTATTAAAATTACTGTGATAATTTTGATAATTTAGTATAGCGATTTTCATCCTGGGGTAGTAGGGGCAATTCATGAATTGCCCCTACGGTCTCGGTTTATTAACAGATTCTTGTACATCGATAGGTTGCAATTGGCTATAGTGATTTGCTTGTTAATCAGTGACAAATATGATCCATCCTAACTCTTATTGAAAAGAGGAGAACAGTCAAAGCCCCCCTTATTAAGTGGGTTAGAGGGATCAGAAGAATTAGAATATTACCCTAGATCAAAAACTGCTATTAGGAAAAAATTTATGAACTGGAATTATATTAGTAACCATATTACAGAAGTAACAGGTAAACAATTTACGGTGAGTAAGTGGCAAGTGTTGAATGGCGGCTGTATTAATCGGGCTTTTTCTATTACGGATGGTAAGGATCGCTATTTTATGAAACAGAATAGCGTTACCCATGCCGATATGTTTATTGCCGAAGAATTAGGTTTACAACATTTATGGGAATCCCATACTATTCGAGTACCAAAACCTATTTGTTATGGAGTGACGGAGAATAATAGTTATATTGTTTTAGAATGGTTAGATTTAGATGGTCCGGGCGATCGCTCCTCCTATTATTTGATGGGAAAAAATTTAGCTCAATTACATCGTTGGCAAAATCCAGAGGTAGAATACCAGGATAAATTTGGTTGGGTGCGGAATAATACGATTGGTTCTACCTTACAAGTGAATACTTGGCATGATAGTTGGATAGAATTTTGGCGGGAACATCGTCTAGGTTTTCAATTAAGATTAGCCGCAAAAAAAGGCGGAAATTTTCCCTTAGCTGATCATATTTTAAGTGCAGTACAAATAATTTTGGCAGATCATACTCCTCGTCCTTCCTTAGTGCATGGTGATTTATGGGGCGGTAATGCCGGTGTGACTGAAGATGGAGAGCCGGTGATCTATGATCCGGCGGTTTATTGGGGCGATCGGGAGGTTGATTTGGCAATGACAGAATTATTTGGCAGTTTTCCACCGGAGTTTTATCAAGGTTATAATGAAGTCTGGCCGTTGTCTGCCGGTTATGAACATCGCAAAATTTTATATAATTTATATCATGTTTTGAATCACTATAATTTATTTGGTGGTAGTTATGGCGGTCAGGCTAATAGTATGATTAAACAGTTATTAAGAGACTTTACTTAGGGAATAGGGGGCGATCAAGAAAATTGTGTCAAAGTTTAAATTAGAGAAGCAAACATCCCTTAAACTCAATAGCCAAGTGATTTAACACTCTTTTCCCATCCCTAATAGGCATAAGTCCATTTCTTGGATAGATTGTTGATAAAACCATGATTTCCTAATACTCGGATACTTTACTTTTTATCCCAGCGTTGTGCAAAATCTATGAGAGCTTATTCTGGTAACTGTATTGTTCAAAAAAATAGGGAACAATTAATTTTGTTCCCCAAGAATATTATCAACGATCAAAAATTTATAAATATTAAACCTTCGCTTCCTCTACCAACTTACCCCAACCCAAATCAGTCAAAGCATTATTCCGACGCAGCGGACGAGTCACCAACTCCAGAATATCACGGGCATTAGTAAAACCATGAATTTGAGCAAACGTAAACTCCACCGACCACTTAGTATTAATACCCCGTGCCTCCAAAGGATTAGCATGAGCCATACCAGTAATCACCAAATCCGGTTTTAACTCATAAATCCGCTGAATTTGATTATAATTATCAGGCTTTTCTACTATTCTGGGAATAGCCACACCCATTTCCCGACAAGTCTTTTCTAATAACTCCAATTCCGCTGCCTGATACCGCTTATCCATGTAAGGAATACCAATTTCTGGGCAACTCATTCCACACCGTATTAAGAAACGAGCTAGGGAAATTTCTAATAAATTATCTCCCATGAAAAATACTGATTTATCCCGCACTAAACTAACGTATTCCTCTAAAGATTGCCATATTTGGGCTTCCCGTTCCTCTAAACCCTTCGGCTGAATACCAAAAGCATCACAAATTTTTTCAATCCAAGCCCGACTACCATCAGGACCAATCGGGAAAGGTGCATTAATTAAATTACATTTGCGTCGCCGCATTAAGGTGGTAGCAGTGCGGGATAAGAAAGGATTAACCCCCGCCACGTGATAGCCTTCCTGGATTAAGGGTAATTCTGTATAACGTTTAGCCGGCAACCAACCCGAAACCTTAATACCCTGTTTTTTCAATTCCAAAGTTAACTGCGTCACCACCGGATCCGGTAAAGAACCAAATAATACTAAAGGATTATGGTTGACATATTCTGACTCTTCCGCTGCCACATCTTCTTTTTTCTTACCGAAATTCATCAACTTCTGAATAGCATTGCGTTCTTCTTTTTCTGACTCCTTCACTAACTTGTCAGGACACTTATTCGCCATGGCGGCTAATACCGTATCTTCCCCTTGGGTAAAAGCATAATCTAAACCGTTTGCCCGTGCCACCACAATCGGAATATTTAACTCAGTTTCTAAACGGGGAGCTAAACCTTCTAAATCCATTTTAATAATTTCTGTGGTACAAGTACCGATCCAGACAATCACACTCGGATTGCGATCGCGCTTAATTTGCAGACAAAGCCGTTTTAATTCCTCATAATCATTTAACTGAGCAGAAATATCACCTTCTTCCAATTCTGCCATAGCATAACGAGGTTCGGCAAAAATCATCACCCCCATAGCATTCTGTAAAAAATAACCACAGGTTTTTGTACCAATCACCAAGAAAAAACTATCCTCAATTTTCTGGTATAACCAAGCCACACAACTAATCGGACAGAACGTATGATAATTACCTGTTTCGCACTCAAACTTTAAATTAGTTTCCGGTGTAATAGCAGCAGTCATTGTAAAATTTCCTCCTTTCTCAGGTTGGTTAATACTTGGTTAATAACAATTATTTGGTTAATCCAATTAATTGTGTTTTTACATAGAAAATTAGGATATGCAGTTATTTAGATCTATATATTTAGAGGTATTAGACAGATTTTTAGATAAATTAAACCTGGCTTGATTGATGATCAAGCCTATTGCTAAATTAAGTTAAGCTAAGATAGGTGAGAAAATCTTTTGGCAATATTCGACAATTTTTTGCGAGTCATTTTACAAATAAATTGTCGGAAAGATTTTAAAGAGAAATCGTTGAAAGTTTTACTGCCTAAATCCTGGAATGAATCTTGTAAGTTTAACTTTGTCTCAACGATTTGTTTCCCATTCCCTATCTTTTGGACTCACTCCAGGTCTAAAAGACCGGCAATATCCTCATCATCATCACCCGATTTTTTCTTATCACTAGCTAGACCGTCTAAATCTAAACCATCTAAATCACCGAAGTCTCCTAAATCATCATCTCCTAGAGATAATTCTTCCCCTGATAAGTCATCACCAAAGGGAGAATCTCCGCCTAGGTCTAAATCTGCATCAAGACCTAAAAGATCGTCTTCACCACCTAGATCACCCATATCGAGATCACCTAAGCCAGAACTTGCGTCATTTAGATCACCCATGTCTAGGTCGCCTAAACCACTGCTGTTATCACTTAGATCGCCCATATCGAGATCACCTAAGCCAGAACTTTCGTCATTTAGATCACCCATGTCTAGGTCGCCTAAACCACTACTGTTATCACCTAGATCACCCATATCTAAGTCGCCTAAGCCAGAACTTGCGTCATTTAGATCACCCATGTCTAGGTCGCCTAAACCACTGCTGTCATCACCTAGATCACCCATATCTAAGTCGCCTAAGTCAGAACTTGCGTCATTTAGATCACCCATATCAAGGTCGCCTAAACCACTGCTGTCATCACTTAGATCACCCATATCGAGATCACCTAAGCCAGAACTTTCGTCATTTAGATCACCCATATCAAGGTCATCTGAACTACCACTGTCATCATTTAGATCGCCCATATCAAGGTCGCCTAAATCACTACTATCCTCACCTAGAACACCCATGTCTAGGTCATCGACACTACCACTGTCATCATTTAGATCGCCCATATCAAGGTCGCCTAAATCACTACTATCCTCACCTAGATCATCTACTCCTAAATCATCGAGATCACCAGCATCGAAAGACACTTCTGCATCTGCCGTAGCGATCGCCCCTTCTTCCCCAAAAGGATCAGGAATATCTTCCGCTACAAAATCATCGCTAGTTGTCTCGACCGTTCCCCCTAAATCTAAATCACCGTCATCTAAACCCAGGTCAACATCAGCGTCAGATAAACCCATATCTAAACCGCCATCATCTGCGAAACCTAAGTCATCATCGGCGGTAACAGTTTCTTCCCCTAAATCTAAGCCTAAGTCATCAGCACCTAGATCGTCAGCACCTAGATCATCAGATAAACCTATGTCTAAGTCGCCACCATCATCTAAACCTAAGTCATCATCCACGGTGACAGTTTCTACGCCGAAATCATCATCAGCATCAAAACCTAGATCATCGGAAGTTGCCTGATCAGATAAACCTAAATCATCATCGACGACGAGATCAGCTTCTAAACTTAAATCATCATCCAAACCTAAATCATCAGACAACATCCCGTCTGATAAATCCATATCCAAAGCATCCTCATCTAAAGCGAGATCATCGGATGCTTCCTCCGCCATCATGCCTGCTATACCAACTCCAGCCACCGCACCTAAACCAGCTACTGCAGCAGTTGTAGCCACATTTGATGGACTAATAGCAGGCTCTGGTGGATAATAGGCGGGAACAGAGGCCATAGGACTAGGGCTAGGAGCCTGGATCGGCGGTAGGGGACTACCATCTAAAACTTTGTCCGGGTCAAAATGTAAACCCAATACTTCAATTAAACTATCAGCATCGGCCTTTAGTTTAGAAAAGGGTAACATTAAGGCCTCTAACTCTGGCTCTAAGGCGTTTAATATACCCAAGATGAGGTATGAGGCTGGCCTGCGACCGCCATCGGGGGTAGGAACAGTATTCTGTTCAGTCATGTGCAGAATCATCCAAGGCCTATTGCGTTGGTAATACTGCACCCATTTTGCTCTTAGTGAGTCTGAAAAATTATTAAAAAAAACCATACCTCTATGATCTCCTCATCCTGAGAAATACCTATACTAAACCATCATTAAGTCTAGCTCTTGATTAGCATTTTTGTTAGATTCTTGTGGATTTAGATAGAAATCTGAGAGAAGAGCGAACAAATCCCGGTCTGGTGTGTCTTGGGGAACTACTCCCTCTGGTAAGGACAGCAATTGATCGGCAATATTCAAATAATAATCACAGACATAATTTAAGGATGGGTCAGTTTCGGCCATTTCAAATAGGGTTTTACCTTTGACTCTGGAAACCCGAATATCCTCAATTAGGGGTAATACTTCTAAAACGGGCATGGGTACTGTCTCTATGTATTTTTCGATCAAATCCCGCTTAACGGTACGATTGCCAATTAAACCGGCTAACCGCAGGGAATGGGTACGGGCTTTTTCTCGCACAGAGGCAGCAATCCGATTAGCGGCAAATAGGGCATCAAAGCCATTATCCGTAACAATCACGCAATAGTCAGCATAATTTAAGGGGGCGGCGAATCCACCACAAACCACGTCACCTAATACGTCAAACAGGATTACGTCGTATTCATCAAAAGCATTTAATTCTTTTAATAATTTGACAGTTTCTCCGACTACGTAACCACCGCAACCAGCACCAGCGGGCGGACCACCGGCTTCTACACAATCAACCCCACCATAACCTTTATAAATCACATCTTCGGCCCAGATGTCTTCATAATGAAAATCCTTTTCTTGTAGCGTGTCAATAATAGTAGGGATTAAAAAACCTGTGAGGGTAAAGGTGCTGTCGTGTTTAGGATCGCAACCGATTTGTAATACTTTTTTACCCCGTTTGGCTAAAGCTGCGGAAATATTACAGCTAGTGGTTGATTTGCCAATGCCGCCTTTGCCATAAACTGCCAGTCTCATGTTTTTATCCTCAAAATTTTAATTAGTGGGTTAGTAGGCGAAATGAGTTTAATTACTCATCAGTTCTAGGTTTGATCGATAATTGAACTTTTTTATTGATGAGATTCATTATTGACTAACTTTCTCAAAATGGGAAGAGGTCTATTTTTTGTCAGAGCGATTAAACCCGATTAATAAGTTAATAAATTATTTTAAATCTTTTATTTTGCTCTCTATAGTCTGTGAAAAGTTTATATAACTTTATTTAAGTTTTTATGTAACTGTTTTTATATAAATAGTGACAATATTAAAATTTTTTCCTGAAAAAATGGACTTATAATCCAGTTGATTGGCTATAAGTCTTTTAAAATAAGAATCTTGGGTTTTAAACTATTGTCTTTGAATACTTGACAAAATGTTTTTTGACATAAAACAACCAGCAAAAGTCTTTGGTATTAAGTCAAATATCCTGAAAATCAGAATAAAGTCGAATTGAGTTTGATTTGGTAAAAATTTTAAATAGCTGATCGCACCCGAAAAATACCTAAATTATGAGGAAAATATAAATTTTGGGTAAGTATATTTAACAAACTCGATATATTGTCAATTTTTGTAACAAATTTATTTTGCCGTCCAGAAAAATTTTTATTTACAAAAATAATTTGTCTTTCGTCCCTTTATTCAGTTGTTGGCCATGGTGATTAATAATTCATTAATAATTCAACTAAATTAAAACGGTCTTAAAATCACATTGAAATAAAAACCATCGGCTTGAGCATTATTACCTCGTTCTTCCAAGGTAACTAAATAACGAGCATAATCTAAACGAATACTTAATTGGGGAACTGGTTGCCAAATTACCCCTAAACCTAAACCGGCTAAAAATCTTTGATCGGGATAACTATCATTTAGTTCATTATTAGAATGATTCCAGACCATGCCCATATCAAAGAAGGGGGCTAACTGCACAACCGGCAAACTGGTTTCATCTTGATAAACAGTAATCCGATTCTCGGCGGAAAAACGAAAACCATTATCCCCCGACCGAATATTTTGTTCATAACCCCGCACCGACTGACCACCGCCAATAATAAATTGGTAATAGGGTAAGAGTGGATCCATTGCTAATTGTAAATCTGCTTGCAAAATCAAAAAACTGCGATCGCTAATTCGTTGTAAACGTTGTGCTTGTCCTAACCAACTAATAAACTGCCCATCAGCTAAACCATCACTATCTGTTTCTGTAGCCCCAAAAATCGGTAAACCTAAATTAAATTGTGATCGCAATGCCCAAGCTCCATTTGGGTCACGACGTACATAATCCTGGGCAAAACGAATCACCGTACTAGAAGTGCTTAAATTATTATCGTCACTACTAGGAGAAAATTCATCCGCCCCGATCTCTGTCTCACTTTTTTGATAGGTCAAACCCAAAGATAGAGCAAATTCCTTAATCGGATCCCTAATTAAAGGCTGCCGAAATGTGATCTCATAAGCCTGAGTATTCCCCGTAATATCAAATTCCGCTAATTGTTCCGTGATAATACCATTGCGATTAGGAGCCACCCGCAATTGCAGACTGCCATTCATGGCATTAACTGGCAAATTATAGACAAAATCAAATACATCAGAATCCCCGCCAAAAATCCCTGTATTATAATAGGAGAGAGCTAACATATCGCCCATGCCAGTTAAATTACGATTAACAATATTTGCCCCGATTCTTTCCGAACCAACACTGGGAGGAGAATAGTTATCAACACTAATCGTTAAATCCCAGGGATCGGCTTCTGCCACCCGCACAATTAAAATACTTTCGCCCTCTTGATCGCCTGCCCGTAAACTAGCTTCAATATTTTCAAAGAGAGGATCAACCCGTAATAACCTTAATTGATTTTCCAACTTCGCCGTATCTAAAGGTTTACCGGCTCCTAATCTAATACGTTTCTCAATATAAGATGACTTAACCCGCTTATTTCCCTCAATATTAATCACTCCTAATACACCTTCAATCACCTGAATATTGACAATACCATCGTCAATTGTTTGCACTGGCAAAACAGCTCTGGAAGTAATATATCCCCGTTCTAAATAGATGGCAGTAATTTGATCAGCTACTTGTCGTAATTCTTCTAAAGTAACTTCTTTACCCTGGAAAGGAGTAGTAATAGCTTTGATTTCCTCCTCAGACAAAATACTACTACCTTTAACTAGAATATCCTGCACTTGTACTTTTGTGGCGGGTGCAGGTGTTTCTTCCGGTGTCGGTGTTGGCAGAGTTTCATCAGGCGGAGGAATATCAGGGTTATCTAAATTATGATCATTAACCGTGGGAAGTGGTGTATTAAAATCGGGAGGCGGCGGCGTATTATCAGGATTAGGACTAATCGGCGTAACGGGAATAACTTTGCGAGTATTAGGATTATCTGACTCTGCTTGATTGGGAGATTGACTGAGAAAATATTTTAATTTATCTGGTAATTTATTTAGGTCGTCCGCTGATAAGTCATTCGCTGGAATAGTATTGATCGGGTTAAGAATAGAATATTTATTAAATCTATGATTATTAGTATTATTTGGCTGTAAGGAAAAATCACTAATGACTGAATGATCAGCATCTTGCTTTAATAATTTACGAAAGGAATATTTAGAAAAAGAGCTTTTATTTAATAAAACTTTATTTGGTGACTCCCCTAGAGAACTTTCTGCCATAATTAACGGCACAGATAAAATTGTTACTAAACTTAACAAATAACCTAACTTATAATATTTATATCCCATAAATTTTTTATAGTTAATAATTTAATAATATGTTTTGAGTTAGTATAGCACCAAAATTATCCCCTCTTGAAGGTGAAAATACTAGACCGTAGAAGTATAATTACTCCTACGGCAAATAGTTTATTAGCTTATTTAAAAAAAATATCAATTTCGCTCATTTTATGAATACCAATTATTAGTGGCAAACACTAATTGAAAGGTACTAATTGAGAACTCACAAAAGTAGAGTTACTAATTTTTGCATCAATACCAATTTCTCTTAATACTTGTATCCACTCAGAACTAGCAACACTACTATTCTGCTCTTGTTGTAATTGAGCAAGGGCGGTTAAAGTATCATACCAAATAGCTTGCTGTTTATAAGTATTTGCCCGATCAGTCAGTGATGCACCGACGTTAGCAGTAGAAGCATCTACCCGTTTTACCCAGGAACTCACATCAATGGATTGATCAACTAAAGTAAAATGCACTATGTAATTTTTCCCTACTTCCAGAGTGGGAGCATTACCTAGTTGAGCCGGTAAACTGACACTGATAATACCTGGTCCTTTCGTTGTCAGTTTAAATACACTTTTGTAGAGGGTTTGGTCTTTGTCATCTGCCAAGATTAACTCTACGGTACTATTTAACAGGGGTCCATTCAGGTGATAGAAAAAAGTGGGTTGGCTCGTAGTGGTTAAACCCGCATTGGTTTGGGGTACTAAGGCCGTTAGAACTACCCCCCTCGTGCCACCACCTTCCCGTCTGCCCGGAATACCTCTTTCGGGCGGGGTAAATTGGTTCCAGCGAATCTGATCCAATGTATTACCGGGCTTCGTTTGGGCAATAGAGTCCTGTTTATTGACAATTGACAAAGACTGAACAGAGGCCACAAGTGGAGATGGAGCGGGTGGCTGGCTGGCATCAAATTTTGCTGGTGCATTGTCAGCGATCGCTCGATGGAGAGGAACGAATAGACCACCAGCCAAAGCTAAAGAGATATTAACGACGGAAAAAAGTATTTTGGTCCTAAACATATTAATTATTCCTTTAGTCGATTTAGCATCTTACGATACTATTATCGTAATTTGACTTTTGCATACTATTTTACACGACAGTCCAAAGTTTCTAGGTAAATATTATATTTCTCAATATTTTTGTCAACAAATATATTGAAAATATTAAGTAAACGTTAAGTACATTTGCCGATCAGACTGGAAATATAGCAATTTTCTCTTGAGTGAGGTGTCAACTTATCTTGATCAGCTATATTAGGCCAGTGTACTTGAAAACATTGAGTTAATTAAATTGTGGTACAAAGATAAAATGATTCTAAAATTTTAGAAAAAATTTTAAGTTCCTCAATACTCCTGGAATCAAACAATAGAACAATATATTTACTCAACTAGTTGCCTGAAATAACTTAATTAAAATAACTTACTGCAATAAATATTTATGACTTCTGATATACCTCGATTATCACCGCCTGATACATCTCACCGAACAATTAGACCCATCGGTGTGGTTTCAGTTTATGGTATTTGTTTTGATGGTGATCAACTCTATGCCATTGATAAAAATAGGGGATTTGTTTTAAAAATTAATCCTTTGACTGATGATACATCAGTAATTAATCCTTATCAAACCGATGAATTTATTGATGTCACTAGTTTAGTGATTTCTCAAGACAGTCTTTGGTTAACCCGTGATAATAGTGTGTATTTTTGTCCGGTACTTTCTAAACAGTTAGCAATTTCCCAATTAGATCCCCAACATTTTGTCACCTTACCCTACCAAGCAGATGGCCTTGCGGTTTCTGACTCAACGGTTTATGTCAGTTGCCAAAAAGCCGGTAAGATCATGGTATTTAATCGGCGAACTGGTCAAGAAATTACTAAATTTTATGCTCCTGGTATTGGTTTTGAGAATTTGACTTTACGGGGGGAAGAATTATGGGTGAGTGATCAACAGGAACAAACAATTTATTGTTTAGACCGGGCAACTGGTCATGTCAAATTTAGTCTATTAACTCCCTTTGAATCTCCCACTGGGTTAGCTTTTCATCGTCACCCGGAAACAGGAGTAGAACAGCTTTATGTCGCATACGCTGGGGAAGAATTGTATATTCGGGATGATCCTAATTCAGCGGAACCTTATCGGCTTAGTCGGCGCGATCGCACTTTTATTCATCCCTTATCTTTTCACTATCATGAGCAGGAAAAATATGCTATTTCCAATGGGTTTCTAGTAGAAATGTCCTATGTGGAAGAATTAGAGCCGTTGGATGAAGTCTATTTAGATGATTTAGAATGGCGAATTGCCTTACCTAGTAATACGATTCGTCAAAAAGTGCGAGAAATTTCTCCCATCGGCATGAATTTTACCGAAATCGAGGAAAACGGAGAGAGAATAGCAGTTTTCCGCTTTAAACCTTTACACCATCGGGAACGGCGGATTTTTGGTTGGCGGGCAATATTAGAAGTCTATTCTATTAAATATCATCTGCAACCCTATGATTGTGAAAAAATACCTGAATTATCAGCAGAAATGCAACAAAAGTATTTAAAGGATGATGATAATTTAGCAATGGCAACTGACACTATTAAAGAGGCTGCATTGCTGGCGGTGGCAAGGGAAACGAATATTATTAGAAAGTTATTAAGTATTCGTAATTATGTTTATGATTGTTTATCCTACAAAGTCACAGCCCAAATAGATCCACCGGATGTAGTATTAAAAAGGGGTACAGGTTCCTGTGGTGAATACGTTGGTTTATTATTAGCGCTGGCTCGTTTAAATGGCATTGCCTGCCGAACAATTGGGCGGTATAAGTGTCCAGCTTTTCCCGATCATCAAAATTTACCTTTAGAGCCAGAGTTTAATCATGTGTGGTTAGAATTTTATATTCCTGGTTTTGGTTGGGTGCCCATGGAGTCAAATCCTGATGATATTCAAGAGGGCGGACCTTATCCCTTAAGGTTTTTCATGGGTTTAGCTTGGTATCATATAGAAATTGGTAAGGGTGTGAAATTCCAATCTTTGACGGATCAGGGTTTACCTTTAGATAAGGAAAAAATTTCTATTGGTAATTTAGCAATTAATCATGTGCGCTTTAAAATACTAGAAGAGTTATTTTAATCAGATTAATTTTTAAATAATCAGACATGATCAAACACCGTAGGGGCAATTCACGAATTGCCCCTATTCTGTTGGCACAAAAACCGCTATAATATTTCCATTAATCAATAGTTAATAGTTTTAGTGAATTATCCTATGCAATTAAGCGATCGCCCTGTAAATGTACATCCTGTTAATATCAATCTACCTGTCCGTATAGCATCGGTACACCGAAAAACCGGCGAAACTGATGTGAATGTAACTATTAATTTAGATGGTACAGGGGTCTGTAAATCTAATACTGGTGTACCCTTTTTAGATCACATGATTCATCAAATTTCTGCCCATGGTCTGATTGATTTAGAAATAAATGCAGTGGGTGATATTGAAATAGATGATCATCATACTAATGAAGATGTTGGTATTACCTTAGGGCAAGCCTTAGCAAAAGCTCTGGGCGATCGCAAAGGTATTAATCGTTTTGGTCATTTTGTCGCCCCCTTAGATGAAGCCCTTGCACAAGTTTCCCTAGATTTTTCTGGTCGTCCTCACTTAACCTACGGTTTAGATATTCCTACCCAGCGAGTCGGCACTTATGACACCCAATTAGTCAGAGAATTTTTTGTAGCAATAGTCAATAATAGTCAGATGACCTTACATATTCGGCAGCTAGACGGGATTAATTCTCACCATATTATTGAGGCAACTTTTAAAGCCTTTGCCAGAGCATTACGCATGGCTGTGGAATACGATTTGAGACGTTTAGATAGTATTCCTAGTTCTAAGGGAGTATTGTAAAGTTCTCAAAATTTATGGTAGAAAAACAACGGCAAGCCAGTCAGCGGGTAGGCATATTAGGGGAGGATTTAGTAGCCATTTGGTTAGCGGGGCAAGGATGGCAAATATTAAAAAAGCGGTGGCGATCGCCCTGGGGAGAAATTGATATTATTGCTAGAAAAATGCAAGGTAATCAATCAGAGATTATTTTTGTGGAAGTGAAAACCCGCCGAGCAAAAAATTGGGATGAGGATGGTTTACTCGCAGTTTCAGCTACTAAACAGGTGAAATTATGGCAAGCCGCTGAATTATTTGTCACTCAGTTCACAGCAAATTTAGATGGTCGTTTAAATAATTATTCCTGTCGGTTTGATGTTGCCTTGGTTAACTGTCAGGTAAATAGTTTAGCGACTAATACAGAATTCCCCAAGCAAATTAATATTAATCAACCTATTTTGATTGAGGGTTATCAATTGGTATTGCACAAATATATTGAGTCTGCTTTTACAGTTAGTTAGGCAACATCTTAATTATGTAATAATGTGTCAAGGTCGAAATCAGAGAGGTAAACGTTAGAATATGAAAAAGATAACAGTATCCGATGAATCGTCAATCGACTCAATAGCTATTTAGGGCTTGCTGTTATAAATATTGGGAATCCCCCCCACACCTTTAGGCTGGGTAGGATGACAAAGCTAATTACGATCAGACCAATCAGGGCAATTATCTGATTCGACTCCATGGGGATACATCGCACAGACTAATAAATTACCACCATAAACCTGACCATGATAATTTTCGCAACCCCGACAAGCAGGATGGGTTTGTTGATCTGGTTCTACATAGGTAACAAAATTTTGATCAAAATTATGTGTATCTAAATCTTCATCAAAATCATCATACAGTTCAATAATCGGTGCTAATAATTCAGTTAAATACTGATTAATTTGATCAAATAACTGATCACTTTCTAAGTCACGGCTAATTTCCTCTGATAAATCTTCCAATTTATCAACTACCTGAGCAAATTCCTCTGACAAATCAGTAAAAAATTTCTCTACCCCATTTGCCACATCTTCAATCGCTACTAATAAATCTTTAGACCAATCTTCCATGAAACCTCTACTTACCTGTTAAGAAAATTAAGGGCCTTCTGTTTCTAAACGTTTTAATTCATCCTGTAAATTTTTTACCCGATCCCGCAAACGATTTACTTCCTCTGTATCGTCATCCGTGGAAATCTCTATTTGCCGGGGCATATTGCCAGACGGGTTTTCCGTTGGTCCACTCGGTGGTTTGGCTTGGGCTTGACTAACCAGATCGTCAACAAATTTCCGCCCTTCTTCTGCCGTCATCTCACCCCGTTTAACTAGCTCATCTGCTAATTTCTGGGCTTCTTCCTTCAATTCTGCTAATTTAATACCGGCTTTTTCACCAGCAAGGGAAGCTAACCCTACGCCTAAATAAACTGCTTTTTGCAGAATTTCACCGAAACCAGGCATACCACGCATAGTTACTCCTGCAATCTTCTCAAAAAAGATGACTAAAAAAAGGTGACCCGGAGGACACGCCTATGTCAAGCATCCCGTATTGCTGCTATCTTCCGATCCTGACAAGATTTGGGTGTTGACATCGCATGAGTCCGAGTCATTTGTAATCATAACATAACTTTTCATTTTTTATGTATAGATTAAAAATATTGAAAATATATTGATTGAAAACCATTGTTCTTAAAAGTCATTCTTCCACTAATACCCATTCATGTAATTCATACTCAACACAATTATTCTGAATCAGCGGATCTTGACTGACAATTCGTTCTGCCTCATCCCTAGAATTGGCTTGAAAAATCAACATCCCTCCGCCCAATTCTGCCCAATAGCCGGTTTTTGCTTGGTGTCCTTGGGCAATTAGCTCCCGCACATAACTACGATGGGCGGGAATATATTGATCAAATATTTTTTTATTGACGATGCCTTTTTCAATTTTGACAAACCAAGCCATTGTTGTAATTAAAAATAATTTATTGGTGTCTTTCTAGGGCCAACTGAATTAACTGATGCACTAAGTCCGCAAACGGAATACCAGTATTTTGCCAAAGTTGGGGATACATACTAGTGGAGGTAAAACCAGGCAAAGTATTGATTTCATTAATAAATATTTCACCCGTTGCCTCTACATAGAAAAAGTCCACCCGTGCTAAACCGGCACAATCTAAACATAAAAAGGCTTGGGTTGCCATCTCTTGAATTTTACTAACTACCTGATCACTCAATTGAGCAGGAATAAATAAATTAGCTAAACCTTCTGTGTACTTAGTTTCATAATCATAAAAATCACTTTCAAAGGTAATTTCCCCGATCACTGATGCTTTGGGAAAATCATTACCTAATACAGCACATTCTACTTCCCTGGCAACGACTCCCGCTTCCACAATAATGCGTCGATCATAACTGGCGGCATTATCTAGGGCCTTTTCCAATTCACTGCGGTTACGTACCTTGGCAATACCAACGGATGAACCTAAATTCGCCGGCTTGACAAAACAGGGATAACCTAACGTATTTTCAATGTCTTCACACAATTTGGGGAATACACAGGCATTTGACCAAATCTGCGATCGCCTAACCGCCATATATTTCACTTGGGCTAATCCTGCTTGAGCAAAGGCCATTTTCATGGCAATTTTATCCATACCGACAGCCGAACCTAATACCCCAGAACCGACTGAGGGAATTTGCATTAATTGCAATAAACCTTGAATCGTACCGTCTTCGCCATTTGGTCCATGTAATACCGGGAACCAAACATCGATATTAGCGGCCTCCGCTGGTATTTGCCAAAGTTGGGGGCGAGTTTCAGGGGTTAAATCCTCACAAACTAGAGATTTTTCCCCATTTAAAATATTTTGGGCCACATTGCTTGTCTGCCATACCCCATTTTTTTGAATATAAAAAGGGATCACTTGATAGCGTTGGGCATTTTCCTCCAGTCCTAAACCTTGGGCGATCGCCCTGGCAGAAACAATAGAAACCTCATGTTCACCAGAACAGCCCCCAAATAATAGTCCGACTTTCAATCTACTCATAAATTTTTTTCGCTCTTCTCTGTAGCTTTTGCCAAGTTAATCTCATGGGAATCTAAGTATGCAAAATTTTCCCAATTACCATAGATCTGACTGTAATAGGCCAGAATTTTCTCAACCTTTTGCCGACTAATTGCCGTCGCCTGATCGGTGTATTCAATCAAAACACCCCCTACTTGACTTTGTAAATAGTCAAAGGCTTCACCTGGTTGATTTGGTAAAAGATTAACTTCTATTCCTGGTACTTGACGTAAGTGTGATGCCACCTGACGATAAATAGCTAAAGGTAAACGGGGACAAGAGAGAGACTGAGAAGTCATAGACATAGAGGACATATAAGAGAACTAATTTTCCACTTGCAAGGGTTGGGCCTCATCAATTTCCCGTAATTTTTCCTCACTAATAGTAGAAGGCAGATTGCAACAATTAATATTATCAATACAAACCTTGCCCCACTGTAAGGCCCAACGCACCAATTCCACCCGATTATTAGTGGTAGTTTTATTCAAAATATTACTAATGTGATTATCTACCGTCCGTTTACTAATTTCTAGTCGTTCGGCAATTTTTTCATTAGTTAACCCATCAGCCACTAATTCAATTACCTGTAATTCTCTGTCAGATAGGGAAATTCGATTAGGTGATTCGCCTACAGTCATAAACTTTTAACCTTAAAACTACAATTTAGGAAATTTTAACCTGTAAATTAATTGGTGTCTGTATATCCACTTAAGTATTCATTTTAGGGGGAAATATCCATATTTCGTTGAAAATAAATATCAATTGACTGATCAGGGGCTTCATTTGACAATTCCTGGACATTTGCCTAATTAAAAGACTAGTGATAGACTATGCCAGACTGCTTTGGGCGCGTTTTTTGTGAACGATCTACAAAACAATTTTCAAAATTTATGACCCATTCACGAGTTCTTTGCCTTGGTGAAGTCCTATACGATTATTTGGCCGATCAGCCAGGTGTGAAAAGAGAACAGGTACAATCTTGGACTGCTTACCCAGGTGGAGCGCCTGCTAATGTCGCTTGTGGTTTGGTCAAGTTAGGTACTGCTGCTGCTTTTATTGGTGGTGTCGGGACGGATCAGTTAGGCAATAATTTATTAGAGTTATTAAAAAATATTGGTGTTAATGTGGCCGGCGTGGCATTAATAGAAAATTTCCCGACTCGACAAGTCTATGTGGAACGAGATGGGGAAGGTAATCCTATATTTGCCGGTTTTTCTTCGGATCAACCAGATCATTTTGCGGATGCCCATTTACCGGCTGATATTTTACCGGAGTCTTTATTTGTTGATGCTGATTATTTGGTTTTAGGCACTTTAGAGTTAGCTTATCCGACAACCCGGCAGGCGATCGCCCAGGCTTTGGAGTGGGCTGATAAATATTATGTAAAAATTTTAGTGGATGTAAATTGGCGACCAGCTTTTTGGCGAGATCCAGGAGAAGCCAAGCCATTAATTTTAGATTTATTAAAGGGCGTGGATTTTGTCAAACTTTCCCAGGATGAGGCTTTGTGGTTATTTAATACCACTAATCCTAGTCAAATTAATTATCAGTTAGATTCTGTGGAAGGGGTATTGATTACCAATGGGGCGGCTGGTTGTCATTATTGTTTAAATGATCAGCCGGGGCAGATTAATAGTTTTACTGTGCCTGTGATCGATACAACCGGGGCAGGTGATGCCTTTGTCGCAGGTTTTATCCATCAATTGTGTAGTCGGGGTTTAGCCAGTTTAGCCTATCCCCAAATTGTTGAACAGATTATGACTTATGCTTGTGCGGTGGGGGCTTTGACTACTCAACATTACGGGGCGATCGCTGGACAACCAGATGCCCAGGCAGTGGAGGAATTTTTGGCTAATCGGTATTTACAGTAAATTTTCAGGTTTATGGCACAGGAAATAGAAAGGAAGTTTTTAATCAGTAACGAACAATGGCGATCGCTCTCCCAGGGTGGCAAATATTATTGTCAGGGTTATATTCCTACTAGTCAGGCTGGCACGACGGCGCGGGTAAGAATTATAGAAGATCAGGGTTATCTGACGATTAAGGGTCCGAGTGTGGGGAATGTGCGGTCTGAGTTTGAATATATGATTCCCGTGGCTGATGCCCAGGAAATTTTACATAGTTTATGTGAGCGACCATACATTGAGAAAACCCGTCATAAAATTTTGATTGATGGGTTAATGTGGGAAATAGATGAGTTTCTTGGGGATAATATGGGCTTGATTTTGGCAGAGGTAGAATTATTAGAAAGTAATCAGGCTATTGATTTACCACCTTGGGTGGGAGAAGAGGTATCAGAGGACCATCGTTATTACAATTCTAATTTGGCAAAACATCCCTATAAATCTTGGTAATTATTCTGTAATCAATACACCACCTAAACGAGTCGGTTGTTCATAAATTTTTTTCAGAGTATTAATATCTCTGGGAGAAATATTTGGTGGTGATTGTACTTGGGAATAATACATGACATCATCCTTAAAAGGACTATGCCCCCAAATACCCAGGGCGTGACCAAATTCATGGCGGGCAGCCGAGGCAATATATTCACCAACTTGATTAGGACTTAACCAAATAGTAAATTGTTGTTTTAAGACTGACTTACCATTTTTATTTTGCGTATAAAGTTGATAACGGGCTTCTGCCGAGCGCGATCGCATTCTAGTTAAACTAATGGGAGGTTGCCGACGATAAATGACAATATCGGCGGTGGCTGCTTGGTCAACTAGGGTAAAATCTAAATAGGGTTGCCACTGGAAAATAGCAGCTCGCACAATTTCCCGCCATTCTGAACTATTAGCAATATTAGGATGTTCAATATAGACCTGAATGGGAAATTCTGACCAAATTAATTGCCCAAATTCTGGGGTGTCTATTTCCCCAAAATAATCACCGCTATTCTGCGGGTCTTGCCATTCTGCTAATTTTGCCGGTAGGGGATGCACTTGTGAGGTAAATTGCTGAATATCCTGACTAATAGCTGGTTGGGGATGAACAATAATTATTATAAGAATAGTCAACAGGGCGATCGCTCGGCAGAAAAAACTTCGCCAAATTTTTAAGAGGTTAAACACTATAAAAAAATTGATTAGTTTTCAATAAATTAATTTCAATAATGGCATTGATCATATATCACCCTTGACAATTATCCAAATTTTCTATGGTTTTTCAGATAGGGAGCGAGACTAATATTTACTGCCAATAATTTAGGATTGCCATAGTTTGGGATGAAAAACAATTATATTTGTTATAATCTTAGAAATCTTTGACTTACCAAAAATCTATATAGTCAATTACAGGCTATCAAGATACAAGAATCTTTTGATTAACATACCGTAGGGGCAATTCATGAATTGCCCCTACTAACTAGAATAAAAATCCCTATATGCAAATAAATCTGAAAATGAATAAAATCACCTATCTTCTCAGTAGTTTTTTGATCACCTGTATGATTGCTACTTTACCTAGTTTAGCTGAGGAAAAACCTAATCCCATCATTGAAAAAAATATTACTACCCTATTAGAAACCTATCAATGTCAGGGTTGCGATCTGAGTGGTGCAGACCTCAGTAATCAGGATTTAAGTGGGGCAAACCTATTAGGGGCTAATTTAAAAAAAGCTAATTTAGCCGGGTCTGACTTACGAGGAGCAATATTAAGTAGCGCTAATATGATTGAAGTCAATTTACAAAATGCTAATTTATCTAGTGCTACCTTACATGGTACGACGTTAACTAAAGCTAACTTAGAAAATACTGACTTTACCTGGGCTGACTTGTATCAGGCTTACTTAGAAGGTGCTAATTTAAAAAATGCTAATTTAAAAAATGCTAATCTGAATGGAGCTAGATTAGGTAAGGTGAATTTCTGCGGGGCGACCTTATCGGATGGAGAAAAGGGAAAATGTGATAATTAGGGTTAATTAAGGTTAACGAGAATTAACGAGGGTTAATTAGAAGCGATGTTTTGTAGAAGTATTGAAAATAGAAATTGCTACTGTTTATTCACAGGCTCTCTATAAAAATTAGAGTTGACTCTTTTAATTTTTGATAGTCGAGTTAATATTAAGCAGGCATACTAAATCCTTGTAAAATTTCAGATTGTTCTGCTGAGTTTAAACCTTTGGCTTGTAATAATACGCCAAAACCACCTAAACCGATGGGATCAATTAAAGAATGTAAAGTTTCCCGCCGACTGAATATATCACTGATCGATAAATTGGGATTAGTTGATAATTCTTGTAGGCGATCGCCCAAACCTAAAGCCATTAAAAATAGACCCTGTTGAGTAAAACCTAAATTCACTAAACCGATTAATTCTGCTTGTTTTTCTAAGGCAGTGAAATTAACATGGGTGGTAATATCCTGTGAACCAATTTGCCAGTAAGGATCATTATGACGACCGTGTTCATAATAACATTGTAAAGTACCGGCAGTGCGACTCGGTAAATAATAGCGGTGAGCAGGATAACCATAATCAATTGTGAGAATATAACCTTTTTGTAACTTATCACTAAGTATTTTTAGCCAATCAAGAGCCTGTAAATTAACCTCTGTGCGATAACCGTCAGGATAAATAGGGTCTAGTAAATTAATATTATTCAGTTGTAAATAATGCAGAATTGCGGGACTAGATAATTCACCGATTACTTCCTGAAACTTGATATTAGAATCATCTGGTAAATTTTCTACAGTCACAAATATTTCTTGGATTTGCTGATCTTTCACAATAATTTGATGCACGGGGAAAGCATCGATTAATTCATTAGAGAAACAGCAACCGATTAAACTTTGATCAGCTATATTCTGCCAGTCTTGCCAAGTAACAATATTTTGATCTATCCAAGATTGTAGATTTTCCCTTTGCAGTTGTCTCATACCACTAGATTTTTCAATAATTATATATTGTAAATGACTAAAAAATTCAGCATATTCATCTTTGATATACTGACAAATTTGATCAGTGAGTATGCCTTGACCAGCCCCCATTTCCACTAAATGAAAAGGCTGATTTTTACCTAATATTTGCCACATTTGATAAAACTGTTTGGCTAATAATTCGGCAAAATCTTTTCCCCAATATACGGAGGTAATAAAATCACCTTTTTTCCCGATTTTTTGTTTACTCTGATCGGCATAATAGCCGTATTCTGGTTGGTATAAGGCTAATTCCATGTATTCAGCAAAAGTTATTCTCTGCTGGGGATGATCTTTGATCTTTTCGTAAATTATTTGTAATAGATCAGGTTGTTTTTGTTCAGTTAATAATTGATTTTTCATATTGACAAATTTATTAAAATATTTTTTGAATTTATAGTAGAATTCATATTATAGCAATTGTCAGCCCAAAATTAGAATTAAAATTATGCACACGATTCAAACCCAAGTTACAGTAAATAAGGATCATATCTTAAATTTGGTCTTGCCAGAAGATATAACAGAAGGTACTTATCAAGTTGTGATCGTCATGAATCCTCAACCTGATCATGAATTTGATAATGATGATACTCCTGATCAAATAATATTGGAGGGTATTCGAGAAGGATTGAAACAAGCGATTACTGGGGATACTATTCCTTTATCTCAGATGTGGGAGGGGATTGATGTTGAATGATTCACCAATACAAATAGAACTAACAACTCGCTTCAAAAAAGATTTAGTCAAATTATCCAAACGTTACCGATCAATTCGTCAGGACTTAAATATGCTGCTTGAGCAACTTCAGGCAGGAGAAATCATCGGTGATCTTATTTCTGGTGTCAAATACCAAGTTTATAAAGTTCGTCTAAAAAATAGTAATATCAAAAAAGGTAAAAGCTCCGGTTATCGAGTTATAGCAGCTGCCATAAATGTTAGGACAGTTTCTATTCAAGTAAAATAGGGGACAAGGATAAGAAATTATATTTTGTCCTAAATAACTTGGCGGCTGCTATATATACTACTTGAAAACCAAAACTAACTTAATTCTCATTACACTTTATTCCAAATCAGATCAATCAGATATTCAAAATAATGTTATTGAAGCAATTATTCAAGATTTTGAACAAGAAAATTAACGATATGCCCTCACACCAATGGAGTAAAAAACTGATACAGGACCAGAAAATACTTTAGAAAAAGAAATACACTTATCTAGCTTTCCGAAACATCTCATTCATTTTTTTCACCCGGATCAGGATTAATGAAACCATAACCGCCACCACCAGGAGTTTTAATCACAAATATATCGCCTATAGCCATTTCAGTTGTGGCTGTGCTATGCAAGTTTTCCATAGTTTCATCTTTTCTGATCACATAATTTTTGCCGACTTGCCCGGCTGAACCTCCTGCAATACCAGCGGGGGGGAATAGACGATGATTTGACAGAATATTAGCTGTCATCGGTTGCAGAAACTGCATTTCTCGGATCACTCCATTACCACCGTGATATTCACCAACACCACCACTATTAGGCCTAATACTAAAACTTTTTAATAATACAGGAAAATGCCATTCTAATACCTCTGGATCTGTTAAACGGGAATTGGTCATGTGAGTATGAACGGCATCTGTACCATGATAATTTTTGCCAGCTCCTGATCCACCGCAAATCGTTTCATAATACTGGTATTGGGCATTACCAAAGGTAAAATTATTCATCGTGCCTTGAGAATTTGCCATAATACCGAGAGATTGATAAAGGGTATCGGTGATCACTTGCGATGTTTCCACGTTACCAGCGACCACGGCGGCGGGATATTGGGGATAGAGCATACTAGCGGGGGGAACGATAATAGTTAAGGGTTGCAGGCAACCAGCATTGAGGGGAATATCGTCATCAACTAAGGTTCTGAATACATACAATACGGCGGCTTGACAAACCGCTAAGGGAGCGTTGAAATTATTATTTAATTGGGGTGATGTGCCAGTAAAATCTATGATTGCGGTTTGCTTGACTTGATCTAATGTGACTTTCACTTGAATCATACTGCCATTATCTAACTGACTAATCGCAGTTTGTTGATAAATAGATGCTCCTGATTGATTCACCTCTTGCACTAAGCGGGCGATCGCCCGTTGGACAGCATGACAGGCTTGATCTTGGACAAACTGCATATAAGCTAAAACGGTGGGTAAACCATAGTCATTTACTAATTTTTGTAATTCTTGTGAACCCTGATTATTAGCGGCGATTTGGGCTTGTAGATCAGCGATATTTTGGGCAATATTACGGACGGGATATGCACCGGCGGTGAGCAGTTCAGTTAATTCTGTCAGGCGTAATTTACCCTGTTTCACTAAAAGAAAATTATCTAATAAAATACCTTCTTCGCTAATGTGAGAACTATGGGGCGGCATGGAACCGGCAGTAATACCGCCAATATCAGCATGATGACCTCTAGCTGCTAGATAGAATATTGGTTGATCATGACTATATTCATCTAAGAAAACTGGTGTAATGACAGTAATATCAGGTAAATGTGTACCACCATTATAGGGATTATTGGAAATATAGACATCACCTTTGTGCATCGGTTGATTTTCTTGACAATAGTTGATCAGGGCGACTACACTCGCTCCCATGGAACCTAAATGTACAGGAATATGGGGAGCGTTGGCAACTAGTTGACCGGCTGGATCGAAAATCGCACAGGAAAAGTCTAAACGTTCTTTAATATTCACCGATGAACTAGTATTCTGTAAGGTGACTCCCATCTGTTCGGCGATCGCCCGAAAACGATTATTAAAGATTTCTAGGAAAACCGGATCGGGTTGACTGAGATTAATATTTTTCCTCGATGCAATTTGCTGATGATCAAGCTGATTAATACCATCGCTATCAGATTGACTACGTTGTAAAATCAAGTAATTATTTGCTGTGACTGTTGCTGACCAACCGATTTCAATCACATTAGTACCGGTTGATTCAATAATTAGAGCCGGACTATTAATCACTGTGCCGGGCAGTAAATTTTCCCGCAAATAAACGGGTGTATTATGCCACTGATTACCAGTAAACATAGGAACTGTTGCCACAGGATTTAAGTTATTCGTAGAATTATTAATTGTATTAACATCCGTATAAGCAATAAAATCCTCTGGCATATTTTGTTGATCAATTAATTCTAAATAAACTGAGGCAACCAGTAGAGATTTTTCTGCCATGAGAAAACCGTATCTTTGTTCATGTTGCTGATTAAAATTATTAATCACTTGTGGCAGATCATTAGTATAATCAACTGTTAAAATTGCATCACTACCTTGATATTTTAAATTTAATTTCCGTAGTATTAATAATTGATCCTGTTCACCAGGATTCATTTCCTGTTTCGCTAAATATTCTAATTCATGAAAAATAGTGGGTAATTTTTCTAATAATTCCTGATTTAAAATAGTCTCTATAGCTTGTTCCTTTATTACTCGCTGATCCGCCAAACCAATACCATAAGCCGATAATACTCCCGCTAAGGGATGAATAAAAATTTGTGACATTCCCAAAGCATCAGCTATTAAACAGGCGTGTTGACCACCGGCTCCCCCGAAACAACAAAGGGTATAAGTCGCCACGTCGTAACCTTTAGCTAAGGAGATTTTTTTAATAGCATTAGCCATTTTTTCCACAGCAATGGTTAAAAATCCTGTAGCAACTAAAGCCGATGTTCTCTGATCAGCGATCGCCTCAGTTAATACTTGAAACTTAGTTTCCACAATATTTTGATCTAAAGGCTGATCAGCATTTTTGCCAAATACTTTCGGAAAAAATTGCGGTTGAATTTTCCCTAATAAGACATTACAATCTGTCACAGTTAACGGTCCCCCCTTACCATAACAAGCCGGTCCCGGATTAGCTCCCGCTGACTCTGGTCCCACCAAATAGCGATCGCCATCAAAGGATAAAATGGAACCACCACCGGCCGCCACCGTATGAATAGAGAGGATGGGAGTTTGTAAATAAACCCCAGCAATATTAGTATCTAACTGCCGTTCGTATTCACCATGCAGACCACCGGCATAATGAGCCACATCAGTGGAAGTGCCTCCCATATCAAAACTAATAATTTTAGGAAAACCCGCCATCATACTAGTTTTCACCGCCCCAACAATCCCGCCGGCTGGTCCTGACAAAATACTATCTTTCCCCTGAAATTTCTCGGCTACTACTAACCCGCCGTGGGATTGCATGAATAATAGGGGCGGTAAATTTTCTTTATGCGGTGCATGATGTTTTAATAATTCCCCTGTCACCTGAGCTACATATTCTTTTAATACAGGTGATAGGTAAGCATCCACGACGGTGGTATGACCCCGGCTAACTAATTTCATCAGAGGGCTGACTTGATGGGATACAGAAATTTGCTGAAAACCGATTTGCCGAGCGATCGCCCCTACTTGTTTTTCATGGTCAGGATAGCGATAACTGTGCATCAGGGCGATCGCACAGTTAGTAAAACCTTGATCATAAATATTTTGTAATTGGGCGGTAATATCAGGAATATTCAGGGGGATTAATATTTCACCTTGGGCTGTGATCCGTTCTTCTACTTCTATTACCTGGCTGTATAACATAGCAGGCAAAATAATTTCCCTAGCAAAAATCTCTGGGCGGTTTTGATAGCCGATGCGTAACACATCCCGTAAACCTTTGGTAATTAATAAAACGGGTGGTTGACCAGTGCGTTCTAATAAAGCATTAGTTGCCACGGTGGTTCCCATTTTGATGACTTCAATATTTTCTATGGGTAGAGCTTGATCGGCTGATAATTTTAATAAATCTCTGATACCTTGCACAGGTGCATCAATATAGCGATCAGGATTTTCTGATAATAATTTATGGGTAACTATTTTGCCGGTGGGTGTGCGGGCGACAATATCGGTAAACGTGCCACCCCGATCAATCCAAAATTGCCATTTTTGATCTTGCATAGAATTTTATATAATTTTTTATGTGACTAATTTATTGGGTATTGCTTTCTATTACCGTAGGGGCAATTCATGAATTGCCCCTACTCGTTTAGTGTTTTATCACATGAAATTTTTGAGGTAATATTAAAAACTGGTTAAATTATTTTAAACATTAAAATACCTGCGGAATGTGGGTTATAGCAAATTTTAGCAGAAAATATGATGGATTGTTTCTATAATAAGTTAATTAAAGAAGAAATCTTTTATAAAATTTTTTATATAATCTTTTATATAACCTTTGTAATTTCAAACAATATTTACTATCCCGTGTATAATTCAACCAAAATTTTGTACCACAGGCGAAAATTAAGGCGACTAATGCACTTAGCAGAATAGCCAGGAAAAAATATTTGCTTGATGTAGGGACAAGACCGGAACAGGATGCGACTATGGCTCCGGCGGCAATACCGACACCGATAGATTGAATTAAATCTTGTAATTTTTCATTAGATTTGGCAATTTGTTTGCGATTACGTTCTAGGGTTATTTGTGATTTCTGATCGCACTGTAACTGATCAATAGCGACAATAGATCTAATAGTAGCGATCGCCTGACTAATCAGAGCAGTACCTTGATCAAAGTATTTTAAATCATCTTCAATTTGTTTTTGAAAACTGGGAGCAATATTTTCACCAAAATATTGTAAAAATGAGAGTTCTGTCTGATTAATGGCTAAATCACTAGCAATTTTTGTAATTTTTTCTTGATAGTTATGAAAATTGATCTCAATCGTGGTTAAAAAGTCTCTCATTTTCCTTACTAAACGCTCATAGGCTAAGTTATCAGTAGAAAGTGCTTTTAATTTTTCTTTTAAATAGGGTAGATATTGATCATCTGCTGAGTTTAAGGGTATGTGATCATCAATCTTATCTTGAATAGCATCTAATACTTGATCTAAACCATGATAATATTCTTTTAGTTGGTCATAAATTAAGCGGCTGTCTTGGTAGGCGTGTATGACTTTATGATAATAGAATAATAAGTCGAATATTTGCGAAAAACATTTATTTAAGGTTTTTTCGGTTTCTGCTGATTGGAATAGCCAGATCAATATATGTGTATCATCTGGTCTGCGGGGATTGCCGTATTCAAAGATTAGGCTATCAAATAGTTTGCCACTACGGATTAATGATCTGGGCTGATCGGGGAATAGTTTACTATAACAGTCGTTGGCTAGTTGGGTGAGGCTAGGGCGATCGCTCCGGTGATCGGTGAGCCAGAGGGTTAAAATGATGGTTTGTCCGAGTAAAGGAAAAGTCTCTGATGGTGGAAAAATCAGACTATTTTCGGGGTTAAATTTAGATAAAATTTCAATACTTTCATTTTTTGTATTAGGATGCTGGTCATCATAGCCAATATTAAACCATAAGCCGTAACTATCTTGTAATTTGATAGGTTGGGCAAAACCGCTAATTTCTGGCTGATCTTTCAGATTAAAGGTAATACTATTTTGATTGGTTAATAAGATCGGGCGTTCCCTTTGGTCAGCGTAGCTATCGCTATCAGTTTTTTGAAAGTCAGGGTGAGATGTCAGGTTTTGATCAGTTGATTGAGTGAATTGTTGCATAAGGCGATCGCACTTTTGCCAGAGGGGATGATCAGTTGTTTGTTGATAATCTTTATGTAATTGATAGGCACATAAATAAATATTAGGGGCAAGAATTTGATCGCTCATAGTTGAATGTTGGGTTTTAGCTGACTAATGTTATATCTGAAAAACCGGGTTTTTAACCGGCAAGGGTTTTATGCCTGATTTTGTTCTGTAGCTTTAAGTAATCTATTGCGTAATATTTCACTAACGGCAGGATATTGATTGATTCTAATTTGCTCATTACTAGGATGAGGATTATTAATATCAGGTGTCGGTGGAATATTAGCACTGGGATCTAATTTCTTTTGTCCTGTCATAGCTTTCTCAACTGCATAACTAATGTTTTCATAATCGCTTAACCACTCATCTAAAAAATCAGCTACTGTTTGATTGGATTGAGTGTTTAACTCAATTAAACTATTTGGCAATGCTTGTAAATGATCTGATGAAACTTCTGAAAATATTTCTAGTTGATTTTCCCAAACTGATAGAAAGGCTGTAATAATTTGTTCTGCTGTCATAGTTTTGTAGAAGTTTTAGATAGATATATTTAATTTATCATAATTTTACTGTCCAATGGCACAAAATGCCGCCCAGTGATAGGGAGAATCAAACCTTTTATCATTAAGTTTCTTTTTCCAAACACCGAATTTTAATTTTTTCTTAATTTCCTCCTGTCGTTCCTGACTAATAAAAGTACATTGATCAGCCCAATCTAATAATTTTTGTGTAGTTGCTTCTCTTAACCATTTCTGACTGTTTTGTAAAACTACAGCTACTGGTTTTTGTCTATCAGCTAATAGTGTTTCATAAAAATGAATCATTAAAATAGTACCGGAAATATCATCAGGTACAGCCCACAAGGTGCTAACAATATTACTAGCCCCGGCCAGAATAAAGCCACTCGCCAAGCTAATATATTCATCTGTTTCATCAAGACCTACTTGACCTGTTTCACAGGCTGATAAGGTGACGAGGCTACATTGACTAAGTTTTAGTTTACTAATAATTTCTTCTAAGGTTAATACTGCATCATTTAGCTGTAAACCAGATTTGAAGGGGTCCTCAATATTAGAGCTACCATGACAGGAAAAATAGAGATGGTTAACTTGACTAAGGTCTTTGTCAAGAAAATTAGTTTTTGTGGCATTTTGTTTTTCTAAGCTATCATGTTTATTTGGATGAAACATCTCTTTAATACTCTCTACTTCCAGATCAGCCCAAGTTAGATCATTGGTTGGGTTCTGAATAGCAAATAATCGATCAAATTGAGAATATTGACGTTTTTGATCCTGTTGTAATAGTTGACAATTGGGGGCGTAACTGACTCCCTGGGCAAAATATTCTTGCAAGGGTTTATTTTCACCATTGTGCATCACAGGCAAGGCATGAATAGGCAACAGGTGTAAAAACAGGTAAGGCATTAAGATCAGTTTTTCACATTGTGGCAACTCCTCAAATACACTCTCTAATAGTTGGGGCAAATGCAGAATATTTGATAGGGTTTGCATTCTGGCTACTAGATTATCTTGCCATTGATCGTTATTAGTATAATAATCAGTTAAATATTCTTTGCCAAAGTCAAATAGTTGATCTAAATCCTCTTTAGTAAATACCTGTAATTTCAAACCATTAGCCGTAAGAATAAAAGTTAAGAATTTATCACCGGGCAAAATATACCATTCCAGAATAGCGGTTTTTTCATCTAATAAATTTTGCATTTCGTTAAATGCTAAAGGTTTATAAGGAAACTTCTCTTGATATTCTTGACGCAGTTGATTAATATATTGGTAATCAGGTTGTGGGTCTTGTTGTAAACGCCGATCTTCTTCGGCAATCAGATTACGCAATTCTTGCAGACGTTGACGTACATCACCAGGAATATCATTATTTTCAGGATATGCTTCACGGATGGCAATTAGTTCTACTAAGTTACGGGCTTTACTGCGATCTACATATTCAATAGCTTCTTGTTCTTTACCTAATTCTAAGCAAAGTTGCACCATACCCCGATAAAGTTTATCCCATTTTTCATTCAGTTTGGTTTTAGCTTCAGTATCAGTAATATCACCCCTAATATATTCAACAACATCAAGGGCTTCTTTAAATGTATTATAGGCATTGTCTAAAGCAGTTTGTTTTTTAGTAGGATCATTATTGTAAAAATTAGATTGCTGTTGGTAAGCTAATCCTAAGTTATTAAGTGTTGCAGTATTATTCTGGGGAAAGGCATAACGGGTTCTGACAGTTAAAGCAGATTGAAAACAAGCGATCACCGATTCCAGATTATCAGCTCTTGACCCCTTTATTCTCTCAGAGTAAGCAATTGCCAGATTATTTTGAGTTATTGCCCAATCTTCAGGAAAAGCGTCTTGGGTATAAACAGTTAAAGCCTTGGTAAAACAGGTGATCGCATCCTCCAGATTATCAGCTCTTGACCCCTTTATTCTGTTACTGTAATCTGTTCCCAGATTATTTTGAGTCATTGCCCAATCTTCAGGCAAAGCGTCTTTGGTTCTCACAGTTAAAGCATTTTCAAAACAAGTGATCGCCCGTTCCAGATTATCAGCTTTTGACCCCTTTATTCTGTTACTGTAAGCTGTTCCCAGATTATTTTGAGTATCTGCCCAATATTGAGGCAAAGCGTCTTTGGTTCTCACAGTTAAAGCATTTTCAAAACAAGTGATCGCCCGTTCCAGATTATCAGCTTTTGACCCCTTTATTCTGTTACTGTAAGCAGCTGCCAGATTATTTTGAGTATCTGCCCAATATTGAGGCAAAGCGTCTTTGGTTCTCACAGTTAAAGCATTTTCAAAACAAGTGATCGCCTGTTCCAGATTATCAGCTTTTGACCCCTTTATTCTGTCAAAGTAAGCAATTGCCAGATTATTTTGAGTGCCTGCCCAATATTGAGGCAAAGCGTCTTTGGTTCTGACAGTTAAAGCATTTTGATAATAGGTAATCGCCAATTCAAGATTATCAGCTTTTGACCCCTTTATTCTGTTTCTGTAAGCAGCTGCCAGATTATTTTGAGTATCTGCCCATTGTTGAGAAAAAGCGTCTTTGGTTCTGACAGTTAAAGCATTTTCAAAACAAGCGATTGCCGATTCAAGATTATCAGCTCTTGACCCCTTTATTCTCTTAGAGTAAGCAATTGCCAGATTATTTTGAGTAACTGCCCATTGTTCAGAAAAAGCGTCTGGGGTATAAACAGTTAAAGCAGATTGAAAATAGGCGATCGCCGATTCCAGATTATCAGCTTTTAATCCCTTTATTCTCTCAGAGTAAGCATTTGCCAGATTATTTTGAGTCATTGCCCAATCTTCAGGCAAAGCGTCTGGGGTATAAACAGTTAAAGCAGATTGAAAACAGGTGATCGCTATTTCAATATTATTCAAGCGACTACCTAATGAAAATTGTTGAATATCAATAGCAATATTATTTAGTAATGATGCTACATCCTTATTCTGTTTAGAATTATTAGGATCAATATTTGAGTTAAACCATTGAGTAATTATTTCAGCAAATTTTAGATCGAGTTTATTTTGATGTTGTGCTAAAAATGGATAAACTATTTTGGGATCGCTATTACTTTGTATTTCTATTTGTATTAGTTGTTGTAAAAACTTTAAATAATCCTTTACACTATAATTAGACTGACTTTCTTGCTCTGCTCCACCATCCTCAGTCATATTCAAATATTCTGCTAATTGTTCAGCTAGATTTATTAAGAAACCCGCCTGATTTTCTTGACCTTGCCCCCTCGACATTTCTGCCACCTGTTGACACATGATCACCAATCCCTCATCTACCAACTCAGAAGATCGGCTGAGTATTGCCGATTCTTCCCCATTCGGACAACTTAACAATTCTTGAATTAAATTGAAATAGGTTTCAAAACGTTGTTCATCCATGGCAAAGCATCAAGTTATTTAATACATTTGCCGGTATTATATCACACCTCCTAAAAACCCAGCCACTATTCTCTATTCCCTCCTTCTGAATAGAAACTAATCCTTCTGCTCTAGTTCCCCCCAGAATTGGGGGGTTAGGGGGGCAATAGATTGATGGTGCAAATACCAAAACATCATGCCCTAACCCCTAACCCCTCTCCCAACCTTGGGAGAGGGGAAAAGAAAACAGCGTAGATAATTTATTGATATACTAACATCATTTTCCATTATCAATCATCATCAAAAACCCCATGAACCAAACAACCCCAACCAATACCAATCAAGCCCGCCAAACCGCATTTTTCATCCTGCGAGAAGTCAACCAAGGGGGAGCCTTCGCCGATAACGCCCTCGATAAATGGTTAAAAAAAATTAATCTCAACGACCTAGATCGTCGCCTCACCACAGAAATAGTTTATGGCTGTGTGAGAAGAAGGCGATCGCTCGATAGTATTATTGATCAACTAGCGAAAAAAGCTGCTGAAAAACAACACCCCGATATTAGAACAATTTTACATATAGGTTTCTATCAACTATGCTATATGACCCATATTCCAGCGTCCGCCGTCGTTAATACTACCGTTGAATTAACCAAACAAAATCAATTAAAAAATTTAGCGGGAGTTGTCAACGGCATATTAAGACAATATTTAAGACAACAGGAAGCAAATAGTCAATCTGATGTTATTAATCACCCCCTTTCTATTCTCAAATTATCCCCCGATCAAATAGCGACTAACTTGGGAATAATACACAGTTTTCCCGATTGGTTAATCGCATTCTGGTTAGAAACTATTGGAGCAGCAGAAACAGAAAAATTATGTACTTGGTTTAATCAAAATCCTACTATTGACCTGAGAATAAATCTCTTAAAAACTGATCTAAATACAGTTAAAGCAGCTCTACAATCCCAAAATATTAACGTCCAAACTATTCCCTATTTACCCCAATGTCTCCGCTTAACTGGTAGCATCGGGGCGATCGCCCAATTACCCGGTTATCAAGCAGGCTGGTGGAGTGTGCAAGATAGTAGCGCTCAATTAGTCAGTCATTTATTAGATCCCCAACCCGGCGAAACCATTATTGATGCCTGTGCTGCCCCCGGTGGTAAAACCTGTCATATTGCAGAATTAATCGGTGATACTGGCAAAATTATCGCCATTGACTCGATAGCCTCCCGTCTGAAAAAATTACAACAAAATATCGAACGTTTACAATTAAAATCTATTGAAATACTTACCGCTGATAGCAGACAATTAACAGATTTACCTGGTTTAACTACTCAACAAGCTGACCGAGTATTATTAGACGCTCCTTGCTCCGGTTTAGGTACACTGCATCGGCGAGTTGATGCCCGCTGGCGACAAACCCCTGCAAATATTAGCATCCTCGCCCAACTGCAAAAAGAACTATTAAACACCGCTGCTACTTGGGTTAAACCTGGTGGAATATTAGTCTATGCTACCTGTACTATTCATCCTCAAGAAAACGAACAGGTGATCACAGAATTTATTAATCAATATTCCCAATGGCAAATTGCACCAATTACTGATAGCATTAATAAAAATCTGGGATTAACCCCTGAAGCAGCCGGCTGGCTGAAAATCTGGCCACATGAGCAGAACATGGACGGTTTTTTTGTTGCCCGTTTACAGCGTTTATCTTAAAATAGATCAAACTACCACTACCCTATAAGAGACAGAATTTTCATGCAAACCGAGGCTTTCAGCGAGCTATTTCCCCTCTTTAAAGGCGCTAATCCCGAAACCTTAGAATGGTTATTATCGGTTGCCGTCAAACATGAATATCCGGCGGGCAGAGCCGTCGTAATGGAAGATGCCTGGGGAAATGCCGTTTATTTTGTTGTATCCGGTTGGGTCAAAGTCCGCAGATTGACTAAGGATAATGCTGTCACCCTAGCTATTTTGGGCAGAGGTGACTTTTTTGGAGAAATGGCCATATTAGACGAATCCCCCCGTGCTAATGATGTATTGGCCTTATCTCCGGTGCGCTTAATTAGTATTTCTGCCCAAAGATTTATTCAGACCCTGTTTAAAGACCCCCAATTACATCATCGAATGTTGCAATTGATGGTTCGCAGGTTACGTCAAACTAATTGGCGTTATCAAATTAGAAATAAACCAGCAGCGGTGAAACTAGCTAATACCATCGTTGAGTTAGTTGATAATTATGGGCAACCCCATGATAAATGTCTGGAAATTTTTAATATTCCTCCCTCTGATTTAGCCGATGTCACCGATATTGCGTTGGATGATATTAATAAAATTATGGAGAAAATTTTAGAAAAAGGTTGGTTAACTATTATTCCAGATAGACAGGTGATTTCTATTAGTAGTGTGAAAAATTTAAAACATTTAGCTAGTCAATAAATTAGTCAAGTTAATAAATAATTAGTCTATACCCTGACTATGTGACCACCTCATCACATTTGTTGAAAATTATTCTTATTTTTCCTTTTGTCAAAGTTTTTGCATAATATTTGAGACGTTTCACCTAAATACTCAATATTGATCTTAATTTTAGGTTGTGTTTGTTAATTATTTATCTGATTGATTGAATCAGTACACGGGGAATACTATTATTAAAGTTTCTGTGTCAATAGTAAATCCTGTAAATCATTTAATTATTTAATTAAACAATGGCTACCAGTAAAAAAAATCCTAAAACTGTTAAAGATAAACAAAATATAGCTATGTTTTATGAAATAGCTATGCCCCAACCCGCTAATCATTTATTTGAAATAACTTTATTAATCAAACTTGATCAAATAGATAAAAAATTATTGGGCGATCGCCAACTCAATTTAAAAATGCCCGTGTGGACCCCTGGTTCTTATCTAGTCAGAGAATATTCTCGGCATTTACAGGATTTTTCGGCATCAACTCAAGATCATAAAATATTAAATTGGCAGAAAACTAGTAAAAATACTTGGCAAATAGATATACCCGCCATCAAAAAAGGGCAGGAAATTATTGTCAAATACCGGGTTTATGCCAACGAATTAACCGTCAGAACCAATCACCTAGACGCAACCCACGGTTATTTTAATAGTGCAGCCCTATTATTCTACATCGCTGGCATAGAAAAACAACCGATGCAAATTCAGATCATCCCGCCCTCTCATTTAGCCTGGCAAGTCACCACCCCCTTACCTCGTATCGCAGAACAGCCCCCGACATTTCTTGCCTCTAACTTTGATACCCTGGTTGACAGTCCCTTTGAAATTGGTGAACAAAAAATATTTGATTTCTCCGTGCAAGGAAAAAATCATCAATTAGTGATTTATGGAGACGGTAATTTAGTACCAGCCAAAATTATTCCCTCTATGGAAAAAATAATTGAGGAAGAAGCGAAAATATTTGGCGGGCTGCCCTATGATCATTATATTTTTCTGTTGCATCTATCGGGCGATAGTTACGGTGGTTTAGAACATAAAAATTGTTGTTCTTTAATTTATCCCCGCTTAGGTTTTCATCAAACTGAGAAAAAAGAACGTTTCCTACAACTGGTTGCCCATGAATTTTTCCACCTGTGGAATATTAAGCGAATTCGCCCGAAGGAACTAGAAACCTTTGATTATGATCAGGAAAATTATACACCTTCCCTCTGGTTTTCAGAAGGAGCGACTAGCTATTATGATCTATTAATTCCCCAGCGAGCTGGCATTTATAACGCCAAAGTTCTCTGTAAAAATCTCAGTCAAGAAATTACCCAACTGCAAACTATTCCTGGTCGGAAAATTCAGACGGTGAGTGAATCTAGTTGGGATGCTTGGATTAAACTGTATCGGCGGGATGCCTATAGTAATAATAATCAAATATCCTATTATCTGAAAGGTGAATTAGTAACGTTTCTACTTGATCTAAAAATTCGAGCAGAACATAATAATGCTCGTTCCTTTGATGATGTGATGCGTCAACTCTGGTTAGATTTTGGCAAAGATGAAATTGGTTTTACCGCCGCTCAATTACAAGCAGTAATTGAAAATATTGCTGATGCTGATCTGCATGATTTCTTTGATAAATATATTTATGGTGTGGAAGAATTACCCTTTGAGGAATATTTAGAACCCTTTGGTTTACAGTTAAAAATAGATTTTGCTGATATACCCTTTGTCGGTTGGCAGGTAGCGACAGAAAACGGCAAGGAAATAGTTAAGTTTGTGGAAAGTAATAGTCCTGCCCAATTAGCTGGGATTGATGCCGGTGATCAACTATTAGCAATTAATGGCTGGAAAGTTACCGCCGATAAATTGGGCGATCGCCTGCGGGAATATATTTGTCATGATGTGATTCATGTTTCTTTTTTCCATCAAGATGAACTGCAAACCAAGGAAATTATTTTAGGTGATTATCGTCCGCAGAATTATCACATTGTAACCGTGAAAAAACCGAGTGGCAGTCAAGCCAAAAACTTTCAAGATTGGTTCGGTGATTCTATTAGTATTCTATCGACAAAATAGGTGAATATTTTGTTTAATCGCACAGGTTAACATAAAAAAAGCCAATAAAATCGAGGACAGTAGAGGCAATTCATGAATTGCCCTACGTTGTTTATGCAGTTTATGCGTCTGTTGCCTCAGATCAATTATTTAGACTAATTATGAAAATAATGATGTAGATTGCTGTATTGTATAATTAAATACTTGATTTCAGCGACAGTTTCGACTGTCTTTATCTTTCTTAACAATCATTTTTAACAAATACCTTCCCTCATTTTTAGGCGGAGTTACTTAAATGTTTAATCTATCAATGAATCAATCAAATCAAAATATTGATCATAATTCTTTCAATATTGCTAATACTGCCAATGATTCAGAGATCATTATTTCCTTATTACAAACCCTTTTATCAACTAATTTACATGGCATCATTACTACTAATTTAAAAGGAAAAATAGTCCTTTATAACCGTAAGTTAATAGAAATTTTAGAAATATCTGAAATAGATCTATTAAATAAAAATAATTCTTTACAATTTCGGCGGATTTTTTATAAAAAATTAAATAACTATCGCCAATTATTTGATATTTTTCAGGCCATTAAAAATATGCCAAATGCCGAAATATATGAAAACTTAATATTAAAAGATGGCCGTATTTTAGAAATATTTACCTATCCCCAATATCTTGATCAGAATATTATTGGGCGACTGTGGTCCTTACGTTATGTCACAGTAGATCAACCAACAGAACAACATATTAAAAAACCGCTGACGAAAGAAAACCTGATTTTAGCTAGTTTATCCCGGATTAGAGCCTCTTTAAAATTAGATGATATTCTGCATAATACGGTTGATGAAGTTAGACAATTTTTAGGTACGGATCGGGTATTAATTTATGAATTTTCGCCTGATTGGAGCGGTCAAGTCGTCGTGGAATCCGTGATTAACCCTCAGCTATCGATAGTTAATGAATATATTTATGACCCATGTTTTTCTGATCAACTGATTGAACCTTATCAACTAGGTAGAATTCGGGCAATTAAAGATATTTTTACCGAGAATATTCTGCAATGTCATAAAGATTTATTAATTAAATATCAAGTGCGAGCTAATTTAGTAGTGCCGATTTTACAAAAATTAGACAATTGTGATCAATCTATTCTCTGGGGTTTATTAATTTCCCATCATTGCACTGACGAGCGGGATTGGTCGGCTTTAGAAATAGATTTATTACAACAATTAGCTCTACAAGTTGGCATTGCTTTACACCAATCCAGTCTCTATGAAAAACTACAAAAGGCGAATAATGAGTTACAAAGATTAGCTAATGTGGATGGTTTAACTCAAATTGCTAACCGTCGCTATTTTGATCAGGTGCTAAAACAGGAATGCGATCGCCCGGAAAGTAAACCCCTCTCTTTAATTCTCTGTGATATTGATTATTTTAAAATTTATAATGATACCTATGGTCATCAGGTGGGCGATCGCTGTTTACAAGAAGTGGCGAAATCCATTGAAACTAGTTTGACTAACCCCCAATATTTAGTTGCCCGTTATGGTGGTGAAGAATTAGTAGTGATTTTACCGAATACTAATATGACAGATGCGATCGCTATTGGGGAAAAAATCAGGGAGAATTTAAGAACTTTAGGTATAGCTCATATTAACTCGCCGATTAGTCAATACGTCACCCTCAGTTTAGGCATAACCACAACCCAACATAATCTATTCTCTCCCTCAGAGTTAATCAAATCAGCCGATCAAGCCCTGTATGAAGCGAAAAATAATGGGCGTGATCAATTAATTTTTAAACTATTAGAATGAAACTATGATAAAAGACTTAAAACCCTTATAAACAATCAATTTAAACAGGTTTTAAAGCCCCAATAATCACTGGTTTCCCATAAAACTTCGTACGACTACCAAACAAAGCTACATCAATTAAAGTACCATCCTTTCGCTGGGCCTGTAAACGACAAGCTAATTGAGGACTTTGTCTTTGCAGACAATTATTAATATGGGTTTTGAAAGCATTTTGATTACTGGCTAAAGCCAAAGAATAGATGGAATCTAGCGAGACTAATTCACTAAATTGATAACCAAAAATTTCTGCTAACTTACGATTAGCATACAGGAAATTGCCATCTTCCCCTAACATATATAAACCAACCTGAAAACCCTGATCATTAGTTGGGACAACCACCACCGGGGCTTGAGTTGTTGCTTGGGCAGATGTAGCCGCTAACTTATGATGGAGTGATTCTGCATAATCAACCACTAAACTAAAAGTATTATTTAATAATTTTAATAACTCCACGTGCTTATGGGTGAAGTGTTCTGGTTGTGAGTGCATCATAGTAATTACCGCATTCACTACCTTACCTTTAATCACCGGAAAACAGAGAGCAGAACGGACAAAATAGGGCTGATTGGCTAAATTTAACCAACGATCATCATTTTTTGTGTCCATCACTAAACCAATTTCTCTTTCCCGATAAACCCAACCGGCTAAACCTTCCCCTAATACATTGCCAATTAGATTATTTTTCTGCTCCCGCACCATGGCTCCCCGTGCCAATAAACTTTCGCTGACACTGCCATTAGCATTTAATAAAAATACACTACATTCTTCTGCCTCGGTCAATTTACTAGAAATTTTGACAATTTCAATTAAAATTGACTTTAACATTAATAAACCTGTCGTGGTTTTCCCCATAGTTAACAGGCTTTTGTACAATTGATTATGGATGGCAAAAGCGGCTTGGATACTTTCCCATTCTGCCTTCTCTGCTCGTAAGGCTTCCAATTCAATAATTAATTGTTCTTTCGATTTATCTTGATCTGACATTTTATTAGGTTTAATCGTTAATCTAGGAATTATAGAGAAAATAATAGTATAGAAAAAATTTTATTAATGATCATCGCCACAAATGACGATTGCCAGTATTAATAAATAATAAAATATTCATGAGTTTAACAAAATCAAATATGTCATCTCAGTCAAACTGGTTGGGTTTAATGATTGGTAATTCCCGTTTACATTGGGCCAATTTTTGCGGGGCCAGGATTAATATAACTGGTGATAGTGAACATCTCAAGGCTTGGGATGATCAGCAATTACCTGATTTACTTGCCCATGGCTCCCTACCTTTAGCGATCGCCTCTGTCGTACCCAGTCAAACGGAGATTTGGCAAAATTATTGCCACGCCCATATTATCACTTTAGAGGATATACCCCTGCAGGGAATTTATCCTACCTTGGGAATAGATAGGGCCTTAGCTATTTGGGGAGCGGGAACTCATTTAGGTTGGCCTATATTAGTGATTGATGCGGGAACCGCACTTACTTTTACTGGGGCTGATCGGCAAAAATATTTACAGGGAGGAGCTATTTTACCGGGTGTGAAATTGCAGTTTGCTAGTTTGGCAGAAAAAACTGCGGCGTTACCTTCTATTGATTTATCAATTAATTTGCCTGTTAATCTACCAGAACGCTGGGCCCGGAATACCCCCGATGCTATGCAGAGTGGCATTATTTATACATTATTAGCCAGTATTCGGGATTATGTGAATACCTGGTTAATACAATTTCCTGATAGTCATATTGCTATTACAGGGGGCGATCGCACTTTATTATTAAATTATTTAAAGAGTTTTGATCAGGGATTAGGGAAAAAAATTATTGATGCTCCCCATGCTATTTTTTGGGGAATGGCAGCCTTGGCAAATTAGTCATCAACGGTAATTGATCACAACCGATTGAAGATTGCAGTATAATCACCTATGCAGGTTTGACCAAACCCATCAAACTATGTTAGAATCTGGCTATTATTCATCATGGGAAAAATAGTAATGTTTGCTCGTAAATCAGTTATATTGACCTGTATAATTAGCAGTATTTTCACCTTAAATAGTTGTGCTAATAGCCCGGCTAGTAAAACCTGGGAAGATTCTTTAGCAGCTGATCCGCAATTACCACAAGACTCTAGCCCGGCTCAATCAGATCAACCCGCTCAACCTACTCAACCTACTAGTTTGCCTGAACCTAGCCCGATTAGTAATATTCCAGTTTCACCTTCGGCGAATCCCTCGGCTAATCCCATAGAATTACCAGCCGAATTTCCCCAACAAAAAATTCCTTTATATAATAATGCTAATTTAGTCAGCGTGGAAAATAACGGGCAAAAAACCCGCTGGCAAAGTACCGATCCGATTAATGCCATTGAGAATTTTTATACCCAACATTTTACTAATAATAATTGGCAGATTAACAATACTCCTAATGATCAAGGTAATAGTAATTTACTTGCCCAGCGTAATAATTTACAGGTAGAAATCGGTTTTCTACCACCGCAGACAGCCGGCGGACCGAATGAATTTAGTATTAGTTATTTACGTACCGATCAGAATAATCAAGATAATAGCAATCAAAATATTAACAATAATCCAGGCAATGATCAGGTAACAGTCAACCCTAATCCTAATTTTACTCCTAACTCCACTCCTAACTCTACTCCTAACTCTACTTTTACCCCTAATCCTAACCAGACTATTAATCCGATTAATCCTCCCATTGTATTCAATAATACGCCTGCTCCCGCTTTAGCAGACGTTCCACCTGCCCTCAATCAATATGTATCAGATTGGTTAAAGTTAGGTATTTTAGATCAACCTAATCTAGCCGGTGATAATCCTGATATGAAAGTATTTCAACCGATGAAAAATATTACTAGGCGAGAATTTACCCGCTGGTTATTTCAGACCCATAATTATTTATATGCCGATAATTTAGCCAAACAAATCCGGTTAGCTTCCGCTGATGATAAACCTATTTTCCAAGATATTCCCACCACTGACCCAGATTATGGCATTATTCAGGGTTTAGCAGAAGCCGGTTTAATACCGAGTCCTTTGTCAGGAGATTTAACAAAAGTATTATTCAAACCAGATACTCTGCTCAGTCGCCAGGATTTAATATTATGGAAAGTTCCCCTCGATATTCGGCAACAATTACCAAAAGCAACGATTGAGGCTGTGAAAGAAACTTGGGGTTTTCAGGATGCTTCTAAAATTAATTCTGATACCTTGCGAGCTATTTTAGTTGATTATAATAACGGCGATTTATCTAATATTCGGCGGGTGTATGGTTACACTACTATATTCCAACCAGATCGACCTGTGACGAAGGCAGAGGCGGCCGCTACCTTATGGTATTTTGGTTTTCAAACTAATGGTGTCTCAGCACCGGAAGCCTTACAAAGAAAGTTAATACAACCTGCTTCCCCACCGACTGAGCCGATGACTGCTCCACCCACTAATTAACTTGATCCGATCCTGGCAAAAGTAGCAACTAAACTAATAGGGGGTGAGAGCCTTTAATTGCCAGGATTAACGACAAATATAATAGAATTGCGATCTGCGAGTCAGTTTGAGTGAGTTAGATCACTCTTATTTTATGGCAATATCACGATAAGTTCTAGGGATTGTCACCGAAACTAGCCGTAAATATTTATTAGAATGGAAGCAATATAAAAAATAAAGTTAAGTAAATTGGGTCAATAAAAATTATGAATTTTATGAATAAAACTAATCATCAAATAACTACTTTACCCCAAGGCAAACTACGCCCCAATCCATTTCATAGCTATCGTGACCCGAAAACAGGCCGATGGTTAGTTGTTAAGAAGGTTTCTTAACCAGATTGTTGCTGAATATTGATCTGAATATTGATCTAAATATTGGTCTAAAATATCGTCACTTATTCTATTTGTTGCTGAATATTGATCTGAATATTGATCTAAATATTGGTCTAAAATATCGTCACTTATTCTATTCAATTGAAGAATATAAAGGACTGCATAGAACTATAATTTTATTCAACAACTCCTGTAGATTAATTGGTTTTGTTAAACAACCATCTATTTTTTGCATTATCTGTTTTTTTGCCTGGGTAGAATCTTCTTCTGTCATAATTGCTAAAATCTTAATTTGTTGTGTCAAAGGATTCAGGCACAACTGCTCAATAATTTCATAACCATTGAGATGAGACAAAGAAATTTCTATGATCACCACCAAAGGCTGGAATAGCACTATTTGCTCAATACTGTGGGGATGGGAACCTAACCAGATCACTTTTAAACCTACCTCCGTTAATACATCACAAATAATTTCTGCCGTATCTTCATCCTCTTCAATCAGAATAATACTGCGGTTAAACTCGGCCAAACTTTGAGTATTAGCGGCTAAACCTTTCACACCATGAGACTCTAAGCTAATTTCTGTTTGACACGGTAATCTCATAGTGAAGACAGAACCAATATCTACCTGAGATTCTACTTCAATCACCCCACTATGTAATTCTACTAATTGTTTGACAATTGCTAACCCCAAACCCATGCCACCATATTGCCGAATATAGGGAGAATCTAGCTGTTGAAATTTGGTAAACAAAAGTGATTTTTGTTCCTGAGCAATCCCGACTCCCGTATCTTCCACCTGAATAGTTAAATTATGAATTTCCCGCCAAACTCGTAATTTCACATCACCATTCGGAGCCGTAAATTTGATGGCATTACTGACTAAATTATGACAAACCTGTTCTATTCTGCGGGGATCTCCAGTAAATTGATCCTGACTAGCTAAAAGCCGATTTTCTAAGATCAAGTTAATACTTTTAGCGATCGCCTTAGTTTGAAAATTATCAATTACCCTTTCCATTAATTGACTAATAGAAAAGTGACTAATATTTAAAACACTTTTCCCCGCCTCCAGTTCAGACATATCTAAAATAGCATTAATTACTTCTAATAAATTTTTGCCACTATCATAAATAGTCTGTAAATAATACAATTGTTTAGCAGGTGGTAAAGTTTTTTGCTCCGTGCCAAAAGACCATTTGATCAAAGTTGCTGCGACTCCAATCACGCAAGTTAAAGGGGTGCGTAATTCATGACTCATATTCGCCAGAAATTCGCTTTTTGTCCGACTAGCTAACTCGGCTGATTGCAAAGCATCATAAAGATTTTGAGTGCGTTCTGCTACTAATTTTTCTAAACTTTCCTTCTGTTCTTTTAACTGACTATATAACTGATTCTGATAAATAGCGATCGCTAAATGTTCTGCCACCTGCCGTAAAAAATTCTTTTCCTGTTCTAACCAAAGCCGTTCTTCACACTGATGAGCAATTAACAAACCCCACAATTGATCCTGCACCACCATGGGAACTACTAATTTAGCCCGTACTTGCAGATTTTGCATGAGATTCAATAAACAAGAATCTTGCTGATAGGCATCCTGAATATCAGCAATTGCCAGAATAAAACCTTGCCGATATTTCTCCCAGCATTCTTCTAATTGTTCAAAACAAAACGCTTCTGGTTGTTCATGTAAGATAGACTTAATTTGGCTATTTTTGCCGAGGGATTCATAGGCAATATAATTATTTAAAGAATAATTTAATGCTGTTTCCGTTGGTGATAATTGATAAATTAATAGGCGATCGCACTGTAATAAATTTTGTACCTGTTCTAATACTGTACGGAAAATCACTTTTAATTCCCTACTTTGATAAATTTGGGAAGTCAAAGTTTTTAATAAATTCTCTTGATAAACCAAATCATCATGAAGTTGACTAGGTATAGAATTTGTATGAGTAGGCATCTGATTTATCGTTAAAATATTAATCAAATCCGCTGTAAATTCACTTTGTTTTTTTGAACAATTAATATATTCTGTCGGTAAAATTTCTCTTGTAGATGGCAAATTTGTTAATTGAGATAAACTATCAGAACACAAATGTGGATAAATCGCCTGATAAAAATTATTGATTTCTGTCGGCTGAAAACTCAGTGCTAACTGACATATTAGCTCATCCCCTTCAGTCACAGGCACTACAATACCGCAAATCAAAGCACTAAAACTAGCTGAAACAACCAAAGTAAAGCGACAAGCATTATTGAATAGAGGTGATACACCCGTCAAATTCCCTGTTAATAAATTAGCCTCTGTCAATACAAAAACCGATGAAGATAACTGATCCGCCACCATTGATCGTAATAGTTCACTCAATACCTGAAAAGCATCTAAAGTTAATGCTTGAGAAACTAAGGTACTAGGAATAATTACTTGAGGTAGATGCCAGGCAGAGGCCATATATTTAATTTATTACAAAAAGAACTGCGAACGTCTTGCTCGCTATAGTTTTAAGCTAGGGAGCGTCTCGCTCCCACTCCTAAGATTGCTCACAATTTTTATTAGATTTTGGACAACGTTTGAATAATTTGAGTAAATTGCCTGAGAATGATTAATATACAATTAATTTATATCCTGAATAGGTAACTATTTATCGATAACTGTTAATTCTATTCTATATTTTTTAAAGTTTTTCTCACAAAATTGATCCCATGAAAACTCAATGACTAATTTAAATCATCTCACTTTAACTTCTACTTTAGCAGATTTACCAAACTTTACATATCATATTGAAGAGAATGTTAATGCTTCTGTTCTCTTAGAAATTTTAGAAAAAAATCCAGAACTGCCAGGCGGAATTATTACCCATAATTCTCAAGTTGTCGGGATGTTTTCTCGGCAAAAAATAGAACAGGCAAAAATCTTACCATCTTGGCGACAATTATATAAAGATTATCCCATCAGAAAATTATTGCAAACAGTGCAAAATCCCCCCTTGATTTTAGCGGATAATTTCCTGATTAATAATGCTATTAAGGTTGCTTTAGATCGCTATTCTGATGAAGTTTTTGAGCCAATAGTTATTTTATTTTCCACAGGCAATTCCAGTTTAATTAAAATAACAGATTTACTTTTAGCTCAAACCTATTTATTGCAAATTGCTATGGTCGAAATTACTGAGTTAAAAAATAGCCGACCAACTGTTAGCAAGTATATTTCTCCGAATGATGAAGATACTTCCAATTTACCACCCAAGTCACAATATTTAATTCATAAAATCAAGAGTAAGTTACATGACCATCAGCAAGTTACAGCACCGGAAGCATCAACTACAACATAAATAAAATCCCACGAAGTAAGATAATATTTTCCCCTCTCCCAAAATTGGGAAAGGGGTTAGGGGTGAGGGCATTAAATTCAAGAATTGCCCCTACTTGTTGGGAGTTTTATTTGCATTTAACTGACATTTACCTAATAGACCATTCGGAGCCAGTTTCTCTAATTCAATATTAGTTAATCTTTGTAACGGATAATCACTAATAGACGATCGCATAATCCAACCACTACCCCCCGCTGTTAATACGGGAATGGGATTTTCGTTACCTAAATTATCAGTAGGAGTTGCTTTATTAGTCGCATCAGGGCTAGGGCTAGGGCTAGGACTAGGACTGAGGTTAGAGGCAGGACTAATACTAATACTAGGAATAGGGCTAGAATTTCCCATACTAGGCTTTTCAGATGGTGTCACCTGACAGACTTCCAACTGTAACCACTGTTCCTCTGATTTGATAGGAGAATTACTAGGCTTGGCAGTCGGACTAATACTAGGGGAAATAGTTGGGGTTGGGCTATTATTCGCCACAGGTATATTCTTCATATTTTTCACCCGAAAAATACTACCTGCTGGTAACGTACCAATTTTCTCTGGACCATCTATTTGATTAACTAAAGACAGATCATAATTAACATTTTCATTTAACTGCACCTGAAAATATTCACCGACTTTCATCTCTATTGGTACAGGTTTCGGAGTAGCTGGTGAAATAACAATAGAAGGACTAGCTGTCACCCCATCGCCGACCTCAATACCGCTATTCATTGCTTTTTTCAACTCAGGGATTAAAGTTTTCAGGGAATAACCAATTAAACCAATCACTAAACCACTGAGTAATATAAGAAGCAGGGTTTTTGGTAAATTTTTCACAGGTGCTACTTTTTCAATAACATCCGGTTGCTGAGTGGTAGGACCAGCCTGACCAAATACTGCCGTATCTTCCTCTTCCTCATCTTCATCTAAGTGCCGTACTATTGTTGGCACAGAAGGAGCAATCACCGGCGGAATATCTAACTCCGCCATCTTTTCTTCTACCACCGGAGTGACTTGATAATGAATTAAAGCAATTGTTACATTGTCATGACCGTTCTGAGTATTAGCAATTTCAATTAATTCTTCCCGTAAGGTATTTATATCGGTCTTACCATCTAATAAAGGTAAAATTTCCTCTTGCCAGTTTTCATCCACCCGATTGCGATCGCTCAAACCATCAGAACATAATAAAAATACACAATCCTCATCAACAGGAAAACGTTGTACGGTCGGGTGCAAATTCATCGAAGGAGTAATCCCTAAAGCCTGCACTAAAGCCCCCGATGCTACCTGTTGCAGGGCATCTAAATAGAGAGCATAACCTAACCGCACATCCCTCGAAGCTACATCATCATCTAAGGTGACTTGATAACAATTTTGCCGAGTAATTAAATAGGCTCGACTATCCCCAATGTGAGCAACATATAATTCATGTTCATAGGCCCAAGCTGTCACCAATGTAGTACCCATCCGCCTTCTACCTTGGCGTTTTTCTGAATCATTGCGATCGCAAATAGCATCATTGGCAACACAAACTGATTTTTCTAAAACTGTCGCTAGATTTAAACGATCCTCTAAACCAACATCTTTAATTTTTGCCGTAATCGAATCTATGGCTAAACGGGAAGCTATTTCTCCGCCATCTTGGCCCCCCACCCCATCGCAAACAATCGCAAAACCCTCTTTCGTGAGATAGGGACTAAAAGCCAAAGTATTACGACTATCTGGATAACAAGCATCCTCATTATGATCACGACTAGGTCCTGTATCGGTGGCGGTAGTAATTGTTACCTTCCTCTCTTGCGATCGCCCTAAAATCTGCCATGCCCGATCCAACTGACCGATCAACTGTTCACTAGAACGAATTTCCCCTTTTAATAACTGCTCACAGGTCTGCTCTAAAAATTCAATAATCAGTCGATTAGTAGTCGGTAATAAACTTTGCCACGCCCGCCCCAAGGAATGTAAGGTAATAGGACTTTCATCTTCTGCCAATTGCAGTATTTTGATAACTGGTCCTTCTACCCTTAATAATTCTGAATTTAAGAGAGTAGAAACTACCCTCTGTACCTGAAACGGTTGCCATAACTGAGCAATTTGCCATAACCAATGAATTTGCCGGACCGCCCCTGCTTCCCGCCATCCATCACTTAACCTCGGCATTAAACCCAATCCGTCTTCACTGATCGGACCACCTTCCAAAAGCCAAAGCTCGGCATTTTGCCTACCACTTGTCAGGCAAATTCGTCCATAAACCTGGGGAACATACAAGCGCCAAGGAAACAACTTGAGATAGGGGTCTATCTGGGTAGGAATATCGACGGGCATATCCGGCAAAATATCCGGTTGCGTATCTAAGGCTATTTGATCAGACTGAATTTGATAGCGACCAGCCATCAAATCGCCTACTTTATAGGTTTTAAAACCTTCTCCTATAACCCAAAGATAATTTTTTGACATAATTCTCTCACTCAGGGGCAAAACTAATGGCCTCCCCTTGTCTTCTCACAAATTGTCGTTCCTATGCGGTTAGCCATAGTCAAATTATTATAGCCTTTAGACATATATAATTTGTACAGAAATGAATTGTGAATTTTTTGCACAATTTTTAATAATAGTTAATATTTATCTATTAATCAGAGGTTTCGCCTATCTTAATTCAGAGATAAACAAATAATTCAGTATTATTGGCCCACTAGCAGGTAAATAATTTAAGATATTATAACTATTACGACTAGTTTGATCTGCTTGGAAGTATCAAGGGAAATCCAGCTATTCAGACTGACAAGTTATCAATACATGATCAATACGTAATTATGGGTTTTTAATACATGAGCAACTCCGGCACACCACCATCCCGTCGGGAGGGCTTAATAGTTGACGAATTATTAGTAAAAATTCGTCATTCCCATCAGACGTATTATCAGATGATCAATATTGAAATCTGGGCACTAATTGAAACTCTTGATCAATTTTTTCCTGGTTCCTGGGGCAGATTTATGGTAAATCGGCAGGTATCTTTAAAGCAATTCCTGCAAAGACAAAAAAAAGCCCCGATTGTCACTACTAAACCTACGGAGCCGTCAGATATTTCACCCGATCATTCTGTCAGCGATCGCACAGATAGTAGCCCTGATCAATTAAATAATTAGTTATCAGGGTTTGGGGCAGTTTTCATTTAATAATTTATGATTAGTTAATTAAATTATTCTTGATTTGCTACAACTTGCGGTAATCCCATGCTGAAGTTATTGACCCGACAATTGAGATTATAAGTAACTATGCCTTTTTGTAAGAGCGATCGCACGAAGTGTTCTAATTCAGAACCAATTCGGCGTAAGTTATATTCTGTCAAGTCTTCACCAGCATAACCAGCCACTAATTCTTCAAATTTCCGATAAACCTGTTGCAGTGCTTGGTCATCCCAGGTTAGTTCATTATCGGGATCCACATCGAGGGTAAGTGACTCTTCATCCGGTACAAAGGTATTATCTTCAACTTTGGCAGTAAAAATACGAATATGACGGGTGGTCGATTTTAATAGCATGGCCAGATTTTTCTATGAATTTATTTATGAGATTTCTCGCCGATTTTAAGAGATTTTTTCTAGCAAGTCAAACTTGCTGAATTTGTTTGTGCAACAATTTTTTAATCCGGTTTCCCCCAGTATTGGGGGGTTAGGGGGGCAATAGATTGAATCTGCAAATACCAAGAACTTGATGCCCTCACCCCCAACCCCTCTCCCAACTTTGGGAGAGGGGAGAGGAAAATGTAGAAAACATTATTCTTTTTCCCCTTTAATTTAATTAAGAAATTTTTAATCAATTCTTTTCCCCCCTTTAATAAAGGGGGTTAAGGGGATCCTAATTAAAATTAGGCTTTCGCTAAATTAGCAGCGACAAAATCCCAATTGACTAATTTGTCGAGGAAAGTATCAACATAGTCAGGACGTTTGTTTTGATAATCTAAATAATAGGCGTGTTCCCACACATCACAAGTTAACAGGGGAGTTTGACCTAAGGCAACAGGAGTATCAGCATTACTGGTTTTAGTAATTTTCAATTTGCCATTTTCTAATACTAACCAAGCCCAACCACTACCAAATTGAGTAGTAGCAGCGGTTTTAAAATCTTGGCGGAACTGATCATAACCACCTAAATCAGCATTAATTTTGTCAGCTAAAGCACCGCTAGGCTGACCGCCACCGCTACCTTTCATACATTCCCAATAAAAAGTGTGATTCCAGGCTTGGGCTGCATTATTGAAAATACCTACTTTGCCAGCATCTTGGTAAGTTGTCTTAATTACTTCCTCAATGGACATATCTGCCATGGGAGTATCTTTCACTAAATTATTAAAGTTAGTGACATAAGCCGCATGATGTTTGTCGTGGTGAAATTCTAAAGTTTTGGCAGTAATAAAAGGTTCTAAGGCATTATAACTATATGGTAATGCAGGTAATTCATAACCCATGATATTGTGTTCTCCGTCTCGTTAATTTGTATCAAAGTTTTAATTATTGTAAACATATCTAGGCAACATTACGCAACATCTTGTTAAATATTGGCCAAATATTACCAAGTATTCTGATTTTTAGCTAATTAGGATTAATTTTTGTTAAGATTCGTAACAGACAAATTAATAAAAATGAGCAGTTAGGAGTAGTTGTCATGGTAGGAGAACAAACGGATATTGATCTCGCCCCTTTTATTGATCATTCCTTGTTACTACCCACTGCCACCCTGGAGATGGTGGAAAAGTTTTGTCAGGAAGCAGATCGTTTTGATTTCCCATCGGTGTGTTTGCATCCCTGTCATGTGCGGGTAGCGGTTAATTTACTTTTAAATAAAAAACCGAAGGTTTCTACAGTCATCGGTTTTCCCTTGGGAGCTAATACCGACGGTACTAAACTATATGAGGCCATGGAAGCGACGGATAATGGTGCGCAGGAATTAGATGTGATGATTAATATTGGTTTATTAAAGGAAGGCAAAATTAATCAGGTGCATCGGGAAGTGGCGGAAATTTGTGAGGAAACAGGCCAGTTAGTGAAGGCAATTATTGAAATGTCTTTGTTAACTCAGGAGGAACAAAAATTAGTGACGGCTGCCATGATGGATGCGGGGGTGGCCTGGATTACTTCCCATACGGGTTGGCATGGTGGGGTGAATATTTCAGATGTGAAATTCTTACAGGAGATGACCAAGGGTAATATTGGTATTAAGGCGGCGGGGGGTATTAAGACGATTGAGCAGGCTCTGGATCTGATTGTGGCAGGAGCTACCCGTTTAGGTACATCTAGGGGGCCTGATTTGATCAGGCAAAGGGCCGGTCAACCAATGCAGTCTGCATCTTTATAAATATGAGTAATGAAGATGAGTAGAGTTTATCAAGCGACAGGAATTAATCTGAAAACCATACCCTTGGGAGAAGCGGATCGTTTATTAACGATATTAACTAAGGAATATGGTTTATTACGGTTAGTGGCCCCTGGTAGTCGCAAGTCTTTATCTAAGTTAGCCGGACGCAGTGAACCTTTTGTCGTGAATCAATTGGTAATAGCTCAGGGGCGATCGCTCCATCGGATTACTCAGGCGGAAACTATTAAAAATTATCGAGGCCTGACAAAAAATTTGGGGACATTAGTTGCCGGGCAGTATTTAGCGGAAATAGTATTAGAACAGGCCCTGACAGAACAACCACAATCTGATTTATTTTCCCTTTTAAATGAACATTTAGAACGTTTAGAAAAGTTGAATGATCAGCAGATTGATCACTATGCTACCCATTTATTAGCCCACCTAATACAAGGAATTTATCACCTATTAGCTTGGGGAGGAATAGCTCCCCAGGTGTGGATTTGCTGTATTAGTCAACAACCAATTGAGCCGAATTTTCAGCAACCTGAATGGCGAGTTGGTTTTAATTTTGCCCAGGGTGGTACGGTTAAATTAACTGATTCATCACAATCAGATTCATCATTGAGAAATTTTTCTCATACTGCCCGCCAGCGGATTCATCCACCCACTAGCCTGATCGGTGCCAAGGAATTAGCCATACTGCAATTACTACCACAAGCCCAATTAACAGAAAAACTCTGGGCAGAATGGGATCAAGGGGCGTGGTTATCTGTAGAATTACTCTTACGCCAATATGCTGAATACCATTTAGGCTTTACTATTCGGTCCGCCAGTTTACTTGATACATACCTAGCCAAAGCAAAACCAAATACATGATGCGTGTTTCTCGACCCGACTTTCATACTGAGGCCAAATATGCCCAACCGGCGATGATTGATCATGGTAATGATTATCCCAATCATCCAGGTTTAGTTGATCAATCTTTTCTTAATAGTGAACCCTACTTTGCTGAACCTTGTAATAATAGTAGCCCGTCGCCTTTACCACCGACAGAACCAGAACAGGGTTTTTTAGCGATTTTAAAAAATCGGCAATTTTTAACTTTATGGAGTGGCCAAATATTTTCCCAATTAGCGGATAAAGTGTATTTGGTGTTAATGGTGGCGATTTTAACCAGTCATTTCCCTGGGATTCAAGAGCATCTCAGTCGTTGGGTGTCGGCGGTGATGATTGCTTTTACGATTCCGGCGGTATTATTTGGGGCGGGAGCCGGCGTATATGTAGATCGCTGGTCAAAGAAAGCGGTTTTAGTGATTACAAATTTATGTCGGGGTTTTTTGGTTTTAGGTTTACCTCTATTATTGTGGTTGTCTCAGGATGTGCAATTAGGGAGTTTACCTTTAGGTTTTTGTTTATTATTAATTATTACTTTTTTGGTTTCCACTTTAACGCAATTTTTTGCCCCGGCAGAACAGGCAGCGATTCCTTTAATTGTGGAACAGAAAAATTTATTATCAGCTAATTCCCTTTATACCACCACTATGATGGGGTCGGTGATTATTGGTTTTGCGGTGGGTGAACCTATATTAGTTGTAGCGGACCGTGTGGGAATTTGGTTAGGTTTGGCGGGGATTGGTAAGGAAATAATTGTGGGTGGTAGTTATGCGATCGCTGGAGCGGTTTTATTATTATTAAAAACTGGGGAAAAGCGGGATGAGTTAGTGGGAGAACCGCCCCATATTTTTGATGATATTAAAGAAGGTTTTGCCTATTTACAGCAAAAACCGCAGGTGCGTTATGCCATGGTACAACAAATTATTTTATTTGCGATTTTTGCCGCTTTGACCGTATTAGCGGTGAAATTGGCGGAAATATTACCAAGTATTCAAGCAGAAGATTTTGGTTTATTATTAGCGGCGGCTGGTTTAGGCATGGGAATTGGAGCCACCTTAGTGGGATATTTAGGACACCGTTTTTGCCATTTTGATTTGAGTTTATTAGGGGCGATTGGTATGGGTGGAGCTTTGATCGGTTTATCGTTATTTACCCATAGTTTAGGATTAACCGTATTAATGATTATGTTATTAGGGGTGTGTGGTGGTATGGTGGGAGTACCGATGCAGACAACGATTCAAGCGGAAACACCGGAAGCGATGCGGGGAAAAGTTTTTGGCTTACAAAATAATGCGATTAATATTGCCCTGACTTTACCTTTAGCTTTGGCTGGCATTGCTGAAACGATCTTTGGTTTAGGTATTGTTTTATGGGTATTAGCTGGCACTAGTGTGACAGCGGGCATAGTTACTTGGTATATTGCCCATCATAATTTACCTTGTCAAGTTAATGATCAATAAGAGTAATTGATCAATTAATCAGATAGTATGGTGATCATTAATATTTTTTTGCAGAGAAAGTTGTGAGGGAAATATGCACATTGCTTGGTTAGGTAAGAAAACCCCCTTTTGCGGTAATGTCACCTATTCTAGGGAGGTAACTAATGCCTTATTAGATCGGGGTTATCAAGTAAGTTTTTTACATTTTGCCCAAGATGCCCAGGAGGGCGATCGCAAGTTTGATTGGACCCTGCCTAATAGTGTCTGGGGTTTACAGATGAGCCGCCTCTTAGGTTATGACGATGAGAAAATTGGAAATGATCTATTAGATATTAAAGAACTAAAAGATATTAATACAAGTTGGTCACAATCCCTTTCCTATGAGGTGCCACTACCATATTTATATAAATCACAAATTTATACAATTCCTAGTTTAAAATCCAGTAAAGTTCTCAAACAATCTCTAAAAGATCTAAGACCAGATATTGTTCACGCCTCCCTTACCCTTTCCCCTTTAGATTTTTTGTTACCGGAAATTTGTGAAGAATTAGATTTACCTTTAATTGCCACTTTTCACGCTCCCTTTGAAAAGAAAGTAAGAAATTTTACCGCCGGTACACAATTATTAACGTACCAATTATATGCACCGTTTTTAGCTAATTATGAACGGGTAGTAATTTTTTCTCAAATTCAAAAAGATTATTTAGTGAAATTAGGTGTACCAGAAGAGAGGGTGGCGATTATTCCTAATGGGGTTGATTCTCTGAAATATTCGCCTGGTGCTTCATCTCTCAAACAAGAATTAGAAACAGAGCGACTATTTACCTATCAAGGTCGGATTGCTCCTGAAAAAAATGTGGAAGCGTTATTAAAAGCCTGGAAAAATTCTGATTTAGGAACTAATAGTAAATTATTAATTGTCGGTGATGGTCCGTTATCAAGTGCATTACAAACTAATTATAACTCAGAAGATAATATTATTTGGTTTGGTTTTATCGGCGATGAAGAAAGACGCATTGAAATTTTAAGAGGTTCTGATGTCTTTATTTTACCGTCTTTGGTAGAAGGTTTATCTCTCTCTTTATTAGAAGCAATGTCAGCCGGGGTGGCTTGTGTGGCAACGGATGCCGGGGCGGATGGAGAAGTATTAGAAGAGGGGGCAGGCATTGTTTTAAATATGCAAAGGGTGACATCTGAATTGAGAACCCTATTCCCTGTATTGAGAGATCAGGCAGAATTTACGAATTTATTAGGGCAGAAGGCTCGCAGTCGGGTATTAGAACGTTATACTCTCCGGGATAATATTACTCGTTTAGAAATGTTATATGCGGAAGTATTAGGGAAAACGGCAGAAAAAATATAAATAACGCTTGCTTATTAATATTAATCAACTTATAAATTGTGTTGGGTTGCTTGCCTTAACCCAACCTACTATTAATTTGGGGTTTCGTGCCTCAACCCAACCTACTATTCCCTATTCCCCATTACCTATTCCCTTTAATTTCTTCTATTAATTCCAATATTCGATCCGTCCGAAATTCTAATACTAAATGTTGTAAACTTTGTCGCAGAGAAATATAATTATCGGGTATTTGTTCCAATAAAGATAAAAGCAAATTGTCATCTAATTGCAGAGATGCCTCCTCCATACTATTCAGCCAAACGTCAGACATAAACTGTAAATCATCAGCCTTTAGATGAATAGGATGATTAATATTTGTATTATCGACATGAGGCTGATTAATAAACTGAACTCCCAAATACTTGGTTAATATTTGTAAAATAGTATTCTCATTGAAAGGTTTTGCTACAAAATCATCAAAACCTGCTTGTAATACACTATTTCTTTCCTGCTCCAAAATACTAGCTGTCACCGCCACTATTTTAGTTTGTTGCTCTATCTCTTTTTCCTTAATATATTTAATTACCTCATAACCATTTAATACAGGCATCCATAAATCTAAAAAAATTAAATGCGGTTGCCAATTTTCCCAAATATTAATAGCTACTTCAACATTATTTTCCGCTTCTTGTAATAAAAAACCAAAGGGCTGTAATAATTTTAATAAAAGTAACCGATTAAATTCCTTATCATCAACAATTAAAATCCGGTATTCAGGTTGATTAGGTGCAATACCAATAATCTGAGTAGCAGGATTACTAGCAATTAGATCAATAGCTGCGGTTTCTGATATTTCTGCCTGAATACAGAGGGTGAAAGTTGTACCAATATTTAAGCTACTCTTTACGGTTAAATCTCCCCCCATAATTTGAGCAAATTTTTGACTAATCGCTAAACCTAAACCTGTACCTGTTTCAGACTGAATACCAGATTCTGTCTGGACAAAAGGTCGAAATAGTTGGGGTAATTCTGCCTCTGCAATACCGACTCCCGTATCACTAATATTAAAGGTAAGTTTTACTATTTTTCGCTGGTTTTCCTGATAATATAAAGGTTCTGATTTTGCCTGCACAACAATTTTACCAACATCAGTAAATTTAATCGCATTACTAATTAAATTAATCAAAATTTGTCGTAGTTTCACAGCATCCGTCAAAATATAATAGGGTAAACTACTACTTTTGGCAAAGATTAAATTTAACCCTTTTGCCTCTACTGCTAAACAAAACATACTTTCTAAATCATGGAGTAGGTCAATTAAATTACAGTTTTGTGGATTAACAGTAGTTTTACCCGCCTCTATTTTAGAAAGATTTAAAATATTATTAATTAAACTCAGTAAGTGTTCCCCACTATGACTAATAATTTGGATATTTTCTTTTTGATCATGGTTTAAACCTTCTTCCCTTGCCATTAATTGGGCAAAACCTAGAATAGCATTGAGGGGCGATCGCAACTCGTGACTCATATTAGCGAGAAAAGTACTTTTCGCCTGATTAGCAACTTCTGCTTTTTCCTTAGCGGTGACTAATTCAGCGGTTCTGTCAGCTACTTGTAATTCCAACGTTTGACTATAAACTTCTAACTGAGAGCGACTAGCTGATAATGCTTGAAAAGATTCCTGTAATTGACTAGACATGAAGTTAAAAGAATTAGTTAATTGACCCAATTCATCTTGCCGATCCGTTTTAATATTAATACTATTTTGCCAATCACCCTCGGCAATATTTTGGGAGGCTTGATGTAACTTACGAATAGGCATGATCACCCAGCGACTGGTATGAATACCAAAAAATACTGCTAAACCTAAAGCTAATAATGATAAATAAATAGTGTGATAAGTATTTTTCTGAATTTCTGCCATAAAATCATTAGCTGGAATGACAATGGCAATAAACCAAGATAAACCGTATTCATCACGGAAGGGAAGCGATGTCAAAAAATATTTATGGCTCTGCCAATTAAGGTTATCAACTAAAATTTCATTACTGGTAAAATTGCCTGTTTTTTCTTTTAAATATTCGGCTGTCATCTTAGTTAAAGGATCACTACTGGCGATCGCCGGTAATATTTTAGCTTCTTTATTAGGAGCGATCACAACGGTTTTTTCTAACGTAGAAGTGCTGATTAAATTTCCTTGGTTATCAACAATAAAAGCCTGACCACTTTTGCCAATAGTGAGGGATTGTAAAAAAGTTTGTATCTGAATTAAATCAAAGACCACAGAAGCAACTCCCTGGGGTATTTTTTCACCGGGCAAATAGAGAGGTTTTGCCAGAGTAATTGCCGCACTATCAATCATTCTCCGAGGATAGACACCCGTCCAGACCATAATATTTTCAGTCGCTATAGCTTTTTTATACCAAATCCTACTAGTAGCCCGAAAATTATCCACAGTTAAATCAGGATCAGTCAAAGTATAAAAACGCTCAATTTCTGTAAAACCCAATTGTTGAAAATTAGTTCTTGCCCCGGAAATTGCTAACCCTGCCTCTAATATACCGGCTTTACTGCGAGCAATCCCAGCTGCTCGGTATTCATCTTGTTGATTAGTTAACTGGATGATAGAAATATTTTTATTTTGATAATACTGAAATTGTTGCCAAATCAAGGGAGACCAAGCATTCATATCCTGCAGGTTCATTAATTTCTGATCAATTAAATATTGATAATTCTCTAAAATATCTTTGGGGGTATCTAAATAGTTGTGTAAATTATCATTAATTCTATTACCGACTTCCATCATCAACTGATTAGCTAGATTTTCGACGCTTTTTCTGCCGTTTACTAAGGAAATATAACTAACTAATCCAACTGTTCCCGCTATTTCTAAAATAAAGGGAACAATAAAAACCACGGTTAAAGGTATTTTTCCTAAGACTTTTTGCCACCTAATTAGTATAATCATAATGAATATAAGAAAATATTATGGTGCTATGATAGCAGTTTTCTCAATCCGGTTCCCCCCAGAATTGGGGGGCTAGGGGGGCAATAAGTTGAGTTTGGAAATACCAAAAATTCCAGCCCTCACCCCCAAACCCCTCTTCCAACTTTGGGAGAGGGGAGAGGAAAAAGCAGAAAACATAGGTAAAAATTGAATAAAAAAACCGGGTTTTGATGAATAACCTGGTTGACGATGAAATATTATGGAAATTTAAGTGGCATTAACTGTTTTTTGTAATGCCTCTACTAAGGTTCGCAAATCATCTAAATCACTTCTGAGAGATTCATTTTCTGTTTGCAAAGCCTCATTAGCAGTTTTTAAACTATTAATATCAATGCTTTGGGTTTCGTTATCAGATTGCACAATATTAATGTCAGATTGCAAACTATTAATATCCTTAATCTGCGTCTGATTATCAGTTTGTAATTTCTGCACATCAGCTTTAATAGCGTCATCTTCTTCTTTTAATACCTGAATAGCTTCTGCCATCACAGGTACGACACCAATATAGTTAACTGCTAACTTTCCATTAGATTGGGTTGTTACTAAGTCAGGTAACACTTTTTGCATTTCTTGAGCAATAAAACCAACTTGTGTACTTTCACTATCTACTGAACCGTTATTAGTATCTGGATTCCATTGATAAGTAACGCCCCGTAGGTCAACTATTTTATCTAAAGGATTTGCCAAATCTTGAATATTGGTTTTTAAGGTTTTATCTGAAGCACTTGTAACTGTTCCAGCGAACGTCGCATTGCCATTTTTTAAGACTGTCAAGGCATTATTACGGGCCGCAGTACTTGTTCCGTTACCTACAACAAATACAGGATCAGTCGCTATCGAGTTAACAGGATCTCCAGCTATCTGATTGTACCGTCCAATCACAAGGGAAGCATAGGATTGAGCTGTACTGCCCAACCCCATGGCCGTAGAACGGCTACCACTAGCCGTACTGTTAGATCCCATGACCGTAGAAAAGCTCCCACTAGCCGTATTAACATTTCCCATGGCCGTAGAATAGAAACCACCAGCCGTATTAGAATATCCCATGGCCGTAGAAAAGCCACCACTGGCCGTATTAAATTGCCCCATGGCCGTAGAACTCTGACCACTAGCCGTATTAAATTGCCCCATGGCCACAGAACCTTGACCACTAGCCGTATTACTATTTCCCATGGCCGTAGAATACAGACCAACATTATACTTTGACAGGGGGTAGACTTTATTTTCTAAAAGGATAAAATGAGAGAAACGCTAATAAATAAGTATGCAATATGCTCCAAATAACCTTTACCAACAAAGAAATAGATGAACTGCATTACGAAAGATTCCATCACCCGCATCCACGAGTGCAACGAAAAATGGAAGCACTATACCTAAAAAGTCAGAAATACCCACACAAGGAAATCACGAAACTGCTGAGGATCA
>Ga0209262_10000065_pt1 | contig 83143 bp, 63 predicted proteins | sample Lowcelwee11metaG_FD_187171 | JGI IMG/M metagenome (GOLD analysis project Ga0209262, IMG submission 187171) | Freshwater pond sediment microbial communities from the University of Edinburgh, under environmental carbon perturbations - Low... | ecosystem: Environmental > Aquatic > Freshwater >... | reverse complement strand
GGTGATAACAATGTCAATCCCGTCCCACACCGTTTTAAGCGATCCGTGCGAATAGTTGGCAATCATCGAGGTAAAAATATAGTTATTAGGGACAAAAACGATTCGCCCAGCTCGTCGGTTTGTTTCCAATGTTGTCAAGGTTACATCTTCCATCAACGTTATCCGCTGCATTGAGATATCCAAAACATCACCGACATACTCCATACCGTCTTTCACAAAACGGACACGATCACCGACATGGATCGAACCTCCGACAACGATAACGAGCCATCCCAGCAACGACATAAACCAGTCCCTCATTGCAATAGCGAGACCGGCAGAAGCAAATCCGAGTACAGTCGCAAAATAGCCGACATTGTCGATGTAGCTAAAAAGTAAAATTAAAATAATTAAAGAGACGTTTATAAAAGTAACGATTTTATTTGCCATATAAAATCGCTCATTATCAACAATGTAGCGTTTAATTACCCGTTTAAACAAAAAGGAGATAATAATCAAAACAGCAACGATCATTCCGATGTTTAACAGTTTATAGATTTGGTCTTTGATCTCTTTGTTGATTTTAGCTTCGGTTGATTCAATCCGTTTTTCGTACACTTCAGCGGTAGAGACGAGAGTTTCGAGCGCTAATTTAAATTTTTCAACCTGTAATAATGTCGCTTCAAGCTCTACCTCATAATCAGCTTTTGGATCAAGGCGAGTTATATCTTTGTAAAGAGCAACCTGACGCTCCATAAGGGTAATGAGCTCTTGAAGCTCCTCTTCACGCAAAACATAATCTTTGTAGTAGCTGTTGAGCCGTTTGATATACGATATACCGGTAATAATATCAAAGGGGTTGGTAATACTGGGGAGTTCACCCGCTTCATCCGGTTTTAGAAGTGAAACAAACGGAGATGCTCCTTGCGCTTTTAGAAGCTCGATCTGCTCCGTCAGAACCTTTTGCTTGGCTTGTAGTGCTTCAATCTCAAGCTTTCGCTCAACAGAGGATGATCGATTCTCCAGCTGTTCAATCCGGTATTTAACCTCTCTAAGACTTTTACGGGACTCTTGATACGCCATATAAGAGTTATAGCTTTTAAGCCAGATACTATTCCCTTTGGAGAGCTCTTTTTGGATTTTGGAGAGCTCATCATGGGCATTTTCAATTTCAACCTCTTTTGGAAGTTCTATCGCTTTTTCTTGCAGTTCTTGTTTTTCATTCTGCGCTGCACTAAGGGTTAAAGCTGTACAGAATAGGGATATTAAAAGAAATCGATAAAGTCTCACGCGCCGATCCCTTGAAATCCGGATAATATTTTTTTAACAACCGAAGCTTCGATAGCATCGGTGATCTCAACCCCGCCTATTCCTCGTGGAAGGATAAAGGTTATAGCACTGTCGGCACTTTTTTTATCTAAAAAGAAAGTTTGGTAAAACTTCTCGACATCGTGAATCGGATAGGTAAGGGGCAAATCGTAACGTCCTAAAAGATGCTTAACTCGCTCGGCTTCCTCGTGAGTCATTAGCCCTGCTTCACACGCAAGAGCGTTGGCCATCACCATTCCGATAGCAACACTCTCTCCGTGCAAATAGGTTTCGTATTTAGTCTCATTCTCGATGACATGACCGAATGTGTGGCCGTAGTTGAGCGCGGCACGAAGTCCCTGCTCTTTTTCATCCTCTTCAACCACACCCGCTTTGGTCTCAACTGCTTTAGATATCGCGTAGAGAAGGTTATCTCCCTCACGTAAATCATTCTTCTCCAGCCACTCAAAAAACGGTGCGTTAAAGGTCACTGCCATTTTGACAATCTCTGCTACTCCAGCCCCAAACTCACGTGAGGGGAGTGTTACAAGAAAACTCGGATCGATATAAACGGCGCGCGGCTGATGAAAGGCTCCGATCAAATTTTTACCGTATCGGTTGTTAACCCCTGTTTTACCGCCGACACTCGCATCGACTTGGGAAAGGAGTGTTGTGGGAATTTGGATAAAGTCGATACCTCGGTTATAAAGGCTGGCGGTAAATCCCCCCATGTCACCGATCACGCCGCCGCCGAATGCAACCAAAAGTGATTTGCGGTTCAAACGATGGTCAAACATTCGCTCCAATATTGATTCGATCGTTTCAAATGTTTTGTACTGTTCGCCATCGGGAATCGTAACGATGTAAACCTCTTTAGCATTCAATCGTGCCAGAAGTGTTTGCAAGTGCAAACCTGCCACTTTAGGATTACTCAAGACTACGACTTTTCCCTCAAAATTAATCTCCGGCAACGGACCGATATGGATAGGATATGAGTCGTCAATTACACGTTTAAGATTGATAGATATCGTCATAGAAAAACCTGATAAATTAAGTTATTACGGAATGAGATATAGTTTACTAAAAGATGACTTAAAACCCTCTTGCGGGGGGCTAAATTTGTGTAGGGATAAAAAGCTGGTGATTGCGTCCGAGTTTACGATACAGTACTTCAGGATCAGTTGAAAAATAGGCCGTAAACGGATTCGTAAACATTTTTGAAGTGAACGGCAAAACGTGAAGAAAATTATTTCTCTCCCGTAGCTCTCGAATCGGATTGCTCTCTTGATCCGTAACGCGAATCGATTTCGAAAAAATTGCGGAGAGATTGTTAAAATGTTCAATCACCTCTTTCTTATGAGACCCCTCTTCGTTGACATAGTCGATCAGTTCAAGGTTAAATCCAAACTGGGAAGAGACGTCGAAAATTGTGGTGGAGATGTTTTCAATATGTCCCTCTTCACTCAAAATTACTACACTCTCATGCAATGAAGAGAAGGAGCAATCGGCAAGTTTTAGTACCGGAACATTTCCGGCATAAAGTTTTTTCCGAATCGAGGTGATTGAAAAAGCGGTATGAGAGACGATGAAAAGACCGATATGGTATTTTTTGATATCATTAAGAATCATCCCCTCCTCCGGAAGCGCTTCATAATCGATATCAATCGTAACGTCACCCTGTGCAGAGGCTTTAATCATCCGTAGAGCATCAATATCACCCGGGTTGATAACTTTAATAATCAGAGGCTTACGAAGCTTGTTTTGAATAAAAATACTTCGTCTGACCAATGCCATTATTGCGGAAGGTTTTTCAATACTCATATCGATATAAAGATATATTTTAGAACCGAACGGGGCTGGAAACTGTCCCAATTCACGCTTAATTGCCCGATAGATAGAACGTAAAACTGCCGGATCGCCGACCAATACCAAGGTATCATTAGGTTGAATCATTTTATTGTCACTAGGGATAATCAATTGACGATTACGATATATGGCCGATATTTTCCAATTTTTTTGCTCAATTGAACCGATATGGCGATACACGAAAGAACTCCCGAAGGGAACTAAAACCTCCATGATTTCACCCGTACCTAATCCTATATTTTTGGCTAAAACAGGGATATTTGGGAGGTAATCGATCATATTTGCGGCAATAATTTCTTGCATATTGACCCATTCAATATCATCACATGGGCTGACCGTATTCCATAAATCAAGGGCAATGATTCGAATATTCGGTTTGTACAAACGGATATTTTTAATCGTATGTTCCAGATCGCTTTGGTTTTCCATAACCAATACGACCTGCCAAAAATCCATCTTTAATAAATTGGAAATTTTATAAAAACTGGTAGGATCAAATTGAAAAAATTTATATCGTCCCGAGTTATACCCTTCAAAAACTTTATCACTTGTTTGGACAATATAATAAAGATTTTCAGTGGTATAGGTACCGATCACACGTTCAATAAAGTGCTGACCGATAGCCCCGTCACTGACGATTAAAATTTTTTTCATTAGGACATAAACTTCTTATAATTCAATTTTATGGACGAGATTGTACCACAAATGTCATACGGGGTTTGAATGGAACTGCTTTATGTGCTAGAGTGTTTAATTTAATGAAACTATGCTACACTTCATGATGAATATTATCATTCTATAATGCGCAACGGGAGTATTGATGCAGCTTGATGCCAAAAAATTCTTTTTAGCCTTTTTCTTTTTTATTGCAACGTTAATTGTATTGGGATATTACCATTTTAATCGTGAACAGAAATTGATTAACCAAAATATTGATAGCAGCTTACAGCGTGCCGTTGAATCGGCACACGTTGTAGTGGGCGAAGATTATCATAAGCGTGTTCTCTCTCTCCCTCCCACGGAGGTTGAAGATGCCGATACCATTAGACATCTCACAGCTTTGGCTCGAGCACAGGGAGTTGAATATATCTATTCTCTGGTTTTAGATAAAGAGGGAAAACTGCGCTTTACCTCGAGCAGTGCCCGTAATCATGAACTTACAAACGGCAAAAATCTCACCCATTTTTTCGATCCGTACCCTACCAATGAAGAGATGATCAAAGCACTGAAAAGCAACCGATTGGTTTGGGATAAAAAAGAGAGAACAGATCAATGGGGGAAATTTAGAAGTGTCTATCTCCCCGGTACTACCCCCTCGGGTCAACGCTTTATAATCGGTGCCGATATCGAAGTGGGTTCGATTCAAAAACTCTCAAATGCAGCCGCTTTTAAAGCGATTGCTACATCGTTGGTCTTTTTCTTAGGCGCTTTGCCGTTTTTACTCATTTATCGGAATGCACTTTCTGGAACTGCCGATGTTTTACGAGAAAAAGCTCTTACAGCCACCGATGAACTGCGAGAAGTTAATGAGATACTTGAAACTAAAGTGGAAGAAAAAACAAAACAGCTTATTTCCCAAAGTTTCGAAGACCCCCTTACCTCCCTTCCCAACCGACACCAGCTGCAATTTGATATGGATCGCCATTCCTACAAAGTATTGCTTATTTTAAATCTTCGTAATTTTCGAGATATTAATGATTTTTTCGGATTTTCGATCGGTAATGATCTGATTCGGCAAATGGGGCACTGGCTGCAGACGCTTGATTTAAACCCTTATCGCTTAAGCGGTGATGAATTTGTTGTCTTGATGGAAGTAGAGCAGTCTTCCACAGAGCTTGAAATATTTTGCCAACATCTCCTTCATCGTCTTGCAGATCATCCATTTAGGGTTAATGATGAGACTGTTTCATTACGTGTCAATATTGGAATCGATATGGGTTCTGACATATGTCTGGCACATGCCGATATAGCCCTGCATCAAGCAAAAGAGAGCCGAAGCCATATTGCATTTTATACTGCATTAACTCAACCGAAACAACAATACCAAGACAATATTGCCCTTATTACAACCATCCATAAAGCACTCGATGGAGGGCGAATTATTTGCTATTATCAGCCAATCGTCTCACTCTCTAGCGGACGGATTGAAAAATATGAAACACTGGTTCGGATGATTGATGAATCAGCACAAATCATCCCTCCCCTTGATTTCCTTCAAGCGGCCAAAAAAACTCGTCTTTATCCTCAAATAACCCGTAGCGTTATAACTCAGGCGTGTGAAATTTTTATGAATCGAAATGAGGATTTTTCGGTCAATCTCTCCATTCACGATATTTTAGATGCTTCTACCGTCCGATTTATAGAAGAGACGATCGTCAAAACTAATACCGCACACCGAATTATTTTTGAGGTAAGCGAATCCGAAGGGGTTGAAAACATTAATGCCGTTATCCACTTTATCAAACGGATGAAAAGATTAGGAGCTAAAATCGGTATCGATAATTATGGAATCGGGTATTCCAATCTTGAAAATATAGTTCGGTTTGATATTGACTACCTTAAAATTGACGGTTCCCTTATCAACACTATCGCTACAAACCGCGAAAATGCCCTTCTTGTTCGCTATATTTCCGATTTAGCGACTAAGTTAGAGATCAAAGCTATAGCCCAATCGGTAGAATCTGAAGAGATTTTTAACCAAATCAAAACACTAGGAATGGCTTTTGCCCAAGGTTACTATACGGGAAAACCGGCTTCACTCTCCCTTTAGAAGTTTCTCCTGCCCTATTCTGTAGAGGGCAAAATCGTATTTTAGAGGATCATACGGATCAAATGCTTTAAGAGCTTCGGTGAGTTCGATAGCGGCTCTCATATCGCACTGTGACCTGCTTAAAAGCCCAAGTGAGCGTGACACGTTAAATGTATGGGTATCCAGCGGCATAATCAAATCGCTTTGGTTCACCCCGCTCCATAATCCCATATCGAGCTCATTGCACCGCACCATCCACCGCAGGTACATCATCCACCGTTTCATAGCCGAGGCTTTTGTTATTGAGGTAATCGGTTTTCCGATCAAAAATTCATACCCTTTGGAACGATACGGGTTAAGATCATAAAGAGATGCGATCAATGTTGATATTCCACTAATAATTCCACTCGACGAATACCCATCTTTAAAAGCCTTCTCAGCCCCTCCAGAAGCTTTTAACCTCCTAAGAGTACAAAACCATTGAACGATATCTTCATTGGATTGAAAACGGTAATATTTCCCCTCAACACGATGACGCAGTTCTTCCTCCTCCAGATCACATAAATCGGGTTCCAAAGAGGATAAAAATGCAACAATCGCTTTGACATTACCGTATGCAAACATCGCACACGTCATAGCATGATGCTGATCCATAGAGGTTCTGGCAACCATCAACGGATCTGGACGTTCCTCACACAATTCATCGCTGCAATTGCGTGCTTCTACCTCTGCATCGAGATAGGCTCGGATATCTCTCAAGAGCGTCCTAAAAGATAAAGCTGTTTACGTTCTGATGATCCGGCGATATTGAGCTGTTTACGATATTTTGCGATCGTTCTGCGTACCATCGTGATTTTAAATTTATCTTGGATCATTTCAAGAAGTTTCATATCGCTGAGAGGTTTTTTATGGGATTCGTTTTTAACCAGTTCCGCCACATAATCTTTGATCGCGGCATTGGAGACATCTTCATCGATAGCCGTAGTAAAGAAATCTTTCATCGGATAAATGCCGCGATCACAGGCAATGTATTTGTTAGCGATGGCACGCGAAATAGTGGAGGGATTATGGCCGAATTCATCCGCTAGCGTTTTAAGGGTGAGCGGCTTGATCGCCCCCCCCGTAAAGAAGTCGTACTGATATTCAACGATCATCAATCCCACTTTATAAAGGGTCGCTTTACGCATCTCCAACGCATCGACAAGACTTTTAGCCTCTTTAAACTTTTCACGAACAAACGGATGATCAACCCCGTACGCGGTGTCAATGGTTACACTCGGATAATATTGATCATTGAGTCTCACTTCAATTCCCTCTTCGGGATCGTTAAAAATCATCAAATCGGGGATTACCTGCTGCGAATCTTCCAAATAATCAATTGCGGGGGGATTTTTAAAACTCCCGACCACCCGCATCGCCTCCTCAAATGCACTCTCTTTACGATAGCGCCCCAACTCGTCCATATGAGTAATCATTTCGCGCGCTAGGTTATATCCCTCGTCGCTGATCGATGCAGATTCAAGCTGAAACAAAAAAGATTCACTGACGTTGCGGGCACCGATACCTACCGGTTCGACATGGATAAAACGGAGACGGATTTTTTCAAATTGCTCCGTACTAATCCCTTGAGCTGTACAAAAAGCGGTATCATCCCCCTCATAATATCCCCCCTCGTCAAGGTTTTCTATGATATGTCGTGCGATGAGCTGCGATATCGGAGTAGGAAACAATGAGCCGTCAATCTGCTCTTCGAGGATGTCAAATAACCCTTTATGTTGGACAGTTAGCGCTTCAATCGCCTCGCTATGAGAATTTTGGACATAGCCGTATTGAATTTTTTTCGGAATTCTCGATTCAAAGGATTCTTCATAACCCGATTTGATATCGATAAGAGGGTTCCCCTCAACAAACGGAGCCATCGCTTCACCCAAATCACTCAGGCTCGATTGAAGAATCGGGAGCCAGTTACGCAGTGTGTTGGAAAGCTTATTTTTTAGCTCAACGCTTGTTTTTACCCGTAGCATGCGATACTAGAACTTAAACGATTCGCCGAGATAGTGTTGACGGACATCGCTGTTATGGGCGATCTCATCACTCGATCCGGATGCCAATAGCTCACCGCTTTTAATAACGTAGGCACGATCACATACCGCTAACGTTTCACGAACATTATGGTCGGTTATCAACACGCCGATACCGTATTCTACCAACTGGGATATGACCCCTTGGATATCCATAACGGCGATAGGATCAACCCCTGCAAACGGCTCATCCAACAGGAGAAATCGGGGCTTATTGACGAGAGCGCGTGCGATTTCGGCACGACGGCGTTCCCCGCCGCTGAGATTGATCCCGCGACGGTTTCGAATCGGCTCGATATTAAACATCTCCAGCAGCTCTTCGATCCGTTTTTCTGCCGTTTCCGCATCAAGATCACCTGCTTGCGCGGCAATTATAAGGTTTTCTTCAACCGTAAGGTCTTTAAAAATAGAGGCTTCCTGCGGCAGATACCCGATCCCCATACGCGAACGTTTATGAAGCGGTAAATGGGAGACATCCTCACCGTCGATGTACACTTTTCCATCAGTTGCTTCGATGAGACCACACACCATATAAAACGTCGTTGTTTTACCCGCTCCGTTGGGGCCAAGCAATCCTACGACTTCACCGGTATGAAGCTCCATACTGATGCCGCGGACGATTTCGTGATTCTTGATCGTTTTGACTAAGTTTTCAATTTTTAATTCATGCACGTTGCACCTCATAACATCGCGATTCATCATCGCATTTGGTAATTTTCACAATAACACTCTCCATTCCGGCACGTTTGAGCCACCCTATCAGTGTTTCGTCTCCCCACTCGATCAAGTGATACCCCTTATGTTCGAGTTCTTCCATCATCCCTAACGATAAAAATTTCTCAAAACCGTAATTATAGAGATCATAATGGTAGAGTTTTTCACCGTAGCACTGCTGCAGCGAAAAAGTGGGAGAAGTAACGGCATCCTCTACCCCTAAATAATCGGCAAACGCTTGGGTAAAGGTCGTTTTTCCGCTCGCCAAATCCCCCTGTAAAACGACGATACCGCCATTAGGTAATTCTGAGACGAGTTGCTCACACAAAGGTGCTAAGTTATCAAGGGAGAGCTTCATCATAGTTTGGATGATACCGATACGATTTGTTTCAGCTTTTCGGCTGCTTTACCGCTAAGCAAAGTGTCACGGGCAATCTCAAGAGCCTCTTGAGCGTCGCGTGCCATCCCCTCTGCCACGAGAGCGTATGCGGCATTAATCAGTACCATATCCCGTTGCGCTTCGGTTGAACGGTTGTTTAAAATATTGGTGAGGATCTCGGCATTTCGTTCCGCTTCCCCGCCGAGGATTGCTTCAAACGGCGCTTTTTTGATCCCTAACATCTGAGGATCGATCTCGAAATAATCAATTACCCCGTTTTTGAGGTGCCCCGCATAAGTGATGTCGCTGATACTGATTTCATCCATCTTTTCGCGGGAACTCACCACGATAGCCGATTGCATCCCCAACTCACGCGCCGCTTCTGCCATTTTGGGAACAAACACCTCATCAAACACCCCAAGGAGGATTTTAGAGAGTCCTACCGGATTGGTGAGCGGTCCGAGGATATTGAAAATCGTTTTCTCAGGGATCGAGCGGCGGATCGGCATGATGAACTTCATCGCCGGATGGTGGTATTGGGCAAACAAAAAGGTAAATCCGCACTCTTGGAGGAGTGTCGAACTCTGCTCCAAAGAGAGATCGAGCTTAACCCCTAAATACTCTAACACATCAGCACTTCCCGATTTGGAGGTGATAGAGCGGTTCCCGTGTTTGGCGACGTATGCGCCTGATGCGGCAAGGAGGAGAGCGACGGTAGAGCTGACATTAAAACTGCCGCTCTTATCTCCCCCCGTCCCCACTACATCGATCAGTTTAGGTTTAAGTTCAGCGGGGACTTCGAGGAGGATCGAATGTCTACGCATTACCTCAGCAGCGGTTGCAATCATCTCCGAAGAGGTCTGCGCATTGAGGGATAACGAAAGTAAAAATTCCCGCATCTCCTCATCACTCAGTCGATGTTCAAAGAGCGCTTCAAAATCAGCTTTGGTGGCGTTCATGATAGCTCCTTGACATAGAGGTGTTGTTGGGATTTCGGGGTCGATTTGATACTCGGGAGATCGAGCACTTCGTAGCGCATCTGTTTTTCGAGATACACGAGGGTGATAATATCCCCTACCGCCACATTTTTAGCCGGCTTCACCGCTTTATCGTTGATGTAGACGACACCCTCGCCGATCATATCCTGAGCGACGGCACGGCGTTTGGTCAGATTGACGGCGTTTAAAAATTTATCGATTCGCAAAAAATGTTCCGTAGTGTTAAGTTTGAAGTGTTTATTGTAGGTAATTGAAGCTAAAAGAGAGGTAAGAGCGCAAAAATTGTTCCACTATTTTTTAAGGTTGCGTTTTAACTCGCAAAACCGCTTTTAAAACTCTCTTTGGCAACAACAATCTGTTTTTGTTTCTCTTTGCGTGCCGTATCTTTTTCGACGAAGATTTTTTTACGTGTTACGGGATCCATCTCGGTGTAGTACATCACTGCAGAGTACGTTCCGGGGGTCGGGGTAAAGACCTGTGCCTGCTCGGGGTTCATCTTCAGCTCTTCACTCGTAAAGCGTTTGAGATCGTGCATATCTTTCTCGGTACACCCCGGATGGGCGGCGATCAGATAGTAAGTCAAAAACTGCTTTTTCCCCTCTTCGCGGTTGAGCTGGTCATAGAGCTTTTTAAAATCGACTAACGTTTGTTTCCCCGGTTTGTTCATCAAATGAAGTACATGGTCTGATGTATGCTCGGGGGCGACTTTCATCTGTCCCGAGATGTGATGTTTCACCATCTCTTTGAGGTATTCATACCCTTGACGTTTATCCTCGTTGATGAGATCGTACCGTACTCCCGAAGCAACAAACGCTTTTTTGATACCTCGTACTTCACGCAGACGACGGAGGAGATTAAGTACACGGGTGTGATCGACCTTCATCGATTTACATAGGTGGGTATCATCAACACACCGCTGATGATCACACGTACCGTGCTTGAGCTTTTTAGCACACTCATAGCCGTACATATTGGCAGTTGGGCCTCCGACGTCGCTGATGATCCCTTTGAAATCTTTGTACTCGGTAAATTGAGTCGCCTCTTTTAGGATGGACTCCTCACTGCGAGTACGGATAGTACGCCCTTGATGGACACCGATCGCGCAGAAGTTACACTCTCCCCAGCACCCCTGATGGGTCATGATGGAAAATTTGATCGTCTCCAGACACTTCACAGCACCTTTAGGACGATGGTAGGGGTGAAGTTCACGGGTAAAAGGCAAGGCGCTCACCGCGTCCATCTCACTCTCATCCAGATAATCGGCAGGAGGGTTTTGGATCGCGTAGCGTCCGTCTACTTCTTGACATAGCCCTTTTGCCGAGATGGGGTCGTTGTGGTTGTAAAACAGATCAAAGAGATCGATATAACGCTCTTTATTTTCCAAACACTCTGCATGCGATGGCAATGTCAAATACCCCTCACGAGGCTCTTTGGCAATATAACACACCCCTCGAATGTTATGAGGAGATTCACCGCTTGCTAACGCTTTTGGCAGTGCAACAATCGCCCCTTCCCCCATCCCATAAATCAGGTAGTCTGCTTTGGAATCAAACAAAATCGGTTTGCGCAGTTTGTTTGTCCAGTAGTCATAATGGGTGACGCGGCGTAAACTCGCTTCGATCCCGCCCAACACGATAGGGACGGTGTTTTTGAAATATTTGCGGATCAGGTTGGTGTAGACCAGCGTCGCACGATCGGGTCGCGCGTTATTGACCCCGCCGGGGGTGTAATCATCGCTATTACGGAATTTTTTGGTTGCGGTGTAGTTGGAGACCATCGAATCAACACTCCCGCCGCTCACCCCCCAAAAGAGTTTCGGTTCCCCCAAACGCATTACATCATCACTCGTGATGTCAGGCTGTCCGATAATCCCGACCCGATACCCCTCACGTTCCAATATCCGACCTACCACGGCAACGCCGATAAAGGGTGAATCAATATAGGCATCACCGGAGATAAGGATAACGTCACACGTATCCCAGCCCCGTGCATCCATTTCGGCACGGGTAGTGGGTAAATAACGGAGATGTTCGGGGGTAATTGTTTTCATGACGCGATTGTACGGTGAGGACTCTTACAAAGAGATTCAACCTGCGTTATAATAATCAAATGGAAAACAATTTAAATCAAGAGATTATTGAGCATCTCATGCACCCTCGAAACTACGGGACACTTGAAAACCCAAGCGGTGTCGGCGTGGGGCACTCAGAACAAAATGGTGAATTTGTTATTTTTTATATCCAAAGTGAGGGCGATATCTTACATTCGGTTACTTATGCTACAAGCGGATGCCATGATACTGTCGTATTGGGATCGATGTTTACGGAGATGATCCTAGGGCAATCACATGAATATACCCGAAGTGCAGCCCTAAAACTTCGTGATAAAGCAGCTCTTGGACCGGTAAGACAACAAGCGTGTGCCCAAATGGTTCTAACCGCCTTCGAAGCAGCACAAATCAATGAAGCACACCGATTTGAAGGAAGAGATGAAGAGCATTATGCGATTGAAATAGGTATGGAATGTGAGGTCAAGGTATGATTGAAACAACCCTTTTTCGACGCAAACACCAACTATGGCTAAGAATTACATTTATGTCATTTTCAGTAAGTGACCCGTGGGTTAAAAACCGCCTGTACGAATTTTCCCAAATCGAATTTCGCCATCTTAAATGGCTTGCACAGTCACTTTATAAAAATAATTCAGCGTATGATTATGAACGGGATAGTCATTTTAAGATTGAGAGTGAATCGTTCTTTGCACTTATACGGACAACAATCAATGAAATTAAATCTCTCCATCTTTTGTACGGTACATCTGAGCTCTCAAAGCGAATGGCACATGATGAAAACTATATTCTCGCTACGTTGAACGCATATCTTGAAAAACTAACATTAGATGAACCGCTTAGCGCTTTTAACCGTTCTCGTCATTGGCCGGATGCACTGTTAAGCTCTGCAGAAATTGACGCACTTACTCTCTTTTTATTTGAAGAAATTTACAAAGAGTATGAACTTATTATGGTCTATTTTTACCAACAAATTCGTGCCGTAACGGCGGCAGAGGCAACCCATTTTCAAGACCTTATCGATGAATCGCATTTTCACCTTCGTTCATTTGGAGAGATGATGGCCAAAATGGGAATACTCTCCCTTCCAAGAGCACTGCACCCCCTCACTTATGAAATTACCGATATGGATAAATTTCTCAGAGCTGGGATTCTGGAAGAGGAGAATGCCAAAGAGGAGTGTCGTAAACTCTCCTCTTTAATCACCGATGAAAAGCTCTCCAGCTTTTTTGAATTTATCAATTACCAAGAGAGTTATCACATTGAAATTATGAAAAAATTATTAGGAGAGAAATAATGGAAGAACAAGGAAATATATTTGTACTGCTCGGTGTTATCGCTGTTTTCGCATTTGTTCTTACCCGTAAAAAAGGGTAAGTTACAAAAGTGCTACAGGAGCGATGAATGAACCTTGGAACTGTTCAATTCCAAGTCCTTTCAAGCGCTCAACATCTTGAGCCTCTTCAATATTTATCGCAATAATCGAGATGCCGAGACTACGGATAACGTTGTTAAAACTCTCTCTGCTTTTCCCAGTATCTTGATCAAACATCATATCCTGCAAATAGGCACAATTGGCTTTCACATAATCGGGTCGGATAGTTTGAAGATAGTGCGCTCCGGCTTCAGGTATCGCAAAATGATCAATCCCGAAACGGTATCCGAATCTTTTAACCATAGCGCTTATAGCCGATACCGCTTCAAGTTCATGAAGTGCTATTGTATTGTTCACTTCAAACCACAATACTAAGTCGTTATGACGATTAAAATTTTCCAGTTGTTCTCTCAGCCATTGTATGTTGGCGTATTTTTTAACAAAATCACCGCTCAAATTAAGTGCCAATGGAGTAATAGGGTTATGGTCTTTAATATGTTTAAATACTTTTTCAATCATGTAACGATCAAGAGTATCAATAAGTCCCAAGCTCGTCGCAACAGGAATGAAGTATCCTGCTGAGTGGATTGTCCCCTCACGATCAAGCAAACGCAAAAATATCTCTTCATGTAGTACATTCAGAGTATCGGCACGCTGTTCAACGACACTTTGAAATGCCAAAAGTATCCGTGATTCCTCTAGACTCTTAAGCAATTCTTCCCGCCACTCGTCACGTCCAAGCACCAAAGTACTATCATTCATTTCGTTTTCTTCAACCACAAACTTTCCAGATTGTTTTGCTTGGATAACCGAATGATCGGCGCGAGAAAAAAGTGCTTTTAGCGTATCATGTTCGTTATATGTTCCAATACCGCATCCGATTAGTAAATAATCTAAAATTTCGCTATCTATTCCCACTATCACATGAGCGACTTTGGAAATAACATTTTCAATTTGCGGGGTGATCGAATGTATCTCACATGCTGGAAGAACAACAAAGAAATCAGATTCATTGAGTCTAGCGATCAAAGCATGGCGAAAAGAACCTAAGTGCGTGTTCAACGCTTCAGCAAGAGCATTAATAACTATGGTGTAGCGTTCATACCCTTTTTCACGTTTAAGCCGGTCAATCTCATCCAAACTGACCATAACATATGTTCCTGAAGAGAGTGATGCATCCGACTGAAGATAATCGGGAAGTTTCGCGGCAAGATAACGACGGTTATGAAGTTTGGTTTCCGAATCTTTGTAAAGTAACTCATGATAGCGGAGGAGTGTCTCATTTTCCCGCTCAAAAATATCTTTAACTTTTTCAACCATTGCATTCATAGCCGTCGTAACTGAACGAAATTCGGTTGTAAACGGAATTCTTTTCTCAATAATAAATTCATTATCAAGAATGGCTTTTGCTTGTTCCTTAATCCGCTTAAGTGATCTCAGGCTCAAAGTGAGAAGTACATAAAGGGTCAAAAACACAACAATAGCAATCATTAAAAAAGTTTGTACTAAGTCGATCAATGTCGAATAAAGCTGACGATAAGCATTTCCCGTATGTGCATTCACTTCAAGTGTACCGAAACGGCTCCATCCCATCATAATATCACTCGTCACACTGACACTATGTATTGGTACCATCTTGATAAACCATGCGGGAACATCGCTGACCCGAACATCAGCTTCTCGGTTGTAAAGCTCATTTCCATCAATATTGACTAACCTGATACGTTGATAGTATCCGCTGTCATAAATCGCATTGATCATTGTTTCCATGCTCGAAGTATCCGATGGATCAGCTACTTTTGAAAGAGAAAGTCCCAAAGAATGTGCGGTATTTTTTGCATCAGTATAAAGCTGATTCTGAACAAACTCGGTTGCAGATTTAAAATTAAGGAGCATGACCGAAACAAGAATCACCCCTAGAAATAGGGTTAGCATAATTACCAACTGTTTAAATAAACTCATAACTAATCCTTTTGCCGTGTTATCACTAATTCATTCCACGGACGTTTTTGTTTGGTTGCAGCCGGCACCATTTTCCCGATTTGTGCCTGCTTAGCATTAAAAAGCTCATCCCCGCTGAAACTATAAATCGGTATTAAATCATCCCGCTGTGAAGCCGGAAGAATTTTAAAATTGTAATTATCGAGGACAAGCGGTACCGATTTTGGGGTTTCATAATACGTGAGAATCAGATGGGCTGTTTTGTACCGAATCGATTTGGCATAGGTCATATAGAGTTTAGAGGTGGGAACTCCTAGCTCTTTGAGGGTAAAATATTTAGCAATTACATAGTCTTCACAATCAGCTCTATCTTTGCCTATAAATTCATACCGTGTCGCCCAATAATCACTCTCCCCCCATGTCGTTTTATCCGAAGCATAGGGGGTTTGATTGAAAAAATCATTGACCTTCTCCATTTTCCCCATCTCATCCAAATCACGTGCTTCATTCATCATTTGAACAAGATAAAAAGCTCTTTTTTTGGCAATCGGACCATATTCACGTTCGATTTTTTCCAAAAATAGTTTGGTGATAGAAAATTCGGGAGAGCTGAGGAGTACGGCAGCAAGTGCCGCCGTAATGACGAAAAAGGTGAGTGTTTTTTTCATCCTTTTATTTTAGCGTAATTAAATCGTATCCGTAATCGCCTGTTCGACTTTGAGTATAACGGTTGGATCCGGGGCATTAGTATAAACATCAAAAGTATGCTCATTTCCATTTACCATCTCGGTTACACTATCGACTTGTTTGCTTAACGCTGTTGTATCCACTGTCACTTTATCAGCAATGTCTCCGAGAATATACAATTCATGAATCGCACTATTTTCAGTCATATCAATGACATCTTGAAGTGAAATATTTTTCAATGTGGATGCATCTGAAACATTGTTATTTCCAAGATCAATCACTTCAATATTGGTGATAGGTTTAGATACCAATCCCGTGAAATCAATCGTTGAATTTGCGGAAATCATAAGCGTATCAATTCCTAATCCGCCGTCTATTAAGGTATCCATAGCGTCATAGACCAGCGTATCATTGCCCTCTCCTGCCGAGAGGATATCTTTTCCACCATTACCATCTAAGGTATCATTTTCTCCACTTCCTAGCAAAATTTCATCGGAAGCCGTTCCTGTCAGTATAGAATCTTGCACTGTTATCACACTCACATGAGCACTGTCTTGCGCCAAAGAATTATCCTCAATAGTATAATCAAATGAAGTAGGATATTCAGACTGAGTAGGGTCAATTGATACCCATAGTTGATAGTTGCCATCATCATCAAGAATACCAGAACTATTATTATTCCATGCAGTGGCTTCAATATAATAGTAGCCATCTACTGATACGGTATATTCCAAATACGAATCAAGCGAATTGCTGTGATACCCGCTTTTTACAGATCCAGTCCCTCCCAATGTTGCAATAGCATCATCATTCGCGGCTAATAAATTTCCATTTGCATCATAAAATTTGAGATACATATCTACGGCATCAGGATCTGTACCAATAGTTTTCTTACCGCTATCTGCTCCGTCAATATCCAAAATTATTTTTTCTCCCGCGAATAAATAGACTTTCATAAAATCTTTATCCGTAATCGTAGGCGTACCGTCAGTGTCATCAATTCTACCAGTCCACTTAAAACTTGGAAGTGCCGCATCTGCAACCGATAATGCATCACTCGCACTAACCTGCCCAAACTGTCCTCTGCCGATCTCGTAAGCATGTGCCATATCATTATTCAAAGCGTTAGTTTCTGAATCACCTACGTAAATAGTAGACTCTGCAATAATTTGAGCATTTACTCCAAATGACGCAGTATCTTTAAATACAACGGTCTCCGTACCGCTAACTGTCCCATTGAAACTGTTTTCAGTACTTATTACAGAGAACGAGTCAAGATGATCAACATCTAAATCATTATTCATGAGCATGCTTGATGCAATCGTTATATTCTGCCCAGCTACAATATTGGTAATAACAATATCGTCATTGGCAACAGGAGTATCATTTGTACCCAAGATGTTGATATTGACAGTTTGTTTTACCGTTCCTCCTACACCATCACTGATAGTAATCGTATAACTTTGATGTATCACCTGTCCGCTGGACAATGATTCCAGTGCTACGTCAGCTACAACAAAATTCCAAGCTACAGCACCGGCACTGACACTACCCAATGTTAAGGTACCTAAATAGTTTGAACCATTCGCCTTAACACTCGCAGTATGTCCAGCACTTGTATCGACATCTGAAAAAGCGATTTGCCCTTGCGCTGTTACAACCGCACCAATTTGCTCATCTGTTTCATTCAATTCAACAACACTTCCAGAAGCTATAGTTCCATCTAATATAATAACAGGTGCGTCGTTGATCGGCATAACACTTACGTAAACACGTGCCGTATCGCTGCCTCCATTGCCGTCACTGACGGTATAGTCAAAATAAGCCGGACCGCTGTAATTTGCGTTCGGAGTAAAGATGATATTGCCATTGCCATCAAGAGCAACCGTGCCGCCTGATCCATCGATAACCGATGCCACAGTAAGTGTATCATTCTCCACATCCGTATCATTGCCAAGAAGCATAGATGGAGTAAAGGCCAACGGCGTATCTTCGCTGGTTTCAAACGAATGGGTTCCGTTCGCGACATTGAGGACGCTGTATCCGCTTGTTCCCTCTTGCAATTCAACTTTTAGTTGATACTGCCCTGCTTGATCCCAGTATATCAGTTCAAAAGTATGCTCTCCATCACTTGGCACGGTAAATGCCGTATGCGTAGTTTGCGTCGGCATCTGGTTAAGGTTTCGCGTTGCAACCGAAACACCGTCAATTAAAATCGTATAGCCATCATCCGCAGTGACTCTGAAATTGTAACTCCCCGCATTCAAAGTGATCGAACCGGTCATGTGCAAAATAGCATCACCCGTACTCACCGGATCAGCACTCAAAGAAGCCGCATCGACACCTAAAAAGCTTTGTAAATTCGTCCCATAACCAAGATTTCCGCTTAATAGCCCGTAATTCAAAGAGGTAGGGGTAAAGAGGGCATCCGGTGCATTGTTACTCATAAACGTACGGATTTGAGCGATATTGGATAGGTTGGCTCCATCCGTACCTTCCACATACCCGTAATACTCTCCACGCAATCCGATCACGCTAAAGTCATCATTAGCGACCGGTGCATCGTTGATTGGGTCTACCATCACCGTTGACGTTGTGGTAGCAGTTGCTCCATTATTATCAGTAGTGACCAACGTGATCGTTGCCTCACCGTTGAAGTTAAGTTTTGGAGTGAAAGTGTAGGTTCCATTAGCATTGACAACGACGCTTCCTTGAGCTTCCGGTACGGTTGCTGTGGTAGACACGATGCTTCCATCGACATCGGCTGTTGTAAACGCAACAGTTACAGGGGTTCCATCTTCATCCATTGAACTATTCACTGCTGTGATCGTCGGTGCATCGTTGGTTCCGGTAACCGTGATGACCAAGTTAGCAGAGGCAGATGTTGCGTTGTTCACGTCCCTTGCTGTATATGGAATGGTTAGAACCAGTTGCTCATCCATGCTAAGTGAATCGTAGCTGCTCGCATCGAAGGTATAACTGCCGTCTGCATTAAACACCAGACCTGTCGGAGCCGGATTGACCAAGGCATAGCTTAATGTTGCCGTTTCGCCTGCATCCACATCTGTTGCCACCACGCTTCCATTGATTATTGTATCTTCAGCAAGAGCGTTCACAGCTGCTTGAGCGATCGGTGCATCGTTGGTTCCGGTGACCGTCAAGGTAACTGTTTTTGCTTCACTTACGGCGTTTGGAGCGCCTGAATCGTCTGTTGCGGTATAGCTGAAGGTAACGGTTGCCGTCTCTCCCATCGCCAAGGCATCGAAGTTTCCGTTAACAGTGTATCCGCCGTTTGCAGCAACTGTTACGGCCAAGTCGGTTATTACTGCTCCGTTGCTTGTCACGACGCTTGCCGTTCCGCTTTGTTGGAACGTATGGGTATCGGTAGTATCAAGGTCACTTGTAAGGGCCAATGTCCCGGTATAGATTGTCTCTAGACCGTTTGTTTCAGTTGCAGAGTCTGCTACGGTTACATCAGAAACAATCGGTGCATCGTTGGTTCCGGTGACCGTCAAGGTAACTGTTTGAGACTCAGAGGTATTGGACTCTCCGTTTGCTTGGGTAGTGCTACCATCTACCGCATAGTATTCGAATGTTACTGTTGCCGTTTCACCCTCGGCCAAGCTATTGAAGTCACCCTCTACGCTGTACGCTCCGGTTACGGCATCTACGAGTGTCACGGACACACCGGTAACCAATGGATTGCTAGCAGCAACGCTGTTTTGGTTGATGACGTATGTGTGGGTGTCATTCACATCGCTGTCGCTTACGCTCGGCAATACTCCGCTGAAGGTGTTGATACCCTCGATCACTTCTGCTTGTGATACGCTCACCTCACTTACAACCGGCTGGTCGTTCGTTCCGGTAACGCTCAAGGTGACTGTTTTCGGTTCGCTGACTGAATTTTCATTGATGCCGTCTGTTCCGTCAAATCCGTGTCCGTCGTCCGCAACATACTGGAACGTAACGGTTACGGTCTCTCCTGCTGCCAAAGCGTTGAAATTACCGCTGAGAGTGTAATCTCCTGTAGCCGGATCAACAATAACCCCTAAATCTCTAACATTCTCTGAACTTGCTGCCTCACTATTTTCTACCAGACGATAGGTATGGCTATCAGATGCATCTACATCTGTCGCAGTCGCAAGGTTACCGTCGAATGTTGTCACAACATCCTCTTGTGTATCGTCCATATTGACAACATCGGTCGTATCGTGTGACTCGTAGACAGCTTTTTGTCCATCGTAGGTAAATTTCATTGCATGGTCATAGTTATCTCTATAATACGTATATGTATTATCTGCACCATCTCCATACATGTAACCGATACCATCTGATTGATCCTGCGCATTAGTCTCTACAATTATACGAGGGTCACCCTCTATCGCATCAAAATCGATCGTATATTTTTCATTGATATTCAGCCCCGACAAAGAAAGATTTACACTGACAACTTCATGGCTATTTCCAGTATTTACAATAATCGCATCACTGCTGTATACCATATCTCCCTGTTCATTAAAAATGTCAAATCTAAAACTACCGTGTTGATTGGAGGTAAATTTAATACCTATTTCACTCAAAGTCTCTTCGGATGGGTAGAATGATTGACCATGTCCACCTATATTATAGGTAGTTACATTTGAAACTGTATTGGTAAGATCAACGATGACGTTCTCGGTTCCATTGGCATTGATATCACTCACTATCGGTTGATCGTTCGTTCCGGTAACGCTCAAGGTGATTACTTGATCTACACTACCGCCGTTACCGTCATCAATACTAACGGTGTAGCTTTGAGTGATGCTTTCCCCTGCCGCAAGAAACTCTACTTCTTCATTCGCAACCGCAAAATTCCAGCTCACCTCTTTCGTCGCCGGATCAATCGCACCCATGGTAAACGTGCCCAGATATCTTTCGTCGTTGGCTTGGAAACTCAGAGTGTGCGTATCACTAACATCAACATCAGCAAAGGCTATAATCCCGTGACTGCTCAACTCTGCACCCGGCAATTCCGCTTCTGCGCTTAATTCGCTCATTGTACCGCTGGCAACTGTGTTCGCTTCAATGGTAGGTGCATCGTTGACAGGTAGGATATCGAGAGATACACTTCCCACAATCTCATGACTGCCATCTCTAATGATATAGGTAAAACTTACTTCCGTATCATCATTACTTGCCGGTGTATATGTCCATGTACCATTTTCATTGTTACTTAATGTCCCATTACCATTGCTGATCTCCAGATTAATAACATTAAAATTGGTACTATCGATATCCGTCACATTTGCTAATAATTCATCCTGCGTGATGATTCGGCTATTGTCTTCATTGATCGGCTCCAATACAACCGGTGTCGTAGTAGGTGCATCATTGACTGGCAAAATATTCAAAGATACACGTGCCGTATCGATACCGCCGCGACCATCAGTGATAGTATATTCAAAAGAGGCTGCACCGTTATAGTTAGCATCCGGAGTAAAAATCACATTTCCATTTGTAAGTGCAACCGAACCGCCTTCCGGGTTAGACACACCGATAATAGAAAGAAAATCTCCGTCCGCATCCGTATCATTAGCTAGAAGCGTTGATGCAAAAATTGTTATTGGAATATCTTCATTCAGCAAAATAACCCCGGAATCGGTAGATGGACCGCTAATGACATTCAAATCCCCTGAAAAGGTAAGCTGATACGGACCAAAATACAATTCATCTGTTTCACCGTTAACTCCACTATCGAGTTCCTCTGGGCTGAGATAAAAAGCACTGATCATAAGAGTATAGCTTCCGGCAGGAAGATCCTCAAGAGAGATATACGAGTCATAACTATGAACCGAGCCATCAGTATTATGTCCATCGTCATCGTTGTAGGCAATAACACGTTGTGAAGGAGTGCCGTCTATCGAATTATCCAAAAGATAAATATAGGAATCAAATGCCTCTTGAGTTTGATTCGCGTTTATATCAACATACGTATTTCCGCTATTATCATCTCCCCCACGAAATGCATCACTTAATTCTGTTAAGACATCGATACTAAACGCTCCCCCGTTATGAGTAAATGTCCAAGCATCAGTCGTTACATTTCCATCTCCCAATGAAACGATCTCACCTCGTACAACAAGGCCAAGATTTTGGATAACAGGGTCATCATTCGCAATCGGAGCAGTATTCACAATGACAGGACGGAAAGGATCCGTACCGCCATTCGTCCCCTCTGTCTCTTCCGCCGAAGCCGCAACAACGGTATTAACATCCTGGACATTGGCGGTACGATCACTAAAGGTATCTCCCGATTGCTCGGTATTCACAACACTCTCACCCGCAGCCGTCTCATCTCCGGCAGCCGTTTTTTGCCCGTCTTCTTTACGGTATTCGTTCTGAGCAATGGCATCTTTGACCGAATTAACGTACACAACCGCATCATCATGACTGAAAATGCCTTGCAGCATCGACGTATCGAATTTTAATGCACCGTTACCGGCAATGACCAAATCCCCCGCCCCTTCCAGCGTTACGTCAATAACAATTTTTGCATCACTCGAATTGTTAGGGGCACCATACACAAGCTCACCCTGATGAATCGCATCGCCCGCTTTCAGCTGATGAATTTTCCCTTTTACGTCTTTAACGAAAAAAGTACCGTTTTCAAACGATTTTACGTATCCTATCACTCGTGCCATGGTAAACCCCTGCAAATTAGAAATGTTTATATCCGTTATTCTAGCGTAGAGGGGAAAAGAATACTATTGTACTGAGGTACTAATTGAGAGGAAAATTAGGTATGAAGTAAAAGAGAAAGGGCCAATCGGTCTTTGACATCGAGTTTTTGGTAGATCGCGGTGGCATGTGCTTTGACCGTACGAATCGTAATATCGAGTCCATCAGAGATCTCTTGATGAGTGGCTCCATCTCCCAACATCAAAGCTACTTCTCGCTCCCGATTACTCAAAATATCCAATACCGCTCGCGATTTTTCTCTGGTAGCATTCTGCTCACGCATCTGAGTAATCATGAGAGTGATAAAATCGGGATAAAGCCAAATTTTCCCTTCTTCCAATGCTTGATGTACTGAATGCAAATGCGATTCGTGCATCATCGCATTTCCATACCCCATCGCCCCTAATGCCAAAAATTTTTGCGCTTCGTCAAAATCAGGGACCAAGGACAAAACCATAACCCGATATTGAAAAAATTGTTTAAGTACTGCATCCGTGAAATTGACCAGAGCACTGTCCAATGCAAGGATTAGGGATAAAGGCTCAAGATGAAGCGTCAGTTCATCTAAGACAATCGGATTTTGTTCCGCAAAACTGCTTATCCATCTTTCCGTAATTGCGCTGTTATCCGAGAGTACATACAACTTCATTTATCGCTCCGTAAACGTATATTGTTTGGCTTTTAAAATCGGTTTGAGCATGTATTCCAGAATCGTCTTTTTACCGGTAATAACATCCACATTCACCATCATCCCAGGGATGATTTTAAGCGGTTTATCTTTTGATCCGAGATATTTTTTATCGGTTTGGATTTTAACGACATAATAAACGTTGTCATTTTTATCGGTCACCGTATCGGGACTGATCGTCGTCACTTTACCATGCAAAGAACCATAGATGGAAAAATCGTATGCCGTCACTTTGACAATGGCATCCTGCCCGGGATAGATAAAAGCGATATCGGCAGGTTTAACCTTGGCTTCGACGAGCAATCCCCCCTCGGTTGGGACGATTTCAATCAGATTGTCTCCGGGCTTGATAACCCCTCCAACGGTGTTCACATACAGCTTTTGAACAATACCGTTTATCGGTGATTTGATCACGGTACGGGTCACTTGATCGGCAAGTGCGGAGCTCTCGGCTCCGACACGTTTGTACTCCGTCTCTGCTTCGTTCAGTTCCAAACGTGCTTTGGTCGTAAACTCAGATCGGGTCTCTTGTATTTTATTTTTGATCTCACTCATCGCAGCATTCAGACGAGGAATCGAGGCTTTCAATGCATGGTAATTTTCACTGACATCACTCAATTCACGCTGAAGTTTCAAAAACTCGACGCGCGGTTTAATCCCCTGGGCAACCATCGGTTCAGTAATTTTTACCTCTTCACGGATTAGATCCAACGCATGCTTTTGTTCGTTGATACGTCCTTGGGCTTCCAGTTTTTCGTTTTGTTTTTGAATGTACTGTTCATTCAATCCGGCAATCTGAGATTGAAGGCGCTGTTGGTTGGAGCTGTAGAGACTTCTCTCTTGTGCGATTTGGATCGGAAAATTTTCCATATCGGCAGCACTCGGAGCAAACGCAGCGCCGGTCGATTCTGCACGAAGACGGATGATCTTGGCCCCTAATTCAGCGGATTTATACTGAGAACTGTCATACGTCGAAGAAGATTTGAGGTTATCGACTCGCAAGAGGACATCATCAGCTTTAACTTTCTCCCCCTCCTTAACCATAATCTCACTGACAATCCCCCCCTCGAGATGCTGAATCATCTGATTTTCGCCGCCCGGTATGACTTTTCCGTCACCTCGAACAATCTCATCAATCGGAGAAAATGCGGCCCATAATAAAAAAAAGAGTACGGCAACCATCCAAAAGAGAAGTACCGAGCGCAGTCGTGAAGGGGTATCTTCGAGGACTGCAGCCGAGAGGCTGCGCATAAACTGATAGTCGTTAGCATCAAATGAAAATCGCTTGTTCTTTTTCATATGGTACCTCCTGAGAGTTGTGCAATCACCTGATCTCTAAGTCCGTCAAGGTATATTTTCCCCTCATTCATCACAATAATCCGGTCAACCAAAGGGAGAACCGTATTTTTTTGCGTAATAAGAATCGTGGTTTTGTCCGCCAAATAAGTTTTGAGGTTCGAGATCAAACGATTCTCACTGAGTTGATCCATCGCATTGGTCGGCTCATCCATAATGACGATCGGCGATTCGAACAAAAATGCCCGCGCGATTCCGATACTTTGACGTTGCCCCCCGGAAAGCCCCATACCCCGTTCACCGATAGGCATCTCATACCCTTTAGGGTGTTTACGGATAAACTCATCGGCTCCGGAGATAACGGAAGCCCGAATCATCTGCTCATCATTCGCTCTCGCAGAACGGTAGGTAATGTTGTCTTTTGCATTCCCTTTAAAGAGGGTAATATCCTGTGCAACGTATGAAATATTTTTACGTAAATCCGCAGGATCGATTTGTTTGATGTCGATGCCATCGAGCAAAATCGACCCTTCCGTCGGTTCATATAGATGAAGAAGGAGTTTGGAAATCGTACTTTTACCCGATCCGATCCGCCCGATTATCGCTACTTTTTCACCCGGTTTAATCTTAAAAGAGACATTATTTAGTGCACTGTGATCCGATTCATCATACGAAAAACTGACATTTTTAAACTCTATCTCCCCTTTAAGTTCCGGACGGGTAATGAATTTTTTTCCGTGCGGTCGTTCCGAGGGTTGGGATATGATCCCGTCAATCGCATCGTATGCAGCTTTTGCATCCGAATAATTAGCAATCAGTGCCGCCGCTTGTCCCATTGGTGCGACCGTACGCGAGGCAATGATGATAATGGCGATCAGTCCCCCCATCGTTAACTCATGTTCTCCGATCATATAGACCCCGACGATAACGGACAAAATCGTCGTCAACTGTGTCAGAAAGCCGGTTACAGTTGATATCGATGTAGAGATCAAACGCGATTTCAAACTTTTTTGGGCGATCTCGCCGGTCGACTCTTCCCAACCCCACTGCACCTGTCCAGTTGTCCCCAAAGTTTTAAGGGTTTCGATATTTTGCAATGCTTCGATCAAAATAGAGCTTTTTGCCGCAGAAGCTTTATGGGTCTCTTCGATACTCTCTCGCAGTGTATTGCGCATAAACAGCGCATATCCCAAAATGAGAAGCATCATCACGATAGGCACCATAACGATCCAACCCCCGATGTATCCAATCACCAACAAGAAAAGGATGGCAAACGGAAAATCGACCAATGCCGTCAATGTTGCATTGGTTAAAAAAGAGCGGATTGAATCAAAATCTTTCAGATTGCTGGCAAACGAACCGACCGATTTTGGATGGGAAGACATCTTGAGGTCAAGAACTTTTTCAAAAATGATCGACGACATAATAATGTCGCTTTTTTTACCCGCACTCTCTAAAAGCATCGCTCGTGTAAATTTTAAAAAAGTATCCAAGATATAAACGACCAATACGCCAATCGCAAATACCCATAAGGTCTCCGTCGCATTGTTGGGGATGACGCGGTCATAGACGCTCATCGTAAAAAGGGGACTTGCCAATACGAACAGATTCACCAGTACCGTTGCATAAATCACGTCACGATAAATATTCTTAGAGAGTTTGATGGTATCCCAAAACCAGTGCTTATGCTTGACATTGAGCGTTAAGGAGTCATTTTCATTGTAAACAAACGGTTTCTTGATTAAAAAAGCAAAACCGGTATATTCCTGTGCAAGCGTTTCAAAAGGGACACTCTCTTCGAGAGCTTCTTCTGCCGGAAGTATAATCTTACACGTTTTTCGATCCGCAGAGATGGAATCCAAAATACACGCATGGGAATTTTCCAACAGCAAAATCATCGGAAGCTGTAATGGGGAAATATCGGAAAGTTTTCGGTTGACCAGCGTACTTTTCAGACCTGCACGGCTTGCCGCCCGTGCGAAAAGACCTTTGGAAGATTTTAAACTGTAAAGGCGAAGAGCCCCTCCCCACGGTGCGGTAGGGAGACCTGCCATCAATGCTTCAGCCGTAAAGGGCTTATGATAGAGCTGCGTAAAAAGGACCAAACACTGTAATAACGGATCAACTCCGAACGCCGCACCCTCTGGATCTGCTGTTCGCCCTTCAATATCCTGATTCATACCCATTAACCTTCATCTTAAAATTCACTTATTCGCTGTCCCGTTTGTATGGATCTTGATCTCTATCTGCAAAAATTAGGGTATTGACACGATCGTCATTATCGAGACGATCCTCAGCTGCGTTTAATCCCACCTTTTGGGTGTACGTCTGCACTTTGGTATCCAATACATTTTGTACCATCGATCCCATTGCATCAAGAACTCGGAAATGGGCAAACAAAAGATCGTTTTCAGCACGTACGATTTGCGATTGTGCCGCTACATGATCATTTTGCGCAACGATCAAATCCAGCAACGTTCGACGGCCTAGATCGTACTCTTTTTGGTAGAGTTCAAGAGTTTTGGCACTGGTAGACTCATATCGCTTCAAATGGGTCAGCTGTTCCGTCAAATGCGTTTTTGCCGACCAAGAAAGCTGTCCCTGTTCGTCGAGCTTTCGGACGGTTTCACGCTTATTTTGATTCTCTTGAAGAATTTTACTCAAGTTTTTCTGGATCTGAGATTCATCCGCACCGCCGCGATAGAGATTGTAAGAGAGTGTCACGCCGAATTTGGTACGGTCGTCACTGCCGTTTAAACCGCCAACATCATTGGCCCAGCTTTGACGTGCAAATGCGTCGATTTTCGGATAGTAGTTTTTATACGAAGCGCTCTTTTGCGCTTTTGCAGCTTTGATGTTGTACTCGCTCACCAAAACCGAAGGGTTGTGAGCACGGGCATACTCTTTCATCTCTTCAAGTGTAGCGGGAAGATTACCGGTGAAACTTGCCGCTTCAAGCTCTGACGCACTGACATGACGTCCTAATACACGCTCAAGATTAAAGAGTGCATCATCAAGGTTGTTTTGCGCGACGACATAATTGGATTTTGCCAGAGATAACGACGTATCGGCTTTTTCCGCTTCCGAACGAGTCGTCATACCGCCATTAAAGAGTTTGGTGACTTTGTCAAAAATCTCTTCGTTAAACTTGACATTTTTTTCAGAAATAAGAAGCAAATCGCGATTTTTTAGTGCATTAACGTACGCATTGATAAAATTATAGGCGGCATCATTCGCATTTTCGATGTAATGATTGGCAGCTGCCAAAATGCGCGCTTTATTGTAATCGGCTTCATACACTGTCCCAAAACCGTTGAAAAGGTTTTGCGAGAGGAGCAAAGAGTGCTCATAGCTCGTAAAGGTCACACTTCTGTGTTGAGTACTCGGAGAATCGGTTTTTTCTCGCGCAATCGTACCGGTATAATCTAGCGTAGGCAAATATTGCGCTTCACTCATCCGTAGATCTTCAAGGGTTGCACGATAGTTATGCAAACGTTCCTGTACAACTGGATGAGATGACAAAACTTCATCGACCCCCTCTTGTAACGTCAAAGCATGCAACGCCGAACAGGCACACAATGACAACGAAACGGCAACTTTTGATAATGAGATGATGCGATTAGACATTCAACTACTCCTCTAAATATGAATGATTTTAACAAATATAATGTATGACGTGATAATCACACTGTGTCATCACAATGTCATTAAATTTCATATATTTTATCTATGTACAAAATATGGGAGGCATTATAACAAATAAATTATCACATATCTATCAAAGTTTAATAGAAATTAACGTTTTTTAATTCGTAAATGATGATTATATAGACAATTACCGCGCGCCCCATCATGGTGCCACATAGTGGATAATTTCATCTTTCAGGCGTTGATATATTCTTTCAAAGTCCGTAGAATAGACCCGTGTTTCACCTATCGAGGTAATAAAGTTGGTATCTCTCTCCCATCTTGGAACCAAATGCAAATGGATATGCTCGGCAATCCCTGCTCCACCCGCTTTGCCCAAATTCATCCCGATATTGACACCGTGTGCTCCAAAAGACTCTTTGAGAAGATGTACCCCCTTCTGAGCTAAAGCACACATATGGAGCCACGTTTGCGGATCGAGGGCTTCGAGAGCATCGGTATGATGGTGAGGGATAATCATAAAATGTCCGGGGGTATAAGGGTAGCGGTTCATTACGATAAAACAGCGTTCATCACGGTATAAGACATGAAGTGTTTCGTCATCGTCAGCATGGGTGCTGATATCACAAAAGACACACCCCTCACCCTTTTCACCGCTGACATATTCGGTTCGCCACGGAGCGTATAAAATATTTTCCATCAGCTATCTCCAATCTGCCTCGAATGAGGCAAGCGTAGATAAAGGGATTTTATTCCTTTATCGTTCTAAATAAAGTTGGGTGCGTCATTTGCGAATAAGATGATATCGCCTGCTTTTGTAACTTCACCCAATGTTTTGACCATTTGCGATTTATCACTCAACATTATTTTCTGAGGGACATTCAACTCTTTATCAAATTGCGCCGCATTAAGCTGACCCGTGATAATCGCAATATCAAAAACCCCGTTAATCGCACCGATCAGTTCGCTGTTAAGCTCTTCGGTACTCTCCACTAGCCCCGGAGTGACGATCACTTTACGCCCGCTGTGAAGTGAACACAACCGTACCCCCTCCAGCATACCGTCGATATTGCCGTTGTAACCGTCATCAAGGATGATTTTTCCCCCTGCATCGATTCGCTCAAGGCGGTGTTCGACACTTTTGAGTTTCTCAACGGCGCTCACGATCTCATCGCCGCTCATCCCCATCTCCTGCGCGATCAAAATCGCCGCATTGATGTTGATACTCTGGAATCCGCCCAGAACAGAGGTGTGAAAATGACGCTCCTCATCGTTCACGCTCAAATCAAAATCGATCCCCTCCAACGTCGCCGCCAGATTATGGATATCATCCCCGAAAAAGGTCACTTTCTCATGCGGCTCATCCGTTACAGAGGTGTGGATAAATGCCCGTTTCAAACGATTTGAGTGGATAATCTCCAGCTTGGTACGCTGAATGCGCTCAAGGGTTTTAAAGTATTCCAGATGCTGTGGCCCTACTTTTCCTACAACGACGATCTGCGGATGAAGCAGCTGTGCAATAGCATAGATATCGCCGATCTCGCGCGCTCCCGCTTCACAGACATAGACTTGGGTATTGGAAGGCAGCGATTCGTTCACGTCGCGGATAATACCGCCGAGGGTATTAACACTGCGGGGAGTTGCGTAGACATTGAATTTTTGACCCAATACCTGCGCGATAAAGTTTTTCATCGATGTTTTTCCGTAGCTTCCGGTGACACAAATGATCGTCAAATTCTCCATCGAAGCAACTTTTTGCTTCGCCTGCTTTTTGTACGCCAAAAATAAAAATTTCTCAATCCCCCATGAGAGAATGTAGGTCAGAACAAGTGGAAAAATAACACTGTACGTATTTCCCCACCCCTTGAGCGCGATCAAAAGATTGATAAGCAGTGTCAACGATACCAGCAGAATCAAAAAGCGTTTAACCCGCCATGTCAACACCACTTTTTTATCCAAACGAACATGCCACAGATACAAAAACGGTAGATAGAGCGCTACCACAAAGAGGCTGTAACGCGACAGAGCATAATAGAGGATAAACGGAGCGATAAAATAGGCGATATGCCACCATGTTTTATGGTGACGCAGAACAACCCGCTCGATCCGATAATCGTACCATTGGAGATTGGTGATCAAATACCACCCCAACCCCATTACAAAAATGATATTGGCTAAAAATGCGGCTATTGGTATCAATTCCATACTTTTCCCTTAGTGTTCTAAACTTTTTAAAATAGTGTTTTCAATCTCTTTGGCAACCGAGGCACTCTGTTCCAAAAAGAAATAGTGGTCTCCGTCAAACTCGACCACTTTCGATTCGGGTATCAATTCCGCAATTTTATAAGCGGTCCAGAGCGGTGTCGCCGTATCTTGGCGGCCGAAACACAAAAGAGCTCTCCCCGTATAGGCAGAAAATTTTTCACTAAAATCTTCATTGACGACCTGTTTGAACGTCTCATACATCGGCTGACTCAGCCCCTGAGCATCGGGGGCAACGAAAAAGCGGCGCAACGAGGTAAGTCCGCTGAATTTTAGGAGTTTGAAAAGGGCAATTTTAGCCCGTATTTTCAACGGCTTAGGGACCAAAATCCCCGCAGATCCGACCAATACTAAAAGATCAGGGTTGAGCAGCGTCGCTACTTTCCCCCCGAATGAGTGCCCTAAAATTACCATTTTATCGGCTTCGATCATCGAGATAAACGACTCTAAAATCGTGGCGTAATCTTCGGTCGTGAGGCTCATATTACAGGTAGAGTTTCCAAATCCCGGCATATCGATATAAATATGGCGAAATTGTTTTAAATGGGCACCGAAGGCATGTTTCATTAAGTTTTTATGAGAACCCCAACCGTGGAGAAAAATAATATCGTAATGGGCAGTGGGATTGAGGATCTCATAACTTATGGAGAAGGTGTGCTGTTTGTATTGAACCGATTTTACTGCCACGCTTATTTCCCTTTGGCTTGGGAAATAGAGTGGATGTAGTCGTAATTGACCCGAATCGATTTTTTATCGGGCAATGCACCCAAAAGTTTTTGGATAGAACCGCTAAAGTCTTCAAAGAGATAGTTTGCCATTGATCCCGGGATCGGATTGACCTCGTTGAGATACACTTCACCCTCGATCTCGAAGAAATCGCAACGGATCAACGCCCCCTCAAACAGAGGCAAATAGATTTTAGTAAACGATTCACGCAGCTGAGCTACCAATGCATCGCTCACCGCCGCATGCTCAACACTTCCCGAACGGGAAAAATCGAGGTATTTTTTCTCAAAATCGAGAAATTCCGCTTTTTGCGGCTCTTCGACAATCGAATAGGTCATTTCACCGCGTGCAGAAAATCCAGCGAGGTTGTACTCTTTGACCCCCGCGATAAACGGCTCGATCAAAAGGACGTTGTCAAATTCAAAAGCAACATCAAGGGCATAATCAAGCTCTGATGCCTCACGTACGATACTCACACCGATCGAGCTTCCCAAACGGGCAGGTTTGACGATAAACGGATAGGCGGTGGCGATAACTCTTTTATCTTCTTTACGCAAAATCTCATACGGAAGCGTTTTAACCCCCAGCGATGCGGCAAGCCATTTGGTGTAATGTTTGTCGAAACTGAGCATCGATGCCTCTTTGCGAGGACCGATGAAAGGGATATGGAAAAAATCCATCAGTGAGGCGATCGAACCGTCTTCGCCGTCTCCCCCGTGAATCAGATTAAGAACCGGCATCTCATGTTTTTTAGAACCGAAAAGCCCCCGTTGCTCAAATCCGCCGTTAGTAAGGAAAATTTGAGGCATCTTACGGTGTTCTCCGCGTGAAAAAGTGACCGCTTTCATTTTTGCACTGTCGATTAGATAAAAGTTATGATCCTGATCGCAAAAAATAAAACTGAGTTCAAAGCGGCTTAATTTCTCTTTGACCGTGATAGCACTAACGATGCTGATTTCGTGCTCATAACTCGCTCCGCCGAATAAAATGGCTAATTTCATACTTTTCCTTTTAAAGTTTTTGAAGTTGTTTCAACGCTTCTTTGACCAACGTCGGTGTGTCGGTTGCGATAGAGTAGCTTAGTGCCTTGGCAATCTGCTCTTTTTTGAATCCGAGTGACTCTAACGCCATCATCGCTTCCGTTGTAGCAGAATTTACCGATGGAGCCGTGTTCAAAAGAACAGCATCAAAACCGGCCAATTCGACCATAATCCGTGCCGCACTTTTAGGTCCGATTCCCGGAACTTTTTTCAACGCATTGACATCTTTAGATGAAATAATACCCGCAAACTGCTCCGGCGTAAAGGTGCTACAGATTGCTAACGCCGCTTTTGGTCCGATTCCGTTGATTTTCAGCATCCCCTCAAAGAGAATTTTTTCACTTTTTTGGGCAAATCCGTACAACTGCTGAGCGTCTTCACGAATGACATGGTGGATATGCAGCCGTGCTCTATCCGAACTAATCGTACTGTAGGTGTGCAAAGAGATAAATACCTCATAAATGACACTGTTAACATTCAAATGAACCGCCGTCGGCTCTTTGTGCTCAATAATCCCCTCTAATCCAATAATCATTGCGACATAACCTTAATAGAAAATACACCGTCTTCGTCTTGATGCAACCCCAACACTCTCTCTTCGGAATCTTCCGATGGGATATAAAAGACATCGACCAGAGGATCGATCAGTTTAAAAATAATCTCATTGTGATTGTGCCAGCGATCATGGTTGATAATACGCGCTTCATAAATTTCTGCTTGAAGTGCCGTATGTTTTTCAGCCAGCCACGCGTACTGATCTTCTTTGCTTTTTAGCTCATTTCGAAGTGCTTCCAGCTTCTCTCGAAAGAGCTGATATTGTTGATACTTCTGGACAAATGCAATCGGCATTTTAATACCGTTTGCTTTGTAATGGGTAAGTTTTCGTTTTAAATCTTCCATAGCAGGGGTATTTTCGATCCACGTTTGCTCATACCCGTCTAACTCTTTTTTAATATCTCGGATAGAGTTTTTAACTTGCGCCATCTGATCGGAACGTTCATGGAGGTTTTCATCCGACTCGTTGATCATCGGATCAATAATCAACTGATTCTCTCCCCCTACAATCTTACGGATCTCTATCCGATGTGAAGCCGCCATTTTAACATGAGAGCCCAGCACCTCTATGACAATCTCACGGGCACGGATTTTTCCCCCCGTTGCTTGGGTAATCGTCACTTTATCGGCTTCGACAATCCCATGTTCAAGTCGGGTGATATGAACCTCTTTCCCATACGCCGTCCCTTTATGGACATTGATAGTGAGTTCATCCGCGCGGATAATGGCACTTTGGTGCACTTGCCCGTCAACCGTCGCTTTTTTCGCGGTTACTTTGGCATTAGGACCGACGTTGCCTTCGATATTGATGGAGTTGACCGTTACCTCCATCCCCTGCCCGATCGCATCTTTCATCGAGTCTTTCTCTTTGACGTTGATGGAGACATCGGCATCAAGCTGAGTATCGATCGATCCCGTCGTTTTAAAACTGATCTCCGTTACTTCCACTTCGGTATTGATATTATACGCCCCACCCTCGAAGGTGACATATCCCCCTGCCCCGGCTCGGTATTCAACGCTTTTTGGGGTGTCAATCACCGTGATTTTCTCTCCGGTGGTAAAAGTAGGCTCAAATTTTACAATCGGCTCTTTAGGGAGGATAAATTCCCCGCGGCAATTTCGCCCGTTTTCCCCTTTGCGCGGTTTTATGTACTCGATGAGCAGCTCATCTTTTACCGCACTTATCACATATCCACGCTTGGCGTAATCGACCCTTCCGTGCTCGTCCATATTTTGGCGCTTGGTTTCGTAATGGAGGATCAATTGATCATTCACCGTCTCTACCGGTTCATACCCTTGGGCTACGAGATAACGCTCCTGCGCCACAAAACGGTAATTTTCTTCAATGCGGATTTTCGCAAAAAATTCTCCGAGATTTTGCATCATCATCGAATCGAAAACCCCGATCATAATGTTGGCACGAAGCATTTTTTTGTTTATGCCGTGGATAAAATCTTCTTGAAACTTTTCGTAATAGTGGGCGATGCTTCCCGCTTTGATGGTCAAATAGATTTTGCACAGCGTCGCATTGCCTCCAATGGACATATCAATCGATTCGAGCGGATGGGATTCGGTAAGGGAGTAAATTTCGATTTCATGGACTTGTTTGAGTTCAAATTTCGGATTTAAGAAATCATCTGCTTTGAGACTTTTTATCTCATCGGTCGTGAGTTCTACCCAATCTTCACCTGAGCCCTCAACTGAAGATTTCGTAAAAGTCTGGGTACCGAGAAGATGGAAATCGAGGGAATGGACAGGGACTTTATAGGTAAGGGAAACTTGTAAAAGCTCTTTGGCTACATTCGAAGTACGTACAATTATCGGCGTTATTGACGATACCGTTGTCACATTTTCACCCTCTTTGGTAAACAGCCCCATCTTTCTATCCTTTGTAATTGCCCCTATTTTAATCACATATCGGTTAAAACTGCGTAAAATTTATTTTAAGACACAATTTGGGGATATGTTTAACGTGGATAGCCCCTTTTTTCAATTTCAATAATTGAAAGTTCGACATAATTATTCTCGAATACCTCTTGCCCTACAATCTTGAATGATTTTCTTCCGAAAGAAAGGATTTCCTTTTCTTCAGGCAATTGAGAATAGTCAGCAATATATAGGTATTTTGATATACGTTTTTCTAAGATGAATAAAACTTTCGGCGTTTTTTTAGATCTATATTTGTCATTCTGAGTCAATATTTTATTCGCTTGATTCTTACAACTACTAAATGAGCAAATCATATCATTAAATTTAAAAATTTTATCCTTTCTATAATTATCACAAAATTGAGCGAATAGTTCATCGTCTAACAGTTTTTTGTTATCTTTATTTTCGATAATATCAGCTCTATAAATAGCTTTATATGAAACTGTATTATCTTCATACTTTATAAACAAATTTTCTAAACTATTAAAACAATCAATAAAAATCTTTTTCACATCATGAGTTTCATTACAATATTTATTTTCACAAGCCTTTTTTATATCTCTATAAGATTTACCGTTAGGAGAAGTCCAGTATTTTATGGCTTTTTTTTCATCTATACGTAAATTATTCATTATCAATATACGGTATTAAATAATGATCTTGATTTTTAAAGTGTTCTTCCATCAAGTTACGAAAATAAAATTCAACATCATTCACGGGTTTAGGATTGTGATCTATATACATTTCAACAATTAATCCTATATCATCGATAAATGGATCTAAATCTTTCAAATTAAATCGAGATTGATTTTCGCTTATAAAGTAACTTTTTGAAAAAAATTCTGATTCTTCGCTTGCAGGTATAATTTCTTTATTCTTTTTATGTTTTGCAGTTGTCGTAATTATTTGATTTTTAATACCAACTTTAAGAAATGCAGTTTTAAAAGTTAACATGTATTTGTGCTTTTCTTTTGGCATGATTATATTTGCAGCTTTAATCTCAAAGCTTTTATCGACCACTAATAACTTTTCTTCTATGGCACTTAATAAATAATTATAACCATAGCTATTAGCCAGTATATCGCTGTGATTACATAATAAAGGAACCTCAGTATCCAATAACTGTTCAAGAAAAATATTATACTTTTTAATATCTACATTAGCATTAAACTCAATAAAAATAAGTTTTTTTATACCTCTTTTTTCAATAATATATGAGTTAAGTAAATTAAATCCTTTTTTTAAAAAAATGAATTTTTTATACAAATCTTTAGTATGATTGCCATCATGATTCCAAGAATCCTCTTTAAACATTGCATGATTAAGAAAGACATTTTCTAATAAATTATTTTTATGTATTTTATAATTAATAAGACAATTATGCAGTTCATTTGACATGGACTTAATAGCTGCGTCATTAAAACTAAACTCATCTGTCAAAAAACTCTCCCTACTTAAACTAAGGGGCAACTTTCCTTCTTTATCTGTAATTAAAAAAGACGGAGTATGAAAACTATTTCCACTTCTTCCATATCGGACTTTTCCAGAAAATGGCATGTCAATTAATGAGTTTAATGTGATATTGGCTTTTGGGATTTTAAAGCCATTACATGTGCAAATCTGATAATTTTTATCTTCAAAAAACCAACCAACATATGTATAATCTTCCTGTTCAAGTTTCAAATATTTTTTTTCATCTATCGTATTTTTTATTTTTTCATCATTATAAAATACATCAATATCATTTAAGAGATACCACTCTTTCCAATTTTTACTGTCTCTAGAATACCCATCATTCTTGACTCCATTGATTATTTTGTCAAATACATCTTTATTCATCTCAATTTTAATTGCTGTACCTACATCAATTTCCTCATCTTTTATAACATTTATTTGAATATCTGACAAATGTGTTTTAAATGAATATCCAATTTTTGAATAAGTAGATCTCGTCCTGACCTCAATTTTCGAACCAAATAAAAAAGCCGCCAAAAGTCCTACACCAAATCTACCTGTCCGAACAACTTTTGACTTATTATTTTCATCTTTTAAATGTTCCATCCAAAAATCACTATTTCTAAATGATGCTCCAGCTTTTAAAAAATAATCAATGATTGTATCTTCAGTCATACCAAGACCATTATCTATAATTTCAAAATAGTAAGCATTTTCTTCTGCAACAACATTTACATTAATTTTTGGCTTATATCCTTCATTTTGAAGTACTTGCAATTCTTTACATGCATCAACAGCATTCTGAAGCAATTCCCTGACCCCATATGATGGATTATTACCATACAATGGAGCAATCAATAATTTTAGTAAGTCTGGGTCTGAGTCAAAAGCTATTTTTTTAGGAATATAATTAACTTTCTCGCTGAATTTTTTTTCATTGTCAATAGAGGATAATACCCTTCTATATTTGATTCCAAAATTTTTAAAATCACTCTCTTTGCTATATATTTCACCTAAAACAGCCCAAGAAATATCAAGTTCGTACTGAATGCTTTTGAAAAAATTCTTGAGGTTAATAAATGACAGACTATCTTTAGGTTCAACACCTATAAAAATTGCTTCTATATCTTTCCAATGATCTTTAATTTCTGTAACGGATGTATTTTTTTCCCATTCAAATTTGGATATGTTACTAATAAAATTCTTTAATCCTATAAGTATTTTTGGATGACGATTTTTATATATATCTAAATAGTCAGAAAGCCGTAAAAGAACCATTAAGTAAATAATATGAGTATTATGGGGGGATAAAAGATCTCCTTCATTACCAATCTGTTGTACTTCATCATATGTATCTCTTATTTCCATCCCATGACTTTTAGCCAATAAAGAACTAAATGCCAAAATCTTTGGTTGCTGGATTAATTGATTAGATAACACTTGATATTCATTGTTAGCAATTGGAAACCCATGCTTTAAAATATATTCAGCTAACAAAGGATGGTTTACTCTTAAAAACTCCCCAACCAACATGTAATCTCTATTTTTAAAGTCTTGTTTTGATTGTGGCAAATCAACAACAGGCTTAGTATCTCCAAAAAGTTCTTTTAGTTTCGACTCATTATATTTTTTCGAAAGATGGAAAAAATGTATCCATTTTTCATGCCATATTTGACTAGAATTAATTAAAGTTTGAAATCCATCATAGTTTACGTGCATTCCAATATCATGAGCTAATGTTGCAATAATAAGTGTTGTAATATCTTCTGCTGTCAATAATAAAAACGATTTTTCAGGGATCAATTCATCTTGTATTTTAAAAATATTGTTGAGATGTGTAATACCATGGTTATTATATTCTGGAAAGAATTCCAACGTAGAAACATTTAAGTACATTTCGAAATTTTTTAATATCTCTGTTACTATCGCATTAAACTTTTTATCTGAATTATCTAGTTTCTCTTTAAATCTTTTTGGTAAATTTATTTCTTCCATTGACATCTTTTCGTTATGAGATTTGGATATATTTAGTTTAAAAAAAAGAATAGTAAACTTTTACTTAAAAAATCCATATAATTTTTTAAAATATAAGGTAAGATTTAAAGATATTCATGCCTAAAAAACAAATGTTTTTCATAAAAACTGATGATGTATTTTGGACCAAGTTTGCTCTCTCGTTCCCACTTTCCAAGTGGGAATACAGAGTGAAGCTATATGCTCCCACTCAGGAGAGTAGGAAGAAGAAAGATAGATTCACGATCTAGTCTAGAATGACGAAATATCCTACTCCAATTACTTTTAATCCCATATCAGCTAAAATTGCATCAAATCTATTTCAGGGCTTGATATAAACTATGTTTAAATCGATATTTTCCAACTCTTTTGGTATCCTCATCTCCCGTGTTACGGGACTAGGGCGTGATGTACTAATGACGTCCGTGTTGGGTGCGAACATGTGGAGCGATATCTTTTTAATGGCGTTTAAATTCCCGAATCTCTTTCGCCGCATCTTCGCGGAGGGTTCGTTTACCCAAAGTTTTATGCCCTCTTATATCGCCTCGAATCAAAAAAGTGTCTTTGCCGTCGCTATCTTCATCCGTTTTATGGTGTTTATCGTTTTCCTCTCGTTTCTCGTCACCCTCTTCCCTGGATTTTTTACCAAAATGTTGGCGTGGGATTGGGGGCATGATCTTATCTCCAAAACCGCCCCGCTGACCGCGATCAACTTTTGGTATTTGGATCTCATCTTTATCGTCACCTTTTTAGGGGCACTGCTCCAACATAAAGAGCATTTTTTCACCACCGCTTTTTCGACCGTCTGGCTCAATATCGCAATGATTACCGCCCTGATCCTCTTTACCAACTCCGACCCGCAAACCATCGTCTATGCCCTCAGTTTCTCCATCCTCATCGGAGGGCTTCTCCAAGTGGCTACCCACCTCTACGCGATCCGCAAGCAAGGGTTGATGAAAGTGTTAATCGGCGGATGGAAATACCGCAAAACAAAAGATGTCAAAGAAGAGGAATCGAAATTTAAATCGCTCTTTATCCCCTCGGTTGTCGGGAACTCCACGGCGCAAATCGCCTCGTTTATTGACACCTCTCTCGCCTCGTTTTTAGCGGCGGGTTCGGTATCGTATCTCTTTTACGCCAACCGTATTTTTCAGCTCCCCTTCGCCATCATCGCCCTCGCCATCACTACGGCGCTGTTTCCTAGAATCGCCAAAGCGATCAACAACGGTAATAATGATCTCGCATTCGAGAACCTCCACAAATCATTTTGGCTTCTCAACGCCCTGCTGGGTCTCTCCGTCTTAGGGGGGATTTTGCTCGCGGAACCGATCATTTGGTTGTTGTTTGAGCGGGGGGCGTTTGATATCGAAGATACCCTCAACACTGCGGCAGTGCTTCAAATGTATATGGTGGGACTGATCCCTTTTGGGTTGGCAAAGCTCTTTTCGATGTACCTCTACGCCCAGCACAAACACCTCAAAGCGGCGAAGATTGCCGTCATCTCCCTCGTGATCAATCTCATTTTTTCCGTTATTTTGATGCAGTCGATGGGGGCGGCAGGTTTGGCATTGGCGGGGAGTATCGGCGGTGCGGTACAGTTTATCCTCACCATTCAAGCGGTGGGATGGAAGATCTTTTTTGACCTTTTAAAAACCCGTTTCAGCCTCTATTTTATCCTCGGAACGCTCGGTTTCGGAGTAGCTTTTTATAGTTTAAACACCTTTTTGATACAATGGATACGATAAATTAGCAGGAAACCCATGACCATATACGACAGCGTCCAAAAAACAAAACTACCTTTTATACCGCTCCAAGAGGGGAAAGTCTCCCTCTACGTCTGCGGCCCGACAGTCTATGATGATGCCCATTTGGGACATGCCAAGAGTGCCTTGGTGTTTGATCTGCTTCGCCGTGTTTTGGAAGCTGAGGGGTATGACGTCCTCTTCGCCCGCAACATCACCGATATCGACGATAAGATCATTAATAAAGCGCGTGAACTAGGGATCAGTACCTCTGAGATTGCAGAGCGCTACACTGCGGCCTACCATCGCGATATGGAAGCGATCGGCGTCCAAAAACCGACACTGGAGCCTAAAGCGACCGAATCGATCGATGCGATGGCGGAGATGATTCAGCGCCTCCTCGACAAAAAACACGCCTATACCATCAGTAACGGCGATATCTATTTCGATACCCAAAGCGATACAAACTACCTCTCCCTCTCCAACCGTCAAAGCATGGAGAACGTCAGCCGTGTCGAGAGAGTCTCCGAAAAACGGCACGAAGCCGATTTTGCCCTCTGGAAAGCGGTGCATGATGAGGGGGTTGCCTTTGATTCACCGTTTGGTCGCGGTCGTCCGGGATGGCATTTGGAGTGCTCTGCTATGATCGAGCGCTATGTAAGTCCCCATATCGGTGACTATGCCATCGACATCCACGGCGGCGGAGCGGATCTCCTCTTCCCCCACCACGAAAACGAAGCGGCGCAAACCCGCTGTGCAACGAACCATGAACTGGCGAAGTACTGGATGCATAACGGATTCGTCACGATCGGCGGTGAGAAAATGTCCAAGAGTTTGGGGAACAGTTTTTTCCTCAAAGACGCCCTAAAAGCCTATGATGGCGAAGTGCTCCGTTTTTATCTCCTCAGCACCCATTATCGGGGGGATTTCAACTTCAACGAAGAGGATTTGATCGCCTCAAAAAAACGGCTCGATAAACTCTACCGCCTCAAAAAACGGCTCTTCGGACTCAGTGCCGAAACTATCGAGACCGAATTTAAAAAGAATCTTCTTGAGGCGCTCGGGGATGATCTCAATGTCTCGCGTGCCTATGCCCTCATCGATGAACTGATCACTCACGCGAATGACGCACTCGATACCAATCCCAAAGATAAAACCTATCGCCAAAATCTCCTCTGTGCACTCACTACTATCGAAACAGTATTAGGGTTCGGGGGACAAAATCCGTATGAGTATTTCCAATTCGGGTTGGATGATGCGGCAAAAGCAAAAATCGATGATTTGATCACCAAACGGACCGAAGCCAAAAAAGCCAAAGATTTTGCAACCTCCGATGCGATCCGCGATGAACTTAGTGCCTTGGGTGTCTCGATCATGGACACGGCGGTGGGAACTTTTTGGGAGAGTCGCGATTGAAATTCAGTGAAATTTACAAACGGTACTGGCCTTATATACGGGGATATAAATTCCAATACGTCATGGTCCTTATCGGGATACTCCTCACTGTAACGGCAACGGCAGGGACGGCTCAAATCATGCAGCCGCTGATGGACAATATGTTCATTAAAAAAGAAGCCGATATGCTCTATATCATCCCCGCTTTGTTAGTAGGGATTTATATCATCAAATCGCTAGGGCGTTATTTGCAAGCGGTGTATAACACCTATATCGGTATGCACATCGTCTCCCGTCTTCGCGAAAACCTCCTCGATAAAATCGTCCATATGGATATGCAGTTTCTCTATACCAATCGCAGCGGAGAGCTCATATCCCGAATCACCAACGACATCACCCGTATTCAGTATTTTGTCTCCACTATGATGCCCGAACTGGTCCGTGAGAGTCTCACGGTGGTTGCCCTTGTCGCCTATGTGATTTATCTCAATGCGACACTTGCGTTTTGGGCACTCTTTGTCATGCCGATACTCATTTTCCCTCTCATGAAGATCACCCGACGCCTCAAACGGCTCTCACACCGATCTCAGGAAAAAAATGCCGATTTGATGACCCGTTTAACCGAAGTGTTCAACAACAGTGAAATCATCAAAGCCAATGCGACGGAAGAGTATGAAGTAACACGGTTTAAAAATGAAAACGATCAGTTTTTTAAACTCAATATGAAAGCGACCTACACGAGCGAACTCGTTTCACCGCTGATGGAGATTATCGGCGCGATAGGACTCGCTGCCGTTATCTTCGTCGGAGGGCAGCAGGTCTATTCGGGGGCGATGAGCGTCGGAGAATTCACCGCATTTTTAACCGCCGTCGGACTTGTATTTCAGCCCCTTCGTCGGGTAAGTGCCATCTACAGCAAAATCCAAGATGCCCAAGCCGCCAGCGAGCGGGTATTTCATATTTTCGATATTGAAAACGAAATCAAAGACGGGTCGATCTCTATGGATGAGGCGATCAAAGAGGTCCGTTTTGAGGATGTCAGCCTCAATTTCGGCGATAAACCGGCCCTCTCTCATATCAACCTCACTATCAATGCAGGGCAGACCGTTGCCCTCGTAGGTCAAAGCGGCGGAGGGAAGAGCTCTCTGGTAAATCTGCTGCTGCGCTTTTACGACCCTACAGAGGGAACCATATCCCTCAACCAAAATAATCTCAAGATATATACCCAAAACTCTCTCCGCAACCAAATCGCCGCCGTATCGCAGCGGGTCTATATCCTCCAAGATACCTTGGCCGCAAACGTAGCGTACGGCCATGAGATCGATGAAGAGAGGGTCAAAGAGGCTCTTCAAAAAGCGGACGCACTCGAATTTGCATCCGCTCTTTCTGATGGGATACACACGATAATGCAAGAGTTCGGTGCCAATCTCTCCGGCGGTCAGCGTCAGCGGATCGCCATTGCCAGAGCGATTTACAAACACGCATCCCTCCTCATCTTGGACGAAGCGACCAGTGCGCTGGATAACGAAAGTGAAAAGCGTATCCAAAGCTCGTTGCAATCGTACGCTCAAGACAAAATCACCCTCATCATCGCTCATCGGCTCAGTACGATTGAACATGCCGATCTTATTTTGTATTTTGAAGAGGGGCACATTATCGCACGAGGAACCCACCGAGAGCTTCTTGAAACCTCCGAAAACTACCGACGTCTTGCAGGGAAAATGGGCGAATAATCCCCTATTAATCCTTTTTTGAGTATAATCGCGGCAACTTTAATCACGATGAGGCGGATGGTATGTTTGATTACGAATCTTTAAAACCCTGGCTTTTTAAACTTCAACCCGAAAGTGCCCATACGCTTGCAGGCGCTGTACTCCGCAGTGCCAGTTTTTGTCCCCCCCTCTTCAACGGCTGGATGGCGAAACATTTTGTAACCCACCCTTCTCTTACCCAAGAACTTTTTGGCCGTACGTTTCTTAACCCTGTCGGTCTTGCCGCAGGATTCGATAAAAATGCGACGATGTTCCACGGCGTTATGTCTATGGGATTCGGTTTTACCGAAATTGGAACCCTCACCCCAAAACCGCAAGAGGGAAATCCCCGCCCGCGCCTATGGCGTCACATCGAAGAGGAGTCTCTTCAAAACGCGATGGGATTTAACAACGACGGCCTTTTCCGTATCAGCCATCGTCTCAAAAATATCTATCCGTTCAGCACCCCTATCGGCGTCAATATCGGAAAAAACAAAATCACCCCTGATGATAAAGCGATCAAAGATTACACCACCCTCATCAAAGCACTCCACGAGTATGCCGATTATATGGTTATCAATATCTCATCGCCAAACACTCCGGGATTGCGCGATCTCCAAAACGAAGCGTTTATAAGCCAGCTTTTTGCCGAAGCCAAAGCGCTAACTAACAAACCGATTTTGCTCAAAATCGCCCCTGACATGTCTGAAGATCAAGCAGTAGCCCTGTGTGTCCATGCGGTTGAGAGCGGCGCGGACGGGATTATCGCCACCAATACCACCATCGATTACTCTCTGGTCTCTGAACCCGAAGATATGGGGGGACTCAGCGGAGAAGTATTACGCGAGCGAAGCTTCTATATCTTCGATGCGATTGCACGCGAACTTTATGGCAAAACGACCCTCATCAGCGTGGGCGGAATCAGCACGCCTGAAGAGGCATACCGCCGTATTCGTGCAGGTGCTTCACTGGTGCAAATCTACACCTCGCTGATTTTCAAAGGTCCCGAAGTCGTTGAAGAGATCAACAGCGGTTTGATCGATCTTTTGGCATCGGACGGATTTGCCTCCATTACCGAAGCAATCGGCGCAGATCGGCGATGAAAATCCTCATTGCAACAATTTTGTCTCTAGGAACCCTTATGGCCTCATCACTCCCCCATTATGAAACCAAGACCCTCTCCAACGGGTTGCAAGTCGTTGCCATCCCGATGGACAACGGTTCGCAGGTTATCTCTACCGATATTTTTTACAAAGTGGGAAGCCGAAACGAAGTGATGGGGAAAAGCGGAATCGCCCATATGCTCGAACATATGAACTTCAAATCGACCAAAAACCTCAAAGCGGGTGAGTTTGACGAAGAGGTTAAAAGTGTCGGCGGTCTGAATAACGCCTCGACCGGATTTGACTACACCCACTATTACATTAAATCGAGTAGCGAAAATCTCGCTAAATCCCTCTCCCTCTTTTCAGAGCTGATGCAAAATCTCAACCTCAAAGATGAAGAGTTCCAGCCTGAGCGTAACGTCGTCGCGGAAGAGCGCCGCTGGAGAACCGATAACAATCCGATGGGGTATCTCTATTTTCGTCTGTTTAACAGCGCCTATGTTTATCATCCCTACCATTGGACACCGATCGGATTTATGAACGATATTCAGACATGGACACTGGAGGATATCCGCAGTTTTCATCAAACCTATTATCAGCCGAAAAATGCCATTTTGATCGTAACGGGTGATATTAAGCCGGCAAAAGTTTTCGAAGAAGCTGAAAAGCACTTCGGACATGTTGCCAACACCCTCGACATTCCGGTGAAAAAAGTGATCGAACCTGAACAAGACGGTGCGCGCCGAGTCGAAGTAAACAAAGAGAGTGAAGTGGAGATGCTCGCTATCAGTTTTCCTATCCCCAACTTTCAACACGCCGATCAGCCTAAACTCTCGGCTCTCAGCGAGATGCTCAGTTCAGGAAAAAGCTCGCGGCTAAGCCGTATTTTGGTTGATGAAAAGCGGCTTGTTAACCAAATTTATGCCTATAATATGGAAAATATCGATCCGGGCGTATTTTTATTTTTAGCGGTCTGTAACAACGGGATCAAGGCAGAGAGCGTCGAAGAGGAGATTTGGAAAATTATCCGCTCACTCCAAGATAAACCGGTAGAGAAAGCGGAGCTTGATAAAGTTAAAATCAACACCAAAGCCGATTTTATCTACTCGCTGGAGAGTTCGACCTCGGTAGCCGATTTATTCGGAAGCTACCTTGCTCGCGGAGATATCTCTCCGCTGATGCAGTATGAAGCGGCAATCGACGTACTCAAGCCCTCTGAGATCCAAAAAGTGGCAAAAGAGTATCTCAAACCTGAAAAATCAACAACGCTAATCCTCCGAAAAGGACAAAAATGAATCTAGTAACTGGCTCAACAACCGCCCTCATCACCCCGTTTAAAAACGGGAAATTGGATGAGCAAAAATACGCTGATCTCATTCAACGACAAATCAAACACGGTATTGATGCCGTCTGTCCCGTCGGAACAACGGGTGAGAGTGCAACGCTCAGCTACGAAGAAGACCGTATTTGTATGGAGATCGCCGTTGCCGTGTGCAAAGGGACCAACACCAAAGTCCTCGCAGGGGCGGGAAGCAACTCAACCGCAGAAGCGATCGAAGCGGCTCGTACGGCTCAAGCGTGCGGTGTCGATGCGATTTTCTCCGTTGCTCCGTATTACAACAAACCTTCTCAAGAGGGGCTCTACCAGCACTATAAAGCAATCGCAGAATCGGTACCGGAAATCCCTTTTATGCTCTATAATGTTCCGGGACGTACCGTCGTCGATATCAGCGCCGATACTGTTATCCGTCTGTATGATGATGTCAAAAACATCTACGGTATTAAAGAGGCGACGGGGAGTATCGAGCGCACTATCGAGCTCCTCTCTCGCAGACCGGAGCTTAAAGTGTTCAGCGGGGATGATGCGATCGACTACGCGATTCTCGCCTGCGGCGGTGCAGGGATTACTTCGGTAACCTCCAATCTCCTCCCCGATTTAAAAAGTGATTTGGTTGCCAAAGCACTCGCAGGTGACTTTGCGGGAGCAAAAGCATTAAATGATGTGCTTTTCCCGATCAATAAAGCTCTCTTTCTGGAATCCAATCCGGTTATGATCAAAGCGGCAATGTACATCGCTGGGCTACTCGATACACTCGAATATCGTCTTCCTCTCGTTCTTCCGAGTAACGAGAATATGAAACGTCTTGAGAATGTTATGAAAAACTACACTATAAAAGGAATGTAATTGACTATGCAAGGAAAAACCCTACTCATCAGCGGCGGAACCCGCGGTATCGGAAAAGCGATTGTTTATGCGTTTGCATCAAAAGGGGTAAATGTTGCGTTTACCTATAACTCCAACGCCGAGATCGCTCAAGAGATCGTCAATGATGTTGAGAAACAATACGGTGTCAAATGCCGAGGATACGCCCTCAATATTTTAGAGCCTGATGAGTACAAAGAGGTCTATGCAAAATTTGACGAAGATTTTGATCGCCTTGATTTTTTCATCTCCAACGCGATTATCTCAGGTCGTGCGGTCGTAGGCGGATTCGGTCCATTTATGCGTCTCAAACCCAAAGGGCTTAACAACATCTATACCGCAACCGTCAACGCTTTTGTCGTCGGTGCGCAAGAAGCGGCAAAACGGATGGAAAAAGTAGGCGGAGGTTCTATCATCTCTATGAGTTCTACCGGAAATCTCGTCTATACCCCTAACTATGCGGGTCATGGAACCAACAAAGCGGCCGTTGAAGCGATGGTACGCTACGCAGCGGCGGAACTGGGTGAAAAAGGGATTCGTGTCAATGCCGTCAGCGGCGGCCCTATCGATACCGATGCCCTTAAAGCGTTCCCGAATTACGAAGAGGTAAAAGGGGAAGTGGTCAAACGCTCACCGCTTAGCCGTATGGGTGAAGCCGAAGATTTGACAGGAGCGTGTCTCTTCCTCTGCGGAGAAGGCTCTTCATGGCTTACAGGACAAACGATTGTTGTAGACGGTGGGACAACTTTCCAGTGATTAACCTTCCCAATCTTCTCGCGCTCTCGCGCCTCCTAATCGCTCCGGTGATGTTTTGGATCATACTTAACCCTCAAATCTTTAGCAATGCGGGATGGGATATCAGCTGGAGCTACTACGCTGCTGCTCTGCTCTTTGTTATCGCCAGCGTTACCGACTTTTTTGACGGCTATGTCGCGCGTGAACTCGATCAAATCACCATCGTCGGACAGATTCTCGATCCCCTCGCCGATAAAATGCTCACGTTAGCCGCCTTTTTGGGTCTTATGATGAGCGGTGCCGCATCGGCATGGGCAATCTATATTATCATCGTTCGAGAGCTTTTTATCACCGGTCTTCGCACTCTCTCCCTCTCCGAGGGGATCGATGTCAGTGCCTCGATGGCGGGAAAAGTGAAAACGGTCGCCCAGATGATCGCTATCGGATTTTTACTGATGCATTGGCCGTTTGGAGATATACTGCTATGGATAGCCGTAGCGCTAACCGTTTATTCCGGAGCCGAATATGTAATCGGCTTTAGCAGAGCCTATAAAGCAAAAGGATAATCGTGAGCTGGATCGTCGCCCTTGCCGTTTTATCGGTACTCATTTTCTTTCATGAACTCGGTCACTACAGTGCCGCCCGTTTTTTCGGTGTCTATGTCGAAGTGTTCAGTATCGGTTTCGGAAAAAAACTTTTCTCATTTCAATGGATCGGAACACAATGGCAAATCTCCGCCATCCCTCTGGGCGGGTATGTCAAAATGAAAGGGCAAGACGATCTCGACCCCACGGCACTCAGCAGCGATAATGACAGCTACAACAGTAAAAAACCGTGGCAGCGGATTATCATCCTACTCGCAGGGCCGCTCTCTAATTTTGCCCTTGCATGGGTTTTCTTTTACGCTATCGCATTGGGAGGACCGCAAACCCTTTCCCCTGTTATCGGAAAGGTAGTTCAAGCGTCTCCGGCCGAAATTGCGGGGCTTAAACAAGGGGATATTGTCCTCTCCATCAATGGTGAGCGTATCAATGAGTGGAATGAACTCTCCGATCATATCAAAGCCTCTGTCGGAGCGTTGAGCCTCCAGATTGAGCGCGGTGAAACTATCCACAATCTCACCGTCACTCCTAAAATTACCGAAACTCAAAATATTTTTAAAGAGACCATTCAGCAACGGATGGTGGGGATCGCCCCGGCAGGTGTAACGCATACGATGGAACTCAGTCTCATCGGCACCTTCGAATACGCCAGCGAAGAGACCTATAACTCCTCCTTGCTCATCTTCCAAAGCGTCCAAAAACTTCTTACCGGAGTTGTCCCTGCCAAAGAGGTAGGTGGGGTGGTGAGTATCGTCCAAATTACTGCCGATGCATCGTCGTACGGTTGGATGTCTCTCTTTTTCTTTGCCGCCCTTATCTCCGTCAATCTCGGAGTTCTTAATCTTCTCCCGATACCGGCACTCGATGGGGGGCACATTATGTTCAACCTCTATGAGATGATACGCCGCAAAGCACCGAGTGAAGCGGTTATTACCCAGCTCACTATCGGGGGATGGGTACTATTGCTCGGTCTCATGTCTTTAGGGTTATATAACGATATTACGAGGTTAATGCAATGACAACGCTGGAACAAAAGCTCCATTTTGACCGTATTATCGAACGGGTTGAAAAAGCCCGTTTGCGAGTCAATGACCATCACATCGTGAAAATAGTCGCTGCCAGCAAATACGTGGATGCAGAAGCTATTAAATCACTCTATGCGATAGGACAGCGTGCCTTCGGAGAGAACAAAGTGCAAGATCTTATATCTAAAAGCGAAACATTGGATGAACTCCCTATCGAATGGCATTTCATCGGTACCTTGCAAAAAAACAAGATCAACCATCTTTTAAGCGTCCGCCCCCATCTCTTCCACTCAATCGATTCTATTGAACTCGCCCATGCATTGAATGAACGGCTTGAGAGAGAGGATAGGACACTTCGTGCTTTGGTTCAGATCAATTCGGCCTATGAAGCGTCTAAAAGCGGATTTCTCCCCGAAGAGACAAACGAAAAATATCTCCAAATCATGCAAGAGTGCCCACGCTTGCAGTTGCAAGGGGTGATGAGCATCGGAGCCCATGTCGAAGAGCCTACGGTTGTCCGAAAAAGTTTTGAGACAACCCGTCGAATTTTTGAGACGCTGCCTAATGCAAAAATCTGCTCTATGGGGATGAGCGGAGATTTTGAGCTTGCCATAGAATGCGGCTCCACACTGATACGATTAGGTTCAATCCTGTTCCCAAAAAAGTAGCGTTATTAACTGTTTTTAATTATTTAGCTGAAAACTCCTCCCTCCTGTGTTATAATAATGACGATTCAGAGAGAAGAAGGATGATGTGTGCATAAAATTAAACAACGGGCGACTCTTTATTCTATCGCTCTTGTCATTTTGCTTATTGTCATTTTTATCGTTACCATTATTCAAGACAAAAAACATGTCTTAGAAGAAAAAACATCTTCCCACCGTGCCCTTCTACGAAACTCTTTTGATTTAGCGATGCTCGATACCCAAAAAGGGTTAAGTGAACTCGCATGTAAAATAGCTGGAAACCGCGAGATTGTCGATGCTTTTGCCTCACACGATCGTGAAGAGCTTTATCGCCTTACCCTCCCCTATTTTGAAGAGGCAAAAAAACGCGGTGCCGTCGATATGAGCGGATTTATCGGTGCTGACGGTGTCCATTTCCTCCGTCTCCAAGATCCAAAAAAGTACGGCGATAATATTCTCCATAAACGTCCTGTTTTAGCCCATGCCATCAAAACGCGCCAAAATGTCACGACGTTGGATGTTACCATCTACGATGTCTCTGTTGTTACCATCATTCCCATCTTTAAAAATGAAACGTTTATCGGTATCATTCAAACCGTAGCAAAAATTGACCGTGTCCAAAAACGGCTCGATGCCCATTCAGGTATTAAAAGTGCCATCGCATTTGATACTAAGAAACTCAAAAATATGCTACCCGATTCTAAAAACATTGTTTATCACGACTACTCTATCGTATCATCGAACGATCCACTTTTTGATAAGCTCCCTTCCTCATTTACATTCAGTAACAGTGACAGATATACTATCAGGGGAACTGATTACGTTATCGCCTCGCGTCCGTTAACCAATTACGAAAATGAAATCATAGCGATGATGACGTGTGCTTTTGATATCACCGAAGATGTCGCCGAGTACAAAGCTGAAATACGCAATCTTCTACTCGTCAGCCTTTTCTTGCTCACCGTTGTCACTGTAGTTCTCCACTTCGGATTCCGTGTTCTTATCCGCCGTATCGAGCGTGATACCAAAATTACCCGTGAACTTAACCAAAAACTCGAGCATCAGCTCCATACCGATCATCTCACCGAATTGCCGAACCGAAATGCTCTCATACGAGATATGCATACCAGCCGTTTTTATGCTCTTATTCTCCTCAATATCGATAATTTCAAAGAGATCAACGACTTTTACGGCCATGCTATCGGGGATGAGACCATTTTGGCGTTAACCAAATCGATTCAAGATGCGATTAGCGATTTACCGATGCATCTGTATAAAATGCCTTCCGATGAATACGCCATTGCACTGAGTAAACCTATGAGTTCAACGGAGTTGGAAAAGGCCCGTCTCTCCATCATAGATCATCTGCAAGCACAATATTATGATCTTCGCGGAGCCAGTATCTATGTCACTTTAACCATGGGTATGGATGTCTCTCGTAACCGTAATCAAAATACCATCGATCTTCTCGCAAATGCCGATATGGCATTGAAAACAGCTAAAAAGCGACACCTTAGCTATCAACTCTATGATGAGACAATGCAGATTCGACAAGAGTATCAGCACAATATTCTCTGGAGTAAAAAGCTCAAAGAGGCCATCGAAGAGAAGCAGTTCTGTCTCTATTATCAGCCGGTTTTCGATGCTGTGAGCGGAGATGTGGTTGAGTATGAAGCCCTTATCCGGATGATTGATAACAATGGAGAGATTGTCTCTCCGGGCTATTTCCTCCCTGCTGCACGTCAATCACGTCTTTATCCTCTTCTTTCTCAGTTTGTGATAGATGAAATATTTAAAATGTTGGAAATATCGCCGCATACCTTCTCTATGAATCTTTCCGTCGATGATATTTTTGATAAGCCGACCAAAGAGTTCTTGATCCAAAAACTTCGGGATTCCGCACACGCCAGCCGATTGATTATTGAGCTTTTAGAGAGTGAGGGGATCGAAAACTATCCGGAAGTCTCCGCCTTTATTGCCGAAGTCAAAACCTTCGGATGCCGTATCGCTATCGATGATTTCGGTACCGGTTATTCGAACTTTGCCCATATCATCAAACTCGATGTCAATTTCTTAAAAATTGACGGCTCGTTGATCCGTAACATCGATACCGATACCAATGCGCAAACGATTCTTACGGCAATTACCGAGTTCTCAAAACACTTGGGACTCAAAACGGTAGCGGAGTTTGTCCATTCCGAAGCGGTCTATATTAAATGTAAAGAGATGGGGGTTGATTATCTCCAAGGGTATTACCTCGGAGAACCTAAGCCCCTTTAAGAGGAGAGGCTAAAACGAAACCCTTTGCGTTCCCCTTCGCACAATGCGATCTCTCCTCCGTGTGACTCGACGATATTTTTTGAGAGAACTAACCCGAGTCCGTTTCCTCGCTCTTTGGTGCTTTTAAACGCTTCAAATAGCCACTTTTTGTTTTCAATAGCAATCCCGCTGTCATAGATTTCAAATCGATGAAATTCTCCGTCGCTGCTGTGGAGTATTTCGATTGTCCCTTCTTCTTCTTCATCAAGTTCAATCGCATCAATCGCGTTAAAAACAAAATTGGTAAAGAGCATTGTCAGCAAGTCCAAATCGCCGAAAAGTTCAAAATCCTCTTCAGGAAAAATAAACTCAATAGGTTTTGCATAGCTGTAATAGCCGATCGCACTTGTCAGAGCTTCGCGGATCTGAAACCACCTGAGGGAATTTTTTTGGGCACTTGCCCCTTTTGAGAACATCAAGGTCGCTTTGATAATCCGCTCGATCCGATAGAGAGATTTTTGGATCTCCGTTACAATCGGTTTGTTCTCCTCTTTGACCCGCTTCATCAATGTGGAAGCGAGCAAGGCGATAGAGCCGATAGGATTGCGGATTTCGTGTGATAGATGTGCCGCCATCTGCCCCATGGTGGCAAGGTTCTCTTTCCGTTTTTGCTCTGTTATATCGGTAGCACTGAGAAGCCGTTTCTCATTATGCTGTGCCGATTTGATCAGATACGACCTCTCTTTAAAAGTCATCTCATAATCTTCCTCATCCAAACGGAGCGTCTCAAAAAGCATCCCTAACGCTTTCCCCTGCGAATTTTGCAGAAAGATAGATCCGTCCTGCTCTACGATCCAAATCGCATTAGGGAGAAACTCGATCACTTGTTCGATTGTTGATTGAAGATGGGTGTACGACTGACGAAGGGCAACATACTCCTCTTCGACCTTATAAGTTTGATCGATGAGTGCTTTGAGTTCGGCGGGTGAGATAGACTCAGACATCAAAAATCCCCCAAGTGCATCAAGATCCGATAGAGTCCGTACGCATCACTGACCCCAGAGAGTTCACGGATAGAGTGCATCCCCAAAGTAGGAACACCTACATCGATCGTCTCTACCCCCAGCCTAGTTGCACTGATAGGGCCTATCGTACTGCCGCACCCCATATCGCTGCGAGTAACAAATGTCTGAGTCGGAATGTGAAGTGAACGTGCGCACTGGACGAACCGTCCTTGCGTTCGAGCACTGGTAGCGTAGCGCTGGTTGGAGTTAATCTTAATCGCTACTCCGCCATTGAGCAGCGGTGCATGCTCAGACTCATGTTTACTCGGAAAGTTAGGGTGCTGCGCATGGGCATTATCACACGACACCATTAAAGAGCGGCGCATAAGGGTCGTAAAATCATCCCCCGCAATACGGCGGAGTGTCTCTTCTACAAATGTCCCCCCTGCTCCCACATGAGAATCACTCCCCACCTCTTCGTGATCCATACACGCAAGCATCATCGGATACGACGTCTCCAGCAGCGCCTGCAGCCCCACATAGCAGCTAATGAGATTATCCAGCCGTGCCGACGTTATAAACTCTTGATGGAGACCGACAAACGATCCTTTTTGGAAATCGTAGAAACTGAGTTCATGTGCGAGAAGGGTAAGCTCACTGCTGTTCTCTTGGATCTGCGAGAGGATAAAGCTTTCAAAATCGACATCTCCCGTCGCAATGATCGGAACGATATCACTCTGGGCATTGATTGTTCTTGAGCTGTTCGCATCACGGTCGAGATGGATGGCGAGGGAGGGGATAACAGCTATAGGGAGGTTAATATTGATCAATGCCTCTTTACGCACCTCCCCCTCCAGATAAACAACCCGTCCGGCAAGTGCTAAATCACGATCAAACCACGGGTTAAGCAACACTCCCCCATAAGGTTCGACTCCGAGCCGTTTTACGCCCGCAGAGGTAGTCAAAGGATTGGGTTTGAGACGCAGATGGGGAGAGTCGGTATGGGCACCGACGATGGTGTACCCTTTTTCCTGACACGGCGGATAGGTAAAGGCGATGATCGATGAGTCGTTACGGGTGACGTAATAGTCACTCCCGATTTCCAGATTCCACTCCTCATCTTCCGCCAGAGCGATGAAACCTCGGCACTCCAGTGTTTTTGCCATCCACTCCACCGCATGAAACGGAGTCGGGGAGGCATCGATAAAACTGATCATCTCTTCATTAAATTCGCGCATAACTCTCTCCTAAATAATATCCACATCTTCCAACGCACTTAACTCTTCAATCACCTTATTATCCACCCGTATCGCCGAATCGATCACGACGTCGGCGAGTTTCGAGACGATAGTGAGGCGGATCTCACGGCGTCCCGGATGACGACGGACGAGGGTATAGAGTTTCTCTAATGCTTCGAGGTTGTCACTGAGACGGATGCGCAGTTGCAACGGCTCTTGCGGCGGGAGGTTTTCGACGATTTTGGTCTCTACCTTTTTCGCCTCTTTTTTTGCTTCGTTTAGGGTCATAATCTTCGTGACACTGATGCGGGTGAACATCTCGGTGTGGGTGACTTTGACCTTGAAGGCGATCGGTTCATCGAGATCCATCGCTTCTAGCTGATCGACCTTATCACTGAAGAGCATCACCTCGATATTGCCGTGGAAGTCCATCAGACTGACAAGCCCGAACATAGACCCTTTTTTCGACATTTTTTTCGTGATCTCTTCAACCTTACCGATGAAAATGGCACTGGAGCCGTCGGCGATATTTTCGATCTCGGATGAGAGGGTATAGTTGATCGCATCGATCTGATCGCGGTAGTTGTCGAGCGGATGCCCCGAGACATAAAATCCGAGGGTATCTTTCTCAAAATCGAGGAGAGTTTTGAGATCAAACTCCTCCATATTCTTGAGGTTTAGCTCAACCGCCGTCACCTCATCATCATCCCCGAACAAACTAAATTGGGCATCTTTTTTGAGGGATGACCCTTTTTTCGCCGTCTCGACGAGGGTTTCGACCTGCTCCAAGAGTGCACGGCGAGAATAACCGAAATGATCCAATCCCCCCGCTTTGATAATGCACTCGATCACCTTTTTGTTCACTTTTTGGGGTTCGATACGGTTGATGAAGTCTTGGATATCTTTGAACTCCCCCTCACTCCGTGCTTCGAGAATCGATTCAACCGCCGCTTCGCCGACCCCTTTAATCGCTCCCAGACCGAAGAGGATTTGATCCTGCTCATCTTTAGTGATCGCGGAGAATTCGAGCTGTGAGTGGTTGATATCGGGAGCACCGAGGAAGATTTTCATCCTCTTGGCTTCGTCAATGTATTTGACCACCTTGTCGGTGTTGTCTTTCTCCGAGGTGAGCAATGCCGCCATAAACTCCTGAGGGTAATAGGTTTTGAGCCATGCCGTCTGAAACGTAACCATCGCGTACGCCGCCGAGTGGGATTTGTTGAACCCGTATCCGGCAAATTTTTCAATCAGATCGAAGAGTTCGGAAGCTTTTTTGTAATCCAATCCTTGATTGGCTGCCCCTTCGGAAAACTCTTTATTGTACTTTTGCATCTCTTCGATTTTCTTTTTCCCCATCGCACGTCGAACGATGTCCGCCCCGCCGAGACTCATTCCCCCAACTGTTTGTACGATCTGCATAACCTGCTCTTGGTAGACGATGACCCCATAGGTCGGTTTGAGAATCGGCTCCATAGAGTCAAAGGTATAGCTAATCTCTTGGCGACCGTGTTTACGCTCGATAAAATCATCGAGCATCCCCGACTCCATCGGTCCCGGACGATAGAGGGCAAGTACCGCGATCAAGTCTTCAAATGAGGAGGGTTTGAGCCGTTTGTTCAGATCCTGCATCCCCGAACTCTCAATCTGGAACATTCCGATCGTGTCACCGCTTTGGATAATCTCGTACACTTTAGGATCATTTTCATCGATTTTATGCCAGTTCACCTCAACATCGTAACGCTTACGGATCAGCTTGATCGCGTTATCGATAACATCAAGGGTTTTAAGTCCCAAGAAGTCGAATTTGATTAGGTCAATGTCTTCGAGGTAGTTAAGCGAATACTGGGTGACAAACGTCTCCTCGCCTGAGGGTTTGTAGATCGGTGTTTTCTTCCAGAGCGGCTCATTGGATATTACGACCCCCGCCGCATGCATCCCCGCATTGCGTTTGAGACCTTCGAGCTTTTTAGAGAACTCCCATACCCGCGCTATCTGCGGATCGGATTCGACTAACTCTTGGATCTTCGGCTCTTTTTGGAAGGCTCCGGGTTTGAACTCACCCCCTTTGGTTTTTCCGTTGAGGGTGATTCCCAACTCATCGGGGATCAGTTTTGCCATCATGTCGGCTTGTGAGAGGGGCATCTCCAAAACGCGCGCAACGTCACGGATAACCCCTTTGGCTAACAGCGAACCGAACGTGATGATCTGCGCCACCTGCTCACGGCCGTATTTACGAACAACATAATCGATAATCTCACCGCGACGCGCCTGCATAAAGTCCATATCGATATCGGGCATCGATACCCGTTCCGGATTGAGGAAACGCTCGAAAAGGAGATCGTATTTCATCGGATCGATATCGGTAATCTCCAATGAGTATGCAACGAGACTTCCCGCCGCCGATCCCCGTCCCGGTCCTACGGCGATCCCCATCCGTTTCGCTTCGCGGACGAAATCCCAAACGATGAGCATATAGCCGGGAAATTTCATCTGGTTAATCACCTGCATCTCAAATTCGAGACGGTCCCGATATTCCTGATGACGCTCGGCCGGAACGTGAATCAAACGCTCTTCGAGACCGATGCGGCAGCGGTGGATAAAGTACTCTGCATCCTCTTCGATATTCAGCCCCTCTTCGAGGGCATATTCGGTTGTAAATTTAAAATTAGGGGGGGTCGGGTTTCCGAGTTTGAGTTCGAGCTGGCACTTATCGACAATCTCTTGAGTGTTATACAACGCTTCGGGAATGTCGGCAAAAAGACGTGCCATCTGCTCGGGAGATTTGATGTAAAACTCATGAACCGAGTGGCGCATACGCTTGGGGTCATCGTAGAGTTTATTCATCCCGATACACATAAACGCTTCATGATACTGGGCATCGTCCGCATAGGTGTAGTGGGTATCGTTGGTCGCGACGAGTTTGATCCCCGTTTCTTGGGAAATGCGAATCACCTGCTCGTCGATAAAAAGCTGATCGGCAATCCCATGGCGCATAATCTCCATGTAAAAATCATCCTCGAATATCTCTTTGTACTCCAGTGCGATCCGTTTCGCCTCGTCATACCCTAACGCCCCGTTTTTGACGTTACGCTCGCTGTTGGTGTTGAGATGCCAATTCACCTCCCCCTGCAAACACGCAGAGGTACAAATGATCCCCTCACAGTTCTCGCGAAGGAGCTGTTTGTTGATACGGGGAAAGTAATAAAATCCGTTGATATAGGCTTGAGAAGAGAGGTACATGAGGTTTTTATAACCCGCTTCGTTTTTGGCAAACAAACAAACGTGAAACCGCTGTTTGATCGTTTTATCCCCCAAATCTTCGCCGTTATGGATGTAGGCTTCCATCCCGATGATCGGTTTAAGCCCTGCTCCGCGCATCTGTTGATAAAAATCGATCGCACCGAACATATTCCCGTGATCGCTCATGGCGACCGAGGTCATCCCCAGCTCTTTAACCCGTGAGGCTAAGGCGGATATTTTGTTTGCACCATCTAGTAAAGAGTATTCGGTATGGAGATGAAGATGGGTAAACGGGGGGACTGTACTCATAAAAAAATGCCTTGAAAAAAAGTAAAAAGATTATAATGTCTAAAGGGTAAAGAGGAGCTTTTAAATTCGTTTAGAGAGCAACCGATTCAGTCCGTCCGCAAACGCCCTTACCGTCTTTTCGCCGATAGCACTCGGTCCACCCGTGATCTCTCCGTTATTGCGCAGTTCTTCCATCAGATTCCGCATCGCGAGGAGGTGTTTGATGTTGTTCTCATCGTAAATCGTTCCGCGCGGATCGAGGCCGACAGCCCCTTTGGTCACGATACGATCGGCCAAAGGAATATCCGCCGTTATGACGACATCGGACGGCTCGCATAGCTCTGCGATACGGTGATCGGCTTCATCGGGGCCTTGTGCCACGACCTCCATCGAGACATGGTGAACATCGGGGATACCGATACGCTTATTGGCGATAAAAATGGTGGTGATTTCTCGCTTTAGCACCGCACGCAGCAGTATCTCTTTAAGGGCATTGGGAAAGGCATCGGCATCGACAAGTATTTTCATAGGCGCTATTTTACCTATATATTTAACTAAACACTTGCAAAAAGTTAGAAAAGGAAACGAAAATGTTAGAAGAAAATTCAATATAATTATAAAACACATTTTTATACAGATATAGATTCGATTCAGGGGGAATCCATGGTCATAACCAATCTTGATACTGACCGTGAAAACGATTTTATCTCCATTGATCTATCGCACAATGCCCAACCCAACTGGATTTTGGATTTTTACGAGCAATTCAATGCTGCAACGAATGAATATGAGTACACAATACAGGCACAATGGATGGAAAACGAAAACCTCCCTCACCTCAAAATAGATGAAAAAGTTTTTCTTGATTTTGCAGAAGCAATTCAAAAAACGGCTCAAAAAATTCTCGACCGCTAACTACCCGTATCACATTTTTAGAATATACCCTGTCCCGTATATATTTTCGATACATAAACTCTCCACTTTATTCCGTATCCGATTGATCAACTCTCGGATGGTGGAATCGCCGATACTTTTATCCCCCCACACCGCTTGACGCAGCTCTTCCATCGTAATCGGGGAATCGGGTTTCGTCCAAAAAAGATTAAGTGCCAATGTCTCATTCTTGCTTAATTCAATTATTTGAGTGTACCAATGCAGCCGATTGTGTTCTACATCCAACCAACACTCTGAAAACTTTGTTTGTATCTGTTTTTTCCCCTCTAAATGCTCTTTTTTGACTCTCGAAACAACAATATGCAATACAGCTAGTAAATCCGCTTCCCTAAAAGGTTTTACAAGAAAACCGTACGGGATTGTTCCGGCCGCTTCCTGCAACGTCTGGGGATCACTGTATGCGCTGATGTAGATGATGGCTATATTATCATCCGCCAAACTCCTTGAGAGTTGAATTCCATCCTCTGAACCTTGTATGTTGATATCCATAATAATGATATCGATTGAATGCCCGGCTAAGAATTTTCGTGCTTCCAGTGCACTTCTTGCACTTCCGACAACGTGATATCCTAGATCTTCGATAATCTCACGTATAAAACGGGAGGTAATCGGCTCATCTTCAACGATCAGAAATATCGGATTCATTCAGAAACTCCAATCTAAAATAGGTACCGTTGTATTTTTTATAAACGATCTGCGCATCCGGCAATTTATCCGCCAATGAATGCACCAACATAATACCGATACATTTTTTATTCTGTGTGAACCCTTCAAAACCGATACCGTTATCTTTAATCCGAAGCGAGACACGATTGCCCCTCTGCTCACACCGGATAACGAGCTTATTCCCGGTATCGGTATCTCTATAGGCATGTTTAAATACATTACTCAATACTTCATTGCAGATCAACCCTATCGTCACTGCGCTGTCCATATTAATCTCAAGCGGTTGAAACGAAGCATCAATTCGGACCGATTCGCTTAACCAATTTCGGCGACAAAGGTCAACGAGTGAGCGGAGGTAATCTTGTAAATTAACCATCGTAATATCATGACTTTGATAGAGCATCTCATGGATCACCGCCATACTTTGCAATCGTGCGGTACTGTCATCGATCAGCGTATGAACCGCTTCATCGTGGGTTCGTCTGCGCTGAAGCCACATCATCGAAATAATCACCTGCAAATTGTTTTTTACACGATGATGTACCTCTTTAAGGAGTGCCTCTTTGATCGATACACTTTTGTGAAGCTCCTGATTGGCCAAAAACAACTCTTCGGTCCTCTCTTTTACCTCCCCCTCAAGCTCCTCTTTTGATTGACGCAACACATTGGTCAAAATTTTTGCTTTCTGTGCCGCCACTTCCTGAAACCGTTCTTTTTGAAGACGGATGACGTTGATACGATCGGCCAAACCAAATGAAAGGAGGAGCAATTCAAAAAAGACCCCGATTTGGGTCCCCCACGTCGTAAAGAAATTGATCGGCAGCAACCCGATATTTTTCATACCTGTCAACATCGTACCGATAAACAACAATATCCACGCGATCAGATAAAATTTTGAAGCTCTGACACGATAGCGAAAATAAGCGATCAATCCCACCGTTACCATACTCGACGTTGCAATAAAGAGGACAATAACCGATAAAATAATCCCATGATAGTAATCGAGTACCGCAGTGAGGATAAGTATGCTCAGTGAAAAGGCCAAAATTATTTGAATCACTTTGTCCTGCTTAGGCAACAGTGCTTTTGTATCCAAAAAAGTGCGTGTAAACATTATCGCCAGCACATGAGCCAAAACGATCAAAAACGGAATAATGGTATTGTTGATTTCGGGATGATCGGGCCAAAGATACCTAAATGCGACTCCGCTCAATGCCAAAAGGGCTAAAAGATTGGCAATCTGAAAAACGACATAGTAAAAATAGCTCCGTTCACGGATGGAGAGAAAAAGAAAAAAATTATAGAGGATCATTATGGCCGCTCCGCCGTAAAAAATCCCTAAAAGGGCTGTTTTCCTCATCTCTGAAGCATGATACACCTCATCACTCATAAGATAGAGTTGTAAGTCCATTGAACTCATTGAGCGAATATGAAAATAGAGTGTCTCTTTGGTTTGAGGTTCCATTGTAACCTGAAAAATAATATTCTCGTCTTTTTTTTCATGCAGTGTGACGGCGACCGAATCACCGCTGATTTTTCTACTGTAGGTACCATCAGGGTTGCTTCGATAAAAAGTGACATTATCCAATAGGGGATAATTAAATTTCAACAACCGATTAATCGGATATTTTTGGGGGTTTTCAAGAGAAAGCTTAATCCAAAAATCGGACTTTGTCAGTCCAAATCCTGTGGAACGGCCTTGTAACGGACGAAATAATTTTTGGGTATCTTCCTCCAACACACTATCAAAAACCAATTTTCCGCTTGTATCTTCGAAATAGAGATAACTCTCATGAAGAGGAGTTTCGGAAACGGTGACGTCAACGTAGTTATCTGCTCTGATAAGTGCACTCAGCAAGATAAAAATTATAATTATGCGCATCCGTTCTTTCATACTATACAAAATAAATTAACGTGAACCGTTTATAAGCGTCTATTATAAACGGAAATCTTCTAACAATTTAGCATTATTTTCTAACAAAATACTACTATAATATTTCTAATAATTATATTTCATAGGTAAAAACAGAATGGATGCAATAAAATTTTATGGTTTAGGCTCGTTGTTTGATACACAATTAACATCCGAAATAAATCCGGTCTTATCGCACACGAAACCTACAAAGGAACCAACCCTCCCCTTCGAAGATATAACTAAAATTGTTGATGATCTCAACCATTCTCTCAGCCAGCTCAATACGACGTTGCGTTTTAATGTCGATAATGAATCGAATATCTTTTATGTTGCCGTAATCGATACAAAAACCAAAGAGATGCTACGCCGCTTTCCTATCGAAGAGTTACCGACCTCAACCGCTATACGTCATAACCCCTCAGGAATTTTTCTCAATACAAAGAGCTAAGTTATTCAGAGACACAGCGGAGATACGCCGTTTCACTTTTATTGACGGTTGCGACAGAACCGAGTTTGAAGCCGACCACATATCCCTCAGTTTCATTGAGACTCTCACTGCTCCAGTAATAACGATGCATCATTGCCCCGAAATAGTGCATATCGACACTGGGACGGAAATGCTCATAATCGACGATACCGTAAAGTTCTTCCAAGCTCGGGACTCTCCACGTCCGTCCGTGAAGCGTTAAATTTTCACACTCCTCTTGCGCTTGATCAAACGTAAATTTAGCACGTTTATCGGTAGCATCCAACGAGTGCCACAGCAATCCCGAAATTTTATCTTCCGTCCCAAGTGATGTTAACTGATAGCTGTGAACTGGCTTTGTTTCAAAAGTATCAATACACGCTGCTGCAATTTTTTTCGTCGGTGGAGAGAGGGTAATATTGCGCTCTTTTGGGAAAAAACTGTACCCCAGCATCGCGACAATACCGCCATCCCCCTCGCTTCCCGTTCCAATTTCGGTACTGTCAGAGGGACCTCGATTATAAGACCAATAGCTAAATCCCTCATAAAAAGGCTCTGAGGAGGTATGCGCAAAAAGTTCCCGTATCGACATCTGCCGCCAAGAGGAGCCTAACGAGCGACAATACTCAAGGGCATGTGCTTGGGTATACTGCTCAGAGGAAGAGAGACGTATCTCTCCCCACGCGATGCTCGTGAAAAGAGAGAGGAGAAGACTAAAGCGACGCACAATAATCGGCTAACAACCCGCCGCGAAGCTTTTCATACACTTCATCGCCGAGTAGTTTTTTCACGATTGCCAAACCAAAACAGATCGCCGTCCCTGGACCGCGAGAGGTCATAATATTGCCGCTTTGGACAACAGCATCCGCATCTCCGCGATATCCGGCAACATCGATTTCATCTTCAACACTCGGATAACAGGTGTACCCCTCCCTAAGAACACCAGCGGTATACAAAGCATATGGAGCGGCACAGATCGCACCGATATTTTTCCCTTTCGAATTCATCTCTTTGAGAAGATTTTGCACTCCTGTATCATGAGCCAACGCTTTTGTGCCGCCCCATCCTCCAGGAAGAACGATCATATCCAGTTCATCAGCATTCATCCCTTTGATCGGGCAATCGGTATGAACCGTAATGCCGTTAGCCCCTTTTACGAGAAGATTCTCATTCAACGAGCCCATTATCACTTCGATCCCTGCACGACGAAGTACATCGATAATACTGACTGCTTCGATCTCTTCAAACCCTTCAGCGATAGGTACTAATATTCTTACCATTATGGACACCTTTCTTCAATTATTTTTCTATGAATCATAATAATTAAAGATTGATTAAATTTAGGTTTCATAAATATTTAAAGCTTACCAAACTACAATAGTTATAAGGTAGACGATAAATCAATCAAAAGGGGTGTTCTATGGTAATGCTGTTTTCTTTTACAAAACGGTTTTTTGTCGCAATGTTATTGCTTGGCACTGTTTCTGCATTTGCAGCAATTCAAGAAAATCAAGGTTTGTTTCATCAACGAACAAAACTTTTTACCGGATCTGAAGCTGATCCGTACGTTGCGTACTTTCCAATTGAGGTGACTCAGCCCGGAAGGATTGATATACGCGCAAAGGTGACGAACTACAACAGTGATAAGATTTACAATCTTGAAGAACTCCCGTTTGAATGGATGCTCGTTGATTCGAGGTTTTTTGACGGTAAAAAGCCGATTCAGCCCAACGAGTTCAAACAATTCTTGCAACAGATCAATAAATACAATCCTGCAGAGTATATTGCCGGTGATGAAATACGTACCGTCGCAAAAATTGTAACAGACGCCCCAAAAGCAGTTAAAACAACTGTCAAATCACTTTTGGGATACAAAAAAAAGAAAAAACAGCCTCCATCGTACCTTCATAGCATCTCGGAGAATTTTGAATACGCCGAATTTCCTGAAAATAGACGTATCCCCTTTTTCCACGATGTCAATCTTAAAGAGTTCGGAGAAACTCAAGGGATGTATTTTCTGATCCTAAAAAATACCAGCCGTTCGTTAACACCAGAATTTGAACTCACGGTTTCTTTTCCGGGGATTCAACAATCAGTCGACGAAGAATTTCTAAAACCTAAAGACCTTGGAATTACCAAGATCAGCTTGAATGAGAATAATCAACTTACGGTTACGGTTAAAAATATGGGAGAAGGGGAAATCACCGAAAATATCTACAAAGACAAAGGAGCTAAAGCGATCACCCTTTTGCTTCAAATCGATGGGAAAAATTGGGGAGGACAAACATTGGAAGGATTTGATCCGAACCGTAAACTTTCAGTGCAAGGAGGTGAAGCCACTATGATCTCAAACGCGAAAATAACCAAAAAATCAACGATCAAAGCAACTCTTGTAACCCCTAATTACAAAGACAGCAATATACATAACAATACGTTTGAAGAAACACTCGATCCGAATGAATCCAAACTACGCCCAGTTTTTCAAATGAAATAACGGCTAAAAAGAGGCAACTATGAAACACGGTATTTTATTAACAGGATTAAGTATATTGATCTTCGCTACGCTAAGCGTTGAAGGTTCATCATTACGCCCAGGGGTATGGGAATATACTACGACCATTAAAACCCAAAGCGGTGAAATGGAAAAAGCGATGGCTCAGATGGAACAGCAAATGGCTATGCTCCCATCAGAACAACGTAAAATGATGGAAAAAACTATGGCTTCTCAGGGGATAGCCAAAGGTTCAAAGCCAAACACCTATAAAGTGTGTATCACTAAAGAGCAAGCTGCGAAAGGTTTTATCCCCTCATCTGATGCGCATTGTCAACAAAAAATTGTCCGTAAAAGCGGTAATAGTGTTTGGTTTACTTTTGCCTGTAAAGGGAATCCCTCAAGTAGCGGAGAAGGAAAATACACACTCATTGGGAATAACTCCTACCAAGGGACCATGAAAGTAAAAACAACCGTTGATGGGAAAACCGAAACTGTTGATATGTCTCATAGCGGAAAATGGATTGGCGGAGATTGTAACGTACTGAAGAAAGTTAAATAAGATCCCGCTGTTGCGGGAAATAAAAGAGCGAAGAAATTACTTCACTTTCTCCATGTATTCACCCTCAACGGTGTTGACTTTAATAATATCACCTTCAAGAACATGGTAAGGAACTTGTACCACCGCACCCGTTTCCAAAGTAGCCGGTTTTTTAGAACCACTTGAGGTGTCACCTTTGAAGTTCGGCGGAGTTTCAACGATTTTGAGTTCCATGATTTCAGGAGCTTCAACACTGATTGCGTTGCCGTTGTGGAAGATCATTTGAACACTGGTACCGTCTTTGATCCATTTCATCGCATCTTCACATTGATCGTAGGTAAGACCGAGCTGCTCATAACTTTCGTTATCCATAAACTGAAGCATTTCGCCATCATCATACAAAAATTGCATTGTTGTGTGAACAAGATTCGGTACTTCGAATTTATCCCCCGCATGGATCGTTTTTTCGATCACTTTTCCGTTGAGGAAACTTTTAACTTTACAACGGACGAAAGCCGCCCCTTTGCCCGGTTTAACGTGTTGGAACTCGACAACTTTATACGGAACACCCGTAATTTCCAAACGTACACCTTTTTTGATATCGCCCATACCGATTGTTGCCATGAAAAACCTTTTTTGATCTTGTATTAGGCGAATTTTACCCGAAACTAACACGAATTTCAAACCCAATGTAACTTATGGTATGATCTTTAGTATTAAATCCGCTTTATTTTAAGTGTTTTTAGCTCTATTAAACTCGTTGATGTGTATAATAAACCTTATACGATTGATTATAATCACAAATACATCACAAGGAAACATGTTTATGATAACCCTTTCGCGTATTTTCGGTGCATCGCTCCTTTTCGGTTCATGCCACCTCTTTGGAGCGGGTCTTTCGCTCCCCGCAGCATTGGAAATTTTAGAAAGCAATAACCTTGAAATCAAAACGGCCGCCCTCGATGTACAAAGTGCTTCTAGCGATACTTCCATCGCAAAAGGATACCACTTCGGTTCACTCGATTTGACCCAAAACGTCATGCGTTCCAATGATGCCGGAAACGTCTTCGGTTTTAAACTCAGTTCAAGAGAAGCAACCTTCGGAGATTTCGGTTTTAATGAATTCGATATGACTGGCGCAACTCCTATGGCTCAGTTACTTGCTACACAACCAAAAGATTTGAACTACCCCGGCTACCAAAACTATTACCAAAGCAAACTGACGTACATGGTTCCCCTCTTTGTCGGAGGTAAATTGAGTGCATACGGTGATATTGCCGAGAAGATGGAGCATATCAAAAAGCTCGATGAATCGCATGTCAAAATGGAAAAAGTGTACGAAACCCGCAAAAGCTATTACGATATGGCACTCCTCCAAAACTCGATCGACCATATGAAAACGATCCACAAAAATATCTCGACCTTAGAGCGAACGACACAAATGATGATCCAAGAGGGATACGCCAAAAAAGTCGATCTCCTCGAAGTGGAAGCGCGCAAAGCCAATGTCGAGCGGAGTATTACCGAGATGGAAGCAAATAAAAAGCTTCTCTACCACTATCTTAGTTTTCTTCTCAATACTCCCGTAACGGAGATCGAGCTCCCCTCAAACGACTACCCCGCCTCAGCCATCAGCGAAGAGGATGTCTTATCAAACAACACCGATCTTAAAAAAGCCGCCCAAGGATTAGAGATTCGTGATCGCCTTGTCGATGTTGCCTATGCCCCTTTTCTCCCCGTAATCGGTGCGTTCGCCGAAGCCAGCAGTGCCGATGATACCTTTTTAGGGGATTTCAACGATCATAAAGCCTATACCATCGGTGCGAAACTCAGCTGGAACCTATTTAACGGCGGAATCGATAAAAACTCACTCGAAAAAGCCCGTATCGAAAAAATCAAAACAACGACCCAAGTGGAGTTGGCCAAAAAAGGGATCGCTCTTCAATACGATAAAATCCGAACCGAAATCGAAAGCCTCAATTCTCAAGTCAAAAGTTTGGAAAAAGAGCTGGAGCTTTCAAGCCAAATCTATAAAAATTACGAAGGTCGCTACCACGAGCACCTCGCATCCATGAGCGATGTCATTATTAAACAATCACAACAAATCGAAAAAGTTCTCAACTTACAAATGGTTAAAAATCAACGCAATGAGCGTATTTTCGCCCTCGAAAAACTTAGTAACGGAGTCAAATAATGAAATTTTGGATCACCTCTCTCGCCCTCGCATCAACTCTCAGCGCCGCAGGTCTTAGCCTCTCAGGTAGCGTTATCAGCGACAACCAAAAAATGATCACCAGCCGTAATATGGGATTTGTCACCAGTGTCAATGTTTCCGAAGGTTCACGTGTCAGCAAAGGGCAGCTTCTCTATACCATCGATTCCAAAGAGATCGATTCGGCTAAAACCCAAGTAGAACTCGGAATCGCTCAGGCTGAGCTATCCCTTCAAATGTACCAAAACCAATATGCAAACTTGGAGTTGAATTTAGAGCGTAACAAACGTCTTTTAGCCCAAGATATGGTCTCAAAGTTTGAAGTGGAGAATCTCGAACTCTCTAAAAAGAATCTCCAAAATATGATTCATATCGGCGAGCGTCAAGTCAATCAAGCCAAAGCACGTCTTAAAGAGGTTGACAACCAATACAACTATCTACGCATCACCGCACCCAATAGCGGTGTCGTTGTCGCTAAAAATATCAAAGTGGGTGAGATGGCAATGCCGGGGATGCCGGCGATTGTATTGTCTGATCTAAATGCCCTTAAAATAGAAGTCGAAGTAGCGGAAAACAATCTTAAACTTGTCCCTGTAGGGAAAAAAGTAAAAGTTTCTGTCCCTTCCGTCGGTTATATCGGAATCGGTAAAGTGAGTGCTATCATCCCAAGCTCTAATCCGATGACCCATACCTTTAAAATCAAAGTATCGTTCAGTGCCAAACAAACGGTTTATCCCGGAATGTACGCAACCATCGAAATTAACTAGGAGCCAAGATGCACGCCCCTCACTCCTATCAGCCCACCGATTCTGCCGGAAAGCTCGCCAAGGGCTTTTTGCGTAATCCCCTCACACCGATTCTCGGGATTTTTCTCCTTGTTATCGGATATATGGCTCTGATGCTTATGCCACGTGAGGAAAATCCTCAAATGGTCGTCAGCGGTTCTACCGTCATCATCGCCCTCCCCGGTGCCACTGCCAGCGAAGTGCAAAACGTTATTGTCAAACCGCTTGAGCGAAAACTCAAAGAGGTCAAAGGGATCGAGCACATCCACGGTATGGCGATGGATAACGTTGCCGTCATCAATGCCGCTTTTTTTATCGGCGAAGCAAAAGAGGATTCCAACCTCAAAATCTACGACAAAATCATGCAAAACATGTCTATCCTCCCAAAAGGTGCCATGCAGCCGATCATCAAACCGCTCGATATCGACGTCGATATCCCTATCGTCTCCGTCGCTTTTTATTCGAATAATCCTAAAATGGATCCGACAAAACTTTACGATCATGTCAAAGAGATTCAGCACCATATCAACGGCCTTCCAAACGTTGCCGTAACCGATATCAAGGGAGCCAAAAAGCACCAGTACAACGTGTTGGTCGATATGAACCGTCTAAGCGGCTACAACCTCTCCCTCGGACAAATCGTTCAGGCTACCCAATCTTTGGCCTATAACGTCCCTGAAATCAAAGGGAAAACTGGGGATAATAAAATCGTTATGATCGGTGTGCGCAACGCCATCGAGAGTGTCGAAGATGTCGGAAATATCATTGTCGCCCAATACGGCGGCTCCGCTATCTATCTGCGCGACGTTGCTACGATAGAAGCGGGTAGCGATATCCAAAACTTCCGCTCTGCACTCGTTACGGTCAAAGGGGAAAACGGTACATTTTCACCCCTCAAAGATCAAGTCACCCTTACCGTCTCCAAACTCCAAGGGACCAATGCCGTTATCATCGCCGATGCCGTAAAAGAAGAACTCGAAAAATACAAAGAGCAAATGGCTGCACAAGGGATCAACTACGTCATCACCCATAACGACGGCGAACGGGCGAACGAAGCGGTTAACGAACTCGTTTTTCACCTTATCCTCTCGATCGTTATTATCGCCATTTTGCTCATCTTTGTCTTGGGTTGGCGTGAATCGCTCATCGTTACTTTCACCGTTCCGGCGATTTTGGCGATCACCCTCTTTATTGCTTACATTACCGGGCAAACGGTGAACCGTATTACCCTCTTTGCATTTTTACTCTCGTTAGGGCTTCTTGTCGATGCGGCCATTATCGTTATCGAAAATATCCATCGTCACTTCCATGCCCCCGGAGCTGCGGATATGGACGCGGATGAGCTGATGATCGAAGCGACCGATGAGATCGGTGCACCGACTAATATCGCAACCTTAGCCATCATCCTCACAATGGTTCCGATGGCATTCGTGGGTCAAATGATGGGACAGTTTATGAAACCGATCCCGGCCAACGTTCCCGTTGCTCTTGTCGCATCCCTTTTTGTCGCCTATATTTTCACTCCGTATTTAGCGGTACGACTCCTTAAAAAACCCGAACACGACGGAGAAGCTCACTAATGTATAAAAAGTTTGAAAATTATTTACTCGATCTTTTGAGTTCACCTATCAAGAAAAAAAGGGTTTTATGGGGGACACTGATCGCCTTTATCCTCTCGGTTGCTTTGATTCCGAGTGAACTCGTTTTGGCCAAAATGTTGCCGGGAAAAAATAATGACACCTACAGCATCTATGTCGATCTCCCCAACGGAAGTTCTATCGAGCAGACACGCAGTGTAACCGATTGTACCATTGCTATTTTGCAGCACGAAAAAGAGACCCTCGACGCCGAGGTCTTCTTAGGGACAGGGTCACCTCTGGATTTTGCGGGACTTATCAAAGGAAGCCACTTTAAAAACAACGAAAATGTTGCGGAAGTGGTTGTCAATCTGACCAAAAAACATGACCGTGACGAGCCTTCGTATATGATGGTTCAACGTTTACGCCCTGTGATTCAAAAAGAGTGCGGAAACCTTTATCCGGGATCGAATATCAAATTTGTCGAACCACCGGCAGGACCTCCGACGATGGCGGCAATCGTTGCCGAAGTTTACGGGAACAATCCCGACGGCATACGCCATCTGAGTAACCGTATCCAAGGGGTTTTCCAAAAAACCGAAGGACTTGTCGATATCGATATTATGCAAGACGAGATATACGATAAATTTGAAGTACGGGTCAATACCGATAAAATCACCCGTTCAGCTCTCGATGTTAAACACGTAAACGATGTTTTGTATCTTGCATTTGAGGGGATGGGTGTAGCGGTCAAAAACTCTCAGAAGGCAACCGATCAGATCCCTATTTTCCTCACGTTGACTCCCGAAGGAAAAAAGTTTGCATCTCGTGACAAACTCGCTATCGAGATGAAACTCTCTTCGTTAACCCTCCTTAATCAAATGGGCATGATGGTGCCGATTACCGAGGTTGTCGATATTGTTGCGGTGAAATCCAATCCGATGATACTCTCCAAGAATCTCCATCAAATGACAAACGTTGTTGCCGAAACCGATATGGTTTCACAAGTCTATCCGTTGATGGATGCACGCAACGTTATTCTCGATACGTTTAGCGACGAATACGAGATCACTAAAATCGGCCTTTTCAATCTTGAACTGATTGATAAAAAAACTGCGGAGCGGTATGAACTCTTATGGGATGGAGAGATGGAAGTAACCCTCGATACGTTTGTCGATCTCGGAGGTGCTTTCATCGCGGCACTGATCCTTATCTTTTTGCTGATGGTTATTTACTATAAGAGTTTTATCCTCAGCGGAATCGTATTGCTCGGGAGCTTCCTCTCCATCATCGGCGTTATTTTCGGTCATTTGATTATGGACATTTTTACGGCGGATACATTCTTCCTCACAGCCACCTCTTTGATCGGATTTATTGCCCTGATCGGTATCAGTTCCCGTAACTCGCTGCTGCTCATCGATTTTACAAAATCCCTTATGATTGATAAAGGGATGCATAAAAAAGAGGCGATAGCCTATGCTACCGCTACCCGTGCCAAGCCGATTTTTCTTACTGCAGCGGCCATTATCCTCGCTTCGACACTCTTAGCAAGCGATGCTGTCTTCGGAGGGCTTGGAGTATCGTTAATTTTTGGTACAATTGCAGCAGTCATCGCATCGCTTGTGGTTGTACCCGTTCTGATTCATAACTCTGATTTGGAACGTCACTTCAACTTTCATGAGCGTAAAGCGGTATCGATAATGGAGCCGTAAATAGAAATGTCTACTTTTATTCCGATCACGATAATCTCCTCAAATGTTACAGAAGATTTGAAAAAGATTGCCCTAGAGAAGAGAATAGCGGTAGAAAAACTTGATTTCGATCTCCTCTCCTACGAGACCTATTTTAAAGAGACGATGGATGAGGAGTGGCAGCTTTTAAGAGAAAGCAACCTCCTTTCACAAACCACCGAGGTTGAAGTCCGCTCACCCCATTTTCAAATTCGTCAAGAGTACCAAATACACATCAGACTTCTAAAACCTCACCCTTATCTCGATTTGCACTTTAGTATCGCAACCGATAAAACCAAAAGCAAAGCGATCGCCATCATCAATCCGACATCAAAAATCCCCCTAAAAAAAGGGGTTCAAGAGTGGGTAAAAGAGGCCATTGTACGAAAACAGCTTCGACATGGACTTCTCATAGGGCTATATGATTTTGATCTGGATCGAGAAATCAATCGCCTTATCATCAAACTACAAAAAGAGGGTCCATTAGCGTTTCTTTATCGCCTTAGTATCGGGGAGTTTTTTCTCCCTATCGCTCCGATCAACGACAAAGTGATCCTCCACTATAAAGAGCTGAACAAAACAAACAGCCTTATCGAGGGGGTAAATCCCGGAGATTTGATTCTCGAATATCTCCTTCCGAAATACGGACGTGACGGGCGGGCATGCACAGGTAAACACATCGCGGTTGCTGATCCGGTGGTGAAATACGCTACCTATATTTTGATTGATCCTGAAACCATCCGAGCAGAAGAAGATGAAGAGAGTATCCGTTTTTATGCAACCGTTTCAGGCTTTGTAGAGCGCAAACAAGGGATCTTTTTTATCTCTCAAGAGCTGCAGATTGAAAGTGCAAGTTTCAAAAAAACAGGCTCGATCGAAACTGGACTCGACAAAGATGTATCACTCAGAATCAATAAAAAAGTGGATAATGAAGATGCTATCGGTATGGGGGTCAATATCGACGTCCAAAAACTAGATATGAGCGGTACGGTCGGAAGCAATGCCAAAATTCAAGCGTGTGAAGTCAATATCGGTGCGCAAACCCATAAAAAATCGCAAATCAATGTTTCCGAAATTGCCAATATTCACCTCCATCGCGGCAATCTCAAAGCAAAAGAGGCCAATATCACGATTTTGGAAGCGGGAAAAGTAGAAGCCGATATTATCCGAATCAAAAAAATGGTAGGAGGTGAGGTCATCGCACGCGAAGTTCATATCGATACCCTCTATTCCAATGCCCGTATCACAGCACTCGAATCTATTACGATCCAGAATATTGAAGGTGAGGGAAACAATCTTATAATCGACCCCCATGCGATTGAGAGCTACCATTACCAAATTGTCGAATTAGAAATGAATATACGAGATAAAAACTCCAAAATTCAGGTTGATAGTAAAGAGTTTATTTCCCGAAAGATCAAACTCAAAGAACAAAATGAACGTATACAGCAAATCCAAGAACGGGTGCTTGCCAAACAAACAAAAGGGGAAACTCCGCTGAGAGCTGATATTGTCCGTCTTCAACAATACAAAACCGAAGCGGAACAGCTAAAAGATTTTGCCGATCTCATCAAAGAATCCGAGGAGTCTCTTCAACACTTAGAAGAAAAATTAGAGAAGCTCTACGAAGCCGATCTGCATGCCGTCGTTACCCACTACGGAACCCACAACGGACATAACCGTATACTTTTTATCGATCCTAAAACACGAAGAGAATACGGCGTTACTCCTGAGGGGAAAGTGACCCATGTCCGCTTAAAACAAGAGGATGATGAAAAAAGGTTTCTGCTGGAATCCTAAAAAAACAAAACTCCTTTGATACCCCTCCGAGAGATTTAACTTTTTGCGGTAAAACTCTGGTATGAAAATATCAGACCTAACTCTTAGTACCCCCTATTTATCCCTTGATCCTATTTTTTATCATGAAGTTGCTCCCACACCGCTCAAACATCCCCGCCTCGTTAGTTTCAACCCAACAGGCGCTCAACTTTTGGGGCTTGATCCTGCACACATTGATACACGTGAAATAGAAGCACTTCTCAACGGCACCTTGTTGCTGAGCGGTTCTCGTCCCTATGCCATGTGCTATGCAGGTCATCAATTCGGCTATTATGTACCCAGACTCGGAGATGGCCGTGCGATTAACCTAGGATCAGTTGAGGGGTGGAATTTACAGCTAAAAGGTTCAGGACAAACCCGCTATTCGCGTCAAGGCGACGGTCGCGCCGTATTACGTTCGAGCATCCGTGAATATCTCCTCAGCGAAGCAATGCACGCGCTGGGTATCCCTACCAGCCGCTCCTTAGCCCTCATCACTTCCGATGAAAAAGTAGCGCGTGAGCGTTGGGAAAACGGAGCCATTGTACTTCGGCTATCCCCCTCATGGATACGATTTGGCACTTTTGAGTACTTTTTCCACTCCAATCGCTACGATAAACTCGAAAATTTAGCCGATTTTTTACTTCAAGAATCTTTTCCGGAATTGATAGGATTAGAGAATAGTTATCTCAAGATGTTTGGAGAGATCGTTAAACGGACGGCTCACCTTATTGCCCATTGGCAATCGGTCGGCTTTAATCACGGGGTTATGAATACCGATAATATGTCTGCGATCGGGATCACTATCGATTACGGCCCTTTTGCCTTTTTGGATACCTTTGAGAGTGGTTACATCTGCAACCATACCGACACACAGGGAAGATACAGCTACGATAATCAGCCCCGTATCGGCTATTGGAATCTGGAGCGATTAGCCCATGCACTCTCACCCCTCATCCATGAAGAAAAACTCAAAAATGAACTCGACAAATACGGAGAGTATTTCACTGAGCATCTGATGGAACTTTTACGGGCAAAACTGGGACTTGATTGTGCGGATGAAAACGACAGCGAATTGTTCCGTTCCCTTTTTAGTGTTATGGAAAACGGTCGTGTCGATATGACCCCATTTTTTCGAACCCTCAGCCGCTATGACGGAAATAAAGAGCCGTTATGTGCATTAACACTCGCTCCGAATCAGTTGAACGAATGGCTTGTCCGATACGATGAACGATTACGTCTCAACACCTCTTCAACCGAAACTCGGCACGTGAAAATGCTCCGTACCAACCCCAAATACGTTTTAAAAAACTACATTCTCCAGGAGGCTATTGATGCTGCCGAAAAAAACGATTTCACTCTGGTCAATGATCTGCTGACATTAGCTCAAAGCCCGTACGATGAACACCCCGCATTCGAGCGCTATGCAAATTCAACCCCGAATCAATACAAAAATTTGAAACTAAGCTGTTCATCATAGCGCTTATTTATTCATCATAAATTTTGTAATCAAAAGGTAATCAAACAAAAAGTGATTATTTTTTGATCAAATTTTCTCCTAAAACTCTCTTTTATCACTTTATACTGTGACCATTATTTAACCCGAATTTACATTCGATAGGAACACTTATGAAACGCAATCATCTCATCGGCTATATGAGCGATGTCCAAAATTTTGAAAAAAATATGAGTACCTTATCCGCTAAATGGGATTTACTCACCCTCCTTGGTTCTATGTCCAATATCGGAATGGATACGAGCGAAACACGAAAAGCATTTGAAGACTTGCTGGATGAACCTCTGCTGCGTCTCATTGAAGAGACCTTTAACAAAAGTCTTAACGAACTTGAGTCCAAAGCCCAAACGGCGATCGATATCTTGATCCGTAACCTTTTTGAGCGTACTGCCGATATCGGTTTTCTCGCGACCGATGATGATATACGTGATTATCTCCTCTTTTTACATTCAGCTGATATGTCTGCTTCGGAAGAGATGCGTGAAATCAAAATCCGAAAAAAAGAGGCGTTAACCGAACGGTTTCGTGAATATGTGGCGAAATACAGCGTCTATGAAAATATCATCTTGCTCGATACCAAAGGAAAAGTGCTCGTACAGCTCGATACGACTAACCCGATCACCCACTCCAAAGATTCTTTATTGAACGAATCACTCCGAACCCATCAAGGGTATGTTGAAACTTTTCGCCCCAGCGATCTTAACCACAACAAACCCTCCCTCATCTACTCTTACCGTGTCACTAAGCCAGAGAGTGATGAACCTTTGGGGGTATTGTGCCTCATTTTCCGATTTGAAAATGAGCTGCAAAGCATTTTTCGAAAACTCACCCGTGAAAATCCCTACATCGCCCTCGAACTTCTCGGTTCCGATGGCACCGTTATCGCCTCCTCATCGGCGCATCATGTACCGGTAGGTTCGTATCTCACTCCTCGTAATAACGAAGATCACCAAACCTACTATGCCGGATTCGAATACCTCTACCAAGCGGTCAAAACAACCGGATATCAGGGGTATAACGGTTCAGGATGGATCGGCCATGCGATGGTTCCGCTCCACCTTGCATTTCGCTCCTCGTCTCGCCCTTCATTTCAAAAAAATGCTCTGTTTGATTCGGTTGCGATTGCTCAAGCCTACTATCCCCAAGAGCTAAAAGACATTTTGGATAAAGCCCGAAAAATCCAAAGCGAACTCGATATCACCGTGTGGAACGGTAATGTTCAAATCGCCAATGCCATCGGACATGAAAGCCCCTTTACCAAAGCGCTCCTCTCTGAAATCTCCAAAACAGGTGAAGAGACCAAACGGGTGTTTGATCATACCGTCGCCAATCTCAATTCGGCCATGATGGTGCAGTATCTTGAGGATTTAAAATTTCAATCCTCTCTCGCGATCGATATTATGGATCGAAACCTGTATGAACGGGCGAACGACTGCCGATGGTGGGCACTCACTACGACCTTTCGAGAGTGTCTCTCACAGGGGAGTGTAAGCGATGCTGATCGTGAAAAAATGAACTCTATTTTGGGTTACATCAACGATCTCTATACCGTTTACACTGCGATGTTTATCTATGATCGAGAGGGGGTTATTGTCTCGGTATCCACTCCCGAGGATCACTCGCTTATTGGAAAAAGAATCGGCTACACGTGGGCGATGGAGACACTCGATCTTAAAACGACGCAGGAGTATGTCGTATCGACGTTCGAACCGAGCCCTTATTATGCCAATCGCTCAACCTATATCTATAACGCTTGTATTCGTAACAGCAAGGAAGAAAATGTGGGGGGAATCGGAATTGTTTTCGATGCCGAATCTCAATTTGAGGCAATGCTGCTCGATACCCTCCCAAAAGACGAACACCATGCGATTTCAAAGGGGATGTTTGCTCTCTTTATCGACCGCAGCGGCCGTGTCATCTCCTCTACTACCTCTGATATCCGTGTGGGAGAGGTGCTGAGCCTTCCGGTATCGATTTTGGAACTCAGCCCGGGTCAGAGCGATGCACAAATTCTCCCTTTTGAGGGGGTCTATTACGCACTCGGTGCAACATGCTCCAACGGCTACCGCGAATACAAACAAAGTGACGGATACGATAACGATATCATCTCCCTCCTCTACCGCCCTATCGGTGAGATTCAGGTGCTTGAAGATGAGGCACCGGCTCAGCGTACCTATACGTATCCTAAACCGAACGGCACGGAAGAGACGTGTGAGATTTCCACCTTCTTCGTGGGGGGATCACTCTTTGCGGTTGAGTCTAAAAATGTCGTCTGCTCTCTCGCCCATCAAGAGCTCACTTCCATACTCCACGCCAGTGAATACAATCTGGGGGTGATCAGCTACGACAAACGGATGGTGAGTGTTATTTCGTTGGCTAAACTGCTGGGGATGGAGAAAAAATACGACAAAGAGATCGATACGGTTATCCTCGTCAAAGCGGTTATCGAGAAACAGGTCGTGTATCTCGGATTTGTCGTTGACGCGATCTACAGCAGCCCTGAAATCCCTCTGCGTTCCATCAGCCACTACAGCAATGTATTGAAAAATGAGAATTCATTGACAAAAGCGGTCATTATCCCCGACAGTGCCGAAGATTTCGGTAACGAGATGATCTCTATCCTCGACATTCCGAAAATCTACGCCCAGCTGATCCAGCCCTACTCTCGCCCGCTTCACAAAGTGATGGCGTGAGCTACTGAGGGTTCTCGCTGTAACTGAGCCGTAAACCGTCCTCGCTCATCACAAACCCGTGGATGGCGATTTTCCCCTCATGGACGAGACGGTGATGCTTAGAACACAGCGGAATGAGGTTATAACGGTGATTCATCCCGTAATGACCGATGGAACCGCCATCATCGGCGTTCGCTTGAGGGACGATATGATGTACCTCGTCAACCGCTTCGTCGCACAATGCACATTTGGTCAAAAAGAGCTTGTTGTTGTAGCGGCTCTTTTTCTCCCGTTTCAACATCGACGCTTCATGGGTTTTATCGGTGATCCGCCCTCGGATCTCATACGCCTTTTTCAAAAAAGTCTCATCCATGTGGAGCGATTTGGCAAACTCCAACCCGTACAACGTCGAGCCGCTTCCGCTTTTGAGCTTTCGATCATAGACCAGCTTATCGCTCGCCTCATCGTAATAGACCCCTAGATGGAGCAATACGATCTCTTTTGCCTTTTGAATCTCCGAAAGGGATGAGAGCTGATGCAGATGGGTGGCGAAGATAAACATACTCCCGATCTCACGGAGTTTGAGGATCGCACTCGCGACGATGGCGAGAGCCGATTCGGTTTCAGTACCGTGGCTGATCTCATCTCCTAGGATAAGGGTGTTTTCAGTAGCTCGGTTAAAGATATTACGCAACTCCAACATCTCAACGGCGAACGTAGATAGCCCTTTGTAAAGATTGTCTTTGGAGACGATACGGGTGAGGAGTTTATCGACGGGGGAGAAACGCATAGTGGCACACGGGACGAAAAATCCCCCCTGCGCCATCACGACCGAGAGACCGATACTTTTCATGAGGGATGATTTACCGCTGGAGTTGATCCCATAGAGCAGTACCCCTTTGACATCCTCACCGTTTTCAATCGTCGGATGTTCCTCATAGGTATGCTGATCAACCGCTCCTAAAAAAAGATCGTTCGGGACAAAAATACCGTTCTCTTCACGCGATTCGATGAGAGGATGGCGTAATCCCACCGTCTCGATAAACGCTTTATCAGAGGGGACGATCATCGGTCGCACATATCGGTACTGCTTGGCACACTTCGCGCTACTAAGAGAGACATCGACGACGGCGAGAAACGAGATCAGATGCTCTATCGCATGGGAGAATCGCCGCTCGATGGCTTCGAGCTGTTCTCGGTAGCGCTCTTTAACCTGCGCGATCATCCGCGATTTTGCCCCAGCATTTTCGATGGAGAGTTCATCGAGGAGAGTCGAGGAGAGTTTCACCGCCGTTTTGAGTTTGCGAACCTGAAAATCGCGGAAAAAATGATGTGTCCCATCTAGGGTAAAAAAGCTGTTATGAAGCGCCTCTTCGACACTCACATAGCGGTTACGAGTCATCAACAGATGATACCCCTCGCTCTCCAACCATCCGATAGAGGCGTACGATCCCTCCCCTTCGAAAAAGGTATCGATATGGCTGATAATGGCGGTCAGTTTCGCTTCGTTATTGCTCTGTAGTTGTTCCAGTGCATCGATAGAGGGGTCAATCCCCTCATTAAAGAGATTTTGATCCACCTGATCGCGCCGAAACTTCGCACACGCTTCGATATTAAAGATGCGGCGGAGTTCAGAGGCACACTGGCGGCACTCCTGCGCACTCGCTTTATCATAGGTTATTTTTAAACGCTCGGCATCCTCGAACAACGATTCCGCCGCACTGAGAGATGCATAAAAATAGGCGAGCTCGAAGGGGTGTAATTTAGAGAGTTTCAGACGGCGCAGTATCCGTTCCAGATCGTATACCTCTTTGAGTTTCGTCTCCAACGGCGCGATATGTTCGCTCATCTTATCGATCAGATCATACCGCTCTTCGAGAAGTTTGGGATCGCAAATCGGGTTAAGGAGACGTTCACGCAATAGCCGTTTCCCCATTGCCGTAGAGGTTTTATCGATGAGCTTGAGGAGTGTCATTTCGTCCGAATCACGTGAGATAATCCCCAGCTGTTCTGCGGCATTGTTCCCCAGATACATATAGCGATTGGTTCCCAAAAAAGTTGGGCGGTTCATCTTCTCGATAATTAGAGCATCGTGGTCAATAATGACGTTGATAAGGATACAAAGCGACTCGGAGGCATAAGGGAACCGCTCCAAATCGAGATACTCGATAGGGCTGAGGAGGGATCGTATCTGATAAATCCTCTCAAACAGCTCGTTTTGGTAATCGATCCGCAGACGTTTCTCGTTGATCGAAGTTCGGTGATGGTTCTTGATCTCCAAATAACGATTCACTTCGTCACGGTCGATATCGCCCGCACAAAACGTCACCACTACCTCGGAGGTTTGATAGCTCTGCAAGAGGGTAAACACTTCATCGAGGGCATACGTTTTGTCTTCACGGGTTCCGTGGATTTCGTTGATGAGCGTTTTTCCCGTCCCCACGTCGATCGCGGAGTAACCGACGGAGTAGACCCCGTTATTTTGATCTATGAGCAATGAAGCGATGTAATTTTCGCTTGCTTCGGCGATGTAGTCGAAATTCGTCCCCGGAGAGATGATATTGGAGATATAACGGCGGATATGGGGAACTTCCCCCTGCTGACGGACGAGGACGATGGTGTATTTTTTCGACTGCACCAAACGGCTGAGATAGCGCTCGATAGAGACGGTAGGAACCCCTGCGAGGAGAGGGTTTTGGATCGAGTTTTCGAGGATTGTTTTGTTTTTACGGGTGAGCTGAATGTTGAGGAATTCGGCGACTTCTTTCGCTCTGCCAACGTTTATATCGGCATTATTTACTTGGTACACCTCGAAAAATGACCCTACTTCGATGAGTACAACGGTATCAGGTCCGTATTTTTCTTCACATGCTAGTTGGAGTTCAAAATAGATTTCGGAAAGGAGCTTCTTTTTGTCGTTTAGTACAGCTCCTAATTCTTCCGTATTCATCGCATCTCCACAGTATATTTCATGATTCCAAATTCGATCAGACATAGTGCCCAAAATAAGCACTAAATATATTGTTTTTATTATAACTCAGAGGGGCTGAAAAGATTAAATTTGTGTGGCTGATTTAAAAATGAAAATCGGCAATATGTACGCTCTGCCGAATTTTATTTTTTTCGAAAATCAAGTTATGGGATTTTTATGTAGTTCGATCCGAATTTTAGGCTTTTTTGCAGTTTTTTGCTTATATTTATTATTAGATTAATAAAATTTTATGATGTGGAGCATCTACAACTGCTATTTCTCTTAAATTACATACTAAATATGCAATTGAAATCTTTTATTAGAATTATTTTTTCTTATAATAGTTCAATTTGTTTTTTAGCTTATCGTAGACTGAAAATAACTAAATATTTAAGCTAAAGAAGAGTTTGCAGATAATAATGGAAAATCAATGAATGTATTAAAAATTAGTTTATCTAATTATCTTCACTAGCATATTTAGAATCTGCTTGCATTCTTTTAACCATACTTTTGATTCTACCGCTTACTACATTCGATTTTTTAAGTTTGCCTGTTTCAATCAGATTTTTTATTTCTTCTTTTCTTTTTTGTTGTTCTTCCAAAAGGTGTTCAAGCACTTCTTTATTTTTCTTAGAAGCATTAAATCCTATGCTATAGGCGGTTCTAACGATATTATTTTCCATTTTTTACCCTCCTCTACAAAGTCATCAATATTAATTACATTATACCACTTATTTTTAGACAGAATTGTTTCTTCTTCACCTGGCCAACTTGAGTAATCAGATATATCAATCAGGCTTTGGTCATTATTTAAAATGAAAATTATTGCATATTCTTTTTCATCGTCATCAGCGAATGCAGTCGCAATTTCTTCAGATTTTGTAAAAGATGTAATTGCCAACATATCCAGTGAATATCTAACACCAACTCGAATATTCGCAAACTCATATTGATCGTACTCTTCTTGTGACAATGCCATACCACGATAAACGATTTGTCCTATTTCAACATTTGATTCATATTTTTCAAATAAATTAAATAATGTTTCTGAAATCGGTTTTACATCTGGATTTTCTTCATCACCCCACCACATATATTTTTTATATGGGTTACTATCATTAGTCCACGCTTCTATGGCTAATTTTTCTTTTGGATCTGGATTAAATCTTTTTTTCATTACGCTACCATTCCATTAATTTAAATCAAACCACATAAATGAAATGATCCAAAAAAACTCTATTTCATCATCCAATGTCTTACTTTTTATACCTAGATGAGCCATTTTTATCATGGACGATTTTTTTCTATATATACATTCAATTCATCAATTAAAGCAAGATACTTTTTTATTGTTTTTGTTTGACAACAAGAATACTTTTTATTGAAGTTGACTACCGATAATAAATACGCTCTATAACCTATCACTCTATTTAATAATTGATCTTTATGGTATTTATTTATAGTCATTGCATTCGTTATCGGGAACTGAAACTTCATTGGATTTAATTTGTAATTAAATAATTTTTTCAATATAAAACTATGTGTATTACTTTCATCCTTCAACATATAAAGCAATTTATTGATAATTTGTATTTTTTTATTGGACAACCGCACTTCATTAATGATTGTTTCTTTATTTATTCCAAGGAAAAAATTTTCAAATTGAGAATATTGAATTGTGTATCCATTTAAAGAAATTGTATGCTTGGCTTTTATTGTTTTCTTATTATTAAGTTTAAAATTCATTTGTGCTATTAAAATACTTATTTCATTTTCAAAATTATCTGATATGACGTAACTCGAATCTTTATTACTAGAAAAGACCATATCATCAGCATATCTAGTATATATTATATTTTTTTCAGCACAAAATTTTTGAATTTGTATATCTAACTTTCTAAAAATTATATTTGAAACAGCAGGAGAACAAATAAATCCCATAGGTAAAACGTTTTTACCTCTATAATATTCGTTATTGCTATCTTCTGGAATTTGATATGTAATCAAATTAATAAAAGCATCTAGAAGGGTTTGTGTTCCTTCTTCATCTACATAAGCATCTACTTTGTTCTTTTTATCTAAATCTTTTTCTGTAATAAAATAAAATTTGAAATTTTCTTTAATATCATCAATATTAATTGAAGAAAAAAAAGCTTTAATATCAAGTCTTAAAAAATGATAGTTGTTCTTGTGTGGTTCAAATAAATGTAAATATGAATAATTTTTTCTAAAAGCTACCGCTGCATTATTTAGTTCAATTGTTTCTTGTAAATAACTATTCAACCACTTTTGTGCATATATAATTTCATTGTTATTGATGACTTCATAAAAAAAGTTTTTACCTATAGTAAATTCATGAATATTACTTTTTGTAAGAGTAGGTATTTTATTATCAACTAGAAGATTTTGAGTATGTTTTAAAAAATTATGCTTATTTATTTTCTTCATTAGGTAGCCTTAGCCGGATACAATGTACAAAACTTCACAACAGTGGAAGAACGCGCAGATATAAGCAATAAGTAACGCGCGTAATAACTAGTAGTTTTAGGGCTAGACATGTCAAGCATATATTTTATTACTTTAAAGTAACAAAATCCCTTCTCTGTCCTTCTAAAGCTTATTCCTAATGATGCTAATAATATCATATAACTCCCCAAAATACTTTTTAAACCTAACCTCAAATTCTTCCCCATCAATAGTATTTTCAATTTCATCTATTGCAAAGTTCAAAAATTCTGTCGCCCATCCAGATGCTTTAGAATGATTTGCCAAAGGGAATTTATTTATAGCTTGTACCAAGTCCTCACTTATCAAGTCAGAATTCACTGATGTATCTATATAAGAGTTAAAAATATGATCTAATTGGACTTGTTGTTTTGAAGTTAGATTTGTAAAGTTTTTAATTTTCTTATAAATACTTTTTTGCATTTTGATATATTCATTTATATTTTTTTGTCTATTGTGCGTAAAACTTTTACTTCCCTTCTTATTTAAAATTTCAAACTTTCCAGCAAAGTAATTAACTCTAATATAATCTACTAATTTTTCTTCGAATATTGTTGGATATCTTGATTTTTTATA